>Ga0209604_1002321_pt1 | contig 14008 bp, 8 predicted proteins | sample AD_UKC097_MetaG_FD_184405 | JGI IMG/M metagenome (GOLD analysis project Ga0209604, IMG submission 184405) | Active sludge microbial communities of municipal wastewater-treating anaerobic digesters from USA - AD_UKC097_MetaG (SPAdes) (version 2) | ecosystem: Engineered > Bioreactor > Anaerobic >... | reverse complement strand
CTTGCCGTTTTGGGCCGCCTGGATGCATTGGTTTTCACGGGGGGCATTGGGGAACGGGGAGCCGAGGTCCGCCGGCGGATCTGCGCAGGACTGGAACCGCTGGGGATCATCCTCGATGACCGGCGGAATGCGGAACAATCAGGGAAGGAAGGTAGTATCGGCTCAGAAGAAAGCAGGACCGCCATCTGGGTGGTCCCGACAAACGAAGAATTGATCGTTGCCCGTGCGACAGTCGAATTGCTGAATGCCGGTCAATGATTCTGTTTTTATCTCCCTCCCCACTTGCGGGGAGAATCAGGGTGGGGGTTACGAAGCCATCACCCCCCTCAATCCCCCCGTAAACGGGGGGAAGAATGTTCCCTCCCTGTTTACGGGGAGGGTTGGGGTGGGGTTCTACTATTGAGTAAACCTGATCACAACAACGGAAACCGCATGGAGTAAAAGAATGACAACAGGAACCGGCAGAGCCTTGAAGGTTTTCAGCGGCAATGCAAGCAAGAGCCTCGTGAATGAGATCTGTCCGTACCTGGACATCGAGCCAGGTAAAGTGGAGATCCAGGAATTCGCCAATGAGAACCTCTTTGTGAAGATTCAGGAAAATGTGCGGGAATGCGACGTGTTTGTGGTCCAAACCTCCTGTTCTCCGGTCAACACACGCCTGATGGAATTGCTGTTGATGATTGATGCGCTGAAACACGCCTCGGCGTGTCGAGTGACCGCGGTGCTTCCGTATTTTCCATACGTGCGGTCGGACAAGAAGGATCAGCCGCGCATCTCCATCGCCGCACGGCTGGTCGCCGATCTCCTGGAAGCCTCCGGGGCGGACCGAATCCTGACCATGAACCTGCACTCGTTCCAGATCCAGGGATTTTTCCGGATTCCGACGGACCATCTGATCGCGACACCCATTCTGGTGGATTACTGGCGTTACCAGGATCTGACCGACTGTGTGGTGGTAGCCCCGGACGCCGGAAGCGCGAAGCGAGCCGAGAAGTTCGCCCGCCATTTGAACTTACCCCTGGCCATTGTGGATAAGCGTCGGGCCGGCAATGACGATCAATCCGTGGTCCGGCACATTATCGGCGATGTCAAAGGCAAACGCGCGATCATCATGGACGACGAAATCAGCACGGGTGGATCATTATTGAATACGGTGAAAGCGCTTGAAGATTCCGGTGCTGTGGAAATCACCGCCGGGGCCGTGCATCCGGTTCTTGTGGGCCAGGCGGTCGAGCGAATCCAGGAATCCTCCCTGAAAGAGGTCGTTGTCACGAATTCCATTCCGGTGGAGGGCAAGAAACGAATCGACAAGATCCGGGTGCTCTCGGTTGCGCGGATGTTTGCCAAAGCGATTCGGCGTATCCATAACGGCGAGTCGGTCAGCGTGTTGTTCTCGCCGTTCGAGGAACTCTGAACTGAGACTTCGGAATCCATCGGTAGTTGATAGACTTGTCTTATCCGTGCCCTCAGAACACACCTTGCCACGGCGGGTGTGTATTCCCAAATACGAGGTCAATCCCATGGACACTTCCGACATCAGAAGCCAGATCTTGATGGAAGCAGGAACCAATGAGCTCGAAATCCTGGTATTCCGGGTCGAGAACGAGACCTACGGAATCAATGTGGCCAAAGTGCGGGAGGTCATTCGTCCACCGGAGTTGCTCCGTCCGCCCGAACGTCACCCGCATGTGCTGGGTGTGTTCGACCTGCGGGGGATTGTGGTCCCGGCCGTAAATGTCCGGATTTGGCTGGGATTACCTCAGCAGGACATTCGGGCAAGCGACCGGGTGATCGTGACGGAGTTCAATGATGTCTGGTTCGGTTTCTGGGTGGACGGTGTGGACAGGATCTACCGCGTTTCCTGGGAGCAGATCGAGCCGCCCCCCAAGGGATTGGGGGATTCGGGGTATGTCACGAGTATGGCCCATATCAACGACCAGCTGGTTCCCATGCTTGACTTTGAAAAGGTGGTTCAGGAAATCTCGCCCAGCGAGAAACTGGTTTCGCCGCAATTCGACCGAGAAACCGTGTTCGACCGGAGCCAATGCAACATCCTGATCGCCGAGGACTCACACATGATGCGATCCATGCTGACGCAGACTCTTCAGAGCGCGGGATACGGAGAGCTGTATTGCTGCAACAACGGCCAGGAGGCGTGGGAATTCCTCAAGAAAACACTGGCCGAGATCGGGGAAGGAGAACCCGTCAAGAGTCGAATCAATGCGGTAATCACCGATATTGAAATGCCGCAGATGGATGGTCTCCATTTCACGAAGTTGATTAAAGAACACGCACGACTGATGGATTTGCCGGTGGTCATTTTCTCTTCGATTATCAGTGATGAGAATCGAAGGAAAGGACAGAGCGTAGGAGCCAATGCACAAATCACCAAGCCTGAGATCGGGGAATTGGTGAATATCGTGGATCGACTCGTGCAGGGATTGAAAGTGGAAGCGCCTTCCGGGATTTCTGCTGAAGGATAGGGCGGAGGGGATTGGGGATTGCGGATTGGGGATTGCGGATTGGGAAAGAGAATGGGACGGATGGGACCAGTGGGGATGATCGGAGGGGGGAGCGGTTTGGAGGATTCGTGGAGATGCCTGGAAAAAGTGTGGTTGTGCTTTCGACAGTCTTTCTGGCGTTGGCGTGCGTCAGCGGCTGCCGGACCTCGGAGCCGGTGGAGAGAATGGCTGTCGCCCCATGGCCCTGCGTAATGGAAGTGGCCTACACGCCGAATGCGATCCGTGTGGACGGCGTCATGGATGAGGCATCCTGGCAAGACGCGCAGGCCGTGTTTTTTATGGATGACATCGATTCGCCGAATCGCAACACCGCGCGTGCGTGGGTACTGTGGGATAAGACAAATCTCTATGTCGCCTTCTCCGTTAAGGATTCATACCTTCGCGCGACGCACACGGAACACGATACGGCATTCCCCGGCGATGACGGGGTGGAAATCCTGATCGATACCCGACTGGATCGCAGCAACAAATGGCTGCCGGACGATTATTGCTGGCATGTCAATCTCAACGGCGCGATTCTTGATGACCGGGGTACATCGGACGGTAAGATCGACCATTCCTGGAACGGGAATGCTCTTTCCAAAACCGTGATCGACGGAACACTAAACGATGACGAGCCGGACAAGGGATACGTAACCGAAATCGCGATTCCCTGGAGCGACCTGGGTCTTGGGGAGGTCGATGCCGGAATCGAAATCGGGCTGGATCTTTGTGTGAATGATTTCGATGAGAATCCGGAGATCTACCAGTATTCCGATTGGTGCAACCTGAAGGTGTTTCATCAACCGTCGGGATTTGGTTTGGCCCGTATGGTCAGGCAAATCGAGATCCCGGCGAGAAAACCCTCGAACGAGCGGGTGATTTGGTGAGATCCGAGCGGCTCGGCAGGAGCCTCACCCTTCCGTTCAATACGTCACTTCAATTCCCCCGGCGGCTTGTTTGGCTTCCCGGATCAGGATCATCGGTCTTGTCTGATAGCGGCGGGAGAAATGGAAGATGTGCAGACGTTTCACGTCGGCTTCCCTGGCGAGGGTTCCGGCTTGAAACGCGGTGAGATGGAATTTGCGTTTGGCCTGGTCCGCATCCAGTTGCTGGGAAAAGGCGGCCTCACAGAGAAACAGGTCGGCATGACGCGCCAGTTCGACAATGCGTACCCGTGTTTCATCGGTATACGCGGTATCCACCACATAAGCGACTTTCCTTCCCGGATGCTCCACCAGTAAGTCCTGGGCCAACGACCGCGCGGGATACTCCCTGCCACGAATATCCAGCGCGGTTTCATCCAGGGTACCGGAACGCCAAGCTGTCTTGAGCACGTTCAACCACGGGCCAGGGTGCAATCCCGAAGATTCCAGGCGGTCTTTATCGACTCGGACAGAGGCCGGTTCCTCAATGGCGTATCCCAGGCACGGCATTCCGTGGCGCAGAGTTGCCGCCCGAAATAAGAATCGTTCCGTTTCAAAAATGACTCCCTGATGCGGATGCGAGTCCTCCTCATCGCGGTGTGCAAACGCTGTCTGCATCGAGATATTCGAGACGGTGATGGTTGACTCGTCGATCTCATGAATCCGAATATCCAATCGAAGCGAACGCCGCAGATTCCAGATATAGCTTCGCAAGCGGTGTTGGACCTGCGCGGCAATATGCGGCGGGCCGAAAACATGGAGCAGGTTCGGGCGGTTGAGCGAATGGCGAAGTATGTGATCGAATCCAATGAAATGGTCGATATGACTGTGCGTGACAAACAGGTAGTCCATGCGGCGTATATCGGGAGGACGAAGCGGGAACGTGCGTCCCAGATCGAACAGTCCGCATAGATCCAGGTTTCCATCAAAGAAGAAAACGCAAGGATCCCCCGAGCGTCCGGAGATGACACGAATACCGAAAACCCGATCATCCTCCGCTGTCACCTCCGAATAGGCCCGCAACGGTGTTCGGTGGGTTTTCCGGTGAAAGTGAAACTGTTCGGTACAGGTCTGCTCGAACCGGCGGAAGTCGCGCAACAAGTCCCCGGGGATTTCCAGACCGGCCAGTGCTTTTGCGCGAAGGACAATCTGGTCCACGTTGATCAGAAGATCCTTCCACTCGGCAGGAATCGTATCGGGGCGAATACAGCCACAAATCGCTCCCACAATTGTACCGATGCTTCCTGCATCGGCTCGCGTATGGAGGATTTCGGTGATAGCGGCCTGGAAGTCGAATGCCTGGCTCATCGCAAACCAGATCGCCGACGAAACCCCGGCAAGGGACAATCCCGTTGAAGCCGAAACCGGATGTCCGAACAGAGCGGATGCCCGCTCTGCGATTTGTTCCAGCGCAGTCTCCCGATCCAGGTCCAGGCAGGTCTCCACAACCTTTACCATTTCCGACATCTGATGCAGGAACGGCGAAGAATCCAGCGTGATCCGGTTGCGATATTCCCGCTCCATGCGGTTTTCGGCTTCCAGCACGGTTTCCACGGTTCGCCGCAGTCGCATGGCCGGGCCGGTCTCACCTGGTTCCCCCTGTCCACAAATCTCATCAAAGATTAGAAACGCAATCGCAACCGCTGCCGCAATTGCTCTCGGATCGCGATGGGTCGGCAGGGACAGGCGAATGGTCTGCTCGATCAATTCGGTCCGATCTTCAGCGATCAATCCCAGGGGTGCGATTCGGGCCGCTGTGCCAATTCCGGGCGAGTCCGCCCCCGACTGATCCCAGGCCCAATCCGCTTTCAGTTTGTCGAGCGACATGCGGAAGTTCCGCCCCGATCGTCGGAAACTCCCCAGCGGCAGATGTCTCGGACCTTCCGACATGCGCAGAAAACGGGCACACAAATCCTCCGGGTTGGGTTCCTCGCACTCCGTCAGGGACTCCGCCAACAGCAAGGCGCGTTGTGTGTCTGAGTTATACAGAAGAAATCCGCCCGGCAGGATGCCCTGGGAACGATCCGATGGAGTCTTGGATTGATCCGAGCCATGAGATGGAGCGCCCGACCCGAACGCATCACCGATGGCAAGCCCGACCAGGCAACCGATGTATTTTTCGATGGGATTCATAAAACGAAACAAGCCATTCTATTGGGATTTCACATTGTCGGCCTGTTCCACTCGCCCGATCACGGCACGGCCGTCCGGACAGACAAGACGAACCTCCACCTGGGCAGGAGAAAGTGCAATTCCCGGAGGGATTCGATATTGTCCCCGATATCGGCCCGAAGCGATTTCAGTGAGTGGAAACAAGCGATTCATATCACCAGAGAAGAACGATGCCGTACAGTCCGCTGTTCCATCAAGGGTTACAGTCAGCACATTCTCTTCCGAGACAGCATCCACAGAGGTGATTGCCAAGGCGGATTCCACCGATTCCGGTTGAGCATCCGTCTGTTTCTTCTGTCGCGAAGATTTCGAGTTGACTTGTCCACCGGATTTTTTTGTCTGTTGCTCCTCCGATGGCTGCGGCACAAGGCATTCCCATAGTCCATGTGCAGCATCAAAGGCACATTCATATAAGAACCGCTTGCTCATGCCGCGCAGAGGCTCCAGGGCCAGTGCCGCCCCGCCAGTCGGAATCCCGGTCAGACCTTTCTGGAATTTGGCTTTCGATTCTGCCTCCCAAACCCGGTCGCCGGTGTGTCCATCGACCATGAATGCGCGGACAGCAACGGAGGTCTGCGACTGCAGAAGGAAATACCGCTGTGTCCAGGCAGTCAGGCGGGGATAAATCAGAAAATCCACATTGAGCAAATCCGCGAGAATCTCCGGATCTTCCTTGCTCCAACGGTTCTCCTGAAGAAGACCTTTCTGCTCAAGAAGGCGGTCAACCGCAGCGGGTTCCATCAGGCGAAATTCCGGGATTTCCAGCAGCTCGCCATAGAAGGCACGGCGGGTATGTTGCGAGCCGTCTTCCCAACTCTCCTTCGCCTCCATCGGCAAGAGCGCCACCCGAACAGGCCCGCTGAAATCGACCTTGGGAGCGACAATCACTTTCTTCGAAACAGAAGCATAAACGGGACTCAGCGGAATGCACATCAAGGCGACGAACAGGACACAATGGATTCGAATAAGAATCTTCATGGCAGTGTCACCGACTCCTGTTCCACTTGCTTTACCGTGGCCACGCCCAGGCGGGATTCCAGACGAATCCGTACTTCCTGCCTTTCAGCAGAGTCGTTCGGTTGGGCGATATAGCCGCCCCGATAGACACCGCTTTCCACTTCCCAAAGCGGGATGAATCGCCGGAACGATCCGATATCGAATGTACCGATACAATCGGGCGTACCCCGTATTTCAACGAGGATTTCCTTCGGTGGACCGGGTTGAATGTCCACCCGGTGGGTCTCAATCGCTGGTGTAAGAATCTCCAGGTTTGCAGGCGGTGGAAGAGTCATCAGGATTTTGCGGACGGCATCCCGGATGATGGTTTGCAGTACTTGCCGACGTTGCGCCTCTTTGCTCGACAGTTCGGAAAGGAGTTCGGTCGCCTGCCCGGCGTGATACAGAATCCCGCCGTAGCGTTTGGATTCCGCTGTTCCCTGCCAATGCAGAGTTTCCGTTTTTGCGTCAACGAGTGAAATGCGAATGCCGAAAACCGTGCTGCTCCAGAGGCCGCCTCTGCCCAGAGAAGCCTTCGTGATCTCGCCCTCCACCAGTGTTCCTGCGCCGATGGTGGACGCCAAATCGCCGGATTTCATTGCCTGCCAGCGGTTCTCCTCCAGAAATTCGGCATCCTGGATTTTCTTGAGAACGACCGCCTGGTCCATGTCCTCATAAGGCAGGGTTGCGAAGGATTCTGCGAAAATCGAGCGAGCAAGCTGGGGAAGATCCGTAAGGCTCTCCCGGTCTTTTGGTTTGACCGCCTCATTCCAGACAAACGGAAGAACCGCGACCGGGGAGGCCAGATCCAGGGACGCCGCATGAGTGCCGGGGATTTGTTTTTCGGCAACACTGCATCCGGTTAGAGTCCAGCCCCACAACAGAACCATACAGGGCAGAGAAATCCGGGACATACGAGTCCTGCCTTCTACAGATTTGTATTATTGTGCGGGTTCCGAGCGGATGTGTCTACTGCTGGGAGCCGGAATCGATAAACGAGGCGGTGAGAGGAATGTGTGTCTTCCCATCCGGGTGCAGTCGAATCGGGAGGATCCATCCCATCTGTGAGGGAATGCATACTCCGTTCTTCTTCAGGCAATAGCCGAAATCCAGGTCCACAAGCAAGGTGCCGGTTGTCGCCGCGTCAGTCACCTGGATTTCGCATTGGAGAGGGAGTGCGGGAGAATCAAACCGGAGATCCCGTGCTGCGTTCTCGACCAGAATGGGGCCACCCTCAACGTGAAGGTGTATCGGATAGTCGGGAGTCAATTCCGCGTCGGGGGGCAGAACGATGTCCACTTCCATTTCCACCAGGCCGGGCGCGATAACAATTTCCGAGAGTAGTTCGCGGGAAGTGCTGTTGTTCTCGACCTTCTTGGTCCATTTCAATTGAAAAACGCTCCATTCCCTGTTGGACAAATCCACGCGGACAATCCGATGATTGTTCGTATCGGCGACGAATAGAAGATTTCCAAGTACGGTCAGGCCGCCGGGTTCATAGAAAGCCGATTCCTTGCCGGGAAAGCCCAGCCCGGATCTTCCTGTGCCAAACAGAGTTTTCGCGCCGCCGTCTTGAGGATCTACTTGTTTGATCTTGTGGTTGTACGTATCTGCCACAAGCAGAGTGTCTTTCCAGGCAGCGACACCAAGCGGATGCTGGAGCCGTGCGGCATTTCGGTCGCCATCGACGTCTCCGAATTCGAACAAGCCTTTCCCAACCAGGGTACGGATTGTGCCTTGGTCAAGGTCCAGCGCACGAATGGCGCTGACCTCGGAATCCGCAAAATAGAGGTAACGATCCTGGACACAGAGACCGGACGGTTGAGCCAGCGCTGCACGGGTTCGATGCGCGTCAATGATGTTCTCTTGACCGGTCCCGGCGAACGCCTCTGCGATCTGCGTCTTCGGATCGTAAGTCCAGATCTGGTGCGATCCCGCCATGGCAATATATAGGACATCTCCGACGACTGCGACATCCCAGGGCGAATTGAGAGGTTGTTTTGTTCCGAGTCCACCACCTTTGAAATCGAACACCTTCACACCCGTTCCGCTGACCGTGGTCAGGACCTTTTGTTGAAGATCGGCGGCATGGAGGCAGTGGTTCTCGGTATCGGCGATATACAGGATGGAGTCCAGAAGTGCCATTCCCTGGGGGTGATTGAACTGTGCTTCTGAGAATTCACCATCTTTCAATCCCTGTTTCCCGCTTCCGATGGTAAACAGAACAGTTCCAGTCAGATCGGCGACGACAATCCGATGATGGCCTGAATCGGCAATGAAGATGCGCCCGTTCTCGATATCCGTCAGGATTTTGCCGGGAAACAACAGTCCCGACGCGGCACTGACCTGCGATTCCCGCCGGAGTGTGAGAGGCTGAGCGGCCAATGTCCCTTTCTGATGGTGCTGCTCCAGCAGGGAGCGGATTGCATCATCCAGCATGGAGAGATGCCCCTCACCGGACATCGCCAGAGCGACATATCCCTCCGGGTCTACCAGCACCAGCGTAGGCCATGCGCGGACTGCATAGGAATGCCAGATCATGAAATCCCGATCCACAACGACCGGATGCTCGATTCCATACCGGAGAATGGCCATTCGCACATTTTCCGGTACAGTCTCGTTTTCGAATTTCGCCGAGTGCACTCCGATAACAACGAACGGTCTGTCTCGATACTCCCGCTCCAATTCCGCCAGTTCCGGCAAGATGTGCATGCAGTTGATACAGCAGTAAGTCCAGAAATCCAGAAGAACCACGTGGCCTTTCAACTCCGCTCCGAACCGGAGAGGGCGCTCCGTGTTGAACCATGTATGCCCATCGGGCAGTTCCGGCGCTTTGATTGTTCTGAGAGACATCCGATGTGATCCCTTTCAGTCCGAATACCGCATATTCTACAAATGTACCGACTCAATCCAATGTACAATCAAAAAAACCGCCAAGGTTTCCCCGGCGGTTTCGTTGTTCAAACGAACGATGGTCTTATGGATTTTGCCAGAGTTTCGGCCGTCGATTGGCGGCAGCGGAAGCCGTAAACGAGGAATCGGTTTGTGTGAATCCCGGAGCCTGCTTTTCTCGCGCCTTGTAGAGGGCTTCGAGGGCGGCAGCCAGTTCGGGGTCCATTTCCGCCGGAGAGGGCATGGGTGAAGAAGGCTCTTTCTGAATGAGCTCCTCTGAAGGGATTTCGCTCGTGCCCGGATTCATGGCTGCTACACCGGCCACGGCAGCCACAGGAGCGTTTGCAGCGGCGACAGCAGCTCCCATCCCCAACGTCCCGATGGTCTCAATGCCTTTCCGAAATCCGGTATTGCGAACACCAAGGAATCGCGGATCTGTAGTGTTGTACTCCGAGGCCTTCCAGTTGGTGGCAATCGGCATTCCCCAATTTCCGTCCTGTCCGGCGGCACCGACCCGTCCCCACGCTTCACCGGAGGGCATTACATCAGCGACGTAGCTCGCGCCGACCTGGGTATTGTCGAATGTCGATGTGGTCAGTTGCCTTCCGGCGGGGGCGGTCCCGATGGTGGCATCCGGCAACGCTTCGCCGGTGTTCAGGGCCGCCAGGGTGGTGTGCTCCCCGGCATGGATCAGGCTGTTCGGCACACCAATGACCAGGTCCTTCATTACCCCGTCCACAAAGACTTTCTTGAACGGATACGTTACGCGGCTAAGCCCCGTTGGAGCCTCGTCGCCGTTGGGACGATAGATCCCCAGGGTGAGTCCGCTGGCGATGTCTTTGCCGAAATTGCCCAAGGTCTTAAACAGGCCCGGACGTTTCCGTGCCTGGATTTCGCCAGATTCATCCCGGTAATGCGTTATCGATCCGGTCGAGAGATCGCCGACGGCATCTTTCAGGTTCTCTTTTGCGTCGGTCAGGTCCTTGCCGACGCGCTGGGAAAACTGCGTGTGATCGTAGTCGGGATTGATCTCCATGGTTTCGCCGTTGCGGATGTAGTTGTCCCCACCGGCGTTGGAGAGCAGTTGTTCATCTTTATAGGCAGCGAGGGCTTCCCCGATGGGTGTCTTCTGAACCGGTTGTGGCGATTCAGTCTCTGCAACGGCCGCTGTCACCGGGGCGGAGGAGGCAACCGATACAGCAGGGGTCGTCGGGGTGACGGGAGTAGTGAGAATCGGAAATGGCGACCTGGGTTCCCGGAAAGAGGCTGTGATGGAAGGTTCCTGCACAATGGAACTTTCTTCACTTTGTGCCATGGCTTGTCCGTACGGAATGGCCGTTTCGGGCGAGGCCGGCAGGGGGGAAGTCGGTCGAAGATCCGCCGATTCGGATATAGCCTGAGACGATACGGGATTCGCCTGAGGCTTGCTGTCCATCAGTTGTTGATATTCTTTGTAGTCGGAGATGACCTGTTCCGCCAATCCCTCCGATGCGGCCTGCGGGACTGTAACCGGTGCGGACTGCGTCGCGGTCGGGCTGACCGGTTGCGCGATGATTGTTGGGGATATCTGGGTGTTTCCCGCGAGAGGAAGCGGTCGGAACAGGCCGATGGAAGACGGAGCGGAGGTTGTGGTTTTCGGTTTGAAATTGATGGAAGCCGGGGGCAGTTCCAGGGCCGAGGCACGGGCGGGAGCGGGAGCCGCCAGCCCCTTCCGTCTCGGCTGCGAATCCGCCGCCGCAATCAGGGTGTTCTCAAACGCCCCACCGGATTGCTGAAATGAGGATTTCTGCACAAACGGGGGGCGGGGAGAAGTCGATTCAACATTCGTGACAGTGGACATGATATTCTCCTCTTTTTTCCGTCTCCTGAGACGGTCAATAGCAACTCCAATGCCAAACATGAGTTGTTTAGTCGGCGACATGAACCGGTTCGATCCGGATACCACAACCCGGCTTCCCGTGTCGATTTACATTCTCACTGAGTAATAGAAGGCTGAAAGGTGTATACTCAGTACGGATAGTCGTATCCGGAATCTTCACAGAGGTGGTCTGTCATGGACGGAAGAAAGTTCTTTTCGTTAAGTCGGCGGGGCAGAAAATTCCTCCTGATCTTTGTTGGGATTCTGCTGGGATTGTACCTGATCGGATATCTGGTTATGTATTGGTTTCTGATCTCCGGATCGGGTCAGGAATGGATCGGGAAACAGCTTGCCTCCCGTGGCGTGAAAGCCGAATGGGAGGGGGCCGCCGTTTCCCCATTTCTGCAACCTTCTCTGTTGAACGTGGCGGTTGAGATTGCCCCCAAAGAAGGCGAGGCCAGACGGCTGAGCGCAGGCAAGATGGTTTTGAAGTGGTCCATGCTGGGCGAAGGGGAGGTGGGCCTTCGTGAACTCCATTCCCTGTCAGGGCTTTCGGAAGGACTGAAGATCGCCGCCGCTGCCATCGACGTGGGTTGGAAACGGACGGATGCGGGCCGAAGAGTCGCCATCGAGATCGACGAACCGGATATCGCCATTCAAGGGGGTGCGGCTGAACAGCCCGAAGGTCCCGCTCGTGAAATCAATCCGGACGATCTCCGCAGAATCCTGACCGTGGCCGAAGACCTCTGCATGAATGTTCTGGGGGATCTGGAAATCAGCGATGGGAAGTTTCATGCCGCTGTCGGTGGAGGAGAAATCAGGATTGAGGACATTTCTATCCGGCGGGATATGAAGGCGGAGCGCCTTCACCTGGTCGGAACCGCGAAATCCTCCGATGGGACAAAGGTCGAGCTGGAGACTCGCACGCAAGGATTCTCGTCCCAGGATAAGGGCGCATCGTTCACTCTGCTGACCGACGGATTCGGCTGGCTTCCGGGATCGTTTATGCCGAAGTGGATTCCGGCGAATCTTCAGAGCGGAGTATCCTGCCTGGCGACCTGCCCACCCACCGGGCCGTTGGATGTCCTTCTTCGTCTGGGGAAACCGGAAGCCGCTCAGACACCACCCGGTTCAATCTCCATGCAAATTGCCTCGCTGTCGCCTTTCTCCGCGCAGACTGCGATCAACCTGAACCAGATCGCGTTCTCCAGCGGGCAGAACACACCCCCGTTGAGAATCGCTTCCGCATCGGGACAGGTGAACATCCCGGTAACGCAGACGGGCGATATATCCATGAATGTATTTCTCGATCCCTTTGAGTATTCAAGACCCGGATTTCACATCAAGACTCGAACCGGTCAACTGGACCTTCGATCCACAATCCATCCGCGAACCGGCATTCAGAAGGGCACGCTGAAATTCTCCGCAGAGGTCGATAGCCTGGAGGCCGGAGAACGCACGCTGGATGTCCCTCGGCTCAGCCTGTCCATCGGTCAAATTACCAGCGCGGGCTGGAAAGCATTTACGGCAGATCGGATCACGTTCGATGCACCGGGATTCTGTCAGATCGACGGGAACCTTTCGGGGGCGGTTTCGCCTTCGCTTGAAATCGACGGGAATCTTCAGAGCAGGAAATTGCCCCTGGATCGCCTGTGGAATCTCGCCATTCCCAATGCGGCGGCAAAAGATACGCCTTCCGGCATGGCAGACCTGGAGGCGAAGTTCTCCGTTCAACCGGCTGAGAAGCGCCTGAACCTTCTGGTGGCAATCGCCAACCTTGTCGTTCCCAGCGCAACATCCTCCGCCTCGGAAGTCCATATCAACAACCAGGTATTCCTGCGCCAGGAAGGATCGCTGGCCGGGAGCGTTTCCATTTCAGCTAAACAACCCAAATGGGAAGATTTCACGGTTCCCGAATGGGATTTCTCCGCGCAGATCACGCGCCCAAACAACACGGCCCCCATCGAGATTTCGGACATTCAATCCTCCTGCAATCTCTTCACTCTCACAGGAACCGCCGTCGCCAATACGGATTCCAAGGGTGTGCAGTCCATCACATACGACCTTGTGCTTCATCTGGAAGATCTCGCCGAGTTCTATTCCTCTGCGAAACAGATATGGAAGAATCTGAAACTGGAGGGTTTGGATTTCGGCGGGAAAGCGGATATTCAGGTTCGGGGCGAGTGGATTCGGGAACGGGATTGGAAGGCGAGCGCGCAAGCGACCTTGAGCGAGAGTCGCCTTCTGGCGGAGTCACGCGAGATCCCGGTGCAATGGGAGAACCTGAACGCAACGCTTAAAGTGGATGCGCAATCCGATTCGCAGGGAACCATCCGGGCACAGACACAAACAACGTTGTCCGATTTTGCGGCCTTGCTGCCGAGCGGATTGTATCTCGACGCCGCCGGGAAACGTTTTGATGTCTCATCGGACCTGGAATGGATTCGGAAAGAGGGAAGCACCCGGTTTCGGTCGGTGGACGTGATGTGTCCGGGCGGGTTGGCGGTGCATGGTGAAGGTTCGTGGACGTCCAATTCCCGCCAACTGGAGGCCACTCTGACAGGCAGCGATCTGAACGCGATCTATCGGGAATTGCTCCAGGGGCTTCTTGCGGCCAAATGGCCGGATGCGGTAAGTCTCAATGTAGATGGTTCTGCGCGAAT
>Ga0209604_1002313_pt1 | contig 14050 bp, 14 predicted proteins | sample AD_UKC097_MetaG_FD_184405 | JGI IMG/M metagenome (GOLD analysis project Ga0209604, IMG submission 184405) | Active sludge microbial communities of municipal wastewater-treating anaerobic digesters from USA - AD_UKC097_MetaG (SPAdes) (version 2) | ecosystem: Engineered > Bioreactor > Anaerobic >... | reverse complement strand
CACCATAAAGGAGCTGAAGCTGACACTGGTTGACAAGATTATCATGCTGCTGGTAAATCCCGTGGTCTCAGGGCTGCTGATAATGCTGATCATCGGGGGTATCTACTTCGAGCTCCAGTCGCCCGGGGTTGGCTTCCCCCTGGCAGCTGCCCTCTTCGGGGCCCTGCTTTACTTCGCCCCGCTATACCTTGAAGGTATTGCCGCAAACTGGCATGTTGTGATTTTCGTCGTCGGAGTGATCCTTCTGCTGGTGGAGATATTCGCATTTCCGGGATTCGGGGTGACGGGTGTACTCGGAGTCATCGGCATAGTGACAGGACTTGCCCTGGTAATGGTTGACAAGATAGTTTTCAGGTTCGGTCCCTCGGTTGACGGTGTAAAAGAAATAGTCGGAGCATTTGCCATAGTTATTCTTTCAGCCGTTCTCTCCTTTGTTCTTTCGCTATGGCTTTCCAGGAAGCTTTTCTCCCCTAACAGGCTCTTCGGCAGCCTGGCTCTTGAGACTTCGGTGAACAAGGCCGACGGATTTGTCAGTTTTGACACCGGAAAACTGCAATCGCTCGTTGGAAGCCATGGTGTGGCTCATACCGTTCTTCGCCCGTCAGGGAAGGTAATGGTAGGAGACGAGGTCTATCCTGCCGTGGCAGAGACAGGCTTCATTGCAAGGGGATCTGAAATAATAGTGCGCAGGGAAGAACAGGGCCAGCTTTACGTGGTGGCTGCAGAAAAGGTCTGAGCCGGACGATGGCCGGTAAGACCGGCCGGCAACCTGACAGCAGAGGGCCACGGCGTGGAAGCATACAACTGAAAGCAGAATGAAGGTAAGACCATACAGGAGCGGTGATTTCCCGGGGATAATGGAGCTGTGGACCGTGACAGGACTCAGCAGGCCGGAAAGAGGAGATGATGAGGCGACCGTTGAACGAAGCATCGCCATGGGAGGCGAAATGTTCGTGATGACAGACGAGGATGACGGCGGGAAGATAACGGGCACCTCATGGCTCACCTTTGACGGCAGGCGGATCCATATGCACCACTTCGGCATAATCCCTGAGCACCAGGGAAAAGGATTGTCGGCATATCTGCTGAGAGAATCACTCAGGTTTGTCAGGGAGAAGGGATTCCAGGTAAAGCTGGAGGTTCACAGGACAAATGAGGCAGCTGTAAGACTATATAAAAAGGCAGGTTTTGAATACCTTGGCGACTATGACGTGTACATAATCCGTGATATTCAATCCATTGAATTATAAAATGTTAAAATAACCTTAAAGAGCCTTTTTAATTTCCCCTTTCAATGAATATTTAGTATATTTGAAGAAATATATCCGTTTTAAATCATGGCACGAACACTAACATTTTCACAATTGAGGAAGATCAAGGACCAGCTTCCTGACGGGAGCATAAGGAAGATAGCTGACAAGCTTGACCTGGAGGAGGAGACCGTCAGGAACTATTTCGGTGGCTGGAACTTTGACCGCGGGCAGAGTGCCGGGATCCATATAGAAAAAGGACCCGAAGGGGGCATAGTCACAATAGATGACACTACCATACTAGACCTTGCTGAAAGCATGCTTGCCCGCTAATTCTGACAATTTCAGGGAACCAAAAAGGCAAAAGTTCCTACTTTTGCCTTTTTATTTTCAGTCATGGCCCATCCGTTCATCATAGCTGCGGAGGAGAAGTACGGACAGCTTCTCCGGGACAGGTGCAGGCATATTTTCTCCGGAACTGGCATGCCTTCGCATGATCACCTGCATCATGACCGTGTGTGGAAAAATGCAGCCCATCTTATCGAGCGGCTCACCGTGGCAGGTATGGTCACTGACCAGGGTCTGGCAGTCAAAGCCATTATAGCCTCATTCTTTCATGATACCGGGCTGACAGTCAACCGCGGCCCTGACCATGGCCTTGAGAGCAGGCAGATATGCAGCGCTTTTCTTGAAACGGCTGATATGACCGGAGATGACCGCAAGGAAATTCTTGATGCGGTTGAAAAACATGACAACAAGGGATACACCGGTAACTCTGATCCCTCCTCTCTGGCCGCCATACTTTCAGTGGCGGATGACATGGACGCCTTCGGAGAAGAGGGCATAGGCCGGTATGAGGAGATATATGCCATGAGAGGCATCCCTGCAGCGGAGATGCCCGGGATGATAGTTGCAAATGTACTGTCACGCCTCAGGCATCTTGAATCTACCTACAGGATGTTCCCTGACTTCATTGCAGAGATGAGGCTCCGGGCTGAAATAGTAACCAACCATTTTACAAATATAACCTGATGAAAAGAAGACTTTCAGCAATACTGTCAATAGTTCTGCTCATGACCGGCTTGTCAGCGCAGCAACGCAATGATATACCTGCCCTGAGGTATGATGAGAACAAGAGCCTCACCTGGGAGGAGGCCATCAGTTTCTACAGTGACCTTGACAGCAGATACAGTGAGGCCGCCCTCATGGAAATGGGGATGACTGATGCAGGCCGCCCGCTTCATCTCTTCATAATCTCCTCCGACGGTGAGACCGACCCTGCAGAGATACACAGGCAGGGTAAAACCATTGTGCTTATCAACAACGGCATACATCCGGGAGAGCCCGAAGGCATTGACGCCAGCGCCAGGTTTGCAGCCGACCTGCTTGCCAACCGCGACGGTATGAAGAAGTACCTTCGCCACTGTGCGGTGGCCATCATTCCGGTCTATAATATAGGAGGTGCGCTGACGCGAAGCCCTTACTGGCGTATCAATCAGAACGGCCCTGAAGAAAAGGGTGCCAGGCGGAACACACGGTTCCTTGACCTGAACCGCGACTTTGTGAAGCAGGACTCACGGGATGCAAAAGCATTTGCAGAGATATTCCGGCTCCTTGACCCTGACGTCTTCCTTGACACACATACAACCAACGGATCTGATCATCAGTACACCGTAACGCTGATAGCCACACAGCCTGAACAGATGCACCCGGAGATGGAAAAATTCTTTCGCGAAGAGATGCTCACCGAGCTATATGGCAGGATGAAGGAAGAACATAAAAACGAAATGGTGCCCTACGTCCAGTACACAGAAAGAGGTGAGATAAAGGCAATCATCGGCTTCGAGGAACAGGCATACTATTCAACCGGTTATGCAGCTCTCTTCAATTCCTTTAGCTTTATGACTGAGACACTGGTCTATAAACCCTACCATGAAAGGGTTGTTGGCACCCTCCAGCTCATCACCGAACTTGTCAGGTTTGCTTCACAGAACAACAAGGAGATTCTGCAGCTCAGGGCAGATGCCTACCGGCACACCATTGACGCAAAAGAGTTTGTCATTGACTGGGAACAGGATACCACCCACTGGGATAAGCTTGACTTCCGGGGGTACAGGTACGAGGAGACAATTACCCCAATTACCGGAAGAAAATCAGGTTTCTACAACCATGAGAAGCCCTACACTGAAACCATCAGGTACTACAACTACTACAAGCCGGCCATTACGGTTACCGTACCCGATGCCTACATAGTGCCATTCGCATGGGAAGAGGTAATCAGGCGCCTGGAAATCAACGGGGTGTATATGAGACAGTTACAGCATGACACAACCATGACTGTGGAAACATATTACATTGACGGTTTTGAACCTGCCAGGAGAGCCACCCAGGGTCACTACTTCAACAGTAAAGTGAAACTGCGCACCGTTACCCAGGAAGTAGATTTTTTCAGGGGCGACTATGTTGTACCGGTAAACCAGAAATCAAAAAAATACATTATCACGATGCTCGAGCCACAGGGTGAATCAAGTTTCTTTGCATGGAATTTCTTCGACTCGTTCCTGGAGGGGCAGGACTGGTATTCGGTGTGGGGCTTTGAAAGTCACCTGAAGGAGTTGCTTGACCATGATCCCGCCCTGCGGGAAGCTTTCGAAAAGGCAAAACAGACAGATACGAAGGTTGGCACTGACCCTGTTGCCCAGCTTCAGTGGCTCTACCAGCATACACCGGCTTCAGAACTGGAGAAGAGGACGAGGCTGTACCCGGTGACCAGGCTTATGAAGGCAGGCAAAATGTTTAATGCGGGCAATTGATACTTATGGCAGACAAAAGTCTCAGCCACACCTATGACAGCGAGGAGTTCCGCAGGTACGGGCATGAACTGATAGATATACTGGCTGATTATCTCAACGAGGCAACCTCCCGGAGTGACATGCCGGTTCTTGATTACCGTGAGCCGGATGACCTTGTGAAGGAGTTTGAATTTGACAACCCGGAAAACCGTGACCTGCCGCTTGACGGCTTTGTCCGCAAGGTGGTCGCCGGGATGAATCACCTGCACCATCCGCGTTTCGTGGGGCATCAGAACACCCCTCCACTGACGGCGGGTATCATAGCACAGATGTGCACCACCCTGCTCAATAACGGGGTTGCCGTTTATGAGATGGGTCCGGCCTCAATGGCTGCCGAACGTAACGTCATCAGGTATATCTCAGCGCTCATCGGCTTCGGCCGTGAGGCCGACGGCATCTTCACCCACGGGGGAAGTGCAGGTAATCTGACAGGACTTCTCGCAGCACGCCAGGCAATGAGTGAATACAATGTCTGGGAAGAGGGTGTCAGGCATGACAGACCGGCAGGAATAATCGTCTCTGACCAGTCGCATTACAGCATCTCCCGCAATGCCAGGGTGATTGGTCTTGGCGGGACATCGGTGATACGCATCGCCAATGACAGCCGCTATGCCATGAGAACCGATCTCCTCGAGGAGACCAGGCGCAGGGCTGAGGATGAGGGCATCAGGGTGATCTGTGTGGCTGCAAACGCCTGCTCCACTGCCACCGGCACATATGACAACCTGGAGGAGATATCTGCTTTCTGCCGTGAGAAAAGGCTCTGGTTCCATGTAGACGGGGCGCACGGCCTGGGGGTACTCTTTTCTGACAAATACCGTCACCTGGTAAGGGGGCTGGAGCATGCTGACTCTGTTGTGCTTGATTTTCACAAGATGCTGCTCACCCCGGGCCTGAACACAATGGTACTCTTCCGTGACGGCAGAAGGTCATATGAGACTTTTGCCCAGAAGGCAGGTTACCTGTTCGAGAAGCATGATTCAAATGAGTGGTACAATGGTGCAAAGAGGACTCTCGAGTGCACCAGGAGCGCCCTTGGCATAGTTGCCTGGGCGGTAATTAATTACTACGGTAAGGAAGCCCTTGGGAAATATGTCGAAAGCAGGTATGATCTTGCCGCAAGATTTGCCGGTGCCATACGCAGGGAGAAAGGGATGGAACTGGCTGTAACACCGGAATCAAATATAGTTTGCTTCAGGTATGCCCCGGATGGCACCCCCGCGGAAAAACTAAACGATCTTAACCGGATGATCAGGAAAGAGCTTGTGCACAGCGGCGAGTTCTATATCGTGCAGACAGAGCTCGACGGCAACATCTGGATGCGTACGGCACTAATGAATGCCATGACTGATGACAATGACCTTGAGAGACTCCTCGGAAGTGTAAGGAAACGCGGAGACGAGCTGACACAACTGCTCACCTGACAAAAAAGTCAAGCACCGTCTCACCGGCAAGGCGTGCCACAAGATTGTCGCCCTTCTTCACCTGGCCAACCCCTGACGGTGTGCCTGTAAAAATCAGGTCACCTGTCTTGAGAGTGTAAAACTTCGAGACATATTCTATTATGTCTGCAAAACCAAATACCAGGTCAGATGTGTTTCCCTCCTGTCTTGTTTCTCCGTTAATCTCCAGAGAGAAGCTGATATCAGAATGATCCGGGAACCGTTCTGCAGGAATGAATGTGCCCAGGGGTGCCGATCCGTCAAAAGTCTTTGAGAGCTCCCACGGGTGTCCGGCCTGGGAGAACTTATGCTGCAGATCACGTGCCGTGAAGTCTATCCCGACGGTCAGTGCGTCATAATAACGGTCAGCATATTTGGCAGCGATTCCCTTTCCCAGTTTTGAAATCCTTAGAACCACCTCGGCTTCGAACTGGAGGTTCATTGAGAAGTCAGGAATGAAGAAGGGTTTGTTTTTTTTCAGCAGCGCCGAATCGGGTTTCAGGAATATCATCGGCTCCGGGGGAAGCGGACGACCCATCTCTGCCGCATGCCTGCGATAATTCAGCCCAACACAGATTATTTTCATTAAACCCTACGCTTTGCCAAATGACCGCACCTTGACGGCAGTTATCACCTGCTTGGTATTGAGGGGAAAGTCGCCATTCATCATCCAGGAATAGTATGAAGGTTCCTCCCTGAATACCTGTTCAACGGGCTTGCCCTTATGCTTGCCGAAATTGAAGACCTCCTGTCCCTGTTCGTTGAAGACTATCCTTCCTGCCAGGTCAGCGTTGTTATTGAATGCACTGAATGAAGAAAGCTTGTCAATGTCATTTTCCAGGTCAGGGTATCTGTCAAGCTGCGCCTTCAGGATCTCATATGTGGCAGCAGTGTCAGCCTTTGAGCTGTGTGCGTTCTCCAGTTCCCTGTCACAGTAGAATCTATAGGCAGCGCTGAGCGTTCTCTGCTCCTTCTTGTGAAAAATCACCTGCACGTCAACATATCTGTGCCGGGCAGGATTGAAATCAACATTCACCCTGAGAAACTCCTCGCAGAGTATGGGTATGTCGAACTTCATCGAGTTGAATCCGGCAAGGTCACACCCCTCGAGGAAGGCTGCAATTCTTCTTGCCACATCCTTGAAGTGAGGTTCATTGGCCACATCGGCATCGGTTATGCCGTGAACGCGTGTTGCCTCGGGTGAAATGGGTATGCCCGGATTGAGTCTAAGGGTAAGCCATTCTTCTCCGCCTCCCGGCGAAACCTTAAGTGCGGAAAACTCCACGATACGATCAGATGCGATATTCACCCCTGTGGTCTCGAGATCAAGGATGACCAGGGGTTTTCTGAGGTTAAGCTCCATGTCCTTCTGATTCTCAGGCGTTTATCATCATCGGCATCAGGAGCATGAGAAGATCCTCATCCTCGTTGGCCGTCTCAGATGGGAGGAACAGTCCGGCCCTTGTGGGGTCAGCCAGCTCAATCACCACATCCTGTGATGCGATGTTTGAAAGTATTTCAATCAGGAAGACCGACTTGAAGCCAATCTCCATGTCATCGCCCTCATAGAGGCATTTGTGGCGCTCGTATGCCGAGATGGAGAAATCGACATCCTGTGCTGACACGGTTATCTGGTTAGGTGTGAACTGCAGTTTGACCAGGTTGCTGGCCTGGTTCGAGAATACTGAAACCCTGCGGAGGATGTTGTAGAACTCGAGCCTGTCAATGCGGACCTTCCTGGGATTATTCTTTGGGATGACGGAGTTGTAATTGGGATAATTGCCTTCAACCAGGCGGCACACAACCCTGTAGTCAGAGAGGTTGAAGAATGCGTTCCTGTCATCAAACTCAACAGATACCACACCGCTCTCCCTGGGAAGTATATTCTTCAGCAGTGAAGCAGGCTTCTTGGGCAGGATGAATGATGCGTTATCGTCAGCTTTGGCGTCACTTCTCTGGTACCTGACCAGTTTATGGGCATCGGATGCGACGAATGTCAGGTTGGTGGTTGATGCTTCCACAAGGATGCCACCCATAACAGGACGCAGTTCATCGTCAGCTGTTGCGAAAAGTGTTCTTGAGATACCGGCCAGCAGCACCTCTGCGGGTACGTTGAAGCCAAAACGCTTCTCCTTTTTAATAACCGGCAGAACCGGAAAGTCAATCCCATTCTGACCCACAATGCTGAACCGGCCATTCTCGGAGTTGATGACAACAGCCATTGTGTCAGGATTGATATCAAAGGTGAGCGGCTGCTCTGAGAACTCCTTGAGGGTGTCAAGCAGTATCCTGGCAGGCAGGGCTACCGTTCCGCTTCCGGTGATATTGTCAAGATGCATGCGTGTTATAAGCGTCGATTCCAGGTCTGAAGCCGTTATCTCCAGATCATTTCCGCTTATGTTGAAAAGAAAATTATCAAGAATCGGAAGAGTATTCTTTGAACTGATCACCCTGCTGATGGCCTGAAGGTGACCCAGGAGTTCTGTGCTTGAAACAACAAATTTCATATTTCAGTCTGTTTAAGTTATTCGGCAATGGGTCTCGGTTTACCGGCAACTAATTGATTACTAATATAGTCTGCTTTTAAAACCGGATTATCAATATTACAAAAAAATATATTACCCTCAAACAATTTTATTTCAATGATATATAATGCCTGCGTCTGAGTGCGTTCCAGGTCACTCCTGCAAGGATTATAAGTACGACAGGCAGCAGTGTGTTCACAACCTGCCAGAGTGTTCTCTGTTCCTTTATCCTGGCCTGATTCAGCAGCCGGGGCTTCAGCTCGCGCGAACGCATCCCGATGAGTCCGTTGTCATCAACGAGGTAATTGATGCAGTTCACAAGGAAGTCCTTATTGCCGAAAGTCTGCATGGTATACCTGTCGAGGCCGAGTGTCAGCGGTTCGGGATTGCCGCCTGCCCATGAGACCTCGTTGCGTATGATATCACCGTCAGCAACCACTATCATCTTTGTGGGCTTGCTCTCAGTCACGGTGACCAGCTGCGGGTCACCCATTATGCTGGCCGCCATGCGGTTTGCAAATACAGAGCTGAAGGTTCCCTCCAGGAGCACTGCCACATTCAGCGGACCGGCGTTGAACATCTCATCAGGCATCATTTCATCAGCCTCCTCCAGTGAGATTACCAGCGGGGGCATTACCGTACGGGCTTCGTTTGAGGTTGTGAGAAGGATGCTCTTCTTCACCCCGGCATCACGTCCAACGGTATCAACGGTACCAGCAAACTCTGCCCTGACCCTGTTCAGGTTACGGGTGACGGGGTGAGTCTGTGAAGGACGCAGCAGCGGATAATAGACCCAGGGTGTGGGTATATACTGCACTTCGCCTCCGGGATTTGCAACCTTCAGCGGGATCAGCATGCAGTCGGCATCCTGCAATATCACCGGGTTGATCCGGGCTCCGTACCTGAAGAGCATGTCACTGATGGAGAGTGGTTCATAGAGGGCAACCGTCGATCCTGCAATGAGGCTGTCAGCATTCACCGTCACCTCTTCTGCAAGCCAGAGCACCCTTCCGCCATTCATGATATACTGGTCAATCACAAACTTGTCCCTTTCATCCATCGGTTTACGTGGTGCGGCTATGATTATCGCAGCATATTTATCAATGGCTCCTCTCCTGCCCCCGATCACCCCCCTGTCAATATTGTAGAATTTGGCCAGTTCAAGGGTCAGATCAGCCACGTAGATCTCATCAAGCTCTCCGTGACCTTCAATGAATGCTACTGTGTGTATTGTGTCAGCCGTTGCCGTGGCGATAGCCTGAATGATCTCATATTCAAGCCCTTCGGTGGAATTAAGGAGGTTGGTTTCAGCAGGCAGGGTGGGATTGTTCCTGAGGAAGTTCACTGGTATGACCGTAGTGCCGCTGGTGACTGTCAGTGAAGGGAAGATGCGTTTCTGGGTTCTTCCTCCCTCTCCATCTGAGGCCATGACATTGACGGGATTGAGGCCGCGGTTTACAAGTTCACTGTGGAAGCGGTCGCGCTCAGCCCTGTCTGATGATCCTGAGGGATTGATGAATTCATATTTCACCTTCCTCCCTGATGTGATGCGGAACTCATCCAGGTACTGTTCCGTGCTGCGCCGGAGTTTACGGAAGGCTATCGGCAGTTCGCCGTCAAGGTAAACATCCACCTTCACTTCCCTGTCAAGTTCCCTGAGAATCCTTTTTGTCGGTTCTGCCAGGGTAAAGCGCCTGTCCTCGGTGAGATCAGCCCTTATGTGAAGGAACGATACGAGTATGCAGACCGCTCCGGTTGCTGCCACCACGGCGAGGGGCATTCTGATGCTGCTGCGGCGGAGTGATACCCTGGCAGCCTCGCAGAAGAGCACGGTAACAAATACAAAGTAGGCTATGTCACGGATATCAAGCACCCCCCTGCTTATTGAACGGTAATGTTCATTTATGCCCATTGAGGAGACCTCCTCAGCAACGGATGAGAGGGCTGGCATGGTTGCCAGTGAGTCGAATCCCCTGAACATAAGGAATGAGAGAACTGCGGCAATTATGAATGAGATCACCTGGTTGGAGGTGAGTGACGAGGCAAAGAGGCCGATGGCGGAGTAGACGGCTGCCAGCATCAGCAGTCCGATGAATGATCCTGCTGTACCTCCCCTGTCAAGGTTACCGGGGGTTTCGCCCAGCACCCACACCGAGATGACGAATACCAGTGCAGGCAACAGGGCCATGACCACCAGGAACAGTGCCGAGAGGAACTTGCCGTAGATCACGGCGCCGTCGGTCACCGGGCGTGACCATAGCAGCTCGATGGTTCCGGCTTTCCTTTCTTCCGAGAAGAGCCTCATTGTGATCGCGGGCACCAGGAAAAGGAATATCCACGGTGATAGCACAAAGAGGGGATCAAGGCCGGCATAACCGCTGTCAAGCAGGTTCCACTGGCCAGGCATGATCCACATGATCAGGCTGTTGGCCAGAAGGAACACAATCATTACGATATAACCCGTAAGGGAGCTGAAAAAACCTGCTACCTCTTTTCTGAAAAGAGTGAACATAACTTCAAGTTTGCTGTAAAAATATTATCCCGTCTGTAATTCAATCAGTTACAATTTTAAGGTACAAATAAGGTACATTTTAAATATCAAACCTTACTCCGGGAGCTATTAAAATGGAGTGGTGGCCAAAGTTATAAAATGATGTTAATAAATACATGAGACAGGCATAAAAAAAGGCCCCCTGTCTCGCTGCATTAAACTCCTGAACGGAGCTACTGTCTGATTAATGAAGAGGGGCTGCGTATCAAAGTTAAGAAATTGTTTTGTCATGTGGATATGTGTCGTATCTTTGAATTGCGTTTCACTATTCACAACAATGAAAACTGAAGTCTTACGGGGCCGAAACTTGGTGCATTATTCCTCTGTGGATAGTGAACGCCGCCAGGTGGAGGCCCTTTCAGTTTTTAATCATGAAAAAATCTACAATTGTCAGCACCGGCACAAAGCTGGTGCGGGTTCCCCTGCTCCCCGTTCTGTGGGTGCGGCATCTCTCTGACGGCTCTGCCGTTGCTTCCCTGGCCCTGCTTCGGCTGCTCAATTCTCACCTGTTTAACAACTGAGGTCATGGGAGCAGTATGCGTTGTTATTGTCGGCATCATGTGTGCCGCTTGGATCTTCTTTGTGGCAATGATAATCTGTTGCCATGTTCACCAGCTCCGTGAGCGTAACCGCCTCCGTCGTGTTCATGCTTCATACTTCAGGCAATGAAGAGGCTAACGGAGAACCAACAGGATGCTATTTTTTACGTCCTGTTTATTCTGTTACTCATTTTCGCTAAATGGGTGCAGGTACATCAAACAATCAACTAACTTTAGGACTATGAAAACACAAAAATCTGATTTCCGGTTCATCCCTTCCGGTCATGGTCATTACAGGGTAACTTATACGTCGCCTGTCACCGGGAAACAATGGTCACGGGTCACTAACGACATGCCGTTGATTGATGATACAAAGAATTGTGAGCAACCGAAGGCAAGGGACTTGAACTATCTGAAAAGGTACTGCAAAGGAGGGTATTAGTTCACTTAGTGCCTGAGTGTCTTAAATCGCAAATTAGGGGCTTCTATTGAGGTCCCTTTTTTTATGATGAACCCGTCAGAGTTACAAAGCGATTTCTTGAGGAGCACCCGGAAGAGGCAGAACAATACTGGAATAGCACCCGTCCCATGGAACAGGTGGGTAATTGTACCTACATACCAAACTGTATGCTGACACAACAAAAAAAAGCCCCGGCAACGTATCACCGGGGCTGACCTATTCCGCAAATAGTATTCATCCACCTTTGTAAGCGGCATACAATTTTACTCTCTCTTCATCTGTTTGAGCAGCTTTCATCCTGTCAAATAGTTCCTGCCCGTCTGCCGGGGCTTTATCCTGGGGCTGTGCCTGCGGTTCCACTCCTAACAGCGTTCTAGCCGTCTGCCGGATATGCGCCTGCACTGGCACGGGCCAGCCGTGCGGATCGGTCAGGGGTGTGCCGGATTCATCTACTGCGAGTAGTTCGCCAGCTTCAAAGCGTGTTGATGCCTCAATCTCTAAGGTTAACTGCTTGCGTTCAACAGGGGTCAGCCGACGCCCTGCCAGGGCTTCATTTATAAGTCGGTCGCGTTCCCGTTCCCTCATCGCATTGAGTTCATTAAACAACTCTTTCGGATTAATTTCCATTTGTCCCATTATTTTGATATTTAAGTTTGTTTATTGCGTTTTTCAGCGTCTCAGTGTTGACCATGAAACTGCCAGCATGACCTTCAGAAAGATGAAGTTTCAGAGCTGTTTTTATTGTCTGTCGCTCTGCTGGTGTTATTGGAGATAACTCAGTAATCCGATTGAGTAACTTAACAGTGTCGTGGTATAAATTGTAAATCTCAACCTCTTCCGGAGTTGATATGTAATAATTGAATCGATCCAGGTCAGCATCAACTGCCGTCGTGTTCACAGTGAAGAAGCCAGCGGTGGTGAAGGTCAGATATTGCGAATAACGATTAAACTCACTCAGGCTGATAGCCCGTTGCCCTCGTTTTATTCGGACCTTGCCACAGGGCTTACAACCCTCCTCATCCGGAATATTCAGCCCTGAACAGAGATTCAGGAAAGAGGAGCGATGTATTCCCACCAACTCTGCAAGTCTGCCGGGGTCAGGGGTCACTCCTCGTGCTTTAAACTCTACATTATCCAACAGTGTAGAATCAAAATAGTCTGCCGGATCAGTGGCCAATGAAATAAAGTCCTCCACTGTCGTAATCCGTTGCCAGGGCTGAAAGGTGTGATACAATTCAATAAGGCTGGAGGCCGCTTCTGCCGTTGCCGTCACTGAGCGTTTAAACTCATTGATGGCATTGTTGTCAGTACTAATTAAAATCTTTTCTGTCATATCAATTATTTTAAATTGTTTCTCTCCGTTTAATAATGACTATCCGGCCATATTTACCTAACGGGTTCCGCTCTTCCCATTGCTGCGGAGTTATCATTTCACCCTCATATTTGAATAAGCCTGAATCATTCAAAATTGCCATGAAAGGCATTGCCCGTTTTGCACATACGGCCCGTATGTCCTCACCTGTTGCGGTCATCTCGTTTATTATTTGGCGACGAAATTCCGGGCCAATTTCAAAACCTATGAGCCTGCTCAGTTCATCAATGTTTGTTTCCATTCTCTATTGATTTTTTAACTATTTGATTTCCGATTGCAATTAGTTGCTCTTCTGATAAGTTTGTCAAATCAGTGGTAAGATCAACACTCTGTTTATCCATTAATCCCAGGTCACGGGCAATGATATTTGCATTTAGCAGGTCTGCCGCTGCTCCCTCGAATTTCTGCCTGAAGATCACAGCTTCTATTTCGGCTATGACTGTGTTAAAATCTTGCTCACCGTCCGGCAACTGAGATTTGAAGGTGCGGAAATATGCCTCATTGCAATGGAGGTAAAAACACAATCCTGATAATGTCATTGCCCTCATTTTCGGAAGCTGTGCGGTCGTTATTTCGCCCTGATAGGAAAATGCTTTTGATTCATAAAGCGGGTTTTCAGTCACCCACTGGAAGTACTCACAGGCTGCCTGCCACAATAAAGCGGGAGTAGCAAAAAGTTTATCCCGGCCATGCTTAGACCGCAGTTTCCAAAACTCATTTTTCAATGGTGCTGCCATGTTTACAAATCATTTAGATTTACCTTCTGCTCCGGTCCCTTCAGATCATCATCCGGGGCAACTATCAGGCAGCCGTCGTCGTCGTATGTTAGCGGAGTTTTCGCAATAGTGTCGTATTCAAGAATAAGCCGCTCCAGGTCTGCAACTGCCTTTAGTTTTATGTCCGGTGAGAGATGTCTTTTGTAAAATTCGAGTGCTGCCGTAACCATTGCGGCGTCGATTACCTTTTGCGCTGTCAGTGCTTCCATTTTTCAGTTTTTATTAAATCGTCTTAGTGTTTCATCAATAATTTGAACATCACCGTAAGCATCTGATTGAATTT
>Ga0209604_1002297_pt1 | contig 14148 bp, 14 predicted proteins | sample AD_UKC097_MetaG_FD_184405 | JGI IMG/M metagenome (GOLD analysis project Ga0209604, IMG submission 184405) | Active sludge microbial communities of municipal wastewater-treating anaerobic digesters from USA - AD_UKC097_MetaG (SPAdes) (version 2) | ecosystem: Engineered > Bioreactor > Anaerobic >... | reverse complement strand
TTTCAGGTAGTTGCCCACCACGTAGTTCCAGACCAGGTCATTCGGACGCAGGAAGCTGAAGGTCGAGGCCAGGTCCTGCCCCTTGAGCAGACCGCCCTTGCCCATCTGCACCTCACGGAACCTGACGAAGGCCTCGTCGATGAACACATCCAGGATGCCGGTGTCGGTGAAGTCGACCAGGGTGGTCAGCAGCGTCGCACTGGCCGCGGGCTTTTCGCCACGGGCCGCGAGCACCGCCAGGGCCGTGCTCAGGATCGTGCCGCCCACGCAGAAGCCCAGCGTGTTGATGGTCGGCGCGCCGGTGATGTCCTGCACGGTGTGAATGGCCTTGATCGCGGCATCTTCGATGTAGTCGTCCCAGGTCTTGTCGCCCAATGAGGCATCGGGGTTGCGCCAGCTCACCACGAAGGTGCGATGCCCCTGGGCCACCGCGTAGCGGATGACCGAGTTCTCGGGCTGAAGGTCGAGGATGTAGTACTTGTTGATGCACGGCGGCACCAGCAGGAACGGGCGCTCGTAGACCTTGGCCGTCAGCGGCTTGTATTCGATCAGCTGGAACAGCTCGTTCTCGAACACGATGGCGCCTTCGGTCGTGGCGACGTTGCGCCCGACTTCGAACAGGCTCTCGTCGGTCATGGACACATGGCCCTGGCGGATGTCGCCCAGCAGGTTCTGCATGCCTTTGGCGATGCTCTCGCCCTGGGTGTCGATCGCTTTTTTCTGGGCTTCCGCGTTCATCGCCAGAAAGTTGCTCGGCGCCGAGGCGGCCATCCATTGTTCGACCGCGAAACGGATGCGGTTGCGCGTCTTGGCGTCGCTCTCCACCGCTTCGGCCAGGCCCATCAGCGTGCGCGAATTCAGCAGGTAGCTGGCGGCGGAGAACGCGGCCATCGGGTTCTGGTTCCAGGCATCGGCGGCAAAGCGCCGGTCCTTGACGGCTGGCGCACCCGCCAGGGCCTGGTTCCAGAGCTCCGAGGCCTCTTTCAGGTACTGCTGCTGCACGGCCTGCAGCTTGTCCGGCGAGAATTGAATCTGCGGCGGTGCCTGAACACCGGACAGGCCGGGCATCGTCGACGACAGGCCGCCCAGGTCCATGTTCTGAAACGCCTGAAAAGCCTGGTTCCAACCGTCCGACAGGGTTTGCTGAAACTGCTGCGTGGCTTGCGCCCACGATTCGTTCGAGTGTGGTATCACGTTGTCTCCTGCGCGGTAGGCTTATTGGTGAAAACCCGGAGTATCCCCGCGGTCCCCTTCAATTTTCTGACATTTCCCTTCCACGCACATGGCCCTTTACATCATCGCCATCGGCTGGCTGTATGTCGCGCTCATGATGAGCGTGGCCGAGGCCACCAACACCACCGGCACCGTGCTGGGGGCCATCGTCACCTTCGTGCTCTACGGCTTGTTGCCGGTGGCCTTGCTGATGTACATCCTCGGCACACCGGCACGCCGTCGGGCACACCGCGCCCGGCAGGCACCGGCGCCCGACCACGCTGAGCCGGCAGCGGAAGCCGCGGCGAGCAGCAACGACCCCGGCGCGTCGACCGACACGCCGGAAACGGGGCCCGGCAGCCATCCGCCCGGCACCCGGTGATGAACGGGTGCCCGTTCAGGGCTTGACCACGTCGCGGATTTCGATCTTCAGGCCGGAGGCGCCGACCGGCACCGGTTCGGACTGTCCGGCAAGATCGCCGCTCTGGCGCATCGCGTTGCCGCTCTTGCTGATCCGGGCCTCGATCACCACGGTTCCGGCACCGGACAGCGTCGCGGCCGGCGACATCGACGAGCTGTCATCGAGCGAGAACTGGATCGGAAGGTCGCGCACGTTCTTGCGCAGGATCGCCACCGGCATGCCACGCCCGGCCGACGGCCGCGCGAGGATGAACACGGTGTCGTCCGGCGCGGCCGACTTGGCCAGGGCCGGCGCCAGGCTGACCACACCGCTGACCGTCTTGGCGCCCGCAGCGGGTGTCGCGTCGGCGGAACCCGATGGCGCCGCGCCACTGGTGGCCTTGGCGGTGGTGGCGGGGAGACCGCCCAGCTCGCGCGCCTCCTTCAGGCCGGCGGCCATCTCGCGCACGTACTCGCTGTCGGGTGGGCCGATGTCGACCAGGTGCTGCCAGTACTTCACCGCGCCGGCGTAATCCTTGCGGATGAAGGCGTCGGTGCCAGCCAGGGCCAGCGCCTTGAGGTTGTTCGGATCCACCTGCAAGGCCTTGCGGACCCACTTCATGGGCTCGCCGGCGAGCGTCATGTTGTTGTTGACCGCCATCGAATCCGCGTAGTCGGCCAGCACCTGCGCGTCGTCGGGGCGCAGCGCCACCGCGCGTTCATAGGCCTTCAGCGCGTCGGGGTACTGCCCTACCACCGTGTACGAGCGGCCCAGCATCACCCAGCCTTCCACGTTGTCGGGCTGTTCCTTGAGCCGGTCGGCCAGCTTCTGGATCATCCCCAGGAACTCTTCCTTGCCGATCGCGTGCCCTTCGCCGCTCGCCGCCGCTGCCGCGGCAACCCGCTCGCGCGCGCCCGGGCCGAGCCATTCCGGCGAACCTTTCCACGCATAGCCGGCGCTGGCCAACACGACGACGCCCGTTACCAGGAGAAGCACCAGTTTGCGCGACGGCCGGGCCTCGACGGCGTCCATGGACGACCCGGCGGGCTTTGCCGATGCGGCGGCAACGGGCTTGCCGGCCTTGGCGCGCTTGCCCGCCTTGCCACGGCCCTCCGTGGCAGGCGCCTCACCCCCCTCCTGCAGGACCGCATCAAGCAGGCTTTTCTCCAGGGCTGCGCGCCGGGCCTCGAACTGCCCGTCCGACATGGCGCCGCTCGCGTGATCCGCCTTGAGATCGAGCAGTTGCTGTTTGAGCGTGGCGACGGTGTCAGTCATGGGGGCCGCTGGTCCTGGTGCGGGCCGGTGCGTCGGAGGCCGCGCCAACAGCAGCGCCCTCGTCGTCCGGATCGGGTTCAAATTCGTCGGGTGACAGGCGGCTGCGCCGACGCAGCACCACGTACAGCGTGACCAGTCCGCCCAGCAGCAACACCGCGGGACCGAACCAGAGCACCAGCGTCGTCGCCTTCACGGGCGGTCGGTACAACACGAAGTCGCCGTAGCGCGCCGTCATGTAGTCGATGATCATCTGGTCGGAGTCACCACGCTTGAGCATCTCCTTGACCTGGTTGCGCAGGTCCACCGCCAGTTCGGCATGGGAGTCGGCGATGGTCTGGTTCTGGCACACCAGGCAGCGCAGTTCGGTGGCGATGCGCAGCATGCGCGCCTCCAGCGCAGGGTCTTCGGCGGCGGGCACCGCCTCTTTTGCCTGAGCCCAGCCTGCCAGCAGCGCCAGGGTCAGGATCACGATCCATCGAGTGCAGTGTTTCATGCTTGAAAGTACAAATAAAACCGATGGATTTTTGGTCAGGGCAAGGCGCAAACCACAGCGATACCCATGGGTATCGCGCGGATTTGCAACGTGGCCATGGCCGAAAAGACGCGGTTTTGTGGGCTGGAAAGCGTGGAACACTGCGCTAACCATTGAGTTGCCTCACGAGGGGTTCGATCTTGTCGCGGATCACTTCGGGTGTCAGCGGTCCGATGTGTTTCATGCGGATCACGCCGGCCTTGTCGATGATGAAGGTCTCGGGCACGCCGTAGACGCCCCAGTCGATGCCGACGCGACCGTCGGCGTCGAACAGCGAGGCCACATACGGGTCACCGAAGCGCGACAGCGTCTGCTGCCCCGCCGCGCGCGTGTCCTTGTAGTCCAGGCCGTAGATCGGAACGATCTTGCGCTTGGCCATTTCCACCAGATACGGATGCTCGTCGCGGCAGGCCGCGCACCAGGAAGCCCAGACGTTGAGCATCCAGACCTTGCCGAGCAGGTCTTCCTTGCGCACCTTCTGGGTCGGATCGTCCAGGCGCGGCAGCTCGAAAGCCGGCGCCGGCTTGCCGATCAGCGGCGACGGCACTTCGCGCGGGTTCAGTCCAAGGCCCACCAGCAGGAAGCCCGCGAGCCCCAGGAAGATGGCCAGGGGAATCAGGAATTTGAGTTTTTTCATGCGGAGGCTCCCACCAGCGCGGCCCCGGGCTCCTCGGCGCGGCGGCGCGACCGGTAGCGCCGGTCGGTCGCCGCAATGACGCCGCCCAGGGCCATGATCAGGCACCCGCCCCAGATCCAGTCGACGAAGGGCTTGACGTAGACACGCACGATCCACTCGCCGCCGCCCACCGGCTCGCCCAGCGACACATACAGGTCGCGGGTGAAGCCGGTCGCGATCGCGGCTTCGGTCATCGGCATGGTCTGAACCCGGTAGATGCGCTTCTCGGGCCGCATGTCGCGCAGGCGCCGACCGTCGTGGCTGACCTCGATCAGGCCCTGCGTGGCCGTGTAGTTCGGGCCCGGCACCTCACGGGTTCCCCGGAAGGTGAAGGTGTAGCCGTTGATCGTGGTCGTGTCGCCGACGGCCATCTTGACGTCGCGCTCGACTTCGTAGGTCTTCACCATCGCCACCCCGATGCAGAACGCGGCCACCCCGAGGTGCGCCACCATCATGCCCACCATGGCGCGCGGGATCTGGCGCGCACGGCGCGGCGCATCCTTCCAGGTCGAGCCGGCGGGGCGCAGTCGTTCGTACAGATCGGTCAGCACCGAGGTGATGATCCACCAGGCCATGAACAGGCCAATGGTGGTGGTCAGGGTGATGCGCCCGGCCAGCCAGCCCGTGGCCACCGCCACCACCACGCTCACGCCGGCCGCCCAGCGCAGGCGGTGCGCGAGGTCCGGCAGGCTCGCTTCCTTCCAGCGGGCGAGCGGGCCGACGCCCATGAGAAAGATGGTGGGCGCCATCAGCGGCATGAACACCGCGTCGAAGTACGGCGGCCCAACCGAAATCTTGCCCATGCCCAGCGCGTCCAGCAGCAGCGGGTACAGCGTGCCCAGCAGCACGGCACCGGTGGCCACCACCAGCAGCACGTTGTTGCCCAGCAGGGCGGTTTCACGCGAGACCAGCGCAAAGCGGGCGCCCAGGCCGACCTTGGGTGCGCGCCAGGCGTACAGCGTCAGCGAGGCGCCCACCGCGATCGTCAGGAAGGCCAGGATGAACAGGCCCCGGCGCGGATCGGTTGCAAAGGCGTGCACCGATGACAGCACGCCCGAGCGCACCAGGAAGGTCCCCAGCAACGACAGCGAAAACGCCAGAATGGCCAGCAGCACCGTCCACGATTTGAAGCTGCCGCGCTTTTCGGTCACCGCCAGCGAATGGATCAGGGCCGTGCCGACCAGCCAGGGCATGAACGAGGCGTTCTCGACCGGATCCCAGAACCACCAGCCGCCCCAGCCCAGCTCGTAATAGGCCCACCAGCTGCCCAGCGCGATGCCGATGGTGAGAAACGCCCAGGCGGCGGTGGTCCACGGGCGCGTCCAGCGCGCCCAGGTGGTGTCGAGGTTGCCGCCGATCAGCGCCGCGATCGCGAAGGCATAAGCCACCGAAAAACCCACATAGCCCATGTACAGCAGCGGCGGATGCAACACCATGCCGGGGTCCTGCAGCAGCGGGTTCAGGTCGCGCCCATCGGCGGGCACATCGAACTGGCGGTCGAACGGGTTGGAGGTCAGCAGCAGGAACAGCAGGAAACCCAGGCTGATCAGGCCCATCACCGCCAGCGTGCGCGCCACCATCGGCATCGGCATGCCTTTGCTGAAGCGCGCGACCGCCGCAGACCAGACGCTGAGCATCAACACCCACAGCAGCATCGAGCCCTCGTGGCTGCCCCAGGACGCCGCGATGCGGTACGGCAATGGCAGGGAGCTGTTGGAGTTGCGCGCCACGTTGATGACCGAGAAGTCGTTCATCACGAACGAGGCCCCCAGGCACAGGTAGGCCAGGGTGACCAGCGCGAAGAGGAGGTAGGCGCAGGGACGCACGAGCGCCATCCAGTCCGTCCTGCCGCGCGCCGCGCCGGCCAGGGGATACGTGCCCATGATCAGGCTCACGCCCAGGGCGAGCCACAGGAGGAAGTGTCCGATCTCGGGAATCATTGCTTGCCATCCTTTGCGACGGACGCGCCCAGTTTCGCGTTGACGTCGCCGGCTTTCTTCACGGCCTCTGCGGCTTCGGGGGGCATGTAGTTCTCGTCATGCTTGGCCAGCACCTCGCGTGCCTCGAAAACCCCGCCGTTCATCTGGCCCTGGGCGACCACACCCTTGCCCTCCTTGAACAGGTCGGGCAGTATGCCCTGGTAGCGCACCGGCACCGTCTTGGCGGTGTCGGTCACGACGAAATGCACCACGACCCCGTCGCGCTTGACGCTGCCCGCCTCCACCAGGCCGCCGAGGCGGAAGGTGCGCGCCGTCGGCGCCTCCTTCGCGGCCACCTGCGACGGCGAATAGAAGAACACCAGGTTGCTCTGGAAGGCATTCATCACCAGCGCCGCGGCGGCGGCGATGGCACACAGCACGCCGCCCGCAATGGCCAGCTTCTTGTGACGGGTTTTCATTCAGTCATCCTTTTCAAGCACATCACCAGCCTGCTCCAGCGCCTTTCGAAACCGGTGGCGTGCCAGCAGCGGCTCGCCCACCATCAGCACCAGCACCACGGCATAGGAACCCCAGACGTACAAGCCGTAGCCGCCCATGGCAAAAAATTCCGACACGCTGCCCCAGTTCATGCCGCCTCCTTTGCCGCCAGATCGCGGACCCACTGCGCCTGGCGCTCACGCTCCAGGATGATCGCGCGGGTGCGCATGAACACCACCGCGAACGAATAGGCCCAGAACGCCACCGTCATCAGCAGCATCGCCTGCAGCATCGTCGCGGCCATCTTGGGCGCGGCCGTCATGCTGATGGTCGCGCCCTGGTGCAGCGTGTTCCACCACTTCACCGAGAAATAGATGATGGGCACGTTGATCGCACCCACCAGCGCCAGCAGCGCGCCGGCGTGGTCAGCGCGGCGCACGTCGTCAATGGACTCGACCAGGGCCATGAACCCCAGATACAGGAAGAGCAGGATTAGTTCCGAGGTCAGCCGCGCATCCCAGACCCACCAGGTGCCCCAGGTCGGCTTGCCCCACAGCGCGCCGGTCCACAGCGCCAGAAAGGTGAACATCGCACCGGTGGGCGCCAGCGCCCGCGCCACCATCGAGGCCAGCCGCGCGTTGGCCGCCCATCCGAACACCGCCCAGCCCGCCATCACCAGGTACAGGATCATCGACATCCAGGCCGCTGGCACGTGCACGAAGATGATGCGGTAGGAGTCGCCCTGCGTCGCATCCGTGGGCGCCACGAAGAAGCCGATGTACAGGCCGGCCACGGCAAAGCCGATGGCGATGAGCCAGAGCCAGGGCAGCAGAAAGCCACTCAGCGCATAAAAGCTCGAGGGCGCCGCGAACATGTTCAGACGGATGGAACGGTTCATTCGGGAGCAGGAAAAATCATGACATCGATATGCGCAGCGCCGCCGCCGCCGCAGGCGGCGCCGCCACCAGCGACAGTAACAGCAAGGCGCCCAACAAGGACAGGTGGCCGCTGGCCGACAGGCCCATGTCCACCATGCCCACCGCGCCGGCCCCGAAGATCAGCACCGGAATGCACAGCGGCAGCACGATCAGCAGGATCAGCACCCCGCCGCTGCGCAGCCCCAGCGTCAGCGCAGCGCCGATGCCGCCCAGCAGGCTGAGCACCGGCGTACCCAGCATCAGGCCCGCCACCAGGGTGAGGATCGAGTTGGCGTGCATGTCGAACAGAACGCCCAGCACCGGTGCGGCCAGAATCAGGGGCAGGCCGGTCAGGATCCAGTGCGCCAGCGCCTTGCCGGCCACAATGAAAACGGCCGAATGCCGCGACAGCAGCATCTGCTCCAGCGAGCCGTCCTGGAAATCGCTGGCGAACAAGGTGTTGAGCGACAGCATCGCGGCCAGCAGCGCGCAGACCCAGACCACGCCCGGCGCAATCTGGCGCAGCACCTGGGGCTCCGGGCCCACGCCGAGCGGAAACAGGCTGGCCGCGACGATGAAGAACACCACCGGCAGCAAGGCCTCGAAACGCCTGCGCCCGGCCAGGCGCAGGTCGCGGCCCGCAACCAGCGTGAAGACCCCGCCGCTCAAGAAGCGCCCTCCACCGGAAGCTCCAGTTCGGTCACGAGGTTCCCGGGCAGGCCCAGCGCCAGGTGCGAGGTCAGCAGCACGCTTCCGCCACGCGCCAGGTGTGCAACCAGCAGCCGGTTGACGGCCTCGATGCCATGGACGTCCAGCGCATCGAAGGGCTCGTCGAGCACCCACAGCGAGGGCTCGCGCTCCAGCGCCAGCCGGGCCAGCGCCACGCGCCGGCGCTGCCCTTGCGACAGCGTGCGCACGATGGCATGGCGCCGGTGGTGGATCGCCAGCGTGCGCAAGGCGTCCCGGATGCCCTGCGCGCTGCTTTCCAGGTCGTGCAGGCGGGCCAGAAAGACCAGCGACTCGGTAACCGTCAGGTCGTCCTTGAGCGCGTTGGCGTGCCCGATGTAGGCGCCCGGGCGGCCGCCCGCGAGCGTGAGCGTTCCGGCCTCGGGTCGCGACAGCCCGGCCACGATGCGCAGCAGGCTGGTCTTGCCGCTGCCGTTCTGACCGCGCAGCCAGACCAACTCGCCCGGCTTCACCGAAAAACTGAAGTCGCGAAACAGCCACTCCTGACCGCGTCGGCAGGAGACATTCAACGCAACCAGGGACGCGGAAGCAGAAATCGGACAGTTTCCAGCAAGGTGGGACGGATGGGCCCGGTGTCGAATGCTCGGCGCTGCCTGCACCCACCGGTGCCGCTGCCGAGCCTCCGGGCCCGTTGAAGACCGGCGAATTTTACCGGGCACCCGGTGTTTCCCCCGCCGCCTGCGGGAAATACATTGATTCACATCAAGCCGTCAGCCACACGCAGGCGGCCAGGCGGCCGGTGCTGCCCAGGGCCGCCGCGTCGCGCCGGTGCGAAAAAAACCGCTCGGGCCGGCTGTACGTGCACCAGGCCGCGCTGCCGTCGTTGCCGGCGATGGCGGTGACGCCCAGCCGCCGCAGCCGCCGGCGCGCCAGCCCCGCCAGGTCGGCGAGAAACTTGCCGCCACCCAGCGCGCGAAAACACGCCGCCGCGCCGGCATCGGCCGCGCAGAAAGCGTCGCGCACGTCCGCACCGACCTCGAACGCGTCGGCGCCGATGCACGGACCGAGCCATGCGATGGTCTCGGACGCTATGTTTTCTATAGCTTCCCGTGGCCGGCTGGCGCTGGGATGGCGCCAAAAAACATCGAAAAACGACTCCAGAACGCCGATTCGACCGTCCCCGGCCAGCCCGCGCCACCCGCAATGGGCCGCGCCCACCCGGGTGCCCTGCCGGTCGGTCAACAGCACCGGCAGGCAATCGGCCACCATGATGGTGCAGGCCAGGCCCGGCACCGACGTGACCGCGGCATCGGCCACCGTGCCGTCGGCCGCGTCCGCGGCCAGTTCGGCTACCGCGCTGCCATGCACCTGCTGCAGAAACACCGCGCGCGCCCCCAGGGCCTCGCACAGGGTCTGCCGGTTGGCCGCCACCGCGTCCGGCGCATCGCGCACGTGGTCGCCCAGGTTCAGGCTGTCGAACGGCGGCGCCGACACCCCGCCGGCGCGCGTGGTGCAGACCGCGCGCACCGTGGCCGGCGCCGGCCATTGGGGAACGATCCAGTCCGGATGCAAAACCACCACCGAACCCGCGTCAGTTGTTCATGGTGCGTTGCACCGTCCGCTGCGCATGAGCCACACGCGGCCCGGGCCAGGGCCGCCGCGCAAGGGCCGCCCCGCCGCGCTGGCGGCGTCCCCCTTCCCGCGTCGCGCAGCGAGGCGAGAGAAGGGGGAAGGCGCGAAGCGCCTCAGGGGGATGTTTCACTTCAGGCTTCAAAGTCGGGGCAGGCTGATGGCTGGGCCTTCTGGAAGGCGTCGAGCGCCATGCAGGCGTCGAACGCGGCCATGGTGCGCGGCAGGCCGTCGAAGTTCACGTTGAAACGCTTGCCATTGAAGATCTGCGGCACCAGGCAGCAGTCGGCCAGCGTCGGTGTCTCGCCATGGCAGTAGGTGGACGGCGCTTGCGCCGCGAGCTGGCGCTCGAAGGACTCCAGACCGTCGCGCACCCAGTGGCGGTACCAGGTGTTACGGGCGTCCTCGCTCAGGCCCAGGTCCTTGCCCAGGTACTTGAGCACGCGCAGGTTGTTCAGCGGATGGATCTCGCAGGCGATCGACTGCGCCAGCGCGCGCACCCGCGCCTTGCCCAGGGCGTCGGCAGGCAGCAGCGCCGGGCCGGGCTGCGTCTCGTCGAGGAACTCGATGATGGCCATCGACTGCGACAGGCGCGTGCCGTCGTCCAGCTCCAGCATCGGCACCAGCCGGTCGGCGGACACGGCGGCGTAGGCGTCGAGCTTGTGCTCGCCCTTGGCCAGGTGCACCGGCACGTAGTCGTAGGCCAGACCCTTGAGGTTCAGCGCGATGCGCACGCGAAACGAAGCGGAGGAGCGGAAGTAGTTGTAGAGCTTCATGGAAGGTCCATCGGAAAAGGTGGGCACGACCGGCAAGGATAAACCGGATGCCCGGCGCGCACCGGCACGGCCGCGCGACAATGCAACGACGACACCATCCGCCCCGCACCGACCATGACCGCCCCACCCCACCCCGCCCCCGCCCGCATCACCGAGCCCGCACGGCAGACGCCGGTTTTCGGCCATTTCGACGTCGTGGTGCTCGGCGGCGGGCCGGCCGGCATCACCGCCGCGGCCGCTGCCGCGCGCGCCGGCCAACACACCCTGCTGGTCGAGCGCTACGGCTTTCTGGGCGGCATGGGCACGGCCGCGGGTGTGACCAACTTCTGCGGCCTGCACGCCAACGTGCACGGCGAGATCCGCCAGGTGGTGCACGGCCTGGCCGACGAGCTGCTCGATCGCATGCGCGCGCTGAACGGGCTCAACGAGCCGCATCGGCTGTTCGGCGGGCGGATCGCCGCGCAGGCCTACGACAACGCGGCCTTCAAGGTCGCTGCCGACCAGCTCGTGCTGGCCAGCGGCGCCCAACTGCTGTTCCATGCGCAGGCGGTGGGCGTGGTGATGAACGGCCCCGCCGAGATCGGCGCGCTGCTGATCGAAACCCGATCCGGCCGGGCCGCCGTGCTGGCGCGCTGCTTCATAGACTGCTCGGGCGACGGCGACCTGGCCGCTCACGCCGGCGCCCCGTTCGAAAAAGGCAAGGGCGCCGATGGCACGGGCGAGGACATGATGTACCCGTCCACCATGTTCCGCGTGCACGGGGTGGACCCGGTGCGCGCCGGCGACGCCTGGAACCATTTCGGCCGCCTGATGGAAGAAGCCGAGGCCAGGGGGCGCAGCTTTCCCCGCAAGGCGCCCATCATCCGCCCGCAGAAGAACCCGGCCGAATGGCGCGCCAACGTCACCCAGCTCGCCAACGCCGACGGCAGCCCGGTGGATGGCACCGATGCGCTGCAGCTCAGCGCGGCCGAGATCGAGGGGCGGCGCCAGATCGTCGACTTCTTCGGCTTCCTGCGCGAATCGGCGCCCGGTTTCGAAGCCGCCTACCTGCTCGAGATCGCGCCGCAGGTCGGCATCCGCGAAACGCGACGGCTCAAGGGCGTCTACCAGCTCAGCGGCGACGACGTGCTGCAGTGCGCGAGCTTTGACGACAGCATCGGCGTCAACGGCTGGCCGATCGAGGAACACGCCGCCGGCACCGTGGTGTTCCGCTGGCCGCACGACCCCGATGGCCGCGGCTACAACCAGTTGCCGTACCGCATGTTGCTGCCGATGGGCGTGGACAATCTGCTGGTGGCGGGCCGCTGCGCCTCGATGACGCATCGGGGCCAGTCGGCCGCGCGGGTTTCGGGCGCATGCTTCGTGATGGGCCAGGCCGCCGGCACCGCCGCCGCGCTGGCCCACCAGGCCGGCGTGCGGGTGCGCGACCTGGACGTCAGCGCCTTGCAGGCGCGGCTGCAGGCCGACGGGGCCTGGCTGGGGTGAGTGCCCGAGCGGCCGACACCCGCAAACCACTTCAAAAACAATAGCTGCTCGTGGCCATTTCACGCTGGGATGGTGCTCATTCGATGCCTGAAAATGGCTCAAAACGGCGCCGGGCACGGCCCCACCGGCTATAAAGCGGGCTGGACCCGGCCACGGCGGCCCGGGCGACACACCCGCCACAGGATTGCACATGACCCAGGGCCACAAAGTCGTCGTCGGCGAATTCGCCGACAACCCCATGGACGCGGTGGCGCACCACCTGTCGCTCCAGCCCATGCCCCAGCCCGACCCGGCGCGCCTGGCGCCCCACGAGGTGCTCATCCGCATCCGAAGCGCGGCCGTCGGCTGGGTGGACCTGCTGATGACCAGCGGCCAGTACCAGCACATGCCCGAGCCGCCCTACACCCCCGGCATGGAGTACGCCGGCGAGGTGCTGGCCACCGGTGCCGCCGTGGACCCGGCGCAGGTCCAGGTCGGTGACCGGGTGCTGGCCGACGGCCTGCAGGTCGGCCCGCGCTCGGGCGGCCGCTACCGGTCACAAGGCGGTTTTGCCACCTATGCCGTGCTGCCCGCCAGCGCCGCGCTGCGCCTGCCCGACACGCTGTCGTTCGACGAGGGCAGCTGCCTGCTCGGCAACTACGAAACCGCCTACCACTGCCTCGTGGTGCGCGGGCGGCTGAAAGCCGGCGAGACCGTGCTGATCCTCGGCGCCACCGGCTCCACCGGGCTGGCCGCCGTGCACGTCGCCAAGCTGATGGGCGCCACGGTGATCGCGGCCGGGCGGTCCAATGAAAAGCTCGCCGTCGTGAAGGCGCAGGGCGCGGACCACGTCGTCAACATCACCCACGCCGACGGCAGCCCCGGCGTGCGGCCTTTCAGAGGCGACGTCAAGGCGCTCACCGGCGACCGCGGCGTGGACCTGGTGTACGACGGCGTCGGTGGCGAGGTCTCGCTCGAAAGCCTTCGCTGCGTGGCCTTCGGTGCGCGCTTCGTGATCGTCGGCTGGGCCTCCACCCCCGCCGTGGCCAAGGGGCGCGGCCAGCGCGGCGCCCCCAACGCCAACCAGCTGCCCACCAACCTGATCATGATGAAAGGCCTGGACGTGCTCGGCGCGCCCATGGTCATCGCCACGCTGAACGACCCCTCGCTGCGGGCGCCCCGGCTGGCGCGCATCCTGCAATGGGTGGCGGAGGGCCGCCTCAAGCCCCAGGTCTCGCGCACCTGGCCGCTGGCGGACTTCAAGGACGCGATGCGGGCCAAGTGGAACGGCGAGGTGATCGGCGGCTGCGTGCTACACCCCTGAGAGCCTGAGAGGAAATCGGTCATGCCCGCCTTGACGCCCCAAAACACCGCCAACGGCGTTGCAAATGCGCGCCGTAGCCCGAGCTACGGCTGTGCTTTGCGCCTTGCCGGCGGTTCTTTGGGGCGCCCTTTCGGGCACGCCCAATTCCCTCTCAGCCTCTGAGCCGCCCGGCCGTCACGCCGACACCGGCCACCGCCCCGGCCCCGCGAACGCCAGAAACAACAAGGCCGAGGCCGGAAAGACGCTCGCCGCCGCCACCAGCCAGCGCCTGCGGCCCTCGGGCACAAACCCCGGCTGAGGCAAAGCGGCCGACAACAAAGCCGCGCCAGCCACCGCAATCGCCAGCCCCAGCAGCCAGGCCCCCAGCGAGGCCGCCGGTGCGCTCGCGCCGGGGTGCAGCCGGTGGATGAACACCGCAAACGCCAGGCTGCCGCCCTGGCACGCCGAAACCGCCACCAGCAGCGCGCCCAACCAGGCCATCCCGCCACCGCCGGTGGCCCGCGGGTCGTCATCCCGACCCGCGCGAAAGGCCGCGCCCACCACCACCAGGCCGATGGGAAACAGCAGCAGCCCGATCAGGCCCAGCATCACCAGCGGCGCCAGCGCGCCCGCCAGGGCCAGCGTGGCCAGGCCGGCAGCGAGGAGGCGGGCGGGGTTCTTCATGGGACCGATCAATGCGGCGGTTTCATTATCCCGCCGGTCCGGGGAGCGGCAAACCGCCGGCCAAATCGGTTCTAATGGCGCCCTGCCGCAGGGGCTGGGCCCCTGGCCGGCGCCGCGCCCCGGGCTGGAATCCGTTTCCGTGCCCGGGGTCGTGAACCCGCCCCTCCCCCGTGGAT
>Ga0209604_1002296_pt1 | contig 14149 bp, 5 predicted proteins | sample AD_UKC097_MetaG_FD_184405 | JGI IMG/M metagenome (GOLD analysis project Ga0209604, IMG submission 184405) | Active sludge microbial communities of municipal wastewater-treating anaerobic digesters from USA - AD_UKC097_MetaG (SPAdes) (version 2) | ecosystem: Engineered > Bioreactor > Anaerobic >... | reverse complement strand
GATTCATAAATATTCTTGTTTTACAACAAAAATATTTTTCAAATCGTTTGAGCTCTAAAAAACGTTGCAACCCTTATTTACAAAGAATTTCAAAGAACGGTTTATTTTAATATCAAAACATTAGTGAAATAAAATTTCAAATGGATTTTCCATATTATAATTTTTTAGGTTAAACAAATTTCAGAATCTCAATCAAATAATCCAAAAGTCGAGTTAATTACTGCAACAACCCATTTACTACATTACTACCTTACTACAATCTCTTATCTTTTGAAGTAATGTAGTAAACAGTAGTAAGGTCAGATTTTAATGGTTACTACAATGTATGTATGGATTATTACGAATTTTGAAGCATTGTTGTAATGTCGCAGGGTCAATTCTGGATTTCAGAAAATTTAATGAAATACCCTTTTATAGGATACTTGTCGGTGCGTTTGCTGGTCCGCTCAAAACCAAAAATTTTTAAAGCCTTACCGATGTTATTAAGGTTTAGGCGTGCGGTCGGACATTTTTCGGTTAAATTGTTAAGAAAATCTGTGGCCTGGTAAAAAGCGTCATGTTGTTCTTTGCTGCCGGGGGCGTAATTTTTCTGGATCAGCTCAAGTTCAGGAGTAGTTACCTGATATTGCCGGTTAGCAATTTCATTTTCATGGATTTCATCAGGTGTAAGTTCATATTTAAAGCCGTTTTGATATAAGGAATATGCTTGTCGCCAAATATCATCAATATTGAGGTCTTTTTTATAATCCCAGTTAATTTTACCAGTCAATTCAAAACATAGCCATCTAACGCTGCCGGTTTCATCAGTAAGAAATTCCGCTTTGTTTGTGGAACCAAAAAAACTTGCTCTTCGGGGTGCCGATGTTGCATTTTTGTCGTATGGACGACGAATCTTAATAGTTTCCTTGCTGAACATGCTTTTGAGGGTATTGATTTCTGCGCGTGAGAGGGTTGCTAATTCGTCCATATTTATTATGATGTTGTCACTTAGCGCAATAAGGCTGTCTTTGTCGGTTGAAATATTTTCAGCAATGTACTTGTCCAGGGATGGCGGACAAAGCCAGCGAATAAAAGTTGTTTTGCCACTGTTTTGTTCTTCATGAACCAGAATTAGTGCCTGCTTATTGATAATCTTGTCATTTAGCGAACATGCGACTGTGCGGACAAGAGCTTTACAGAATTGTACGGGAAATCTTTGGGTGTCTTTTACTGGAATATAGCTGCATAGTTTTGTAATGTAATCCACATCAGACCCAGAAACCCAAACTGAGAGTTTTTTGAAGTAATTCAGAAAAGGGTTAAAACGCGGAACAAAATCTGAGCGGAGCAATGAAGTGAGCTTAGCCATGGAGAACTCAATATTGTTATGTTGAAGGAAACGGTAAATGTTATTCTCGTTTAGAACTTCAAACTCAGAATTCTTTTCATACCTGCACTTGAATTCGATTTCATTAGAAACCTCATTAAACCGAAGTTCAAAGTTCTCATTAATCAAAGCTTCCACTTTTTCAAACATGGATAAGCGTTGCGGTTTTTCTTTAACCTGTTCTGTTTTGTTCGGAGGTTCCTGTGCCAGGACAATAGCCACGAGTTCTCTGATCTCATTTGCTGTGTGTTTTTTAAAAAAGAAATCCGCTATATCTTTTCCGTTTTCTACCATGAGGCTTTCGGTAAGGTTCAGGTGATGCAGACCATGTTCTTTTGAGGCTTTTTCAGCTGCTTTTAGCCCGGGGGCATCAATATCATAGCAAATCAACAGGTGTTTACATTTGCTTTTTAAAAGTTCAATTTCCTTTGCCCGTAATCTTGTTGTTGCATGATCAACCCCAACAGCAGCTATTCCGTTAGCATTAGCTACGATTGTATCCTTCAGACCTTCAACAATCAGAATAAATTCGTTGAATTTGTCGAGGTGATCTGTTCCGAACAAATCGCTGTACTCTTCCGGTTTCTTACCTAACCAGAGGTGCTTGGCCTGCTTACCGGTGGCATTTGGACGATATAACTTGTAACATTCCTCGGATATTGCAAAAGCAAATACAGGATCTTCCGGTCCTGACTTAACAGATAATTCCTTGCCGCTTTTTTTAAAGCTGAATGATTGCAAAGCCTGTACATTATACTTTTGAAGTGTCGCTGACATGGCTTCCATGGGAGCATAATTGAACCAATAATTAAAGTCTTCACCCGGTGTGAGCGTAAACTCTGTGATTGTACTTCCTTTCGGTTCTGACTTTGTTTCTCGTTCTTCTACTTCAAAGAGAATATCTCGTCTGATTATCTCTAAAGCCTCTTTAAAATCACAGTTGCAAATTTTCCGGACAAAGTCGAATGGATTTAAAGTCTTACCATTTACGAAATCGTGGTAGCACCATAGGCCGGCTTTCTGATTATAGAAAACATTTGCGTCTGGGTTTTGGCCATCGTCTCGAAATATAGCCCGGAAATTTTTTCCAGGACCATGTAGTTTTATATCGGGAATGTAATGTTCAAATATTGAAAGACCATTGTTTGTGGCAGCGAGTATTTGTGATTGGGGGTCATCCATAGAATTAAAAATAAAAGACATGCAGGAAGATCATCCTGCGAATCGGGTTAACTATTCTTCAGATTCTGCAATCGATATACCTTTGAGATGAATCCGGGTATTATTTATTTTCTTTTATTACGCAGAAAAAGACTGCTTGTATAAATTTGTCCGTTATCGTCAGGTGATTTTTTACCGGAACTGATCCATGCTTCCAGTTCACTTCGTTTAAAATAAACCTTTTTCCCTTTTTTAAAATAAGGGATTTTTTTGTTGCAGGTTAAAGAATATATTGTCGGAACTGCAAGATTAATGATTTCTGAAGCTTGTTTGATAGTCAGAAAATCATCGTTTTTTAAAGCCGTCGATTGATTTTGATATGTTTTATTGTTTATATCATTAACTTTTTCTGCAAGTTCTGCAGCCAGGTCTTCCAGGGATAAATTTGTAAGAATTAGTTTTTCCATATTTTTTAGTGTTTATTTTTACCACAAAGAAAATACATAAAAACCTTGAAAAAACAAAGGAAAATGAATACATACCGTATTTTACAAATTGACCTTACTTGGCCTTAGTTGGTATATAGGGATTTGAACCCTGCTAAGCAAAAGCTTGAATTTTTGCTATGTTTAAATTTAAGTTGATATGTTTTTATAATTAAAAAGCGTCAAACTGTACTGTTTTTATGCTTTTTGTTCCGACTCAAAGTTTTTCAATAGGTATTTTGAGGCGACCATCTTTAATACTTTCAAAATCGCGTAAAATGGTTATCAATTTATAATTGATCATCCTCGTGCCAAGCGGCTCATATTCAATAAGACCGCGCTTTCTCCATTGATGCAATGCTAATTTTTTTACCCCTATAATTTTACAGAGTTCTTTTTCACGACAAAACAAATGCTCATGGTGTTTTTCATGTTTATGAATATAATCCTCGAGTCGTTTAATAATATCTTCAACATTATAGATGACGGGGGTTCTGGTTATTTTTATAGCTTTTTCCAACTGATCCATAGAAATCCGTTTAAGCTTAGGGTTACTATACTCTATGTTTTCCAAAGTTTTATAAATATCATCTATTTTGTATTGTTTTGCTTTCATTGGTATTTGAGGTGTTTTGATAATTAAAAATAGTTATAGCAAACCAAAGATAAAGAAAATATAACACCCTTTGTGTATCAAATTGTGTATCAAATAAAAAAAGCCACTCAAGCTTTTAACGCTTAGGTGGCTGATTTTCAGTTGTCCCGCCAGGGGTCGAACCTGGACTCTTCTGATCCAGAGTCAGACGTGTTGCCAGTTACACCACAGGACAATGGGTTTGCAAAATTATGAAAGTTTTATGAAAAAAAAACTTTTTTTGCAAAATACTTTGCCGCGCCCGCCAGGCAAGGGAAAACCCATGTCCAAAACAGGGCTTGTCCACACAAAATATAAGTACTGTCTTTCAAAATAACAATAACAAAAGCTCCAAAAAACCTCTGAGTGCTATATTGAAAAGACCAAATCATTTCCCGAGGCGCTGGAAAAGGCCTGTTTTTATTTTTTATTAATTTGATGAGCAAAACTTCCTGCAATTATAAAAATATTACTCGCCCGCCCTGCTGATTATGCCGGCCTGCGGCTTTCCCATCAATCTGATTAGAACCAATTTTGTTATTCCGATAAAACCGAAGTGAATGAGGAATATGTATATAATTATTACACCTCAAAAAAACAACCATAGAAAAATTATTTCTGCATCAATATGCCAATTCTGTATATTTGAACAAAAGAAATAAAAAATTAATTGAATTAAAACCATGAAAAAGAACTTTATAATTATCGCTATTTTATGCCTGTTTGCCGGCTCATGGCTTTATGCCCAGGAAGCCCCAATGGCTGATAAGCAAACCCTGGTTGACCAATTCTATAAAAAAATGTCGTTTGCCGATTTCCCCGAAATCCTAAAACAATTTAATGAGGTAACATTGCCCATTTCATCCAGTGCTGAGCAATTTTCAAAGGCATCCGTTGTACTGAAAGGAAAATTCAGTATCGACAAGAATTATGTTGGATTATTTGTGGGAAACGATATCTCTTCAGTTTTATTTATATACGATACGAAAGGTTATTTTTCCGATAAATTACTGGTATATGATTATTGGGATGATTACTATTACGATTATTATTCGGTTATTGAATTTGCTTTAACCAAAGACCTGATTCTGGACATCACCTGCGAGGGTGAAGACTGTGAAGATTATCCTGTGAAATATAAGATTATCAACGGAAAATTTGTCAGGCAATAATAATGACAAGGCTTATTTGTAAACATTCCTTAAGATAACATTATACAGGTTTTTCCCTGAGGCAAGGCTCTGAATCAAAAAAAGTTTCTGTTGTCGCTTATCAGATTCAGATCTTTGAATTTTCCATCCGAAAATAACAATCTGCTGGCTTTCACAGCAACCGGGAATGTGGTGTTGCCCGGTGACTCCATTTTCAGCACGTGCGTATTGTCTATTGAAAAATTAAGTTTCCCGTTTGCCAGTTCATTAATTTTTGCTAAAAAATCAACATCCAACTCAAATTTAGTTTGTATTTCCACCGCAAGTTTTTTTGCGTAAATAATTCCGGTAATAATAATGACCTGATCGCGAAACAGGTTGTTTAACAGGGCAGGGTTGGTTCCGACCAGCTTAGCACTGTACAAATAGTTCCTTACCTCATTCATATCGCAAGTACTTGTTGTGGAATTATCGTATGCAATAGTTATGTTTTTCCCTTTTTGGATGTTGGCTGAAATATCGAAATTGCCCACTCCCAGCGATTGTAAAACGTCTTCGAGAACGGAAACGCCTACATAGAAGCCGTAATCGTCCTTGTCAGCGCTACTAACATTCAGGGCAGCATCCTTACGTTCTATCAGTTTCACGTTGCTATTAAACACCTGCGAAACATTTTCGCATAACAATTCTATACTGTCTGCAGGTTTTTTTAACCATAGCTGGAGAAGTTTATGGTTTCTGACAGGACTGTCAATAAGGTCGTAACCTGCCTTTTTTAATTTTTTGGTAAGGGTCATTTTTTTGATTTTAATTATTATTTAACCAAATGTTTGCAATAAACAGAAATGCAAATTTAAAAAACATGTCTATAAAAAACAAGTAACACTTTAATCCTCAGTGTGCGAATAATAAATAATGACACGGCGAAGACCAAATCCATATGAAATCCTATTGGAAAATCGGTTCTGTATTACGGGTACCGGCGCGCCGCATTCAGAAAACTGTCGGGGTGACTTAACCATGCACAATGCTTCGTAAGTCACCCCGACAGTATTTTAAAAGTTCTTTACCAGCTTGCTGGTGTTGTTATAACCATCCGTCGTGAACACTGCCGTATAAACTCCGGCAGGTAAGGACTGCAAATCAATGGTTATTCTATTATCAGAAAAATCATTGCTATTTAGTTCTTTTTCATAAGCCACTTTGCCTAAAATATCGTAAATCTTAAATACTGCTTTATCAAAGTTGAGGCTCTGCAAATCCACCACCACTTCCGAGGTAAACGGGTTCGGGTAATAACTTATACCCTGCCCTTCGTTGATTTCACGGCATATCACAGCCACAGGACTGAAGGTCTCAGAACTGCCGTCGAAATCAGTTTGTTTCAAACGGTAATAAGATGTGCCACCATAAGGGTTATCATCTGTGGCGGCATAATACAACAACGTGTTGCTGTTGCCATTACCCGGGATATTCTTTACAAACTCCCAGTCGGTGGCATTGGTGCTGCGCTGTATGGTGAAATAGTCGTTGTTGATTTCCGTAGCAGTCGTCCAGGTGATATCTACCACATTGTCATCACATTCTGCATTAAAGCTTAGCAGACTGATGGGCAGAGGAACTGGATCCCCTCCTCCGGCAAGGCCCCACTTGCTGAACCCGGTGGTCACTCCTGTACGTTTTACAAGTGGCGACGATACGGTGCCTGTCGCAACTAATGCAGTGCCAGGAGCAGTCCAATCACCTTCCAATGGTCCATTATACGAGGCCTTCAGCGATGTGAGATAGCAGATACCCGTAAAACCAGTATTTACTAACCCATCACCACGCAATGAAATGTTATACGTTCCATTATTCATACCTCCATTATTGTCCACCTGCCAATATCCTTCATCGCATAAGGAAGTGATGTTGAATGAACACGATCCATTGGAAATATAAGGCGGACTTCCCGCTCCCAGCCAGGCAGTATTCCACAACATAGGATCATTTTGCCAGTAGGCCGTGAGTGACCCACCTGTGGGCGCTGCCGTATATTCAATGAGCAAATGCCTGTTAAAAGTGCCAACACCAAAGGGGAACAATCCTGTCGAATTACCGGAGTTGGTTCCGCTAAACCAACGGCGCATCTTTCCATAAACAAAGCCATCAGTATAAGCAATAGTACCCAGGTTATTTGTAGTAGTACCAAGAATAAGAACTTTGTTATTGGTTTGAGCATCAACATTGCCTTTCGTCATAGTAAGCATATTGGTAACATTCATATCGTTTGAGGCGATCCTAACCAAATCGGTACCGGTTGCTTTGTTTACGGTAAGGTTATAAAAATCATAATTGGTTCCTGTGCCTCCCGTATTGATGGTTACAGGTGTGACAGATCCGGTGAATGTTACCGTTCCATTGCCAGCATTAAATATTCCGTTGTTGGTCCAGTTCCCGTATATATTCAGGCTGGAAGTGCCGTCCATAACAAGTTGGGTTTCTATCGTCAGGTTCTTACAATTGCCGGACACAGTAGTCGGAACATGAGAAATATTCGAAGCACAAGGAGCATTAGCACGTATGATTACATTTTTGGTATTATCCGGAATGGCGGGAGCCACTGAATAACTGCTGCCACCGCCAAATACCAGCCAGTTTGACGGTGTTGTCCAGTCGATACTGGTAATACCCGACCAGACATAATCGCCGCTGCTTAATCCTGTCGAAGGAGGCGCTATTACCGTTACCGTCACCGTGGAAGTGGCAGAACAACTTGCGGCTGTGCTGGTAACGGTGTAAGTAGTGGTTGCCATTGGAGTAACAATAACAGGACTTCCGCTCATCGATCCCGGATTCCATGCAAATGCTGCTCCCGTTACCGGACTGCTGGCACTTAAGGAGGCTTGTGCACCAATACATACAGCTGCCGGTAAAGCAGCAAGAGTAACAGTCGGAATAGGATTAACTGTTATCATTAAAGAAGACGAATTAGAAATTTCTTGTACCTGGGCCTGTGTTAATGCGGCGTTATATATTCGCACATCATCCACATAACCCAACCACCAGTAATTATTATCATGATTGGCAATATAAATATCTCTGTTGAAAGTGTATGAAGTATAATTAATTGTTCTGCCAACAACACCATTTACATACAAAGTGGCCACAGAACCGTTCATTACAACGGCAATATGTGTCCAGTTTGTTGAAACATTAATCGTTCCGCCGCCCCATGATGAGTTTTGTATTCCCATATCCCATTTTCCACCATATGTTCCCACATAGAAGCGATAATTAGAATTTGGTACTTGTCCTGCAGTCATGTACATCATATTGTTTGCAGCATTGTCGGGTTTCACCCACATCGAAAATGTATGAGGACTAGTAGTAGGATTAAGTCCTGTACCATAATTACAGTCAATATATTGACTTCCATTGAAATCATAAGCACCTCCGCTTACGCCATCGGGTATCCATACCGGCGCAGTTGCCGCATTAATAGTTCCATGATTGCCGTTGCCGGAATAGTCTGTTACAGTTGCGGTGGAGGTTGTGCCGGTTATAAAAGAAGTAGCATAGGCACTTTCCTCAATTTGAACTTTATCAACCCATAACTGGCCATAGGCACCGCTATTTCCATAAACGTAGATATTAAATGATTTAGTTAAATCCCAGTTGGCACCAATTGTTGTTGTATAAGAAACCCTTTCCCACTCACCGACAGTAGTAACATATATTGTAGTTATATTAGTCTCAAAACCATACGAATTTTCAGCAATTCTATAGTGGTATAATCCAACATTTGCTCCTTTCCCGGCCACACTCGATTTCTGATACCAGGAAACAGTAACCACATCGCCATAAGTCAAGCCCAGATTGTTCGGAATTCCAACAGATTGAGAAATGCCCAGCCATCTGTGTCCCAAACCATATGAATCATTCTGATCCGGGAAAAACATACAAGGGTCATTAACACCATCGACACCACCATAAATCCAATGGGCATGGTAACCTATAGCCGGAGAGGAAACTCCGCTGTTATAACCTGTGCTCCAATTGCTTACAGTAATGGCATCAGCATGCAATGCGGCATCCCAGCCGGGCTGATAATTGCCGGGAGTACCGTTAGAAATTATGCTTCCATTCGGATTGTTGACAAAGTTTCTAGCGGGTTCCTGTGGATCATCAAAAGTATATTTCAGCATCAGGTTACTTGCAGGTGCTACAGGCGATGAATATGCCGTTCCACATAAATTATCTGTAACCATTCTTCTGTAACAGGTATTCTGCGTTAGGGCACCAGGAGAATAATTGGCAGAAGTGGCACCGGAAATATTTGTCCATGCACCTGTACAATTGGCCTGTTGCTGCCATTGATACGAGTAATTACCATCGCCACCGGTTGGATTGCTGCCAGTCAGTGAAGCAGGGATGGCTCCGCTGCATATTGTCTGATTAGCACTAATGGTTCCCGGAGCTATGGGGGCATAAACGGTTATTGTTGCAGGATTACTGGTTATGTTTCCGCATCCGTTTCCATTTGCACCAGTTATAACCTGATAATATGTCGTTGTTGTTAAAGGCGGAGTTGTGTACGAAGCATTTGTTGCGCCTGAAATATTTGTCCAGGCTGTTCCATTAGGAGAACTCTGCCACTGATAGGTATAACCGCCTGTTCCGTTAGATGCTACCACATTCATGGTATGTGATTCTCCATTACAAATTGTTGCCCCTAATGGTTGAGTTGATATGGATGGGTCTGCATTTACTATCACAGAGTATGTGGCAGTAGCAACATTACAGGGACTGTTAGAAACCGTCATCGTCAAGGTAACTGTATTTCCTGCATCACCTGCATCTGATGTGTAAGTGGGGGTCAGCGTTGCAGCACCGTTAGTAATTGAGCCTGCACCGTTTTCTGTCCAGGTTATCGTACCATTGGAAGCACTTGCACCGCTAACCGTGGCAGTTCCTCCAACACAGATGGACTGACTGCCTCCTGCTGAGGCGGTCGGCTGAGCAATTACAGTGATGGTTCCTGTGGCTGTTACTGTACCGCAACCGCCGGTTAACGTTACTGTATAGGTAAAGGCTCCCGACACCGTTGGGGTACCACTAATGGTTACCACATTTGAAGCCCAACTACCAGTCACGCCTGCAGGTAAGCCGGTAACTGCAGCTCCTGTCGCTCCTGTGGTGGCATAAGTAATATTAGTGATAGCTGTATTGATGCACTTCGTCTGAGCATTGGTTCCTACAGCCGAACTTAGTGTAATAGTGTTGTTCGGTGTTACGGTGATGGTTCCGGTAGTAGTCACTGCAGGGGTAGAACAACCGCCTGTGGTGGTAACGGTATAGTTAAATGTTCCGGATGCTGTTGGAGTACCGCTGATAGTCGCAACATTGGAAGCCCATGCTCCGGTAACACCGGCCGGCAGTCCGCTGAACGTAGCGCCTGTCGCTCCTGTGGTAGCATAAGTAATATTAGTGATAGCCGTATTGATGCACTTCGTCTGAGCATTGGTTCCTACAGCCGAACTTAGTGTAATAGTGTTGTTCGGTATTACGGTGATAGTTCCGGTAGCAGTCACTGCAGGGGTAGTACAACCGCCTGTGGTGGTAACAGTATAGTTAAATGTTCCGGATGCTGTTGGAGTACCGCTGATAGTCGCAACATTGGATGCCCATGCTCCGGTAACACCGGCAGGAAGTCCGCTGAACGTAGCACCTGTAGCTCCTGTAGTGGCATAAGTGGTCGTGGTGATAGCAGTGTTGATACATTTTGTCTGAGTTCCTCCGGCGGTCAATGATATTGTATTGTTCGGTGTTACTGTGATGGTGCCCGTTGTCGTAACTGTTCCGCAACCGCCGGTTAACGTTACCGTATAGGTAAAGGCTCCGGACATCGTTGGTGTACCACTAATAGTTACCACATTTGAAGTCCAGCTTCCAGTCACGCCTGCAGGTAACCCGGTAACCGTAGCACCTGTTGCTCCTGTGGTAGCATAGGTGGTCGTGGTGATAGCAGTGTTGATACATTTTGTCTGAGTACCACCGGCAGTCAATGAGATTGTGTTGTTCGGCGTTACAGTTACCTTTAATGCTGTTGAAGAATACAATTCGGCCACCTGAGCAGCATCTAAAGCACTATTGTATATTCGCACATCATCTATAACTCCATTAAATTGGTAATCTGTCCCGTCTGAAGATGCACCCACCCTGGTAGGATATGTTATATTTCCATAAGTCGTCAGAGCATATTGTTTATTATATACTCCATTAATATATACCTTAACAACAGAACCGTCCCAGCTTGCTGCTAAATGATACCACTCTCCCACATTTGCAATAACCGATGTTTGTCCGGCGCTCCAGCCAACACCTGTTCTTGCTCCAATTGTAGCAGTCAAATAATCTGAATTATCAACCCCCAACCAATATTCACTATTTCCGATCGTGGCATCTGAGCCTTTATGTAAAACACACTCATAGGTGCCTCCATTACCAATTTTCTTAAACCAGGAGGAGATAGTTAAAGATGTGGGAGAAGTAACCAAATTTGTATTTGTTGTTTTAAAATAATCATTCACACCATCAAACACATATGCTCCACCATTAATGCCATTATCAGTCCATGAAGGACTAGTTGCCAAAGCAATAGTTCCATGATTACCGTTGCCAGAATAGTCTGTTACTGTTGCCGCAGCTCTTGTTCCTACTACAAACGGCGTAGCCTGTGATTTCTTTTCAACCTGAGTTCCACACCAATATACTTGTATTGGAAGTCCGCTATCATCATATATAATACTTCGAATTACATAAGTTCCGTTTTGACTGGATGTAGTTGTAATAGTGTATTGATACCTTTGCCAATTTGTGGTCAACGAATATCCACTCGTTGTAATATAAAGATTATCCAAAGGTCTGTTTAAACAATGGGCATATCCATTTACAGATAAGTTAGTACTTGCTTTCATCCAGACAGAAATAGTATAGGTTGTATTTGCATCTAGATTAAAAGATTGATGGTCATCAATATAACTACCGCCTGTTCCTCCTGCTGTTTTATTTATCATCTTATAAGGATAGTTGTTATAACCACCAGAGGTGAAATAAGTGAATGTAGCCGCATCTCCACCCCATGAAGAGGCACTATATGGTGTATTATAGGTTCTATTTTCATAATAAACATTAGGGCACAAATTTTCAGTTGGTTCCTGCTGATCATCACACGTATAATGAAGGACTAAGCCGGATGTGGGATTAACAGGAGTCGAATATACCGTTCCGCAATAATTATCCGTGACCATTCTTCTATAACACGTATTTTGTGTTAAAGCAGGTGGAGAATAGTTGGCAGAAGTTGCCCCCCCTATATCTGTCCAGGCTCCTGTACAATTGGCCTGTTGCTGCCATTGATAGGTATATGTTCCATCCCCGCCGGAAGGACTGGTTCCCGATAAGGTAGCAGGTACGGTATTATAGCATATGGTCTGATCATCAGCAATAGTGCCGGGGGTAAGCGGTGCAAGAACTGTTACCATTGCAGGGCTACTGGTAACACTCCCGCATCCCGACCCACCTGCGCCAACAATAACACGGTAGTAAGTCGTGCTTGTTAAAGCAGGAGTAGTATATGAAGCCGATGTAGCACCTGAAATACTTGACCATGCAGAATTATCAAGTGAACTTTGCCACTGATAAGTCAATGACGGAGTGCCATTGGCTGCTGCAACGCTCATCGTATGAGACGATCCATAACAAATTGCCGCGCCTGATGGATGTATGGTGATACTCGGATCGGCTACTACCTGCAAGCTCGCCGAGGCACTGTAAACAGGTGTCGTACAACCGCTGCCCGTAGAGGTCGACGATAAGCGGTAATAATAAGTGCCGGCGGCTGTAATACCACCCACCGTCATTGAGGCTGAAGTCGGATTAGTGTAAGTGGCTCCCGTGGGAGTGCCTGCGGCAACATTACTCCAGGATGAATTATCTGCCGAATATTGCCATTGATAGCCCACAGTCCCTGTGCCATTCGACAACGTACTGCTGAACACACTCGAGCCACCGGAACAGATAACTGCATTGGTGCCCGTAGCCGCAGATAAGCTCGGATCGGATACCACTACTACTGTAACAGTATTGGTCGTCAACTGACTGCATCCTGAACCTGTCTGCGAAATGACACAGCGGTACTGATAACTGCCAGCCGTGGAAATGCTTGTTACTGAAAAAGTAGTTGCCGTGCCGCCTGTATAGGTAGAACCAGCAGGGGTACCATTGGAGACATTGCCCCAAGTACCGCCATTGTTGTATTGCCATTGATAACTGAAAGTGCCTGTGCCGCCACTACCTGCTGTCGTCATGTTGGCTGTTGTACCACCAACACATATCGTAGCAGGGCTGGTTGGCTGGGTGCCTACTGTCGGATCGGCTACTACCTGCAAGGTCGCAGAAGAACTGTAAACTGGTGTAGTACAGCCACTGCCCGTGGAGGTAGCAGACAAACGATAATAATAGGTGCCCGTCGCAGTTATGCCGACAATGGTCATACTGGCAGTAGTCTGGTTGGTATAAGTTGCTCCCGCGGGAGTCCCTGCCACAACACTGCTCCAGGTTGCATTATCAATCGAATACTGCCACTGATAGCCCACCGTTCCCGTGCCATTAGACAACGTACTGCTGAATACACTTGAGCCGCCAACACAAATCACAGAATTGGTTCGCGTAGCCACAGATAAGCTCGGATCGGCTACTACTACAACATTAACTGTATTGCTTGTCAAGGTTCCGCAGCCAGAACCGCTTTGTGATATTATACAACGATATTGATAGGTCCCAGCCGCTGAAATGCCAGTCACTGAAAATGTGGCAGCCGAGCTGCCTGTATAGGTAGAACCAGCAGGGGTACCATTGGAGACATTGCCCCAAGTACCGCCATTGTTGTATTGCCACTGGTAACTGAAAGTGCCTGTGCCGCCACTGCCGGCTGTTGTCATGTTGGCAGTTGTACCACCAACACATATCGTAGCAGGGCTGGTTGGCTGGGTGCCTACCGTTGGATCGGCTACTACCTGTAATGTTGCAGAAGCACTGTAAACAGGTGTCGTACAACCGCTGCCCGTGGAGGTGGCCGACAAACGATAATAATATGTGCCTGTTGCGGTTATACCGCCAATAGTCATACTGGCAGTAGTCGGGTTGGTATAAGTCGCTCCCGCGGGAGTTCCTGCCACAACACTACTCCAGTTTGTATTATCTGCTGAATACTGCCACTGATAGCCCACCGTTCCCGTGCCATTAGACAACGTACTGCTGAATACACTTGAGCCGCCAACACAAATCACAGAATTGGTTCGCGTAGCTG
>Ga0209604_1002287_pt1 | contig 14170 bp, 10 predicted proteins | sample AD_UKC097_MetaG_FD_184405 | JGI IMG/M metagenome (GOLD analysis project Ga0209604, IMG submission 184405) | Active sludge microbial communities of municipal wastewater-treating anaerobic digesters from USA - AD_UKC097_MetaG (SPAdes) (version 2) | ecosystem: Engineered > Bioreactor > Anaerobic >... | reverse complement strand
CCGCCAGGTTGGTGCAGAGGGTGCTCTTGCCGACTCCTCCCTTCTGGTTGGCGATGGTGATGACTTTCAAAACCCCTCCTACGGATGAAGAAGATAAAAGATGGGGTCAAGATACAACAGATGAAACGTAAGCGCTCAGCGAACCCCATATTGACTTGATCATAGAATCAGTTAACGGGAGGACTCGTGAAGGGGGCGACGGAGGATGGTTTGAGCGGAGCGGTTCACGTTCCAGGGCAGGAGCTGCCGGCGGCTCTCCTGCGTGCGCGTCGCGGGGAGACACTCAAACAGATAGCACAGGTAAGCAAACGGTTCCAGGTTGTTGGCCTTGGCGGTCTCGATCAGGCTGTAGATCGTGGCGCCGGCCGCCGCGCCTTCCGGCCGGTCATGGAACAGCCAGTTCTTCCGGCCGACGGTGAAGGGCCGGATGGCGTTTTCCACCAGATTGTTGTCCGGCTGCAACCGTCCGTCCTCCAGGTAGCTGACGATCCGCTCCCATTGCCCCAACGCATAGGCCACCGCTTTGCCCAGCAACCCGTGCGGCGGGGTCCGGCCCGCCAGGTCCAGCAGCTTCTGCTGGATCTGTTCCAGGACGGGACGCGCCTGAGCCTCCCGGGTCGCCTGGACCTTTTCCCAGTCAGGCGCCAACTCCCGGCACTCATTTTCAATGCGGTATATCTCGCCGATCAGTTTCAGGATCTCCTGCGCGCTCCCTTTGCCCCCGGCCCCGGGCGATTTCCCCGCCGCCTTCACCACGTCCACGAAGTGCCGGCGCGCATGGACCAGACAACCTAAATGTCGCACCCCCGGACAGTGGTCCAAAAAGTCATACCCGGCGTAACCGTCGCTCTGCACGTACCCCTGGTAGCCACCCAGCACCTCTGCCGCCACGCTCCCCGCCCGCGTCGGACTGTACCGGAACAGCAGCGCCGTCTCCCCGGGCGGTCCGCCCCGGAACACCCACATGTACGATTTCGTCTGCGCCTTCCGCCCCGGCTCGTTGAGCACCTGCACCGGCGTCTCGTCCACCTGGATCACCGGTCCGGCCCGAAGCTGTTCGAGCAGCAGGTCCAGCAGGCACCGGCACGCCGCGGCCGTCTGCATCGCCCAGCTGCACATGGTCCCCCGGCCCAGTTCGATCCCCAGCCGACCGAACTGCTCTTCCTGCCGGTAGAACGGCAGCGCGTCGGCGAACTTGGCCGTCAGCACGTGGGCCAGCGTCCCCGCCGTGGGCAGCCCTTTCGGGATCAACTGCTCCGGCGCCGGCGCGATCTTGACCGCCGCCCCGCCGCTTTCCTGCCCCTCGCACTGCCGGCAGGCGTACTTGGGCCGAATGTGCCGGATCACCTGGATCCTGGCCGGAACGACGTCCAACTGCTCGGACACTTCTTCCCCGATCCGAGTCAGGGCGCAGCCGCAGTCGCACACCTTCTCCGCCGCGGGCAGGTCGTGGATCACTTCCACCCGGGGCAGTTCCGGGGGCAATGGCTTGCGTTTGGGCTTGGTCCGGCTGTGCGCGGGAACGGCCACCACTTCCGCCCCGTCTTCTTCAGTTGGGACTGCTTCGGCCGGAGCCTCCCCCGCCTCGTCGAAAAACGGCAGCGTCTTCTGACCGGTCTCCGCGGCGTGCCGTTCCGATTTGTGTCCGTACTTATCCGCCAGCAGCAACTGGATCTTTTCCCGCAGCAGACCGATTTCTCTTTCCAGACCCTGGATTTTCTGCTCGTAGGCCTGCCGGACGGCGGCGGGGACCGCCAAACCGCCCTCGCCAGGGGCGAGCGGGCCGGCTTGAAACCCGTTGCTTTCGCATTCCGCGGTGACGTTTTCCGGCTGGACCGAGGCGTTCGCAAGCATGGCCGGATTATAGCATAACCGCCTTATTTATCAATGCTTTTAATTGATTTACACAACTTTTTTCACTTCAAAAAACCGTCTCGTAAGCCAGCCTTTCGTGCGCCCCCCGCTGGCGGATTTCCAGCCCCTCCAGCAGCCAGGCCAGCTCCCGCCATTCCAGGGTCAGGACCGCTCCGTCAACCGCTGCCGGCCAGTGGAAACGGCCTTGCTCCAGCCGCTTCTGCCACAGGCAGAACCCGTTCCGGTCCCAGTACAGGATTTTCACGATGTTCCGCCGCCGATTCCCGAAGACGAACAGGTGGCCCGACAACGGATCCAGCTCCAGCTGTCCCGACACCAAGACGGACAGCGCCCCGATCGACTTCCGCAGGTCCGTCTCGCCCGCTGCCAGGAACACCTTGACTCCGCCCGGCGCTGGCCACATCACCGCCCTCCCAGGACTCGCACCAACTCCCGCAACACCGCCGGGTCGAATCCCGCGCGGACCTCGATCCGCGCCGGCCCCACCCGCAGCCGGATCGCGCCCCCCGTCCGCGGGGCTGGCGGTTCCAGCCTGCCCGCCACCCGCACCGGCAGGAATCGCACCGGCGCCCCGGCGGGCGCCATATCCAGCTGCTCCGTCAGTTTGCGCTCCCAGTAAGTCAGCTTGTGCACGCTGAGATTGTTCGCCTGGCAATACCGCATCCGGCTCCACTTGAGTTGCCGCCGTCGCTCCAGATGCTCCCGCCACCAGTTCTCCCGTTCGATCCCGGCCAGTCCTTCGATAGCTTGCATGACGCACACCTCCTTCTCCGGATATGCCCCATGCTCGCACACCGATCGCCATCAATTCCAGATGGGGTTCGCCGAGCGCTTACGATGAAACTGATAAAACAACTAAATAAGATAAAATATTTATCTTTGATAGATTAAGAACTTTCTCATGATACTATTTTTCATTGGAATGAACCGATTCTGGCGGTTTGGGGGTGGAAAGACTTCTGGAATTATTGGATTAACAGATTTGCCACCTGTTGATATTGAATAGGAATTGGGGACATTTATTCTGTTTTTTCAACGATTTCAATGTCAATCTCCAGGATTTCCTCGTTTTTCCCAATCCGTGCGTCCATCTTCAGATGCCTTGAATCGGCAAAGTGCCAATGACCGATATATTCATACTCTCTCGTCTCCTGACTGCCAACCACCAACAACCGGCGATTCGTTTCGTCGCTCCAATTTCCTTTCCTCGCCTCATACGCCAAATACTTCGAATCAGGACTGAATCTCAAATGAGATGCATCAAGATATTCAAGCCCGACTTTACCATCCATTTCCACAGAGCGTGTAATAACGTGTTGCCCATGAATATACTTCATAGATTGCAGTACATAGGCAAGATGTTGAGAATTTGGGCTGAAGCAAGCCTCGTACACATTCTTTTTAACCACCCGGCCGTCTAAAACTAAAGGTTTGGAATGTTCCCGGACTCTGTAAAATAGATGTTGAGAATCGGGGCTGAAAGTTAGATCTGTTATTTCATCCCCAAATTTGCACCCTTCAGAACTATCAACTACAACGGTCCAACAACTCTTCATTTTGGCGATGTAAGCCATTCGGCGCGAGTCAGGACTAAAGAGCACAGCCCCCTCGACAATCTCATCAAAACCAGGATCTTCAACTCCATCTTTTACTACTGCCTGTTTGTCCCCTTTTTGTACTACGTAGGCAATCTGCTGTGAATCAAAACTGAAAGTAAGGTCCTTGATGTGGTCATACATAGGCCCCTCTTTCCCATCTGCTACGACGAACTTTTTATCCCCCCTCTTCGCGATATAGGCGATATGTCGTGAATCGGGGCTAAATTTGACATCCCAGGCTGCATCGTGCTCTTTTTCCTCTCCATCCGATACGATGATCCATTTTTCTCCGTTGTAAGCGATGTAAGCCAACCGCTTAGAATCCGGACTAAACAATAACGAAGCGATGATTTCATACTCTTTCCCTTCCTTCCCATCATAAACAATGACCCATCTGTCATTTTTCTTGGCGGCATACGCAATGTGGTTAGAATCGGCACTAAATGAATGATGCCAAATTCTTTCGTATTTAGGCCCTTCGATACCGTTCTCTACAACAGTCCAACCGTCACCGGCTCTTGCGGAATAGGCAAATTTTTGAGCATCCGGACTGAAATGGAAGAATTTCTTGTTGATTTCATCGTATTCCGGTCCCGCCACTCCATCCGTGACAACAAACCACCGATCGCTATTCTTTACCGCATAAGCTACACGTTGCAGAGCCATTCCAAACTCCAAAAATTCTTTGTCGATCTCATCGCATGCTGGTCCTTCTTTCCCATGGATCACACCAACAAGCTTATTACCTTTATTTACAATCTTAAAAATGCGCTGAGCAGGATTCTCTCGAATATTCAGGCAGAAATCTCTAGAGGTTCCACATTTCTCGCATTTAAAACCTACCCATTCATGGCTCTGATCTCGGATGGTCCCGCATAATGTACATCTACACTTGTCCCAAGAATGTTCCCTTGTCTTCTGACACTTAGTACAGACGCACCCTTTCCAAGCATGCTCCTGATCTCGACTAGCTCCGCACCGTGAGCACATGCATCCGTCCCATTCATGTTCACGTGTAATCTGACAAATTTCGCATGTACACCCTTCCCAAGCATGATCCTGATTACGTGTCTGCCCGCAATATTTACACTTGCAGCGATCCCAAAGGTGTTTCCCAATTAAACAACCTAACTTCATTTTGTAACCTCTGTGCAATTTTAACTCAATTACATCCCTTCCCCGTTTAGAGTCAAGAGATATTTCTACAATTCATTTAGGGTAAAAGCCTGTCTTCAGTAAAAATAAAATTCCCTCAAAATCTGTCCACTGGGAGTGTCGATAGGAGTGGATTATGTTCGGAAATCTTCCTTCAGTGAAGATTGCAAAAAGATAAAATTCAAAGCTAAAGCAGAGATATAGGAGCCATGATGAAATAATTTCTGATGATTCAATGAGATCCAATTGGAAATTCACTGACCTATACTTCGGATCAATTTGGAAAAATCCTTGGTTTTGTGGAAAATTCTTCTACATAATTCACTCTATATCCATATATATGAATACTTTGCATAAATTTTTTCGTTGACAGCCGGGCAAAACCGAGTAAAGTCTCTCCCGTTGTCTTAATACCAGGCAACACTTTTTATTTCTGGAGGGACTCGTTATGAATACCGACGCGAAGCTCAGCCGACGGCTCGTCACCGTCAAGGACATCCTGACGGCCAACCCCTGCCTCACAAATGGGTGGCTGCGGGAGCAGCTCTTCTTCCGAGAGCGGAATGGCCTAGCCAACTGCGTGGTCCAGATCGGCCGGAAGCTCCTAATCGACATCGACGCCTTCGAGCGGTGGCTCCTCGACCGACAGGTCCAGCAATGATCGACCGGAGCCGATTTCTCGAGCGGCTCCAGAACGTCCGACGCGTCCACGACCAGCAGTACCAGGCGAACTGTCCGGCACACCGGGACACGGAGCCGTCCCTGAGCGTGACGTTCACCGTCGAGCGGATCCTGCTGCATTGCTTCGCCGGATGCTCGACGGACGCCATCGTGGCCGCCCTGGGGCTGGAGTGGCGGGATCTCTTTGCGTCGCCCGGAGACTCGTCTTTGGGGGGAGGGGAAACGGCGAAGCGGCGAAGCGGAGAACCGGCGAGAGGAATGACCGCAAGTGCTGACTCACCGACACCGAAGCGATCCGTCACTACTCCGCCGCCACCGAGAAAACCTGTCGCCGGCAGACGCTTGACAGTGACCCGGTTGGCCGAGGCGAAGGGAATCCCGGAGGAATTCCTTCGCGAGTGGGGCCTCATCGAGCGGAGCGGGGCCGTGGTGATCCCGTACAAGGACGCCAGTGGCGAGACCCGGGCGGAGCGGATCCGCACCCACATCACGGCGGCCGAGGGGAGCCGCTGGGTCAAGGGCCACGTCCCGATCCTGTACGGCCTCCACCGCCTGGACGGAGACGACACCCTCTTCCTGGTGGAGGGGGAGTCGGACACCTGGACCCTGGCCCTGCACCGGCTGCCGGTGCTGGGCGTGCCCGGCGCCACCCTGACGGAGAAGATCTCGTCCGAGGTCCTGAGTCCGGTGCGCACCCTCTACGTGGTCCAGGAGCCGGACCAGGGCGGCTGGGCCTTCGTCAACGGGATCAGCCGCCGTCTGCGGGAAACCTCCTGGCGAGGCCGGGCCTTCGTCATCCGCATGGAGCGGCTCGGAGTGAAGGACTCGAACGCCCTGCACCTGCAGGACCCCGGCAAGTTCCGAGCCGTGTTCCGCAAGGCCATGGACGACGCCGAGCAACTGGTCTGGCGGGACGACGAAGACGATGAGGCGGAGCCAGACACGGTCGGAGACTACCAGGAAGCCCGCGACGGGCTCTACCTGATCAAATCGAATCGGGACAGCCTGGAGAAGGTGAAGCTGGCCAACTTCACCGCCCGGATCGTGGCGGACCTCCACCACGACGACGGGGTGGAGAGCGCCCGCTTCTTCCAGATCCAGAGCCAGCTCAAGGGCCGCACCGCCTCGTTCATCCTGCCGGCCCGGCAGTTCGACAGCCTGGGCTGGATCCACGACAAGATCGGGGCCGAGGCCGTGGTCTTCCCCGGCCGCTCGCTGCGGGACCACGTGCGGGTGGCCATCCAGCTCCTGAGCCGGTCCATCCGCAACCGGACGGTGTTCACCCACACCGGCTGGCGGGAGATGGACGGCCTGTGGGCCTACCTGCACGGCACCGGCGCCATCGGGCCGGACGGCGGCCTCAGCGGCGTGGAGGTGGAACTGCCGAAAGGCCTGGGAGGGTTCGCCCTGCCGGCGGTGCCCCATCGCCTGGACCTGACGGACGCGGTGGCGGACAGCCTGAAGATGATCGAAGTGGCCCCCGATGCGGTGACCCTGCCGGTGTTCTCCGCTGTCTGGAGGGCGGTGCTCGGCTCGGCCGACTTCGGGCTGCACCTGACCGGCCCTTCGGGGTCGGGCAAGTCGGAGCTGGCCGCCCTGGCACAGCAGCATTTCGGAGCAGGGCTCAACGCGAGGCACCTGCCGGGCGGTTGGTCCTCCACTGGAAACGCCCTGGAGGTGCTGGCATTCTCACTGAAGGACACCCTCTGCGTGGTGGACGACTTCGCCCCGCACGGAGGCGCCACCGACGTGTGGCGCTATCACCGGGAGGCGGAGCGTCTCTTCCGCGCCCAGGGGAACCTGGCCGGCCGGATGCGCCTGAGCCGGGACGGGCAGCTCCTGGCGGAGCGGCCGCCCCGGGGACTGGTCCTCTCCACCGGCGAGGACGTGCCCCACGGCCACAGCATCCGGGCTCGGCTGCTGGTCCTGGAACTGGAACCTGGCGCCATGCGCTGGGAACATTTGACGGAGTGCCAGCGACTGGGGACGGAGGGGCGCTTCGCCGCGGCCGCCGCCGGCTTCGTCCAGTGGCTGGCCCGGCGCTACCCGGAGGCGAGGATGGCTCTGCGCGAGGACACCCAGCGGTACCGGAACGCCCTCACCCTCATGGGCGGGCACAAGCGGACGCCGGCCAACCTGGCGGAGCTGGCCGCCGGGCTGCGGATCTTCCTGCTCTTCGCAGTCGAGATCCACGCCATCGCGGAGCCGCTGGCGGAGAGCGTGTGGAGCCGGGCCTGGGCCTGCTTCGGCGAGGTGGCCCGCACCCAGGCCCAGCAGCAGGAGGCCGCCGACCCGGTGCAGCGGTTCTTCGAGCTGCTCCACGCCGCGCTGGCCAGCGGCACTGCCCACCTGGCCGGGCGGGACGGCGGCTGCCCCGCCTCACCCAGCGCCTGGGGCTGGCGGGAAAACCCGTCGAGCCAGGGGCCGCTGAGAAGCTCGGTCTGGGAGCCCCACGGCCAGCGGGTGGGCTGGGTGGACGGCGAGGACGTCTACCTGATGCCTGATGCGGCCTACCGAGCGGTCCAGGCCATGTCCACCAGCGGCGGCGAAGGGATCCACCTGTCACCGACAACGCTGTGGCGGCGGCTGCGGGAGCGGGACGCCCTGGCCGCCTGCGAGGCCAACAAGCGGACCCTCACCGTGCGCCGAACGCTCGAAGGGAGAAACCGGCCGGTGTTGTTTCTGCGGCCCGGTCTACTGAACATTCCGGCTGACAAAGCTGACAAAGAAGGCACTTACCCCAATGGCATCAACGAGCTATCGTTGTCAGCATGGCAAAATGAAGCTGACAACGTGCTCCCAAAACCGCCGCTCATGCTGACAAAATCCATCCTCCCCTCACCGGAGCGGGTGGACTCCGCCTCGCTTTGGGAGCATGATTGTCAGCCGATTGTCAGCTTGAAAAGGCCATGCTGACAACGGCAATTCCATGATATGAAAGAATTAAGCCCCTTCTTTGGGAGCTTTGGGGGCAAAAGTTCCATAGCTGGAGGCCCCTGCGCGTATGTCATGCCAGCAGTTCTGCACAATCCTTAAAATATTTTGAAGGATTGTGAAGGTGAATCGGTATCCTCACTTGAAAAGCTTGGTCATGACTTTCGATACAGCGTCGGTCACGATTTCGTCGGCCAAGTGGGAGTAGCGGTCGGTCATGGCGCTGGTACTGTGACCGAGCAACTTGCCGATCACCTTGAGCGGCACGCCGCTCATGGCCAAGTAGCTGGCGGCGCAGTGACGCAGGTCGTGCCAGTGGAAGTCCGTGATCCCCGCTCGCTTCAAGGCGTTCGTGAAGGGAAGGCGGATGTCGAGGGGCTTTTTCCCGTTGTGGGAGGGGAATACAAAGGCTGTGTCGATCCGGCGGACTCTCCCCAGGGATCGCAGCTCTTCCAGGGCGCCGCCGACGAGCGGCACACCCCGGCGCTGCTTGTTCTTCGTGATCCCCAGGGTAATCCAGCCGCGATCCAGGTCCACCTGGTCCCAGGTCAGGCCGAACTGCTCACCCAGGCGCATGCCGGTAGTGATGGCAAGCAGGACGGCCGGGTAAAGATATCCGCAGTTGCTCTCCCGGCAGGCCTCCAGGAATGCCCTCAACTCATCGTTGGTCAGGTATCGCACCCGGCCGGGATTCATGCGCGGCTTGTCCACCGAACTGATAGGCGTATCCTTCAGCCAGCCCCACTCCCGCACCGCCATGGCGAACACGTGGCTCAGGGCCATCAGGTAATGCCGAGCGGTTGTGGGAGAGACGCCGCCCCCCCGCAGGGCCAGCCGCCGGCCGGCTTCGCCGCCGGGGCCTTCCAAGAGGAGCTTGTCCCGGCATTCGACGATCAGGGCCGGCGTGATCTGGTCCAGGGAGTGCTTCCCGATCTGGGCGCTCCACCAGTCGAGGCGGGCCGAGATCGTGGGGATGCTGCTCTTGGCCTTTCTGGGGAGTACATATTTCTTGTAGCGGGTGATGGCATCGGCCAGGGTGTGCCGGGTGGATTCGTGCCGGGGAAAGTGGCGCCCCTCCTCCATGGCCGCCTCAGTGGTCATGGCCCACTTGCGGGCATCGGTCAGCCGGGTGAAGGAGGCGCTCTCCGGCGGGAATCCCTTCTTGCGGACCTGGACCTGAAAGGTGATGCTGCCGTCAGCGGAAACCCGCTTCCGAATCGTCGCCATCGATCCACCTTTCCCTCGCGATTCCGGTCCCACTGTTAGGAGCCGGGTGGCAGCGTCACAGACTTATTGAAAGGAAAAAGAGGGCCGCTGTCACACTGAAAATTTTACTACTGTGACGCCAGTGTGACAAGCTCTACTTTTGGAGAAAATGGTATTTCTGTAAGTTGTTGAAATAAATGGCGCACCCGGAGGGGCTCGAACCCCCAACCCTCGGTTCCGAAGACCGATGCTCTATCCAGTTGAGCTACGGGTGCGTGAGCCGGTGATTATATCGGTGGGTTAGCCGGTGTGTCAAGGCGAGGCCTCTATCAGTCCCGCTGATCCTGTGACGACACCGACACCGCCCACGCCACCGACACCGCCCACGCCACCGACACCGCCTTCGCCGCCACTGCCACCACTGATACCGTTGACACCGCTGATGTCGGTGACAAAGCTTATGCCACTGACGCCATCGACGCCGCTTACACCGCCGACGCCGCTGACCCTGCCGACGCCGCTGACACTGCCGTCGCTGCTGACGCTGACGTCGCCGCTGCCACCTTCAACGCCACTGATTCCGCCGATTTCACTGAAACAGCTGCTGCCACCGATCCAGATGATTCCACCGTAACCACTGATTACGCTGATTCGCCACCATCGCCAGATGCCATCAACATTTTGTGACAGAGGCTGGCACCTTCACGACAGCGTCGCGGTTCCATGATCTTTGGTTGATACACACGTTTGACAGATCGGCAGAACTGCATTGTGAACGCGCTGCCAGCATTGACTTGGATGTAATTGCTGATTATACTGATGGCAATTGAATTCATCGCAACTGCAGGGCAGACCTGTCTGATCCGGCCCAGGAGTGCGGGGCGCCCTGCTGGACGCACATGAAATTGCAATCACAATCTGTTCGGAGGTATTTATGAACGGTAAATTGCGTCTTATGCTGGTGCTGGTGGTTGGATTGGCCCTGCTGACGGCGCCGGCGCTGCTGGCCGGCCAGCGGCTCGGTGGCGGATCATCCGGCCTGGTGGTCCGGCAGCTCGACGGGTCGGCGCGCCCCGGTCCCACACCGCGGAGCGACCAGGCCCCGGCCGGGTATACGCCGCAGCTGATCATCTCCAAATCGTCGGGCAGCCTGCCGACGGGCGGCATGGTCTGCGTGTTCAAAGACGTCGACCCATGGGGCTCGACGTCCGTGGAAGGACTGCTGCTGGCCGGCGGCATGCCCTATGCGGTCCACACCTCGGCCGAATTCGGCACCCTCGACTTCAGCGCCTTCGGGCTGATTGTCGTCTCCAGCGATCAGACCCAGACGTTCTATGACAACTACGCCGCGAACGCAGCCAAGTTCACCGACTACGTGGTCGCGGGCGGCACGCTGTTCTTCTCGGCGTGTGACCAGGGGTGGAACACGGGACAGCTCAATGCTCCGCTGCCGGGTGGGATGGTGTATTCATTCAATCCCGCACTGCACAACAACACCCTAAACCCCTGCCACCCGACGGTCCACGGCGTGCCCAATCCGTTCTGGGGGAACTGGGCCAGCCATGGCACCTTCAGCAACGTGCCGGCCGGCGCGGAGGTGATTGCCGTCACCCAAGGCACCGGCCTGCCGACACTGGTTGAATACACCCTCGGCTCCGGGATCGTGCTGGCCAGCGCCCTGACCCTGGAAATCGCTTATGACTGGGAATGGGATGGAGGCCGGATCCTCGCCAACAGCCTGCCCTACCTGTACAACTACATGCCTCCGGAAACGCTGGTCTTCGTGGATGATTACGGGCGGTCCATGCTGTGCGTCGATGCCGACACCGGTTACTTTGCCTACCGGGTGCTGACCGGCAAGGGCGCCGGGCAATACCAAGGTGAGGGCATCATCAACACCCGGGGCAGCGTGCTCTACCTGATGTCGCCCCGCGGGATCCCGTGGCAGATCTACCTCGTCTATGACATGGCCAACGGCCTCGCCACCGCCTATTTCCTCTACCCGGAGTACGGCGTGCGCTCGATGCTCTACGACCGAAACATGGGCAACAATCCCACCAAGTGCCTCAACTGAGCATCTGCCACGCTCAGGGATTCCATCGGAGCTCCCGGACCCGTCCGGGAGCTTCTTTCTTTTGGCGTGATGACAGCCGCGCCGGCACCCGCCGGTGATCTGGACGTGCCCCGCACCGGCAGGAGGGGCCGGACAGCTCCGGAAAAACACAATCCCGCCGCGCGGCATGGAACGAGCCGGATTTCCCGACATGAACGGACGCACGCCATTCGGGCTGCGGGCCGCAGCGGAAGACAATCGACACGGAGGTACCATCATGCGTGAACTCGACATCCTGGCCCAGGAGTTTGAACGCGAGGCGGCGGTCACCCGGCAGGTGCTGGAGCGGCTGCCGGAAGAGCACTTCGGCTGGAAACCCCACGAGAAGTCGTGGCCGGCCGCCGGGCTGGCCTCCCACCTGACCAACATCCCCGGCTGGATCGCCCCCTGCCTCGACCAGCCCGAGCTGAGTCTGGATCCGGCCTCACGCTCCCTCTGGATGGCCGCGAATCGGGCGGACCTGCTGGCCAGGTTCGACGAGAATGTCGCGGCCGGCCTGACGTGCCTGCGGCGGCAATCCGACACCGCGCTCGGTGAACCGTGGACGCTCAAAATATCAGGCCGGTCGGTTTTCACGCTGCCGAAGGCCGCCGTTCTGCGCGGCTTCGTCTTCAGCCATCTCATCCACCACCGCGGCCAGCTATCCGTCTATCTGCGCCTGCTCAACGCGCCCGTGCCGTCCATTTACGGTCCGTCGGCGGACGAGGGCGGCTTCTAGGCGCTCCCGGACCATCCACCCGCAGCCTCACCAGGCCATGCCGTTGTAACTCTCCAGCAGCGACGGGGTCAACGACTCGATGACCACGTGGCCCGCCATGTCCCGGTTGCACGTCACCTCCATCCAGACGGTCCCCGGGGCAAGGCTGCTGTAGTCCGCCCCCAGCAGCGAAGCCAGACTGTCGCTGAGTTTCGCGCCCGGGGTGAGCGAACCTTCGTAGCTCCACTTCGCAACTCCCGCCGCCGAATACCCGGTGATGCGGTAGCTGTTGTTGATCGTGGCCCGATTGGTGAGGCGCACATGGGTCATCCAGCCCGACTCGCAGCGGATCATGGGGAAGACCATGCGGGTCCGCCCCGCCGTTTCGGCCAGGATGCCGTCGAAGCGGAACTGGGCCGCCAGGCCGGTCCGGTTGAAGAAGAGCTCGAATCCCAGCAGATTCACCGGCGCGCTGGCCTGCATGTAGCCGGCGTCGGCATGGACCGTGCCGTCGAAGATGTTCCACACCTCGCGGGTGATCTGCTGGAGCGGATTGACCGGCCAGTTCGCCACGGCCAGGGAGACGCCCGCGCAGTCGAACAGCTCGGCGCTCACCGTGGCGGGGGCCACGCCCAGGTTGCAGAAGGTCACGCCGGTGAAATAGCCGTCGTTGGGCATGATCTCGTTGTAGTGCAGCTCGCCCGCCAGCGGCGCGTCGCCGCCGCCCTTGGCCGGTGCGGCGGCCGGCCCCCGGGTGAGCGGCCCCGCGGCGGTGAACGCCGGCAGGCCGGCCAGTCCGGGCGATTCGAAGTGCCCGAACAGCTCGAAGCCGATGAGCGGCTGGTCCGATACGGCCTGCACCATGCGGAGCTGGCCCGGGTCGGCCACTTCCGGGAACGCCTGATCGATGAGGCGGACGTACTTGCTCCGCGGCGCGAGCGTCTCGGTGTGAGTGGCCAGGCTGTTACCGTTCTCGTTGTACGCGGTGACGGTGACGTGGGCGTCGGCGTCACCGGTGTTGATGAACGCCAGGCCGGTGTACCAGCCGTAGGTCAGCGCCACGTAGGGGTAGACCAGGTCCGCGGCGGACGCCGCCAGCATGGGCATCACCACGATGGACTGGCCGTCGCGGGTCCCAAACTCCAGCACGCCCGTGAGGCTGGAGCCGCTGGTGATGGTCACCCAGAGGTCCTGGGCCAGCGTCGCCGGGGCGAAGACGGTGTCCACATCCGCCTGCCAGACATTCCCCGGCGGCAGCGACGCGATGCCCAGCTGTTCCACCTGGGCGCCGGTCGCGCTGTAGGCCGTCAGGGTGATCGGGTTGTCCGCGTCGCCGGCGTTGAGCAGGGTGAGCCGCGTCCACCAGGTCTCGGTGCTGGCCACGTGAGCGGCGTACAGCGTTTGCTCCAGCGGCTGCCAGAAGCCGCCGGACAGCGTATAACCGCTGCCGGCGGACATCCCCACCACCGGCTGGCCGGCGGTGCCTTCCAGGAAGTAGTCCCCGCCGGAACTGGCGCCTCCGCCACCGGCCACCGTCCACCAGTCAATGGCGTACGTGTCGGCCCGAACCGGCTTCGGCTTCCCGGGCGCAGCGGCCTGTGCCGTCGCCGCCAGCACCAGGGCCAGGATGATCCCAACCGCGTGTCGATGCGTGTTCATGTCATTCTCCTTTGGCGGCGGATGCGCTGCCGGGGTTGACTCGGCCGCCGCGCGCCTCCAGCGCCGCCAGACGGGCCGACAGGGTTCGGTTTTCGGCTTCGAGGGATTGGAGCCGGCTGAGGAGCGCCTGGATGGCCGCCAGGGCCACGCCGTCGGCGTCCACCGTGGCGATGCCGTCGCCCGCACCCACCCCGAACGCCGCCCGGAAGTCCTCCGCCACCGGCCCGATGTGCTGCACCGCGTCGTCCTCGG
>Ga0209604_1002284_pt1 | contig 14176 bp, 18 predicted proteins | sample AD_UKC097_MetaG_FD_184405 | JGI IMG/M metagenome (GOLD analysis project Ga0209604, IMG submission 184405) | Active sludge microbial communities of municipal wastewater-treating anaerobic digesters from USA - AD_UKC097_MetaG (SPAdes) (version 2) | ecosystem: Engineered > Bioreactor > Anaerobic >... | reverse complement strand
TTACTCTGTATGGCCATTCCATGCCAATTGACACTGTTGAATTGTTAATTTACAAACGCCAGGCGCAACGAAATATCCGTTTTGACAATTAAGCTTTACATGTTTTGTATTATATAATATTTGATGGCCATCATTAAGACATTCGCGCGGAAAGAAACGGAGCAGTTATTCAATGAAGAGCCTGTTCGCCGTTTTCAATCCGTAGAGCGACAGGCAAGGCGTAAACTTCTATATCTTCATAGTGTGGGGTCGTTACAAGATTTATTACAACCACCGGGAAACAAATTAGAGTCATTAAAAGGAGATAGGAAGGGACAGTATAGAATTCGCATAAATGATCAGTGGCGCATCTGTTTCAGATGGCGGGACGGCAACGCTTTTGATGTTGAAATAACTGATTATCATTGAGGGAACAGGTATGGATAAAAAAGATAATATGCTTGACATAATTGCGCCGGGAGAGATTTTGGCTGAAGAGTTTATGAAACCAATGGGTTTGAGTATAAATCAATTAGCCAGAGACATTGATGTTTCACCAGGCAGGATAAGAGATATTGTTCATGGAAAACGCTCTATTACCGCAGATACAGCTCTGCGTCTTGGAAAATATTTTGGCGTATCGCCTGAAACCTGGTTGAATTTGCAAACAGATTATGATTTGCGGATTGCCAGAAGAACAACGTGGATTGATGCAGAGCAACATGTCAGAACAAGAGTAGCTTAAATGAACGCACCTCCGTTCGGCCGAGTCTTTTTGACTCGGCCGATTTTTTTGCGGCGAACAAATAAACTTTCAGCAGGGTGAGATTCATAATATCTTGAATTAACTCTATATTTAACGAATATCCCCGGTTGTTTTAAAAATCCACCTCAATCCCCTTAAAAAAAGGGGACGGCTCACGTTTCCTGTATTTATCTTCAAACCGTCAGGAATGAACCAGTGCCCGAATGATTCCTGGAGCGCCACCGGTAACGACGCCTCCCCGGAATTCATGCCCTCTTTGCTTTTATTTCTTCAAGCAAGGGTTTCAATTCCGGTAATCGCTCTTGAATAACCTTCCAGACGGTCTTGAGGTCAACACCCATATAATTGTGAATGAGCACGTCACGCATTCCGGCCATATTCGTCCAAGGAATAGCAGGATATTTCTTTCTGAATGATAACGGAATGTGCTTGGTAGCTTCACCGAGAACTTCAAGGGTTCTAAGCACCGCATTTATTGTTTTCTTGTCTTCTGCAAACATTTCAAAAGACATGCCTTGTGTGAACTCAGCGGCGTCGGCAATGGCAGTCAGAATATCATCAAGGTAAACAAATAGATCGCGGGTTTTAGACATATTCAACCTCGGATAATATGTTTTTACCTATGGCCGGCTTCAGGGCGGATTCCATGACCAGATCAACCTTGATATGAAGCTTGCTTTCCAAATATTCGCGCAGATCCAGAAATTCAAACAGGTCTATATCCCTGCTGAATGTGACAAGTATGTCTATGTCACTATTTTTTCTTTGCTTTCTCCGGACATAGGAACCAAACAAACCAACCCGCCTGACGCTGTATTGCGCCTCCATTTCTGGCTTACTTTTTCTGATAATTTTTATGATTTCTTCTTTTTCCATAATTTTTATCTGACTAAAAAAAGTTGGCTAATAACCCATAACACATATTTATCAGGTTTCTTTCGTAATGTAATACAACACATGCAGGCGAAATACAATAATTATCAAGTTTAAACAGGAGATCGCCAATTTGTCCCGTCGGAACAACTATGCTGATTGCTACAGCTGCAACCGGCGGGAATGAAACAGCGCCAAAACTATTCCGGGCGCGTCACTGGGAATTACCCCGCCCCAAAATGACGCTTCTGGGATCGCCAGTCTCCTGTCTGGCCTTTTTATCGCCAATCGGGAGATTGGCGCTCCCGGGGAAAGGACTGTTTTTTTGTCATGTCCGTGTTTTCCCGTAGTGCAGACAGATGGCAATTGAAGATTCACTCCTGGAGATTGCGGTAATGTTATTTTTTTTAGATTTACGACAGATTTGACCGGATCAGCGATCGGCGGATACAAATATTTTCAGGTCAACTGGATATTTAATTTCTTGCCGAGAGAAGTTGCCGCTCTGCCTAATGTTTTCAAGGAAACAGAGGTGTTGGATGGATCCAAAAGCCTGTCCAAAGCTGAACGGCTTGTTCCCATGCGTCGGGACATCTCAACCTTCGAGATTTTCTGTTCCTGCATAAGATTCAATATTTGATTGGCAATAACTTCCTTAATCGCATCCTTTTCCACCTCGGCCAGGATGCCTTCCTCATGAAGAAAATCATCCAGATTACTTCCGATATTTTTATGTTTCATAAATTACCCCTTTGCAAATGCGGCTTTCCTTTTTCTTGCCAAGGCGAGATCACTCTTGGGCGTTTTCGCTGATTTCTTAATACCTACGGAATTTCTTGAAATACTTCTTCTTTTGGGCCTGGATGAATGAACTTGTTGATCAACAGAGTATGCCTTGTTTTCTGTCCTTAAGGAATATCAAATATCTGCGGGGAGAACAAATTTACCAGTGGATAGCGGGAAGTGTTCTTGACATTTAGCCGTCTTTTAATTAAAAAATGTAATCATAAAATAATAATGAAAATACGAGGGTTTTCATGGAACAAATAATAAAAATACATATAAAAAAATTGCCGGAAGGAGTTTACCTGGCGACATCGAAAGATGTTCCCGGTTTGGTTGCGCAGGGCCGTACTGCAACCGAAACTCTGGAAATAGCTCGTGATATCGCTAAGAAATTGCTGGAGGCGCAAAAAGAACGCCGCGGCAAGGTAAAAACTACCGAAATAAAAAAATCTTTTGATTACCCGATGATTGTGGGAGCTTAGAGTGGGACGATTAGCAGGATTCCGGTATCGGGAAATTGTTAAACGTCTCAAACGTTTCGGTTTTGCTTTCGATCGTCAAGCAGCGGGAAGCCATGAAATCTGGTACAACGAATTGAAACACCGTTATACGACGGTGCCGAATCATTCCGGTGATATGCCTGAAGGAACATTAAGAGCAATTCTAAAAGAAGCTGGCATCACTCCAAAAGATTTCTTGAACAAGAAGTAGCAAAAAATATTGTTTAAAATCTGATTTAAACAGATTCATCCCCATCCTCCTGCCTGGCTTTTTTTAACCTCCAATCGGAAGATTGATGTTCCCGGAAGGGTAGTAAAGGCTGCCAGTTAGGGAAAACGGGGGACGGGGAAAACGGGGGACGTACTTCAAAATATCAAAATAATGGATTCTGCCGGTCAATCATACTAATTAAACCATTGAAATATCAAGAAGTTACTGCTCTGCGACAGTTCAGGTGCCTGTATTCCCCGGGCCGAACACTGCAATGGCTGGCAGATAACAGCAGGAATAACAAAAGCGCCGGATTTTTCAAGTTAACTGGATATTCAATTTCTTGCCCAGAGAAGATGCACGGGAAGAACGAAAGAATCCTTTGTTTCCCCTTCCCTGGCGCGTGACGATCTGACGCCAAGAGCGGCTATGTTCAACTTTTCATGAACACTAAAAAATATTTGCCTTTTATACCACGCCCCGGTAAACTATGGCCGAATAACGAAAGAGGCACTGCGCTCACTTCCCCCCAAGGAGTTACACCACAAAGCACAAATCAGACTATCTATGAAGATTGAGCACGTCTAATCATGAACATAATGTTTTCATTGGCATTTTCGATAATAAACCGGACATGCTGATGGTTTACCTGCCAGATACGGAAAATCTCGTCGGCAAAGGCCTGTCCAATGGTTTGCACATCTTTGAAATCCAGTTCAATGTTTTGAAATTTTTCTAAACCAACCAAAATACGACGCGCCTGAGACCGCGACACATAATCCACATCCTGATGATATAATTTAACTTTGACGCCTGTTTTTGAGAATTGCAGAGAATCATCTGTATAGGCGCGAAAAAGGTCTGCAAGATTCTTTTGTGAATTCCATTTCATCACAAAGTCGATCTTTGTGCCTTTTACCGGCAGAATGTCTTTGATGTATATGTCCTCTCTGAAATTATCAAAAACGAGTTTTTTTTCAAAACTGCGGATGGTGAGGCAGTCGGCAATCCTGGAAGTAAAAAAAATGCCTTCGCCGCTGTGCGCGTCGGGTGCTGTTGTTTCTTTTCCCTTGAGCAAGTCCTGAATCGCTTCCAGAACAGAGGTAAGGTTCTTTTTTTTCATGATTTTGTTAAAGATCCCCACACCGCGATCCGTTATTGTAAAGTGAACCTCCGCAACGGTTTTATTCATGATGACGTCAATTTTTTCTGATTGGGAATGTTCAATGGCATTATTGAGCATTTCAGTAAATGCATAATCGACAATGGATGAAACAGAGTCGGAAAGATTTTGGAAAATGGCGCTTTCTTTCTTAATTTGACGAAGCACCTTGTCTTCGGACAAAGAGTTGTTTTGCAAAATCCGGTGAATGCGCAAAGGTTTTGCCGCCACAGCGTCCACAACGTTTCCCGTAGCCAGAAGGTAGCGGGCTTGATTAGATTTCCCCACCAGAACGATAAAGCCTTCATCCACGAGACTTTTTAAAAAACGTTGGACGTGGGCACGTGAAAAACCTGTTTGACCGACAATATCTGCTGTCGTGACACATCCATTTTTTTCTATAAACGTGAGGACCTGTGTTTTAAGTTCCATGATGACCGCCAATTCGTTTTGTTGACAACTTTTGCTATATTCTAAAAATGAAGTTGTCAACAAGTTATCTCATTTCTGAACCTTTTTAAAACATATATCAACTCATGTTCAGATGAATCATATTTTCAACCGTTTGCCGCAGACCGGGCATTTGCCGCCGGGTGGCAGGTCGGATTTTCGAAATTCGACGGTGCAGCCCGCGCAGGTAATAAACTGCGATGTTTCAATGACAGGCTGCTTTGCTTGTTTTCCCGACGCGGAGGACAGCATTCTGGCTTTGGCGGCTTTTTGGGCCAGTTGCTCGCGAATCTCCGGTATCATTAATGATTGTATGGTATTCAGGCGATGCTCCGCCATGGTCCGCGTCGGAAAACGGATGTCATTTTCGTGGTAATCGCCGCTATTATCTTTCCATTTAATGCGAAGACGGAAGGCCTCACGAACCTTTTTTTTCGGGAAAAGAAAGGCCAGAGGGCCCAGGAGAAAAAATTTAATGGCGCTATAGCTTGTCTGAACGGTCGAGTCATCAAGCAATGATACCTCCAGCAAGCCGTCCAGGGGGATGCGGCCTAGTTCTTTTTCGCCGTCGTGCAGAATCATGGCGTTATGGTCGTGCAGGCAGGCAATCATCCTGCCTGCCTGAACTGCATCGAGCAACTCCTGTAAACGAGAAACATCGTTTTTATTGGCAAGGGAATTGTCACTTTGAATTTCGGACATTTTCATAATCATTACGCCTCACATTGAACTTTGAAGGTAGAACTTTGAACTTTGAATCTAATCGTCCGTCTCCATCAGATGTTTGAGCTGTTTCAGACCCCGGTAGATACGCATTTTCACTGCTCCCGTCGAATCGCCGGTGATGGCTGCCACCTCATCAAATGTGAGGTTCTGAAAAAATTTCAGAAGAATGCTTTCCCGGACTTCGACGGATAATTTCCGCATGTTGGCGTCGAGTTTGATCAAGTTTTCTTCAAGAATCAGGCATCCTTCTCCGGTTTTGTCTCCACAATCCGACGATCGGGCCCCAAAGGGGTCTTCGGCGCAATAGGTATTTTCCCGCGTCTTTTTTTTCAGGTGATTTCGGATCAGGTTGATGCCGATCGTGTATAGCCAGGTGAAATATTTTTGTTTTTGATCAAATTTATTCAGTTGCCGATAGGCTTTGATAAATATTTCTTGGGTCAGATCATCGGCATCGGAATAGCTGCCAGTCATCCGCAATGCCAGATTGAAAAGAGGTCCTTTGTAGGCATCGATGAGCAAGGCATAAGACTGCCTGTCTCCTTTTAAAACTCTGTCCACAATTTCTGCGGCTGTTGTCTGATCCATCTGTTCTCACGTACACGGATGTTTTCTTTGTATTACTTACCCGGCCGCCCTTACAGGAATCCTCATCTGCGAATAAAAACAATATACAGGATGTCGAGATATTTTTGCACTATGAAAAAGAAAAGTTTGCAGATAAAAAAAGGAACCGGTTGAAACTCCGGTTCCTTTCAAGATTTTCTGGCGGGGCCGATGGGACTTGAACCCACGCCCTCCGGCGTGACAGGCCGGCGTTATAACCAACTTAACTACGACCCCAAAAAATCCTTTTGTTCATCCTCGCACTTTCTGGTAGGCGGGACAGGGCTCGAACCTGTGACATCCACGGTGTAAGCGTGGCGCTCTTCCAGCTGAGCTACCCGCCCAATGCCCCAAAAAAGCTTTGTGCTTCTAGCAACATTGTCTTTGCTTGTCAAGCGATAAAATTCAAAAAAGGTGGTTATCCCACAACCTGTTCTTTCAGCAGTCTCCGTATTTCATCGTCGGTATGTCCGAGTGTGCGCAGGATTTCAAAAGTGTGCATTCCCGGCAATGGCGGCGGTATGTTTTTTCCCGTGTCAAATTCTGAAAAAATGGCGGGAAATGCTCGAAATTGCGTTTCTTCCTGAACGAAATTCTTATTTTTCGGGTCGGCCTGGCGATATTGGGTCTGGGCATCTGTGAAACTTTCCTCAAGATTGTAAACAGGTCCGCATGGAATATCTGCCTTATTGAGCAAGGTCAGCCATTCCTCAAGATTTCTGGTCAGAAATATTTTTTTTAAAAGAGCGGAGATTTCTTCTCTCCGTGCGATACGGGAAAATAGGTCCAAGGATGCCCAATCTTCTATGTCCATAATATTGCATAGTTTATTCCAGAAATGTTCTTCGTGTACAATGCCCAGGGAGATCCATTTTCCATTTTGTGTCCGGAAAAGACCGTAATGGGGAATGTAGAGGGATTCGCTGTCTTTTTGTTCCTGAAATCCGGACGATAAAGAGGCTCCCAGCCATGAAAATACGCCCGCAGTCATGGAGACGTCAATATATTGTCCAATACCGTCTTTTCTTCTGGCAAGAAGAGCGGTTAAGATGGAAATGGTGGCAAACATGCTTCCGGAAACGTCCGCCAGAGGAATTGCCGGCATTTTGGAATAGGCATGCAGGTCTTCTTCCAGGCTTAAAATTCCTGCGTAGCCCAGATAGTTGATGTCGTGGCCTGGTTTATTTCGGTATGGACCTTCCTGACCGTATCCGGTAATCGAGCAATATACGATTTGAGGATTGATATTTTTGATGGTTTCGTAATCAACATTGAGCTTTTGGCACACGCCCGGACGGAAACCTTCGATCAAAACGTCTGCTCTCCGGGCAAGACGATAAAAGATATCCTTTGCGGCAGGCGATTTCAGGTTCAGACAGATGCTTTTTTTATTCCGGTTCAGGCTGTTGTACAGAAAGGGCAAAAGACGGGCAGGATCGCCTTCCCGTGTATTTTCAATCTTGATGACTTCGGCGCCCAAATCGGCAAGAATCATGGAACAATAAGGACCCGGTACCTGAATGGATAAATCCAGGATGACCACTCCATCAAGCGGTAATCGTTTCTCACGTCGCTGTGCGTCCTGAAATTGCATTCTCGGGCCGTTTTCTTTGGGCTGAAGGGTTTTTAAATCAGGATTTCCACGTCGGTTAGCGGATATGCCATGCAGGGATGAATGTAACCGAATGTCCGGTCGGATTTTCTTAATTTCACACCATTTGGCGAATAGACCTTCCCCGAAAGCAGCTTTGTCCGGCAAAGGCTGCATTCGCCGGAACGGCACAATGCAGGCAAGTTCCATCCCGACCTCTCCAGCGAAATCATGAGCGGTTCCGAAGCAAGCGCTTTCAGCGATTTTCCACCTTTGATGCGGACATGGAAAAGGTCATCGGCTTTTACGTTTTCCGGCCACCCCGGATACAAAACAATGTTTTTCGGCGCGCCCATCACCTCGACTTTTATTTTTCTGGGAGGGATTTGCAACTTTTCAAGTTCGGGCAGACAAAATTGATACATCGCCCGGGGGCCGCAAATAAAATAGGTCCAGTCCGAACCTTCCAGTCTTTGCTTCAGCAGGTCTGCATGGAGAAATCCTTTTAATCCCGAACAGGTAGGCGATGGTTCCGAGACCACGAGATCCCATGAAAAGTTGACGTGCTGCAGGGCAATCCGGGAAAGCTCCTCTTGATAGATCACATCGTCTTCGGTCTTGCAGCCGTAAAATAGATGAATTCTGCGGTTCAAATTCTTATCAGCCAACTCTCTGATATTGCTCATAAAAGGGGTTATGCCGCTTCCTCCGGCCAGAAAAGCCAGCTTTTGACCGTGAACGAGCGGATTGTAATGGAAAAAACCAGCGGGAGAACTGCCGACGAGTTTGTCGCCCGGCGTGAGTTCGTCCAGAAGGTAATTGGACACAAATCCGTCCTCCACTCTTCTGACCGCAATTTCATAATAGCCGGTCTGAGATGGCGCAGAGGCGATGCTGTAGGGCCTACTGGTCCGGACTCCACCGATTTCCACGAAAATATTGATATACTGTCCTGCCTGAAAAGGCGGCAGCGCACCGTTTCCGGAAACGAATTTTATGGATTTGGTGCTGGCGGTTTCCCACTTGGTTTCCGACACGGTCAGTTCCAGACGGGTCGGATGCAGCATATCGATTCTGGTTTTGACTTCGCCTTTTTGGGTCTCGTAATCAAAACCGTATTTTTCAAGAACCAGGCTTTCCCTGAGGAGATCCTGATAGCCTTCTATCTGCTGGATAATCTCTTTCTTCGCCATGATTCTCCCCTACCGGTTTTTTAGAAGACGCGAAATCCGACGCGCCACGGATGTGCCGGATTGAAGCGTCGGCTGGAAACCGCCGGCGCCGTTCCATGCGCCGGTAAAATAAAGTCCTCCGATTTTTGAGCCGGCATCGATAAAAAGACTGGTTTCGCGCATAAAATGATCCGAACCGTATATGGCGCCGCCCGGATGCCCCAGATACCTCATGTGCGTAAGCGGAGTTGCCGGTTCTGCCTCTTCCAGATGACTTCGCAAGTCCGGAAAAACCTTTGCCGCCAGGTTGATCATTTGTTCGGCAAAACGGTATTTCGTGTCGTAATATTTTGCAGGAGGAACCGAAAGCCAGGGATCTGCATATTGGAGAGTGACCATGGAGGCCTGGCAGGCACCCGCAGGCGAAAAATCCGGATCATCAACATCATAACAACTTAGCAGAGAAAATTCGGCTGCATCGAGCGTTTTCATTTTTCGGTAGGCGTGGTCAGCATCCGTGGTAGAGCAGATAAAATTGGTGGCTTTGTCCATTCCCAACTCAGCCGGTGGACAATCAAAACCCATATAAACGGTAAAAGCCGAAAGACCAACCGTTCTGGCATTGAGCGCTTTGATCTCGTCAGCCGGACAGTGTTCGGCTCCGATAAGATCAATCAGTGTGGTGATCGGCCCGGCATTGGAAATGACATATTTTGTCGTGATTTCCTCTCCATCCTCCGTGATGACGGATTGAACTTCACCGTTTCCTCCGACAACGATTTTCCGGGCGGCCATATTGAAGCGGGCCGAACCGCCAAAGTTCAGAAAGGCATCAAGAATCGCGTTAGACATCGCCTGCGACCCACCTTTGATATGCCAGGGTTTGAATTCAATGTAGGCCCAGAGCATCACGGCCATGTCCAGAAAACTGAGCCTGGCCGGAGGCATACCAGCATAGCTCCAATAGATGGAAACCGCCATCTGCAGAGCGTGGTCATCAAGATACTGATCAAGAACGGTTTGTGCGTCTTTTAGGGCAAGCTTGAAGAAAAGAGGATATTTTTCCGGAGATGCCGCCGGATCATTCATAAACAGCACCTGGACCATTTCCGTGCAAAAAGCGTAGACAAGGTCGAAAAACTTGACAATCCCTTCTTTTTCGGCCGGAAATGCTTCCACAAGGGCTTCTATGGATGCCGCTCTGTCGGCTTTGAGGTTGATGTCCATTTTTCCCGGAATGACAATCCGATAAAGATTTTTTTGCTGAACAAAATCAATCTTGTCCATAACGCCAAGATCGGAAAGGAGCATCCGCAAAGGTCCCGGAAATTCCGGAATCCCCAAACCGCTTAACTGATGAAGCGCGACTTCAAATTCAAATCTACCGCGGATAAAACTCGTTGCACATCCGCCCGGCACATTGTGACGCTCTAAAAGAAGGGTTTTCTGTCCGTCCCGTGCAAGACTCGCGGCGGCAGCCAGTCCACCATTACCCGCCCCTATCACAATCACATCATAATCCGGCATGGTTCCTCCGCTTGGTCCGGTCGCGTGTTTATTCTTCTGAAGGATTTACCAATTTTCTTAATTCTTTCCCAACCTTAAAAACGGGTAGCCGTTTGGGCTTCACTGCCGTTTTTGTTCCGGTCTTCGGGTTTCTTCCCGTATAGGCTCCGTATTCTTTGACATGATAGCTGCCGAACCCCCGGATTTCAATTCTTCCGTTCTTTTTTAATTCTCTGGCAAAGCCGTCAAATACAATATCAACAACATCCGATGCCTGAATTTCCGTCAGTTTCTGTTTTTCTGCCAATGCGGCGATGAGATCTGATTTATTCATAACGATTGAACTCCTGATTTTTTTTTGTTCTATATCTGAAAACAGTGCGAATATTCAATAAAAATTATTTATTTTCAAGCTGAAGAAAGCTATAAAATTCCCGACAGTTGGAATAACGTAAATTGTTCAAATAAATCAATGGAGTTGGATATGACGGAATTCATAGGTCTTTTCATGGGAATCCTGTTTTTGGCCCAAATCGTCATCGGATGGCTTTTGAAATCTTTCTATTCGAAAAGATCCGGAGAGATTGCTGCCCGTCTTGAGATTCTGGAAAATCTGCAAAAACATGCCGAATCCGCTTTCCGGGAGGAAGCCGCCCGAACTCGAAATGAAAGCGGCCTGGCCGCAAGGCAGCAGCGTCAGGAGCTTTCCCAATCCTTGACTGCCTTTGGAGATGCCGTTTCGTCGCAGATGCTTGCCCTGACGAAATCAAGCGGTGAAAAGCTTGACCGTGTTCGGCTGGAATCCACAACTGCCGCCAAAGAACTGCGGGAAGAAGTGATTCTGACACTCACAAACATCATTGAAACTGCCAAGACCACGATGACCGATCTGGGACATCTCCAGAAAAGCCTGCTTGCCGACATGTCGGCCGCCATTGAAAAACTTGCAGATTCGAACCAGGAAAAGCTGGAAGCGGCTAGAATTTTGCTGGAAGCAAAGCTCCAGACCATCCAGGCGGAAAATTCAAAACAACTGGAGCTGATGCGTCAAACGGTGGATGAAAAATTGCAGGGCACACTGGAAAGACGCCTGGGAGATTCCTTTAAACTGGTCAGTGAACGTCTGGAACTCGTGCATCAGGGCCTGGGAGAAATGCAGGCCCTGGCCAACGGTGTGGGTGATCTGAAGAAGGTCCTGTCCAATATTAAAACACGGGGCGTCTGGGGCGAGGTGCAATTGGGAATGCTGCTGGAACAGGTTCTTTGTCCGGAACAGTTTGAAGCCAATGTTTCTCTGAAAGACAACGCCGAGCGTGTGGAATATGCCGTCAAGCTTCCGGGACAAAATCCAGAAGCCAAAGAAACGGTCTGGTTGCCGATCGACGCGAAATTTCCGCTTGAAGACTACCAGCGCCTTTTGGAAGCGCAGGAAAAAGGCGATGCCCCAGCGGTGGAAGCGGCGGGAAAACAGATGGAAAACCGTATGAAAATGTGTGCAAAAGATATTTGCCGGAAGTATCTGAACCCGCCCAAGACCACGGACTTTGGCATTTTGTTTCTGCCCATCGAAGGGCTTTTTGCTGAAGTGGTAAGAAGAACAGGCCTTGTAGAAACTCTTCAACGGGATTTCCGCGTCGTCATTGCCGGTCCCACAACCCTTTGGTCTATTCTGAACAGCCTTCAAATGGGATTTCGCACATTGGCCATTCAGAAGCGATCCGGCGAAGTATGGCATCTCCTGGGAGCAATCAAAACAGAATGGCGAAAATATGGCGATATGCTGGACCAGATTCAGAAAAAACTCCATTCGGCTTCGGAATCTCTGGAAAAAGCTAAAATCCGATCGAGAAGCATTGAAAGAAAACTGAATAATGTCGAGGAATTGCCGGATGCAGAAACCTCCCGCCTGCTTCAGGTCGAATCGAGGGAAAACGAGGAGGTTTATTGAAGTCTTCTTTCCCGGATGGAAAATGATATTGTCAAGAAATTTGGTTTGTGCGATAGAAGGCCTGAAAAATCTGCGGGAAGAACCTGAAAAAATCGTTCTGGCCCGCTTTGGTCATGCAGGAATGATTCACAAGATGGCCCGGGAGGTATTTTTGCCAGAAAAGAATAATGAGTCTGCACGGCGGCTTCTTTTGTGCATTAACGCCGTCCTTCAAAAAAAAGCTAATAATATCATTGTCCTAAATGTTAAAGAGCGCTCCTCGTTTACCGACTATCTGCTGATTTGCTCTGGATCATCGGACCGCCAGGTAAAAGCGGTAGCCGATGCGATCCGGGAATTTCTCAAGAAGGAAGGCATTTTGCCTCTGGGCGTCGAAGGAGAAGCAAATGCCGAATGGATTTTGCTGGACTATGATGATGTCGTTATTTCTGTTTTTCAGGAAGAGCCCCGTGCTTTTTACAACCTGGAAAACCTCTGGGATGCGCCGCGAATGCTTATTGATGAAAACGCAAAGGAAATCAAGACATTGACAAAGGAAATGGATTGACGATCCGCGAATTATTCGTTGAGGTTTCCGATACGCTGTTTCCCCCTCTTTGCCTGGCCTGTTCGGAACTTCTCCTGGGTGGCAGAAAAGCCATTTTTTGTCCGGATTGCCTTTCTCAAATCAATTTTTTATCGGGAAGCCGTTGTCCGGTCTGCGGCAAGCATTTTCCGGATTCTCCGGCAGAAAACCACATATGCGGACACTGTCTGACCCATCCACCCTGGTTTTTTTCCGCCCGGGCCGCAACGACCTACGACGGCAGGATTCTGAAGGCGATTCATCAGTTTAAATACGGCCGCAATATTACAATCGGGCGGGCTTTAGCCTTTTTTCTGGCCGGTTACTCTTTTGACGATCTGGATTTCAGCCGTTTTGATGCGGTCGTGCCGGTCCCTTTGCATCTTGGGCGATTGCGGAAACGGGGATTTAATCAGGCGCTGATTCTGGCCAGAGGTTTGGGCGAAAAATATGACATGACGCTTGATTTCCGCTCGCTGAAACGAATCAGGCCAACGGTAACTCAGACGGGGCTGAACCGGCAGGAAAGACTTGAAAATATCTCCGGGGCTTTTCAAGTCGAGAACCCCGAAAGAATCCACGGGAAAAATCTGCTTCTGGTGGATGATGTATACACGACCGGAGCAACGGTTAATGAATGCGCCAAAACACTGATCCGGGCCGGAGCTAAACAGGTAATGGTTTTGACCCTGGCCAGGGTTTCTGAAGACAAGGAGAAAGCATGAATAAGATTCTCAACAGGGAAATGCTCAAAAATGAGTTGGAAAAATTATCCAAACAAGGAAAAAAAATCGCTTTTACCAACGGCTGTTTTGATATTTTACATGTGGGACACGTCCGCTATCTGATAGAAGCAAAAAAAACCGCCGACATTCTGGTGCTGGCATTGAACAGTGATGCATCCGTCCAGGCGATCAAAGGAGAAAAAAGACCGCTTGTGCCTCAGGAAGAAAGAGCGGAGGTGTTGGCATCCTTGGAATGCATTGATTATATTACGATATTTTCCGAAGAAACTCCGCTGGAACTGATCGTCTATTTAAAGCCGGATATTCTGATTAAAGGGGGCGACTGGCCGATCGATAAAGTGGTGGGAAGAAATGAAGTGAGAGCGTGGGGAGGAAAGGTAGAGCTGATTCCGGAGGTTATCGGCAAATCGACCACCAATATCGTGGAAAAAATCCTTTCCGTTTATGGATCGTGATCCCGCCGTGGGGGGGAACGGCTATCCGGATAAAACCGGATGAGTTTTGCGACTTTCTGTAAATTCATCATTTTTCTTCTTTACAAAACAGGTGCCTTTGGGTATGAGGAGCAGCTATTATATATTATATCATC
>Ga0209604_1002279_pt1 | contig 14189 bp, 10 predicted proteins | sample AD_UKC097_MetaG_FD_184405 | JGI IMG/M metagenome (GOLD analysis project Ga0209604, IMG submission 184405) | Active sludge microbial communities of municipal wastewater-treating anaerobic digesters from USA - AD_UKC097_MetaG (SPAdes) (version 2) | ecosystem: Engineered > Bioreactor > Anaerobic >... | reverse complement strand
CGGTCTGCTCTCGGGCGCGGGCGGCAATGCCTACAGCGCCAGTAAGGCCGCTTTAATTAACTTCACCAAAACCGCAGCCTGCGAAGTGGGTTCCTTCAACGTCCGGATCAACGCCATCTGTCCCGGGCTGATAGAAACCGCCATGACACAGCCATTCTTTGACTGGGCGCGCAGCACGGGCAAGGAAAATCAGATCGGTAAATATTGCGAATTGAAACGTGCCGCCGCGCCTGAAGAAGTCGCCTGGGCAATTCTGTTTCTGGCAACGGATGAGGCGAGTTACATGACCGGCCAGGCCATCCCCGTGGATGGCGGCATCACCGCTTCGATGAGCGTTCCGGGAAGAAAGATTTAAAACAACCGTAAATAACAAAGAGGGGCCAGCTTAAATTCACTGGCCCCTCTCTAATGACACTTGCCGAAATGAATGAAATGAAATTTGAGGCGGAAGTGGAATTATCCCAATCTCGCCTTCAATTCTTCAAACTGTTTTTTCAGTCTCGCCGGCAGCCGATCTCCAAACTGAGCGAAGTGTTTTTCAATATCGGGAATTTCCGCCTTCCATGCATCTATATCAACCCGGAGCAATTCATGAACATCCCGCTCATCGATTTTCAGCCCTTTCATATCCAGTCCGCCCATTTTTGGCAGCAGACCGATGGGGGTCTGAACGGCTTCAGCCTTGCCGTCCACGCGCTCGCACATCCATTTTAACACACGGCTGTTCTCGCCAAAACCGGGCCAGAGCCAGCGGCCATCCGCTGTTTTTCTGAACCAGTTCACGTAGAAAATTTTAGGAGCCTTGTCGCCGAGTTTATCGCCCATATCCAGCCAGTGCTGGAAATAATCGCCCATATTGTAGCCGCAGAAAGGCTGCATTGCGAACGGATCACGTCGCAGGTTACCCACCGCACCGATGTTGGCCGCCGTGGTTTCCGATGAAGCCGTCGCACCTAGAAATACGCCATGATCAAAACTGTAGGCTTCATTCACCAGGGGCACAACACCCGCTCGACGTCCGCCGAAGACAAAGATGTCGATGGGCACGCCTTCGGGCTTTTCCCAATCCGGACAAATGACCGGACACTGGGATGCCGGCGCGGTAAAGCGCGCGTTGGCATGCGCTGCCACTTCCTTCTTTTCGGTCGGCCAGTCATGACCTTTCCAATCAATGGCATGTTTGGGTGGTTTGCCGTCCATCCCTTCCCACCAGACATCGCCATCATCGGTCAGGGCACAATTGGTGAAAATGACATTTTTCTTGATGGTCTCCATTGCCATGGGATTGGAATCGTAAGATGTACCCGGTGCCACGCCGAAAAATCCGGCTTCCGGATTGATGGCGTATAAACGTCCGTCGGAGCCGATTTTCATCCAGGCGATGTCATCGCCGACACATTCACACTTCCAGCCTTTGATGGTCGGTTGCAGCATGGCCAGATTGGTCTTGCCGCAAGCCGAAGGAAAGGCGGCGGCAATATGATACTGCTTGCCTTTGGGATTGGTCAGCCTGAGAATCAGCATGTGCTCGGCCATCCAGCCTTCGCGTTTGGCCATCGCCGAAGCGATGCGCAGCGCCAGACATTTCTTGCCTAAGAGCGCGTTGCCGCCGTAACCGGAACCGTAAGACCAGATCAGGTTCTCATTCGGGAAATGGCTGATGTATTTTTTATCAATCGGCGCACAGGGCCAGGAAACATCTTTCTGTCCTTTGTCCAGCGGTGCGCCGATGGAATGCATACAGGGGATAAAATCACCCTTGTCGCCGAGTTTTTTGAGAACTTTTTTGCCCACGCGGGTCATGATGTGCATGTTGCAGACCACGTAAGGGCTGTCGGTAATCTCGATACCGATTTTGGCAATCGGCGAATCAATCGGCCCCATGGAAAAGGGAATCACATACATCGTGCGCCCCTTCATGCATCCCTTGTAGAGCTCTTTCATTGTTTTCTTCAATTCATCAGGCTCAATCCAGTTATTGGTGGGTCCGGCATCCACCTGATCGGGATAACTGATGTAGGTGCGGTTTTCCACGCGCGCGACATCTGAAGGATCGGAGCGGAACAGGAAACTGTTTTTTCTTTTCTTCAGTTTTGTCGCCATGCCGCTTTTCACCATCTGCGCCATTAATGTGTTGTATTCCTTTTTGGAACCGTCACACCAATAGACGTTTTTTGGCGTGCACATCTGTTTGATTTCTTTTACCCAACTCAGCAGTTTTTTGTTTTTTACAGCAATGTCCATAAAATATTTTTCCTTATTTAATTAATCTGAGCGCCGGATTTTACACCGGCGTTCTATGGTTAATTATTTCCTTGACTTTTTCGCTTTTACTTTTGCCTTGGTTTTCGGTTTCGCCGCAACCTTGGCTTTGGATTTCGCCTTGGGTTTCGCCGCGGTTTTCACCTTCGCTTTCGGTTTCGGAGCGCTTTTCATCTCATCAGCCACGGCCTGAGCGGCAGCGAGACGCGCTATCGGAATACGATAGGGTGAGCAGCTTACATAATCCATCCCCACGCGGTGGCAGAACATCACACTGGAAGGTTCGCCGCCGTGTTCACCGCAGATGCCGACTTTCAGACCGGGACGCGCGCTGCGTCCTCTTTCCACGCCCATCTGAATCAACTGGCCGACACCGCTCTGATCAAGAATCTGGAAGGGATCAACAGGGATGATCTTCTTGGCCAGATAACCGGGCACAAACGCGCCGACATCGTCACGGCTGAAACCGTAAGTCATCTGGGTCAGATCGTTCGTTCCGAAACTGAAGAATTCCGCTTCTTCGGCAATCTTGTCCGCCAGCAGAGCTGCGCGCGGAATTTCAATCATGGTGCCAACCATGTACTGAATTTTCTTGAGACCGTATTTTGCCAGCACTTCGGGATAGACTTTCTTCACAATCGCTTCCTGGTTCTTAAATTCAGCCACATCACAGACAACCGGAATCATGATTTCGGGCAAAGCCTTCTTGCCTTCCTTGATCAGTTCCGCCGAGGCTTCCAGAATGGCGCGAATCTGCATTTCGCTGATTTCGGGATAGGTGATGCCCAGGCGCACGCCACGGTGCCCCATCATTGGATTGGTCTCGTGCAGTTTTTCCGCCCGGGAATTGAGATTTTCGATCGAAATACCCAGACTGTCTGCCAGGCGTTGTCTCTCGTCCGTATTTTCCGGTACAAATTCATGCAAGGGTGGATCCAGCAGACGAATGGTGACCGGCCTTCCGCCCATCGCTTCGATGGTCTTCTTGATGAATTCCTTGACAAACGGAAACAATTCATCGAGTGCCGCACGGCGCTGTTCCTCGTTATCCGAGATGATCATCTTACGCAGGTAAAACAGCGGCTGTTCGCTGTTCTCGCCGTAGAACATATGCTCGGTGCGGAACAGTCCGATGCCTTCGGCGCCAAACTGAACGGCCTTGGCGGCATCTTTCGGTGTCTCGGCATTGGTGCGGATTTTTAAACGCCGCAGAGAATCGCAGATTTTCATGAAAGCGGCAAAATTAACGTCATTTTCAGCGCCGCTGATCATCGGCAGGGCACCAATATAAGCGCGTCCCTTGGTGCCGTTGAGCGTGATGAAATCGCCTTCACGAACAGTCTTGCCGTCAACGGACATGACTTTCTGTGCGATGTCCACGTGCAGTGTACCGGCGCCAACAATACAGCACTTGCCCCAGCCGCGGGCCACCAGCGCCGCGTGCGACGTCATGCCACCGCGCGCCGTCAGAATGCCTTCGGCCGCGCGCATACCTTCCACGTCTTCAGGATTGGTTTCTTCGCGCACCAGAATGACCTTTTTACCTTCTTTCTTCCATTCCATCGCGACATCGGAGGTAAAGGCAACCTGTCCCACGGCTCCGCCGGGACCGGCCGGCAATCCCCTGACCAGAAATTCCGCCGAGGCCTCAGCTTTCGGATCCACCATCGGATGAAGCATTTCATCCAACTGTGCCGGGGTTACACGGGAGACCGCTTCGGCAGCGCTGATCATTTTCTTTTTGTACATTTCCACAGCAATACGAACTGCGGCAGGACCGTTACGCTTGCCGGTTCGCGTCTGCAACATCCAGACACGGCCTTCCTGAATGGTAAATTCCAAATCCTGCATATCCCGGAAGTGAGCTTCCAACCTGTTGCGGATACTTTTAATCTGGGCATAAGCTTTGGGCATGGCTTTTTCCAGGGAAGGATGTCCTTCAACATCGTCCGACTGACGGGTTTCTTCATTCATCGGATTGGGTGTGCGGATACCCGCGACCACGTCTTCACCCTGCGCGTTGGGCAGCCATTCGCCGTAAAACTTGTTCTCGCCGGTGGCCGGATTACGCGTAAACGCCACACCGGTGGCGGAATTGTCGCCCATGTTGCCGAAGACCATCGCCTGGACGTTGACCGCCGTGCCCCAGTCATCGGGAATCCCTTCAATGCGGCGATAAGCAACGGCGCGCTTGCCGTTCCAGCTTTTGAAAACGGCGCCGATGGCGCCCCACAACTGTTCCATAGCGTCATCAGGAAACGGCTTGCCCAGAACCTCCTGGACTTTCGCCCTGTAGATATTCGCCAGTTCGGCCAGATCATCCGCGGTAAGATCAACATCTGTTTTGGCATTGCGGCGCTGTTTCATCGCCGCCAGTTCTCTTTCCAACTGCTGACGAACGCCCATGCCTTCTTCCGGTTCAATACCCTCCGCTTTTTCCATCACAACATCCGAATACATCTGAATCAGACGGCGGTAGGAATCCCAGACGAAACGGGGATTTTTTGTTTTCTCAATCATGCCGGCAATGGTCTTTGAGGTCAGACCGATATTCAAAACTGTTTCCATCATGCCGGGCATGCTCGAACGGGCGCCGGAACGGGCGGAACACAGCAGAGGATTCTTCGGATCGCCGAATTTCATTCCCGTATCTTTTTCCATTTTCTGGACAGCCTTAATAACCTGCTCCTTTAATCCCTGTGGATAACGGCCTTTATTTTTGTAGAAAGCCGTGCAAACTTCTGTTGTTATTGTAAAACCCGGGGGAATGGGAATATTGAGATGCGCCATTTCCGCAAGCCCTACTCCCTTGCCTCCCAAAAGATTCTTGCTCTTTCCATATCCTTCCGAGAAGGAGTACACATATTTAGTCATAACGTTGCTTTTCAACCTCCTTGATTGATCCAATTTTAATGCGCTATATCGACACAAGATTATGTCCATTGTCAAGATAAAATTACACAAATGTAATTTAAGGCAATGATAAGGCAATCACGAATGAATATAATATCTTATGATATCCCGGCAGGCTAATCCATAAACCGGAAACGGATAATCTGGAAAATAGCTGATACGGCGTCTTTCCAGTTAATTTTCTTCCCTTCTTCATAGGTTCGTCCGGCATACGAAATGCCGGTTTCATAGACGCGCAAACGCCTGCCGTTGAGCCGCATGCGGGCGATTTTCGCCGTCATTTCAGGCTCAACGCCAAAACGCGGGCTTTTCAGATGCAGGCGATCGACAACCTCACGGGTGAAAACTTTGTAGCAGACCTCCATATCCGTGAGATTAAGATTGGTCAGCATATTGGACAGGGTTGTTAAAATATTGTTGGCCACCTGGTGCCAGAAATACATCACCCGGTGCGGCTCGCCGATGAAACGGCTGCCGTAAACAACCTCGGCCTTGCCATCCAGAATCGGCTGCAATAACTTCGGATAGTCGGCCGGATCGTATTCAAAATCCGCGTCCTGAATGATAACCATATCGCCGGTGACTCTGGCAAAACCATCACGTACGGCTGCGCCTTTCCCTTCATTGACCGTCTTGTTGACCAGTTGAAATTGAATTTCCGGAAACTTGCCGGGCAGTGATTGCATGACTTTCCAGGTGTTATCGCTTGAGCCGTCGTTAACCAGAATCAACTCCTTTTCCAGAGCACCGGGCAGCGGCTGATGAATGACTTTTTGGATAACATCTTCCAGATATTTCTCTTCGTTGTAAACCGGAACGACGATGGATAATTTGCCAAACTTTCTTTTTTCCATTGAGCTGACCTGAGAAATATTTTTTTAGTTTATGCCTGTATCCTATTTATTCACGGTGGATTATCTGATCCGGTACCATAACCGGGCGATCAATTCCCTAACGGCCACTGACGTTTTAGCGAGCTCCGAGGCTTGCGGCATATAACGGATAACGACGTTGTCGGACGGTGAGGCATACAGGTAATGCGCGGGCAGCGGCGTGACGTGATCAAAATACCTTTTAAATTCTTCTTCGCTTCGTTTCATATGAAAAGCGGACGTCACCAGACCGATACGCATTTTTTTGTCTTCCAGCATTTTCTTTACTTCGAGAGCGTTTTCAGCGGTATTTTCCGATTTCGCTTCAATTTTTATTTTATCTTTCGGCACCCCCAGATCCTCGGCCAGTTTCGCCATGGCCTGCGCTTCGGAAACATCCCCCTCCCCCTTGCCGGTACAGACAAAATAGCGTGCGCCGGTTTTATGATAAACCGTTGCCGCGTGAACAACGCGAAGCGTTCCGAAATCTGAGCTGAAGGTCTCTTGGATGGATTTGATTTCTTTCGTCCCGTTACCCAAAATCACCAGAGCATCCCAGCCCTTCATTAACCCGGTCGATTTAAGATGGATATAATCCTTTTCCAGATGGTAACAAAGGTAGTTGGACACCGGAGCGATACTGACTCCGTAAAGAAGAATGAGGCACAGCAATAAAATCAGGGATTCGCTTTTTTTCTTAATATTTTTATAAAAAATGAAAAAAGAGACGAGAAGCAAAACATAAATAATAAACAGCGGATCTAAAATTGCTTTGAAAACAGCCCAGATTTCATTCATCGATGTGCCTGCCTCCTGATTTTTTATTACCGATAGCCTGTCTGTTGAATTCTTGAATGACTCTGTTTTATAAAGAGATTACCGGTTATTACTAAAATCAAATACCAGTGTCAACGTCTTATTGTGAGACTCAAATTTCAAAAACGAAGTGCATTGAAATTTGTAAGCCGAACAATCCCGCGCAGCGGAGGGTTTAATAAACCGCAGCTTGCTGCGGGGTCCATACCCGTGATTAATATTGTTTTTTCTTCTATAGGTTGATCGTCTCTATTTATGCTTGACATAAACAAAATATTTCCTGTATTTCTTCGCTTAAAAAAAGGGAATCCTTATCAATTCTTTATCTTTTATATCCTGGCAGTATCCGTTTTTTTTGTTGCCGGTAATCCTTGCTTACTGGCTCCTGCCTCATCGGGGCCGTATTTGCCTGCTCATTTTGGCGAGCTATTTTTTCTACGGATCATGGGACGCACGATTTCCGGCACTGCTCTTAACGTCAACGATTGTTGATTTTCTGGGAGCGGAAGCCATCGATGGGAAAAGGCGACCGCTTGGGCAGGTTATGTTGATGTCAACGATTCCCCTGGTCTGGTTGCTCTTTTGTGCCGGAACCGGCAGGCTTCAGATTCCTCCCCATATTTTTATGGCGGCGGCAGGATTGATCATTCTTTTAACGTTCGCTCACGCATTCTTCCGGTTTTTTCAGGAAGAGACCCGGCGCAAAGCTTTTCTTATTTTCAGCATCGGGGTCAATCTGACCATTCTCGGATTTTTCAAGTATTTTAATTTTTTTGCAGATTCCACCAGGTATTTACTTAAAAATCTGGGCATTCAGGTAGGCTGGGTGCTGCCTGACATTCTTATGCCGGTTGGAATTTCATTCTTCACCTTTCAAACACTGGCTTATGTCATCGATGTTTACCGGAAACAGCAAAAATCCTGCGAAGATTTCCCGACCTATGCGGCGTACCTTTCATTTTTCCCTCAAATTCTCGCGGGACCGATCGGACGGGCGCCGCAACTGATGCCGCAATGGCAGGCAAAGAAATCGTTTGCACCGGCTTATCTGCATGATGGCACAAGGCTTATTCTTGTCGGTCTTTTCAAAAAAATATTTGTCGCGGATAGTTGCGCTCTGGTAGCCAATGCCTGCTTTGATGCCCCGGAACCCCTGGGCGCAGCGTGGTCCATCCTGGGAGCGATTGCTTTTACGTTTCAAATCTACGGCGATTTTTCCGGTTATACGGACATGGCGCGCGGCTCGGCAAAATTGTTCGGAATTGATTTGATGATCAATTTCCGTTTTCCCTATCTGGCCAAAACACCGGCGGAATTCTGGCGACGATGGCATATTTCACTCTCCACGTGGTTTCGCGATTACGTGTACATTCCACTCGGCGGCAACCGCTGTTCTGAAATCAGAATCTATTTCAACTTAATGATTACCATGCTGCTCGCCGGTCTCTGGCACGGGGCGGGAAACATGTTTATTGTGTGGGGGGCTTATTATGGATTATTACTCATTTTGTACCGGGCGATTCCTTTCCTCAATAATCTTCAAAACAAAGGCAACGTTGCCGTGATGGTGACGTTTGTTTTAACCATGTTTGGCTGGGTCATTTTCAGATCCGCCGATGGGCACAACCTCCTGCAATGGGCCACCGGATTTTTGAAAACATCCCCGGTCATGCCGTGGGAAGGTCCGGCCATATGGCTGGCCATTCATATCGCGCCGCTTTGGCTGCTGCAATTTTTAACGCGTAAAAAAGAAGATGAAAGCGAGCTCATGCATCTTGCATGGCCGGTGAGGGGATTGGTTTACCTGGTCATCTTTCTCCTCATTGTCTCAACGTCGGTACAGGATCAGGAATTTATTTATTTTCAATTTTAATGAAACTATTTACGAAATCTTTTTTATTGGTTATTGTGCTGCTGCTCATCGGTGAATTGTCCGCAAGAATTTTCTGGTCACGCAATTTTTCTGGACGATTTGAGTACGGATACAATCTGACAGCGGGGTTTGAAGAGGGAAAAGACGGCAGGATCTATCTGGTTCGTTCCGGCGGCAGACGTTTTCACCCCCAGTCTTTTGCTATGCCTAAACCGGAAGGCGTTTTTCGCGTGTTTGTGATTGGCGATTCTGTTCCCCGCGGACCCGGCATGAAAAAAGCCTATCCCTATCATCTGGAAAAAATTTTACGCGAAAAAGGAATAAGGGCTGAAGTGTTCAATCTCGGCGTTCCGGGCTATGGGGCAAGAAGATGCCAGATTGTACTGAAGCAGGTTATCCGATATCAACCTGATTTGATTATCCGGCATATCAACTGGACCAATGAATATGAAGACGAACGGGAATACCGCCGCGCTCAGGAATTTAAATCATGGCATCCGAAAAACTGGCTCATGAAAAGTGCGTTTCTGGCACGGATCAATGAAGCTCAAACCGAAAATATTTTCTGGAAACTGCTTCCGAGAGAAATCCGGATGCAAAGAGGCATCAATGATGCCGATGCGGAAATTGCCGTTTCTCAAAATGATGAAAAACGCAGGCAATGGCGAAGGTTTGTGAATGAAGAAGCTCTTGAGGATGCACAAATTATAAAAGGTGCCGGGGCTCAGGGACTCTTTATCACTCAAGCCAAGATTCGCAAAAATGAAAAAGGAGATGCCTATTTGGACGACGAAGGACTGGATTCGCTTCTCGTTTTACTGGCCCAAGAAGGCATGCAAACGCTTTCCATGAAGGAGGTGTTTATCCACGATTCAAATTTAAAAGAATCATTTTCCGACGGAAGTCATCTTCATCCTCCCGGCCATCAGAGAATGGCCGATGCGCTGGCGTTGAAATTGAATCCTTTAATCCCGAAACACAATTTAGAATAATGTTCTTCATGATTTTTTAGTGGCAATATATCCTTGATATTCACTGTGCCAAGAGGTAAAGTCAACGTCAGCGAGCTGATAGCAACAGGGAATCATAAAATGAATTCAAAAAACAAAAATGTTTTAGTTACCGGTGCCGCAGGTTTTATTGGTTATTATCTATGCAAGAGACTTCTTGATGACGGCATGAATGTTGTCGGAATTGATAACATCAACGATTATTATGACGTGAATTTGAAGCTCGCCCGTCTTGCCATTCTGCAAAAATACGGCAACTTCACTTTTCACAAAAAAGATATTGCCGACCTGCATGATATGGAAAACCTCTTTGCCAGCCACGACAAAACGGCTTTCGAAACGGTCATCAATCTGGCGGCGCAGGCCGGTGTCCGGTACTCATTAAAAAATCCTCATGCCTACATCAGAAGTAATATTGTCGGATTCACCAACATTCTGGAATGCTGTCGGCATAACCAGATCAAGCATCTTGTTTTCGCATCCTCCAGCTCCATTTACGGGATGAATGAAAAGATCCCCTTTTCGGTCATCGATAATGTTGATCATCCTGTCTCTCTGTATGCCGCTACGAAAAAAGCAAATGAACTGATGGCGCACACTTACGCGCATCTCTACGGACTGCCCTGTACCGGTCTCAGATTTTTTACCGTTTATGGCCCGTGGGGACGTCCCGATATGGCTTATTTCTCTTTCACGAAAGCCATTATGGAAGGCACTCCGATTAATGTCTTTAATTTCGGAAAAATGAAGCGCGATTTCACTTATATTGACGATATTATCGAAGGTGTGGTCCGCGTCATGGATAAAATTCCCCAGTCCAATCCGGAATGGGACAGAAAAAATCCCGATCCCGGTTCCAGTTATGCGCCCTACAAACTCTACAACATCGGCAACCACAATCCCGTAGAATTGATAAAATTTATCGAAATCCTGGAAATTAACATCGGGAAAAAGGCACAGAAAAACATGCTGCCCATGCAGCCGGGTGACGTCCCCATCACTTATGCCGACGTGGATGATTTAATGAAAGATGTTGGCTTCAAACCCTCAACACCACTGGAAGAAGGATTAAAGAAGTTCGTGGAATGGTACAAAAAGTACAACCAATGAGGGTTTACTGAGATATTTGTTCTTCGCTGCATTTTTGATCACCGTACTAACCGAAAAGAATAGAGCGTTGTTGTCCCTTTTTTCTATTTATTTAGGAAACAGGCGATAAAGATGCAATCACTATGGCACGTGGAATTTACTGAATTTTGTAATTGCCTTTAGTGCAATTCCTGCCTGTGCAGCTCTTGCTGCTACTACCACTACCACTGCTGCTGGAACCAGTACTAGTGCTATAACTGCTTCCTGTACCAGTTTGCTTCAGGCCAGGTTGGGTTATGCTTACGGACTTGCCCCCTGCTATGACCTGCGCAGTACGAGACGTGCTCGAAGGATTCTGCCTAAACATTAAGGTAAAGTAGCCGCTTCCGATCCCCGAAGTTTTGGAGGAGGGGGCCATTGATATCCAATCGGACGTTTCTTCAACGGTCCAACTGCAATCGGATTTGTTTGTTGTAATGCTGAACCCCCGGGTATATGGCAGGTGGTGAGGAAGCGTCAAAGGGGACGGATTAATTGTATAGGTGCAGCCCGTTTGGGCCTGCGCCATTGTAGAGGAAAAAATAAGACTGAAACAAGTGATTGCAGTGATCATCACAGCAAAACAGCTTTTCACAAATAAGCTTTCGCGCATCGTCCTTTCTCCTTTCGTATCTTTATAATAATATTATTATTTATTATGTTAATTGTAAAAAATTAAGGATTTGTCTGTCAAGAACAATGTCCATAAAAAAACATTATAATAGGGACAGCACCCATTAAAAAGAGCAAAGAGGGTTAGATGGGTTCTTGACATAACAGTTCTTCTCTGTATTTTAATCGCCTTAATAACCGTAGTGTAAATCAACAAATACTCCGGCATCCCCTACAATGTTTAAAATTCCTTCCGGCGCGAAAATATTCTTCTGATTAACCACGTAAGATGCCATTGATACATGCCGCCGGAACTGGTGACAATGGTCATGACACCCGGGCAGGCAAACGGCTCTTCCATCGGAATCATGTTTTTGTTCTTCTGGATATTAAATTTCTCCGGCGCTTTTTTCTCTCTGCTTTTCAGTCTTTTCTCGCGCTCGCGCTCGCTGAGTTGTAAAATCACGTAAAGGTCTGCGGACTCCAGGAAGCGGCTCGGCACCCAGTTTGAAAAAAAGATGACCTTTGCCCCGGTGGAATCAAGAAAACGTCCCGATGATTTTTTATCAATTTTAATCTTTTCCCATTTCAACCGCCAGAATCGGGTGGAATAAATGGTGTTGTCATCAATCACCAGAATATCTTGCCGGCCGAAGTTGCCGAAACCCAGCCTGACAAATCTTTTGACCATATAGGTCTTTCCTGATCCGGGAAGACCGGCTATGGCAATCACAGCCTTCTTTTTATTGGCCAGGATAGCATTGATTTCCTGCAATAACTTTTCCAGCCCCGCGGTTCCCTGATATGTGCCGATATCTTTCATGCCATTTTTTCACCGGAAATCCTGCCTTTTGCAGACAGGATGGATTTTAATTTCGGTTCCAGAACGGCTGTCACTTCTTCTAGTGAAAGCTCATCCAGACACCGGCTTTGACCGTTCCCCTCACACCCTTTTTTTCCGCAAGGTACACAGGGCCAGTCTTTTTGAATGATGACATGACCTTCTCCCAACGGCCCCCATCGCCATGCCCGCGACGGGCCGAAGATGGCCGCCACCGGCTTGTTTACGGCCGTGGCCATATGCATGGGACCGGAATCGATGCCGATGAATAACGCGGCTTTGGACAGGAGAACGGCCGTTTGCTTCAGGGTTAATTGTCCACCCAAATTTAGCGGGTGGCTTTTGGCCAAAGCGCATATTTCCCGGTTCAGCCTGAGTTCTTCCGGATCCTTTCCGCAGATCAGAATAGTCCGGATCGCCCACTTATCTCTCAGGTAATTGCATAAGGCAGCGTAACCTTCCACCGTCCATATTTTATGCCGTGCATTGGACGACGGATGCAGAACGATATAAGGAATATCATCGGACAGGCTGTTGTCTTTCAATATTTGTTCACAAGCGGCCTGATCCTGTGGGCTCCAGAAAATAACCGGTTTTATGGCAGGGAGGGGGCATTCCAGCGCCTTTGCCATTTCCAGATTTTTTTTGGCGATGTGAAGATTTTTTTCAACTTCAATCAAGTCCGTAAACAAAATCGATTGACGAAGAAAATTTTCTTTCTTTTTTTTATAACCCAACCTTCTTTTTGCACCGCTTACGTAAGCAAGAACTGCTCCCCGATCATTGTTGGTTAATTCCAGAACCATATCGAATTTAAAATTCCGGATTGCTCGAATCAATATTAGCTGCGTCCGCAAATCAGACAAGAAGTTTGAATCCTTTTCCACGGTAAATATCTTATTGACGGCCGGATTGCCTGTTAACATATCTTCCGTGCCCTTGTTAACTGCTGCCGCGATAAAGGCATCGGGAAAATGATTCCGCAACGCATCGAATACCGGTATCGTGAGCAGGACATCTCCCAAATATCTTAATTTTATGACGAGAATGCGCGGAGAGCTTGGAATCATCTTCGGTGCTCTCCCTGTTTCATCTTTCGGACGGTTTCATACAGCTCCATAACTTGCCGGATATGATTTTCCCAGGTCAATTTTTGCAAAATATGGTCGTTGGTTTCAGCAATCCTGTCCTTGGAAATGGCAAGTCCCTGTTGAATCTTGGCCGCAATTTCTTCCGCGTTGAGCGGGTCTTCAATGATGCAGCCGTTCTCTCCTTCGACAAGAACTTCCGAAGCGCCGTTGATCCGGGAAGTAACAACCGGCAGGCCCGCCGCCATCGCTTCCAGGCATACATTGCTGAACGGTTCGTAAATTGTCGGAAATATAAAGAGGTCGGCTCCCTTGTAGAACGGCACAACATCGGGGATAGGACCCGTGAAGGTAACGGATGAATCGACACCCAGTTTTTTCGCCAAACGTTGATAGGGTGACAGGCGTTCCTTCCCCACCACAATCAGATGTGCCGGAAAGGGTAAAAGAGCCAGAGCCTTCAAGGTCGCCGGCAGTCCCTTGCGCTGGAAACCGGAACCGACGAAAAGCAGCAGAGGCTTGTCCGGTTTGATGCCTAATGGCCTGCACAGTTTTTCCTTCGTTTCCTGCCCATGATCACCGGTGAAGCGCTTTGAATCCACGGCGGTGTAGATAACATGAATCTTATTCCCCGGAACTCCGTACAGATCCGCAATTTCCTTTTTCCCCCTTCGGGAATTGGCCATGATGGCTTGATAGTTGCCTTCTTTAAAAATCTGCCCCTCTATCCAGAGCAGAGCGATGTGCAACGGATTGATCTGATGCAGGATGTTT
>Ga0209604_1002275_pt1 | contig 14202 bp, 12 predicted proteins | sample AD_UKC097_MetaG_FD_184405 | JGI IMG/M metagenome (GOLD analysis project Ga0209604, IMG submission 184405) | Active sludge microbial communities of municipal wastewater-treating anaerobic digesters from USA - AD_UKC097_MetaG (SPAdes) (version 2) | ecosystem: Engineered > Bioreactor > Anaerobic >... | reverse complement strand
TCAGCCGCGCGGGCACGCCGAATTCGGCCTCCACGCCCGCCAGGTCGCGACGCTTGCCGTTCATGGTGTCGATGATGGTGATGTGCTCGTTGACCAGCTGGGCCAGATCCTTGTCACCGCTGGAGATCACCACCTCGACGCCCTGCCCCGCTGCCGTCACGGCCAGGGTACCGATCACGTCGTCGGCCTCCACGCCGGGCACGTCCAGCACCGTCCAGCCCAGCAGGCGCACCACCTCGTGAATCGGTGCGATCTGCGCCCGCAGGTCGTCGGGCATGGGGCTGCGGTGTGCCTTGTATTCAGGGTAGATCGCGTCGCGGAAGGTGGGGCCGGAGGCGTCGAACACGCAGGCGGCGTAGTCGGCCCGCACGTCCTTGCGCAGCGATTGCATCATGTTGATCATGCCGCGGATGGCGCCGGTGGCCGGGCTGGCCGGGTCGCCGGGCACGGCCCGCAGGTCGGGCATGGCGTGGAAAGCGCGGTAAAGGTAGCTGGAGCCGTCCACCAGCAGCAGGGTCTTCTTGTCGGTCATGGGCGCATTGTGCATGGGCGTGGCCGCCGGCGCGGCCCCCTACAATCCACCCTGGCGCGCGGGTGGTGCCGCGGCGCGGTTTCAGGCCCGCCACACCCCCCGATCCCGGTTTTTCAGGTTCAAAATGGCCTGATCCCAGCGTCGAATGGTCACCAACAGCTATGTTTTCATGAGCACTCGCGATCCGCTCACGGCCTTGGCCGTTGAAGCCTCGAAGTGCCCCAACCACTTTTGAACGATGGCCGTCTTTACCGAAGTCACCCCGGAAGAGGCCCAGCGGCTCCTGGACGAGCTGAACCTGGGCCCGCTCACCGAACTGCGCGGCATCGAGGGCGGCATCGAAAACACCAATTACTTCGCGACCACGTCCGCTGGCCGCTACGTGCTGACCCTGTTCGAACGCCTGTCGTTCGAGCAGCTGCCGTTCTACCTGTACCTGATGAAGCACCTGGCGCAGCACGGCATCCCGGTGCCGGACCCGGCCGCCAACGAACGGGGTGAGATCCTGCACACCGTGTGCGGCAAACCCGCCGCGGTGGTGAGCCGTCTGCGTGGCAAGAGCCAGCTCGCCCCAGATGCCAGCCATTGCGCGGCCGTGGGCGCCATGCTGGCGCGCATGCACCTGGCGGGGCGCGATTTCGAGCGCAGCCAGCCCAATCTGCGCGGCCTGCCCTGGTGGAACGAAACCGTGCCGGTGGTGCTCCCCTTCCTGGACGCCTCGCAAGCGGCCCTGATCCGCGGCGAGCTGGCGTACCAGAACCATGTCGCCGCCGGGAGCGCCTATGCCGCCCTGCCGCGCGGGCCGGTGCATGCCGACCTGTTCCGCGACAACGTGATGTTCGATGGCGAGACGCTCACGGGCTTCTTCGACTTCTATTTCGCCGGGGTCGACACCTGGCTGTTCGACGTGGCCGTCTGCCTGAACGACTGGTGCATCGACCTGGTCTCCGGCGAGGCGGACGACGACCGCACCGACGCTTTCGTGGATGCCTACGAGTCCGTGCGTCCGTTCACCGCCGCCGAGCGACAGTTGCTGCCGGCCATGCTGCGTGCCGGCGCCCTGCGCTTCTGGGTGTCACGCCTGTGGGATTTCCACCTGCCGCGCGAGGCCTCGATGCTCAAGCCCCACGACCCCGCCCACTTCGAACGGGTGCTGCGCCAGCGCGCGGCGCATCCGGTGGTGGCGTGACTGACATGCCCCCACGCTCATCACTTCGTGTATTCGCTGCCCCCCGAGGGGGCCTCAGCCTCCTTGAGGCGGCTCGGCGGAGGCTGACATGAAACTCAACATCGTTCCCGCCCGCACCGGCCTGGTCTGGGTCAAGCTCGGCATCGCCACCTTCTTTCGCCAGCCGCTGGCCTTTGCGGGCCTGTTTTTCATCTACATGGCGGTCATTTCGGTCGCGACGATCGTGCCGTTCATCGGCAGCGCGTTGGCGCTGGCGCTGCTGCCAGCGGCCACTCTGGGGCTGATGGCGGCCACGCTGGAGGCGAGCCGGGGCAAATTTCCGATGCCCACGATCCTGATCAGCGCCTTCCGGGCCGGGCGCCAGCAGGCCGGCGCCATGTTGACGCTGGGCGGGATGTACGCCGCGGGCTTCCTGGCCATCATGGGCATCTCCACCTTGCTGGACGGCGGCAAGTTCGCCCGGCTGTACCTGTTGGGCGGGAAGATTTCGCAGGAACTGGTCTCCGCGCCCGATTTCCAGAGCGCCATGTGGGTGTCCACCGCCCTGTATGTGCCCTTGTCGATGCTTTTCTGGCACGCGCCCGCGCTCGTTCACTGGCACGGCGTGTCCCCGGTGAAGAGCCTGTTTTTCAGCCTCGTGGCCTGCCTGCGCAATGTCGGCGCCTTCACCGTGTACGGGCTTTGCTGGCTGGGCCTGTTCATCGCCGGGGCACTGGTGGTGATGCTGGTGGCCGGCCTGATCGGCAGCGCCGACGTGGCGGCGGCGGCGCTGGTGCCGCTGATGCTGCTGATGGCCTCGATGTTCTTCACATCGATGTATTTCACCGTGCACGACTGCTTCATCGCTGAAGACCCCGCCTCACCCTGAGCGGCGGGCGACCCGTTGCCGCGCCTTACAGCAGCGGGCTCATCATCTGCACCGCGTTTTCCGCCGTGCGCCGCCACCAGGGCCGCGCCAGCCACTGGGCCGGGTCGATCGGCTGCGACTGTGCGGCATAACGCGCCTGCAGCGCCCGCGTGGCGGCGGAAAACGGCTGGTCGTAGGCGATCACCGAGACCTCGAAGTTGAGTTCGAAGCTGCGCAAATCGAGGTTGACCGTGCCGAAGATGGTGACCTCGTTGTCGATCACCATGCTCTTGGTGTGCAGCAGCCCTTCATTGAAGCGCAGCACTTCCACGCCATAGGGCAACAGGTCGTTGAAGTAGGCGTTGCTGGCAAAACGCACCAGCAGCGAGTCCACGCGCGCCGGCACGATCAGCACCACGTGCACACCGCGCATCGCCGCCGAGCGCAGGGCGGTCAACAAGGCCTCGCTGGGGATGAAATACGGCGTGGTGAGCACGATCTCGCGCTGCGCGCAGTAGATGGCCTCCAGCAGCAATTGCTCGATGTGCCGGCTCGATGACTGGGGGCCCGATGGAAAGATCTGCAACAGGCTGGGGCCCGCTGGCGGGAGGTCGGGCGGGGGCGGCGGTGCGAAGTCGGCGCCGGTCTGCAGGGCCGTGAGCGACAGCGATACCGCTTCGAGCGCCCAGGCCGCCGGGCCTTCGATGCGCACCATCGCGTCCACCCACTCCCCCACCCCCGCGTTCTGCTTGAAAAAGCGCGGATCGGCGATGTTCATGCTGCCGGTGTAGGCGATGCGCCGGTCGATCACGGCGATCTTGCGGTGGTCGCGCAGGTCCAGGCGCACGAACAGCGCGCGCAGCGGATTCACCGGCAGGATCTCCACCACCTGCACGCCGGCCGCGCGCAGCTGCGCGACCGATTCGGTCTTGAAGAACGGGCGGCTGCCGAGCGAGTCCATCAACGCGCTGCAGGTCACGCCCCGCCGGGCCGCGCGCACCAGTGCCGCGACGAAATCGTCGACAAAGCCGCCGGCGCTCCAGATGTAGAACTCGGTATGGACCGACACCGCCGCCGCGTCGATGTCGGCAATCAGCGACTTCATCGCCGATTCGCTGTCGGCCAGCAGCCGCAGCCGGTGGCCTTGCATCAGCGGCATGCCCACCGCCCCCACCGCGAGCCGGCAGATGCCTTGCAAGCCGGCGGCCAGGTTCTGCGGCGAGGCCAGGCTGGCCGCCGGGATGCCCCGCGCCCATTCGAGCACCTGGGGCTGGATCGCGATGGCGCGGCGCATCCAGGTGCGGCCCAGGCGGCGCTCGCCGATCAGCAGGTACATCAGCACGCCCACCAGCGGCACCAGGATGACCAGCATCAGCCAGGCCATCGCGCTGCCATTGGTGTTGCGACGTGAAAACAGCCGCAGCGCGACCGCCACCAGGACGGCCACGTGCAGCACGCTCAACAAGGTGTAATACATTCCCGCAGTGTAGAGGCTGCGGAGCCGGTACCGTCGTTGAGGTGTCCCCTCCAATCGCAAGGTGGCACCGGGCCCCAACCTGATGCAGAATGGGGTTTCCGCAGATCGAGGTCACCACCATGAAGACATCCCTCACCCTTGCGATCGCGCTGGCCCTTTCACCGCTGCCGGCGACGGCCCAGACGCCCATTTACGAGTCACGCGACAAGGCGGGCCCGGTCTTCTCCGACACCCAGACGCCGGGCTCCACCCCGGTTGACCTGTCGCCCATCAACGTGATCCAGACGCCGAAGGTCGCCCCGTCACAGTCATCCCCGCAGCCTGCCGCCGCGGGCCCGGCCTACGGTCAACTGTCGATCTCGTCGCCGGCCAACGGCGACACGTTCTGGTTGAATTCCGGAAACCTTCAGGTTCAGGTCTACCTGAACCCGTCGTTGAACTCGACCGTGGGCGATACCCTGCGCGTACGGGTCAACGGCCAGTTGCTGCCGCGCAGCTTCACCTCGAACACCATCAACGTCGCGCAAGGTGACTTCAACCTCAACCGCAACGATGATGAAAGCATCCAGCAGTCCGTCCAGGCGGTCGTGGTCGACGCCACCGGCAAGGTTCTGATCGAGTCGCCGACGATCAACCTCTACGTGCGCCGCCACATCCAGTACAACCGGGCCACACCCCGGCAGTGACAACGACCTGATGTCCGAGCGGGTCGGCAAACCGGCCAGTCGCCGGCCTGCATTTCAAGGCCTTGTCTGCACCCACAGCCGGTGCAACCAAAACGCGCCGGCGCCCACATTGACCAGCGCCAGCAGCGTCAGCACCAGCCGCAAGGTCGACAGGGGTTCCATGCCGTGGGCCAGCGCCGTCACCAGCGACGACAGGCCGTTGAAGACCAGCGCCATCCAGAATGCCGGCAGGTCCGGCCGCCAGAGCCGGCGCAGGCGGATCAGCAGCGCGCTCATGGGATCGGTGTGAGCTTGGCCACACTCAGCGCGAGCCACTTCACACCGTGGCGCGGAAAGTCGATCTGCGCCCGCGCATCGTCGCCGCTGCCTTCGATGGCCAGCACCTTGCCTTCGCCGAACTTGTTGTGAAACGCCTTGTGGCCCACCTTCAGGCCGTGTGAGGGCTCGGCTTTTTGCACCGGCACGGGCGGACTGCTGAAGCGGTCGGCATTGACGCCGATGCCGCTGCGGCCCCAGGCGGGTTGTGCCACGCCCACCCTGGCGCCGGACCCAGCGCCCAGCCCCGTGCCGAAACCGGCATTGCGGGGCGTGATCCACTTGAGTGCCGCCTCGGGCAGCTCGTCGAAGAAACGGCTTTTCAGGTTGTAGCGCGTCTGCCCGTGCAGCATGCGCGTCTGCGAATGGCTGAGGTACAGCCGTTTGCGCGCGCGGGTGATGGCCACGTACATCAGGCGGCGCTCTTCCTCCAGGCCCTCGTGATCGCTCATCGCGTTTTCGTGCGGGAACAGGCCTTCTTCCATGCCGGTGATGAACACCACGTCGAATTCGAGGCCCTTGGCCGAATGCACCGTCATGAGCTGAATCGCGTCCTGGCCGGCCTGGGCCTGGTTGTCGCCCGACTCCAGCGCCGCATGCGTCAGGAAGGCGGCCAGCGGGCTCAGGGTTTCGCCGGTCTCGGCGTCGGGCGCCAATGCCGCGGCCGGCACCTCCACGGGACGGGCCGGATCGAGGCCCTGGCTCACCGGGCTCTGGGTCAGCGGCGCGCCCAGTTCGTCCACCGGCAACGCCACCGCATCACGGCCGAAGCCTTCCTGGGTGACGAAGCTCTCGGCCGCGTTGACCAGTTCTTCGAGGTTTTCGATGCGGTCGGCACCTTCGCGGTCGAGCCGGTAATGTTCGACCAGACCGCTGTGTTCCAGCACCTGTTCGATGATCTCGCGCAACGTCAGTCCGGCGGTCTGCTCGCGCAACACGTCGATCATCGCCACGAACGCGCTCAGGTTGGCACCGACCTTGCCCGGCACCGCGCTCACCGCGTCGTGCAGCGAGCAGCCGGTGTCCCGCGCCACGTCCTGCAGTTGCTCCAGGCTGCGCGCACCAATGCCGCGCGGCGGGAAATTGACCACCCGCAGAAAGCTGGTGTCGTCGTTGGCGTTCTCCAGCAGACGCAGGTAGGCCAGCGCGTGCTTGATCTCGGCGCGTTCGAAGAAACGCAGGCCGCCGTACACCCGGTATGGCATGCCCGCGTTGAAGAGCGCGGTTTCAATCACCCGGCTTTGGGCATTGCTGCGGTACAGCACCGCGATTTCCTGCTGCGCAACGCCGTCCTGACGGACCAGTTGCCGCATCTCCTCCACCATCCATTGCGATTCGGCGAAGTCGCTGGTGGCCTCATAGACGCGCACCGGCTCGCCCGGGCCCTGGTCGGTTCGCAGGTTCTTGCCCAGGCGCTTGCGGTTGTGGCTGATCAGCGCGTTGGCCGAATCCAGGATGTTGCTGAAGCTGCGGTAGTTCTGCTCCAGCTTGATCTGGTGTTTCACCTCGAACTCGCGCACAAAATCGGCCATGTTGCCCACCCGCGCGCCCCGGAACGCGTAGATGCTCTGGTCATCGTCGCCCACCGCAAGCACCGCGGCGGGCGCGTGGCCGGTGGCCGCCTCACCCTGACCGGCGATCAGCTTGATCCAGGCGTACTGGAGCCGGTTGGTGTCCTGAAACTCATCGATCAGGATGTGGCGGAATCGGCGCTGGTAATGCTCGCGGATCGGGTCGTTGTCGCGCAGCAGCTCGTAGGAACGCAGCATCAGCTCGCCGAAGTCGACCACGCCTTCGCGCTGGCACTGGTCTTCATACAGCTGGTAGATCTCGACCTTCTTTCGTGTCTCGGCATCGCGGGCTTCGACCATCGCGGCGCGATGGCCCTCTTCTTTGCAGCCCGAAATGAAATACTGGATCTGCTTGGGCGGGAAGCGCTCGTCATCGATGTTGTGCTGCTTCATCAGGCGCTTGATGGCCGAGAGCTGGTCCTGCGTGTCCAGGATCTGGAACGCCTGCGGCAGGTTGGCGAGCTTGTGGTGCGCGCGAAGAAAGCGGTTGCACAGGCCATGAAAGGTGCCGATCCACATGCCGCGCACGTTCAGCGGCAGCATGGCGGACAGCCGCGTCATCATCTCCTTTGCCGCCTTGTTGGTGAACGTGACGGCCAGGATGCCGCCCGGCGAAGCCTGGCCGGTCTGCAGCAACCAGGCGATGCGGGTGGTCAGTACGCGGGTCTTGCCCGAACCCGCGCCGGCCAGAATCAGCGCCGGCTCGGCTGGCAGCGTGACCGCGCTGCGCTGCTCCGGGTTGAGGTGGTGCAACAGCGGAGAATCGGCGACGGCTTCTGGAAACATGCGACGATTGTAGAAAGCCCGGTCGGCGCCGGGCGCCAGGAGCGCACGCGATGAACCCGTCTTCACCAACCCGCCACGATCGCCGTCGCACAGGGCCGCGCCCTCAGGCGGCAGCCGTGGGACTGGCATGGGTCGTGGCCGCTGGCGCTGGGTGGGCTTCGCCCGACCTGCCGCCATCGTGCTCCAGTGACGGTGTCCGCCCGCCCACCCTGGTGCTGGAGCGCTTCATCAGCGCCGACTGCGGCGATTGCTGGACGGAACCGGCCACACCGCGCCCCACCGATGGCGCGGTGGCGCTGGACTGGATCGTTCCCGGTCGCCTGGGCGATGACGCGCCGCTGGGCGTGGCGGCCTCACGGGACGCCACCGAGCGCCTGCAGCGGCTCAACAGACCCGCTCCGGCCCGGACCGCGACGCGGACTTCGGCCGCCATGACGCCCGCGCAGGGACGTTTGCGGGTGGCGCACGGTCTGGCCCTGGGCGGGTACGTGGGCGCATCGATCGAGTGGAAGCCGGCTCGCCGCGGCGCTGCGCCGGTGACGGCCTGGCTGGCGCTGGTCGAAACGCTGCCCGAAGGCGCCGAAGGCTCCCCCGTGGCCCGAAATCTGGTTCGAAACGTGCTGATCCCGGCGTGGAAAGGCCACCAATCGCTATCAAAAACGAAGTCTTTGACCTTCTACGAGTCCCGCCCGATGAACATCCCCGAGGGCGTGCGACCCGAACGCCTGCGCGTGATCGGCTGGGTGGAGGACGCGCAAGGCCGCGTGCTGGGCATTGCGCAGACCTTGTGTGCGCCAGACGGCCAACGCGGGTAGAATCAAGCACCGGGCCCAAGCTTCTTGCGCCCGGTTTTTTTTGCCCGTTTCATCGGCACGGGCATCCGAAGCCGGACCCGGACCAAGCGCTCACCGGTTCAACCCACAGCCCCGAGGCGCCTGAAATCAAATGGAAATCTTCGACTACGACAACATCCTTCTTCTCCCCCGCAAGTGCCAGGTGGAGAGCCGTTCGGAATGCGACGCCGGCGTGGAACTCGGCGGCCGCCGGTTTCGCATCCCGGCGGTGCCGGCCAACATGAAAACCGTCGTCGACGAAAAGATCTGCATCTGGCTGGCCGAAAACGGCTATTTCTACGTGATGCACCGCTTCGACCTGGACAACGTCCAGTTCGTGCGCGACATCCGGGCGCGCGGCGTCTACGCCTCGATCTCGCTAGGCGTGAAGGCGCCCGACTACGCAGCGGTGGACCAGATGGTGGCCGAGGGCCTCGTGCCCGAGTACATCACCATCGACATCGCGCACGGCCATGCCGACGGCGTGAAGAAGATGATCCGCCACCTGAAGGAAAAGATGCCGTCGGCCTTCGTCATCGCCGGCAACGTGGCCACGCCGGAGGCGGTGATCGACCTGGAAAACTGGGGCGCCGATGCCACCAAGGTCGGCGTCGGGCCGGGCAAGGTCTGCATCACCAAGCTCAAGACCGGCTTCGGCACCGGCGGCTGGCAGCTGTCCGCGCTCAAGTGGTGCGCCCGTGTGGCCACCAAGCCCATCATCGCCGACGGCGGCATCCGCAGCCATGGCGACATCGCCAAGAGCATCCGCTTCGGCGCGTCCATGGTGATGATCGGCTCGCTGTTCGCCGGCCATGTGGAATCACCCGGCAAGACGGTGGAAGTGGATGGTGAACTGTTCAAGGAATACTACGGCTCGGCCAGTGACTTCAACAAGGGCGAGTACCGACACGTGGAGGGCAAACGCATCCTGGAGCCGATCAAAGGGCACTTGGCCGAGACCCTGATCGAAATGGAGCAGGACGTGCAAAGCTCCATCAGCTACGCCGGCGGACGCAAGCTCATGGACATCCGCAAGGTCAACTACGTCATTCTGGGCGGCGACAACGCGGGCGAACACCTGTTGATGTGAGTACAGCGGTCATTCCGGCGAAGATGGCGCGCCACCGGCGCACGGGCCTGTCGGGTCGCTAACGCTTGTGTAGCAAGTCGCCGGCAAGCTGGTACAGCCGGTGTCCCGGCTCCACCAGAGCCTCCAGCACACTGAAATGGTTGAGCCCCGGCAGGGCTTCGCACACGGGCACCGCGGCAGGCCCCCAGGCGTCGCGAATCAGGCGGTTCTGCCGCAGGAACTCGGCGCTCTCATCGCCGCCGGCCACCGTGAACAAAGTCCCTCGGCCGGCCATGCGCTTCGGACGCGGCAGCAACGCCGGGCTTGCCTTTCGCACTTGGGCGGGTGTCAGTCGCAGCGAATCCTTCAGGAACGGCGTCGTGCGCAACGGCGCCAGGTCGTACACGCCACTCATGCCCAGCGCGTTTTTCACCAGGCTGGCAGGCAGGTCGGACGCGTGGTCTTTCCAGATGCAGGTCAGCAGCATCGCCGCCAGATGCCCGCCCGCCGAGTGACCGGCAACCGTGATGCGCGAGGGATCTCCACCATAGGCCGCGATGTTCCGCCAGGTCCACGCCAGCGCCCGCACCATTTGCATCGTGATCCCTGGGATCGTGATCGCCGGACACAAGGTGTAGTTCGGAACCACCACACACGCGCCCCGGGCATTGAACGCCGGCGCGATGAACGAGTGGTCGGCCTTGTCCAGACTGCGCCAGTAGCCGCCGTGAATGAACACGAGCACCGGTGCATTCGATGCGGCGCCCGGAAAGACATCGAGACGTTCACCCTCAGTCGGCCCGTAGGCCAGGTTCAGCACGCACCGTTGCCGGGATCTTGCCGCAGCCGACTGTGTGCTCCAGCGCTCGAAGTGCCGGGCGTGATCGGGCACGAGCGCACGATTGTTGTACATGCGGTCAAGCCATTCGGGGTCGTATCGGGCCATGCGGCGCTCCTTTGAACAGGCGCCGATCCTGACACACTCCAGCCTGCCCGTCACTTGCGAACGATTTCCTCCACCCTGTCGAAGGTTGGAGGAAAAACGGCAGAAACCTTTGTTAGAATCCAAGGCTGTGGCGGGGGGGTAGCTCAGCTGGGAGAGCGCTGCGTTCGCAATGCAGAGGTCGGGAGTTCGATCCTCCTCCTCTCCACCAAAGGTTTTCAAGCGGGTTCTTAGCTCAGTTGGTAGAGCAGCGGACTCTTAATCCGTAGGTCGACAGTTCGAGCCTGTCAGAACCCACCACTTGAATACCGCGCCAGAAATGAAAAGCCTGCTACTATTGACGTAGCAGGCTTTTTTGTTGGTGGCGTTGACCTCGCCTGCAAGGGACGGATTCGGCTGAATCCGCCAGCCGTTCGACCGGTCTGAATGTCCAATGGCCGAACCACCACGGGTCATTCCTGATGGCGTAACATGCGCGCCATGTTTTCCAAACTGTTCAGGCGGGGCAAGGCCGCAGCCCCCGAAGAAGCGGCCAGAACGCCGACCGCCACACCGCTCGCGGCGGAACCCGTCGTGCCCCCTGTGGAGGTGCCCAAGCCCAGCAATCTAGAGAGTTTCAAAGAGCGATGGGCCGAGAATTGGGAGCGGCACCACGACAGTTCCGCGCCGGAAGTCATCGAAGGCGATGGCGGCCACACCGACTGGGGCATGTGGACCGAAGCCGTGAAGGCCGAAGATCACGCCTACGCGCCCACCGAACCGATGCCCCTGCGCCCCGACAAGTAGCCGGCGGCGCGGGCGCTGCGGCATCAGCCGCGGCTGATTTTCAGGACTTTGCCAGCGTTTCGCCGGGGTGTGTCGCCACGCGGCGTGAACGGCTTGCTGCCCGGGATGGCTGGCTTGGCAAGACCCGGCTTCCGGGCCGGAAAATTGCCGCCTCGCGGCGCAAAGCCCTCGTTGCGCGGGGCGCCGCCTTCGTGGCGGGGCGCAAATCCGTCCCGGCGCGGCGCATGGCTTTCATGACGGCCACCACCGAAGCCCTCGTTGAACCCGCTGCGGCCTTCGTAGCGGCGTTCATCGCGATGACCGAATCCACCCTCGCCGCCAAACCCGCCGCCGATCTGCCGCGGGCCGCCGCGGACGTGACGGTCGCCGCCGCCAAACCCGCCCCGTGAACCGCCGCCGGACTTCCGGTCCCTCGGATGCGCGTCGCGTGGCCCCCGGTCGCCAAAGCCGGAACGACCGAACTTGACCGGCGCTGACGCGGGAAAGCGCTGCACCGGCTCGAGCCCCGGAATCGTCTCTGCCTTGAAATGCTGGTGGGTGTAGTGCTCGATGTCGAAGATCTTTCGGCGGTCGCGGAACTCCGCAAACGTCACAGCCAACCCGTCGCGCCCTGCCCGTCCGGTGCGGCCGATGCGATGGGTGTAGTCCTCGGCCTTCATCGGCAGGCCGAAATTGAAGACATGGGTAATGGTCGGCACGTCGATGCCGCGCGCGGCCACGTCGGTGGCCACCAGGATCTGCACCTGACCGTTGCGCAGTGCCATGAGGCGACGGTTGCGCAGCCCCTGGCTCAGCGCACCGTGCAGGGCGACCGCGCTGAAGCCGTCCTGTTGCAGGTCATTGGCCAGGCCGTCGCACTCGACCTGTGTGCTGGCAAAGACGATGGCCTGGTCGATGGAGGCGTCGCGCAGCCAATGGTCGAGCAGCTTGCGCTTGTGCGTGATGTTGTCCGCCCATAACAGCACCTGCCGGATGTTCGCGTGCTTTTCCTGTGGCGTGTCGATCTGGACCTTCTGGACCGAGGCCCCGTTGTCATGCATCACCCGCAGCGCCAGTTGCTGGATGCGCGGCGCGAAGGTGGCGCTGAACATCATCGTCTGCTGGCGCTGGCTCGTAAGCTGGTTGATCTCGGCCAGGTCGTCGGAGAAACCCAGGTCGAGCATGCGATCGGCCTCGTCGACCACAAGAAAGCGGACCTGGTCCAGTTTGATCTGCATCGAGCGATGCAGGTCGAGCAGCCGGCCCGGCGTCGCAACCACCAGGTCGGCGTTCTGGAGACGGGCAATCTGCAGCTGATAGGGCATGCCGCCCACGATGTTGGCGATGCGCAGGCCGCGGCAATGCTTGACGAGTTCGATGGCGTCATGGGCCACCTGTTGGGCCAGTTCGCGGGTCGGGCACACCACCAGCGCACCCGGGCTCGGGGCTTTGAAGTTGCGCACATCGGTGGGGTTCTTGCGCCGCGGTTTCTTGGGCGGGGCGACGCCTTTGGCAGCCGCATCGGCCACGGCCTGCTCGAAAGCCGCCCGTTCGCGCGCTTCGGCCTGCGCCTGATTCTGGATCAGCGTGTGCAGCACCGGCAGCAGGAAGGCCGCGGTCTTGCCGCTGCCGGTCTGGCTGGAGACCATCAGGTCGATGAAACCTTGCCTGGCCTGTCCGGCGCCCGGCAAAGCCTTCGGGATGGTCTTCTGTTGCACGGTGGTGGGCTGGGTGTAGCCCAGATCGGCCACCGCACGAATCAGTTCGGGTGCCAGACCCAGCAGCTCGAAACCGTTGGGTTCGGCCTGGGCGGCATCGGCCACCGAAATGGATGGGTATGAATCGGTGCCAATGGATTCGGAAAGCGCAGGTGCGCCCGGCACTTGAAAAGCGTCAGTCATGGTTTTCTTTCACGACGGCGCCGCCATGGCAGCGGAGCGCCTCGTCAATGGTTAACAAACATCAACCATCAAACGAAGCCCGGTCATGACTGCAACGTGAGATTGCAGATATTCAGCGCGGCGGCTGACGACTGGATGGGCCCTTATGGCGGGCCCGGTGTGTGAGGGGAGATGTACAACAATGCCCTCTTGCAGGAGGACAGCCGCGCATTATCGCACAGAAGCCGGCCGAGGTTCGGGTTTCCCCTTATTTCTCAAGCCGCAAGAACCGGTCGCGGTAGTGCGCAAGCTCATCGATCGACTCATGCACGTCGGCCAACGCCGTGTGTTTCTGTTGCTTCTTGAAGCCGTTGTAGACGTCGGGCCGCCAGCGCTTGGCCAGTTCCTTGAGCGTACTGACATCGAGGTTTCGGTAGTGAAAGAACGCCTCCAGCTTGGGCATGTACCTGTTCAGAAAGCGGCGGTCCTGGCTGATGGTGTTGCCGCACATCGGTGTCGTGCCCTTGGGCACGTAGCGTGACAGGAACGCGAGGATCTGGGCTTGCGCATCGTCTTCGGTCACATTGGACGCCTTGACCTTGTCGATCAGCCCACTGCGCCCATGTGTGCCCTTGTTCCACGCGTCCATTCGGTCAAGCTGCTCGTCGCTCTGGTGAATGACCAGCACCGGCCCTTCGATGCGCGGGGTGAGATTCGGGCCGGTAACGATGACGGCGATCTCGATCAGCCTTTCGGTCTCCGGGTCCAGGCCGGTCATCTCGCAGTCGATCCAGACGAGGTTCTGATCGGATCGATTCAGTGTGGGAGGGGATGTTTCTTGTTCGTCGGTCATGCAGGGGATTGTCGCCCATGGTCCGGCGCGCCCGGCGATTGCGCCTACACTGCGCACCCATGCCCCAACCGATGCCCCTTTCCCTCTGGCTGACGCTCGCCTTCGCTGTTGCCTTGTGTGTCAGCCTGGCGGTACGGTTCTGGCTGGCCGCGCGACAGATCCGCCACGTCGCGACCCACCGCCAGACGGTACCACCCGCCTTCGCCCAACAGATCACGCTCGGCGCCCACCAACGCGCCGCCGACTACACCATCGCCAAGACCCGTTTCGGACTGATCGAACTGGCCGTGGGCACCCTCGCCCTGCTGGGCTGGACCCTGCTGGGCGGACTGAACGCCTTGAACCAGCTTCTGATGGATGCGCTCGGCGGCGGCATGACCCAACAACTGGCGCTGCTGGCCGCTTTTGCTTTGATCGGTGGCGCGATCGATCTGGCCTTGACCCTGTACCAGACCT
>Ga0209604_1002267_pt1 | contig 14238 bp, 11 predicted proteins | sample AD_UKC097_MetaG_FD_184405 | JGI IMG/M metagenome (GOLD analysis project Ga0209604, IMG submission 184405) | Active sludge microbial communities of municipal wastewater-treating anaerobic digesters from USA - AD_UKC097_MetaG (SPAdes) (version 2) | ecosystem: Engineered > Bioreactor > Anaerobic >... | reverse complement strand
GACTCGCGCTTTGTCACGATGCTTGCGGATAGTATTCAGTGTGTGTAACACTAAAGGTCAACGAACGACACAAAAGTTCAACGAGAAAAGTAAAAAGGGCGTGTACCTAGCAAGCATCGCGCCAACCTGCTCACGCAGGACACGCTTCGCAAGTTACGCACACGTTAGGCAGACGCCTTCGGCGCAAAAAATTAATTTAAAGGAAGTAAAAATGATAGTCGATTCAACTGCAAAACAAATTTTATTTTGTACTGTAAGAATTGAAGCTTACAATAATGATAAATCCTCAGTTGGAACTGGTTTCTTCTTTAGTTACAAATTAAAAGATGGTAGAGAAGCACCGTTCTTAGTAACGAATAAACATGTTATACAAGGATATTTTAATGGGAAAGTACGATTTACATTAAATATAGACGGAAAACCAGCATTTGGTGAATATATAGAAAAGGTATTTGACAATTTTGATAGCAGATGGTTTAAACATGATGATCCTAATATAGATATAGCAATTCTTCCTCTTTCTCTAAACCTTAATGATATTTTGACTAATGAAACAAAACTATTCAATATTTCTATTCCTCAAGAAGCTATTCCAAATGAAAGTCAAACTAATGAATTTGATGCACTAGAAGAAATTATATTTGTTGGATATCCAAACGGATTATGGGATTCAAGAAATAATTTGCCTTTAATTAGAAAAGGAATTACTGCAACTCCTATTGAGATTAATTTTGAAAACAAGCCAATATTCCTTATAGATGGTTCAGTATTTCCGGGATCTAGTGGAAGTCCTGTATTTTTATATAATAAAGGAATGATTCCAGATAGACATGGAAATGTACAAATAGGAAGCAGGCTTCTTCTCTTAGGAATATTGTCAGCAGTTTATTATAAAGAAGATCATAATATTTTGGAGATGATAGAAAGTGTATCAAAACCAGGAATAACAACAAGAGAGATGATTGATATAGGAATTGTATATAAATCTACCGAAATACTAAATATGGTAAAAAAAATATTAAGCGTATTTAAGGTTGAATAGGAGATGTCTAACAACTGCTTCAACCTGACTCGGCTATTGTCACAAAACTTGCTAGTCGCTTCGCTCGGCAAGTTTTGCACCAATTTCAGGCTCGCTGGTTAAGCGTAGGTTAGACGGACGCCTTCGGCGCTAAAAAGTATATTAATCGACAAATAGAAGGAGGAAAGTATGAACAAAAAATGGAATAGAAAAATAGTAATAATATGCATATTATGTTTCAGTGTATACAATTTAGTAGCACAAGATAGTAGTAAAATAACTAATGATGTATTTGGTGGTCAATGGATTGCAAGCAATGATCTTATTTTTGGAGTAAATTATGTAAATGGGGAAAACAATATAGGTATAGTACCTTTTGCAATATATGAATTTGGCAAGGAAAATGAAGTAAGAATAAGCAGAATTGACTATACATTAAAGAAGGTATCAAAATCGGTGATTGTATCTGAATACCAACTAGTAGTAATTGAAGGATTGATAGATTCCAAAATTCTTATTATTGATAACGATAATTATCTTTTCTATGAGATAATTCCTGGTGTTATTATGCTTATAAAAGGAGATTCATATAGAAAAGGAGATTTTACATTTAGCTCAGACAAATATGATGAATCAATATCTGATGATCAAATAGTAAGTGTTCAATTTCAACCGAATTATAATTCATCATTTTATCTGATTAGAAAAGAATATGCTGAGAATAATTGTGAAATGTATAGTGGAATGAATAAATAAAAATATCGCCTAACAACCGCTTCGACCTGTCAAATCCTTTGGCATGGTTCTTGCGAGAAGACGATGCAAGAACCGCTCCAGTCTCGTTTTACAGGTTAAGCCAATCTTAGGTTGACGCTGCGCGCGCGAAAATAATATAGAGACAAATGCTATTTGCTTTGATTATCATTATTGGTTTAGCTGTTAAAGGAGATACATTAATGAACATGCGTGAATATGAATTATTTGAAATTATTGGTAAACTTATTGAAAGTAATAGTACTAAGGCGTCAGAATATTTACTAGCAATATTACCACCTTTAATTGTCGGAATATTATTGGCTATATTAGGATTTGTTCTTGATCGAAATAAACAGAAAAATATTGATGCCGTCTCAGAAAAAACACAATTACTTAGTGATAAAATTGATTCACAAAAAACTTTGATTCAAGCATTGAATAGCATAGAAACTAAGAATCGAGAAAATAGTATGCAGATTGCTAAAGATTTATATAAGCTATTTTATTCAATGTACTGGGACCGTGTAGATAAAAAAAATATTGCTAATATGTTTCAAGATGCTAAAAGATATATGTATGAGAACTCAATATATCTTGATGCAAATATTCAAAACGCTTTCTTCGCTGTGCTCCAACAGTTTGCTAAAATAATTGTACCTGGCCATCCTGGTGAAGATTTGGAAGGGATGATAGAATTAAATAATAAAATGAATGATCTAAAAAATAAATTAATTCTTGAATATAATCTATTAGGAAATATATCAAAATTAGATATTGAAGAAGCCTAACAACTGCTTCAACCTGACATTGCTATTGTCACACTTTTTGCTAGTCGTCGCTTCGCTCCTCGGCAAAAAAATCGCGCCAATGGCGCAATGCAAGTCACGCATTTGTTAGGTGGACATCTGCTGCACAAATTGAACATTTACTCTTAAAATTTCTATTATCTTTATGATATACTATAACTATGGATGTCCAAATAGGTATAGATAAATCTGAAGGATCAGACTCTATAATGAGCAAAAAGGATATAAGTGAGCTTTTGGGTATTTCACTTGCTACTATAAATAATTGGATAAAAGTTGGTATATTCCCAATGCCAAATCTCTATGATTCTTATAGCAGAGAAGTGGCTATCAAAGCGATTGATTCAATAAAAAAAAGTCAATCAAAGCTCAATTCGCGCGCAAATAGATCACAGGCAAATAAGAAATTTATTACTTATTTAGGAATTACAGGTAGGGAAAGAAAAGAGCTTTTGAGTTCAATTATTCTTAAATATGAGAAATCATCTTTTTCAATAGATGAAGCTGTACTGGCACTAATAATTGCAATGCTTAAATATAATGGATTATATATAGAAAATTCTAGCATATATAAGAAAATTCAAACATGGCTTGTAGAATTATGTAGAGACGAAAATATAGGTAATCTATTCTTAGAATATTCCTTGCCTAATAAAGATGACGATTTTATAGGTGCATTCTATCAATCTATTAGAAGTATTTCCGAGAAATCACAGATTGGCTCCTACTATACGCCTTCAGACCTTTTGTCAGAGATACATATATCTAATGAAAAAACCATTATTGATCCGTTTTGCGGGAGTGGAGGAATTTTATTAAGGATTATCGATAAAAATCATGACCCTCATAAAATATGGGCTTTTGATATAGACAAGACAGCTTTAATGATATGTGAAGCTAATTTAGTACTATTTTTCAATAATCCATACGCAGAGCCTAATATCCAAATTAAGGATTCTATTTTTGATGAATTTGAGCTATTTTCATGCGATTACAAAAATAAATATGACTATGTCGTTAGTAACCCTCCATGGGGAAGCAAAATATCAAAAAAACAAAAAGATAAATTGCTGTCACTTCATCCAGATCTTAATACTACTGAAGTATTTAGTATAGCTCTAAAGAATTGCTATAAAATGCTATCTAATTCTGGAGATTTATATTTCCTTTTGCCAAATTCTTTCTTGAATGTTTCAGCTCATAGAAATATCCGAAGATATTTAATAAACAAATATTGCGAAATATCTATTTATCTATTAGGTAATGCATTTAAGGGTGTACTATCTGAAAGTATTCTTTTGCATATAAAAAAAGGCTCATCAAGAGACACAATTCTTATTCAGAATAGAAATAATGAGCATTATGAAATAGATAAGAAAAATTTATCACCACCAGATTATTTAATTCCTATTATTTCAAATAATTATGAAAATAATATTATTGATTTGATATTCTCCAATTTTACAGGCAAATTAGAAAATTGCACAGATTTCGGCTTGGGAATTGTGACAGGTAATAATGCTAAGCATCTATTAAGAAAGCCATTAGCAGATTCAGAACCTATCTATAGAGGCAAGGATATTATTCCTTATTTTTATAAAAATCCCGAATGTTTTATTTCCTTTAATCCTAATATATATCAGCAAGTAGCTCCAATAAGATTATATAGATCAAGAAAGATTGTATATCGATTTATCAGCGACAAGATAGTTTGCGCAATAGATGAAGAAGGTCATTTGATATTAAATAGTGCAAATTTATTTATTCCCAAAAATTATCAATTTGAGACTATTGTGTGCCTTTTTAACAGTCCAATTTATGCTTTCATCTTTAAAAAAAAATTTCATTCAAGAAAGGTATTAAGATCACATATAGAAGAGTTACCACTTCCGATTTTAGCTGAAGAGCAGCATAAAGATTTTCTAGCATTTTATTTAGAGATTAAGAAAGATTTAATAACTCAAGATGAAATTGATAATTATATATGTAATCTAGCTAAATTAAATAATAGTCAATATGCATATATAAAGGAAAATGTATATGGAAAAGCTCACTGAAGATCTAGATATCCTTATCGACAAGTTGGAGCATTCGGAGAGTTTCAGAGCAGAATTAGAATCATTGCAGTCTGTATATCCATTTAATAAATATGAATATATTATCAGTACCTTATTGTCAAGAAATATTTTATCCTATGAGAAATATCTAGAAGTTCGAAACGAATATATAGATCGCAACCTATTCCTTTATGTCTTTGAAATATCTGCACCCAGGGGGTTCGGAGATACATGGGCATTCAGCCATTTACTATCCGTTGAACCAGAATTGAGAAGGCCAAATAAGAAGATAGATCTAAACTATAAGGGCGAGTATGATCTTTATCTTCCTTATAATGGTGAGATTATAAAAATTGAAGTCAAAGCATCAAGAGTTGTTGACAGAGATCAACCAGATGTGCCCCTATATATCAAGGCATTATCATCAACTTCTTCAAAAAGATTCCTAATGAATTTCCAGCAACTAAAGCCTAATTGTTGCGATGTCTTCATCTGGATCGCCGTTTATCGAGATTGTGTCAAATATTGGGTATTGAAGAATAATGTGGTCCGAGGCCATAAAGCATTTACTCCACAGCATAGAAATGAATCGACAGAAACTCGAGAGGAATTATATGACCATACAAGAATCTATGAGGGTCAAATAATGATCACTAATGATAATATAAAGACAATAACCAATTATGAAGTAGAAGGCAGGGCAATTCGTCAGGCAGTAATTGAACAATATGATTTATAAAAGCACCTAACATCAACGTTGACTTGACATTGCTGTTGTCACACTTTTTGCTTGTCGCATTGCTCCTTAGCAAAAAGTGCGCCAATGGCGCAATGCAAGTCACGCATTCGTTAGGCGGGCGCTTCGCGCAAAATCAGGGAAAAGAGCCTAGCAATATCTACGGTTTTAGTTAGTAATCTAAAAATAAGCTTTATATTGTATTTGCTTTTATAAAAAATGTTAGGAATGATATATTTCTGCACGAAAAGGCACTATGAGGTATTCCTTTTCACTATCAAGATAATCCAAAGACGGACTCATAATAGATTGCCAAAATGAAGGAAATATAAAAGCAACTACAAATTCAATAATCAATTCTAGAGAAAACAATCTAAGACAATAAGGATGCTAATGTTATGACCATTACAAAAGGAATTGTTTTTACTAAAGATCAAATAATCGATCTATACAATAATGTAGGATGGAGCTCATATCTCGAAAACGAAAATGAATTGTGGAAAGCCATTGAAAATTCATTGGCATCGTATTGTATGTTCCTTAACGATAGAATAATAGGCTATGCAAGAATATTGGGAGATGGAATAACCACGATCATAATTCAAGATTTGCTTATACGAACTGAATATCAGAGAATAGGAAGAGGATCAGAACTCCTAAAGTATATCTTGGAAGAATACAAAACCATACGACAAATCTATGTCGTATGCGATGATCAAGAGTATTTAAATCAATTTTATGAGAAAAATGGATTTATAGAGATTCAAAAGTATAAGGAAAGATGTTACGCAATCTTTCATTAGGAATGATTCGAAGACATCAGAATGATGCCTAATCTTTCTATTTAGAAACGAAAAGTGTAATTTGAATTATGGATTGATTATCAAAATCATCTTCTATTAGAGAATAAAAGATTGAAAAAGAAAGAATAATAGGCTTCGCCTAACAATAACGTTGACTTGACATTGCTGATGTCACACTTTTTGCGAGTCGCTTTGCTCTCTAGCAAAAAGTGCGCCAATGGCGCAATGCAAGTCACGCATTCGTTGGGCGGACGCCTTCGGCGCCAATAAAGACTTGTCAACAATATTCACTAGTAGATGACAAAGAGGATGTAGAAATGAATTGGAAAGTATTTGGTATAAAATACGATAAGCGAGAGCCTGGGGCATTTGAACAAATGTGTTATTTGCTTTTCTGCGCAGAGTTCAATAATCGAGTTGGACTATTTCGTTACAAAAACCAGACAGGGATCGAGACAGAGCCAATCGAAAAAGACGGAAAATATTATGGTTTTCAATCAAAATTTTATACTAACTCGATTGCTGAAAATAAAGACGATATTATTGATTCAATCAAAAAAGCTAAATCTAAAAATAAACAACTTGACGAATTACTTCTTTACATCAACCAAGAACTTTCAGAAAGCACTACTAAAAGCAAAAAGAAACCTCAATATCAATTAGACATTGAGAAAGCAGCTAAGACAGAAGGAATAAATATTCAATGGCGAGTTCCAAGTCATTTTGAATTACAATTGTCTTTGCCGGAAAATAAATACATAAATGACATTTTTTTCAGCCTTGACCCAAACGAAGGAGATTTGCTTGATGAAATTTCTAAACACAACGAAAATATTTTACAAGCAATTCAGACAGAAATATCATTCGGAGCCAAACAAATTAAGATTGACCGGAGTTCTGTTATTGAAACTATAGCTGATGCTTCTCAAAAGAGTAAAAATATAATTATTTCAGGCGAAGGTGGTTGCGGTAAAACCGCAATTTTCAAGGAGTTTTATAATTTTAATTTTAAGACTATACCTATATGTGTGTTTAAAGCAAACGAATTGAATGTTAATCACATTAATGACATATTTCAGTTTGACCACAATTTTACATTTACACAGTTTCTCAATGCTTACAAAGATGAGCCACTAAAAATATTTGTAATTGATTCCGCAGAAAAACTTGCAGAGATTTCTAACAACGACATTCTTACCATATTAATACAAAAGTTAAAAGAGAATGCTTGGAATATCATCTTTACAACACGCTACTCTTACCTTAACGATTTAACTTTTCACATCAAGGAGAATTATCAGTTACCATTTGAGGTGATTGATGTTTCATTGATAAGTGCTGATGAATTAAAATCGATAGCAGAGGAGTTTAAGTTCTCCCTTCCTGTTAATCGAAAATTTCTTGATCGTCTTAGAAACTTGTTTTATCTAAGAGAGTATGTTCAACAATATTCAAACATTGACAAAAAGGGTAATTATAGAGAATTCATTGACTTACTTTGGAAAAAACGAATTCAAAATACAGTTCATAAAGACAACTTACATCTTGAAAGAGAAGGGTGTATTATCAATATTGTCAAACAAAGGTGTGAAACAGGAAGATTTTATATCAATGCTGATAATTTGCCACAATCAGCATTGTTTCAATTAAAGCAAGACGAAATACTTGGTTATGATGATACTCATAACGGATATTTTATTACTCATGACATTTATGAAGAATGGACATTGGACAAAATAGTTTCCTGTAGTTTTTCAAATTCTTCAAATGTAAAAGAGTTTTTTGACGATTTAGGAAACTCATTACCCATTCGCAGAGCATTTAGATTGTGGTTATCCGACCAGTTATCTGAAAATTCTAAAGAAATAGAAAGATTTATTCAAGAAGCATTTACAAATCCTGATATTACACAATTTTGGAAAGATGAAATTTTAATTTCTGTTTTATTGTCGGATTATTCAAAAACATTTTTTAAGTTTTTCGAGAAAGAAATCATTGCAGATGATTTTAAAATACTAAAACGTATTCTGTTCTTATTAAGAATTACCTGCACCGATATTTCATCACTTCAAAATATTGAAATTATAAAACCTAAGGGCAAAGGTTGGGAAGAAGTAATTGCCTTTATTTACAAACATAAACCTGACTTTTTCGACAACAACTTAAAACTTGTTTTACCGGTTTTAACTGATTGGTGCGAGTACAACAAAAAAGGAGAGACAACAAGATACGCAGGTTTGTTAGCATTGAGTGTAATACAAAAAACTGAAACTGAAGAAAATTACTACATACACGAAGTTGCAGAAGAAAATATTTTTAAAGTGATTTTCAATTCAGCCTATGAACTAAAATCAGAACTAAAAGAAATATTTGACAAAGTCGTTTCAAATAAATGGACTGAACACGGAGACCCATACGAAGGACTTTGCTCTAAAATCATAGAGAAGCCATACATCGCAATTGAATTAATTAAAACACTTCCGCTATCCGTTATTCAATTGTGTGATTTATTTTGGAAAAAACAGCCTAGAAAAAATGAAAGATTTTATTACGATAGAGATACAATGGAAAGCCGATATGGCTTAGCAGAAAAACATGAATTCAACTATTTCCCTTCAAGTGCCAATCAAACACCAATAAAATGGTTATTGCAAGTAGCATTCTATGAAACGCTTGATTTTATCATAGAATTTACGAATAAGGCAGTCGAATCTTATAGTCAATCTGACTTTGGAAAAGAAGATGTCGTAAAAATAACATTACACATTAATGAAAAGGAAGTAACTCAATATTTGAGTTGGGCAATTTGGAGTATGTATCGAGGGAACGGAAGTCCTGTTGTTCCATATGTTTTACAATCAATACATATGGCATTAGAAAAAACTCTTTTAGAATTTTCTCGAATCTTAAAGTCAGAAATACTTCAGAACATACTTCTAAGAATTCTTATTCAATCAAAATCGGCTTCTCTTACTTCTGTTGTTTGTAGCGTTGTACTTGCAAATCCTGATAAATTCTATGATGTTGCTTTGATTTTATTCAAAACAATAGAGTTGTTTCATATAGACACGATCAGATGTACAAACGAGTTCTATGCTAAATCGCTTTATTCTATGGGCTATGGAATGAATAAATTAAAAGATGCCTTATACGCAGACGAGCGACTAAAAACATGTGAAGATAAACATAGAAACTTAAATTTAGAATCATTATTCTTGAACTATCAGCTTTTTGGCGTAAAAGGATTTACAGAAGAACAAAACACTGAATTCATAGAAAAACTATATAAGATAATTGACCAACATAAATTAAACGATTCAACAAGTAAATCTTACGGAATTTTGTTAGCAAGAATGGACAGACGAAATCTAATACCAAAAGTATCACAACATGACGACAACCATTTGCTAATAGAATTTACCCCTAAAGAACTTTCTGATGATCTTAAAAAGGAAAGCGAAGACGCGTTAAATCAATACCAAGATTTTTTTAAATATTCTTCGCTTAGAATTTGGGCAGATTTTTTGATTGGTGCGAGAAATCAAACTAAAACCACAAAACAAGAGGAATATGACAACAATCCTCTTTTAGCTTTATCAGAAACAAAACAACTTGTTGAAGAACTGAAATCGGGACGAAAAGGAATAGGTATGCTTGATTATTCCATACCTGCGTTTTCATGTTCTAAATTATTGATTGAACACAAAGATAAACTTTCGAAAGAAGATAAGGCTTTTTGCAAAGAAATCGTTCTTTCAACAATATCAAATCTTTTTGCCGATAATTACGACTACCAAATAAGTGACGGAGTTGAGGCATCTTTCCATGCGATTCCAGCATTAATAAATGAATATCCAGAAGAAACGGAAAAATATATTTTAATAATGGTTCTGACTCTGTTCGATGAAACACCTCTTGGTGGATACAAAAGAATATGTGATTACGTCATTGAATCAATACACAAATCAAATTTATGGAAACAAAATTCAAAAGTTGCACAGTCAATTTTGTTCGGATATATAAAACTCAAACCTATTTACAAAAATATTGTTGCCGAAAAAAGAAAAGAAATAGGTTGGGGTCGAATTTCTAAAAGTTCTATTTTAGAAGAATTAGAGAAGACAAATGCTGATTTCACCTTTGAAGAAATATCGTTTGACATAAACGATATTTCTTCACTTGACATTCATGATTTGGAAATAGTCCTTCAATTAATTCCTTCTGATACAAAAGATAAAATTCACTTAGACATTTACGAGAAATCTTTGCCATTTTTGGCTTCACATTTACTTAAAGATAGACGAAGTTATAAAGATGATTCGGGAGGCGATTCTAATATTTATTCATTACGTTTACGTGCTTTCAAAAGGTTTGCGTACTTTATTTTACAAAGAGATAAAACCGAAATTGACACTTTTCTTAAACCATTTATTGATTCATTTTCTTCAACAGAAGAAACAGCTTCTTTTATTGGAGAACTTATTAGTGCTGAAGATTACCTTAATAACCATGAACAATTTTGGTACATTTGGAACAGCCTGTATCCAAAAATAAAAGAACTATGTGTAAATCCATGTGGATATCATTTAAAAGAAATTATAATAAACTATTTATTAGCGTGGCCTTGGTGGCGTGAGGGTATAGAAGCATGGAGTAGCTTAAAAAGTGAAAATTTGTCTCTCTATGCAAACGCTTCTAAGGAAATAGGGAATATTCCTGCAATATTGTATTCTATTGTCAAAGTTTTGAATTCTATCGGAAGCAACTTTAAAGATGAAGGCATTGACTGGGTTCATACAATTGTGGTAAATAACAGCTCTTTAAACCTTGATGATTTAGAATCAAAAACAATGTTCTACTTAGAGAAGTTTTTAAGAAAATATATTTTCATTAATAGACAAAAGATAAAGGAAGAAATAAGATTGAAAAACAAAATAATCCCAATACTTGATTTTATGATTGAACGAGGTTCAATACATGGTTATTTATTACGAGAATCTATTCTTTAATTTGCCCATAAAATGTGTGGCGCCCAACACCCGCTTTAACCAGACTCGCCTGTTGTCACGGAGTTTGCGACTCGCTGTGCTCGTGTGAGCAAACTCCGCGCCAATTCGCGGCTCGCTGGTTAAGCGCATGTTAGACGGGCCCTGCGGGCATAAAAATAGCGATGGAGTTGTAAATCTCTCTGTTTCATAAACCAAAAGAAACGCATCAGTCCCACACAACCTCAGGTTTCCTCTTCTCTCTGGCACATTGTGAGAGAAAATAATTGATGAGTGTCTGATAAGGAATCCCAGAGTCCTTAGATAAGTCTTTAAAATAACTTATTGTTTCAGAATCCAATCGAATCGTAATAGATTTCTTAAGTCGGCTTGCATACGGGTTCTTTATGGATTTCTCAAAATTATACTCATCAAGCATGTCGGTATCGTTCATAGGAGGTTTCCTCCTTCTTTGTTGCCTTCCTTGCCGAGATGATTCGGATAATGGACTCCGACTCACGGTAGCAATGGCATACGACTAAAAGTCGTAACTTGGAACTCAACCCAAGAATAACAAACCTATCTTCTTCCGAAGAATGCAAGGGATCGAAGATCAAACGAGCATTTTCATCGTAAAAGACCGTTTTTGCTTCATCGAAATCAATCCCCTCATGCTTTGCTTGATTAATGAGGTTCTTTCTTGGGTCCCATACGAAGGATAATTCCTTCATAGTTACAATGTATGTACAATCATTAAAAAATGTCAAGTAGTATAATTTTATCTATACGGTACATCCATAGGAATGGAAACAATGGCAGCAAATTGGATTGATGTGAGTGATCTCAGTATTTATCACCTACTCTTATTAGAAAAAGTGCAAATTGCATGGTTGTTTGATTTCATTCGCGAAAAGGATATCGGCACGGTACTCTGGGCACATCCTCTTATTCAATGGTATTTTGAGAAAAAGTGCCCAGAAATCACCGATACAATGAAGAACATACTAAAGAATCACAATCATGAAGCATCTAATAATGAGATAAGAGAAGCAGAGCTATCGATATTAAGGCGCATTGCAGATTGGATTGTATATGCCACTGATCCTAAGATTTATGATAATCTGGAATTTCTCAAATGGGACTCTCATGAATTAACCTCGATTACTGACTACAACAATAAGATAGTTCTTGATATAGGATCTGGGACAGGTCGACTAGCCTTTACCGTTGCGGATCAAGCAAAAACAATATTCTGCATCGAACCTGTAAGCAATTTAAGAGACTATATAAAAGAGAAAGCGAATAAAAAACGACTGAATAATATATTTGTGATGGATGGTTTAATAACTTCAATACCATTCCCTAAAAATTTTTCAGATATAACCATTGCGGGACATGTCTTTGGGGATGAATTGGCGAAAGAATATAGAGAGCTGATGCGAGTCACAAAAAAGAGTGGAATGATAATTCTATGCCCGGGGAATATTGATAAAGATAATGCGACCCATGATTTTCTTATAGAAAAAGGGTTCATGTGGTCAAGATTTGAAGAACCCAATGATGGTATGAAGAGAAAGTATTGGAAAGAAAAATAATCCGTCTAACAACCGCGTTGACTTGACATTGCTGTTGTCACGGTTTGTGCTTTGTCGCTTCGTTCCGCACAAACCGCGCCAATAGCGCAATGCAACTCATGCGCACGTTCTGCGGACTTGCGCATTTACGCGAGCAAAAGTATTGACAATCTGATACTAGTGTATTACATTGTGTAATACACGGAGGTTGCTATGACAACGGTTCGATTACCTTCAGAGATTGAACAGAGATTAGAATCCCTTTCAAGGAAAAAACATAAATCAAAGACAGAGTTAATAAAAGAGGCTCTCGAAAATTTGTTTTATATAGAAGAATCTGAAAAAGATTCATACGAGTTAGGAGAAGAATATTTCGGAAGATATGGTAGCGGCGATGGTTCTTTATCTGTCTCGTACAAGGATAAAATAAAAGGAAAGATTAATGATAAATTACATTCTCATTGATACTGGACCATTAATAGCGCTATTTGACCGGGATGATAACTATCATGACAGAATGAAAAAATTTATTAAAGAAGGAAAATATAAATTTATTACAACATTATCGGTAATTACCGAAGTAGAACATATGCTTGATTTTAATGTAAATGTACAAATAGATTTTTTAGAATGGATAATGAAAGAGGGAGTACTCCTTCAAGAGATACAACAGAAAGATATAAGTAGGATTATAGAATTAACAAAAAAGTATAGAGATATGCCAATGGATTTTGCTGACGCAACATTAGTAATAGCAGCAGAAAGAACAGGGATAAAGAAAATAATAAGCATAGACTCAGATTTTGATATATATAGATTACCAGGAAAAGTAAAAATAGAGAATGTATTTGCTCAATAAAAGATGCAGAACAACCGCTTCAACCTGACTCGGCTATGTCACGATTCTTGCTTGTCGTCGCTACGCTCCTCGGCAAGAATCGCGCCAATGGCGCAATGCAAGTCACGCATTCGTTAGACGGGCGCCTTCGGCGCTTCTCCCTTTATCCATGATTCATTCTCTTTTATAATAGCTCTTTTTTAAAACCATGTATTGACATCAGGCACACATAATACTATATTTATCCTATGAGCTTCTACTGGAATGAAGAAAAGAATGCCATCTTGCAAAAAGAGAGAGGCATCTCTTTTGAACGAATTGTGGTTGCCATTGAAGAAGGTCATCTTCTCGATGTTCTGGAACATCCTAATAGACAGAAATATGGCAACCAAATCATTCTCGTAGTTGAGATTGAAGGCTATGCCTTCTGTGTTCCCTGCATCCCAGAAGACAACGGCACCTATTTCCTGAAAACGGCCTTCCCGAGCAGGAAATATACAAAGCAGTATACAAGGAGAGAACAAGATGACCATAAATGAGGAAAAGGAACTTATGCAGTCCATAGAAAATGATGAATGGACAAGTGTCTCTAATTTTGATGAGATTAAACAGAACCTCATGAAAGCGGCGGCGGAAACCGCGATAAAAGACTATCGGATCAA
>Ga0209604_1002264_pt1 | contig 14248 bp, 12 predicted proteins | sample AD_UKC097_MetaG_FD_184405 | JGI IMG/M metagenome (GOLD analysis project Ga0209604, IMG submission 184405) | Active sludge microbial communities of municipal wastewater-treating anaerobic digesters from USA - AD_UKC097_MetaG (SPAdes) (version 2) | ecosystem: Engineered > Bioreactor > Anaerobic >... | reverse complement strand
CAGGGCCACTATGAAAAAGAAAATGGCAAAAGGAAGCAGACGAAATCCGCGCCGCCATGAATAAAGGCCCAATCCGGCAATCAACGCAGCCACACCAAAGAACGCCAGAGCATACGATGCGGTTACGGCGGCAGTTGAAACCGGAACAGGCACATAGGCGCTGAGGCCCACGGGCCAAATGGTCTTGCCCACGAACCAGAAAAAGTTCCAGCTGGCCATCATCACATTCTGAAAGACATTGCCCACCTCTCCGCCGCGAATAATTCCATAGCCGGTATGCGTCCGCAGGGTGATGGCGACAAACAGCAGGCTCAGTCCGGCAAACGGGAGCATCCAGGGCTTCTTCCACTGCTCTGAAAGGGGCCGTTTCAAATAGAGATCGCACAGCACCAGCACCGCCGGCAGTGTTACCGCCATCGGTTTTGACAAAAGCGCAAGCAATCCGGAAAAAACCGCGCCCGTGAAATAGCGAATTTTCTGCGTATCTCTGAAATGCAGATAGGAAACCATAGCGATCAGATAAAACAGGGCGCACAACACATCCTTGCGTTCAGAGATCCATGCCACCGACTCGACGTGCAGAGGATGCACAGCAAACAAGGCGGCGGTAAGCCATGCCCAGGCGTGGTCGGCGTGCAGTTTCCGCAGCAGAAGATACACGAGGAAAACATTCGCCGCATGAATCAGCAGATTATTGAGATGAAACAGCCAGGGACTCAGTCCCACCAGCCTATGCTCAATCATCAAAGTCAATTCGGTCAGCGGAGTGTACTGCCCGTTCGGAATGGGACCCAGTTGCGGCTCCAACCGGAAGATGTCCGCTACGGTCGCCGGAGAAAATTGATGTATGCGAAAATTATGGGTCACGTAATAGGGATCATCCCAATCAAGGAAATCCGCCCTGAGCGCCGGCAGATAGGGGATGAATGCGAGCAGGGCCAGGGCAAGGAGCATCCACGGCATCCCGCGGAAGTTCCGCCCTGCCTCATTCCGGTCTTTCTTGTCTGTCTTGCTCAATTGCACTTCCATTCCCGTCTGTCAAAGCGGCGTCAAGCCGCCGCACTCCAAATCTTTTTTATTCAGTTTTTCATCTGCCGCTCACAGAGCGGCCGCTACATCAAAATCCCGTTGTAGTAGCGCCTCTGTGAGGCGCATCTTCATTTTGCCGCTCACAGAGCGGCTGCGGTATTTCTCCGCGTCCCTGCGCGCGAACTTTTCCTATTCAATTCTTCCCGCTTTCTGCCTTGTACTCTGCCTGTCCTTCCGCCACCCGGGAACGAACTTTGCCCGCTTCTGCCAAAAATATCCGACGATAGAAATCTCCCAGAATGGGACTGGCCAGGATATCGGCCTCCATCTGTCTTTCCCGGTCACCGGGCGGCAACCCGCCATATTTCTTCAGGACGGCCTGCTGGCACTCTTCTTTCATCTTCACGCAATCAAAAGTCTTAGTTTTCATAGTCCACCACTTCCTTGGGGGAATAAATGCCGATCTCTCCATACCGCAACTGCCGGTTGACGGATAGATAGCCTTCGATTTTCTCGTAGTGGACAATGTGCTTGAAATTCCAGCTCACGATCATGTCAGCCCGGGCGACCGTGGCGCTAGCGATATGCTCTGCATCGGTCGCGGATGCCGGTCCTACGATTTGGGCGTCCAGATAGGCGCGCATCAGGATCTTCACAGCCGGATCGGGCGGCAGCACTTCAATGCAATCTTCGGGGATACCGGCAAGCACCTTTTGGACATCAACCGGAGCGCGCTCCACTTCCGCCACGACCGCCTCGGAAAGCAGCAGACGGAACCGGCCAGCCTTGATCTCCTCGATCAGGCGACGGCTTTCCTTTGCGAACTCTTCGTCGAAGCATCCGCCGAAAACCGACGTATCCAGATATATTCTCAAAACCTTCATCGCACCGTTCAGCAGCTTCTTGCCGTTCTTCTCTCTAATCTTTCTCTTCCGATCATCAAAGCGGCGTCCAGCCGCCGCACTCCAAAACTTTTTTATTCAGTTTTTCATCTGCCGCTCGCAGAGCGGCTGCTACATCAAAATCCCTTTGTAGTAACGCCTCTGTGAGGCGCATCTTCATTTTGCCGCTCGCAGAGCGGCTGCTGTATTTCTCCGCATCTCCGCGTCCCTGCGCGCGAACTTTTCCTATTCAATTCTTCCCGCTTCCCGCCTTGTATTCCGCCTGGCCTTCCGCGACCCTGGCCGCGGTCTTCTCCCTCTTAAGAGGAAACGACACCACCTTGTGCCCGGATTCCCACTGGCGCTTCATGACATCTCGAAACATCTTGTGCACATCGCCGCCATAGGAATCCAAAATCTCCTGTCTGGCTCTTCTAACCTCGCCAACTATCTCATCATGCGTCATCGCCAAGCCCTCCCATCAGCTCATTTGGCGTGCAGATAACCGGCATCGCATAACCCGCCCCGCTGACAATCGCAGTCAAACGCGGTATCAGCTCTGCATTGGCAATATGCCTGCAGTTCCAGGTCATCAGAAAATCCATCTCATGACGCGCAGCAACGGCTACATGCGCCGCATCTGCCGACGCCTTGGGCGGCATAATGCCCGAGACCCTGATGACTTCAAGCAAGCTGTCTGCTTCATCATCGGCGGCCAGAACTGGAATGTCATTCAAGACATCCAGCCGTCTCCGGGCCGCGGCGCTGTCTTCCTTGGCGGCTTCTGTCAAAACAAGCTGTGAGACAAACAACTGAAAGGCCTCACGCCTCTTTTCCCACCACTGCCGCGTAACCTCTTGTTCTCCAGCCGCAATGAGATCCCCCGATGGCCGGGCTGTCAAAAAGCTCGGTATCGTGGTCTCAATATAGACTGTCGGTTTTTCCGCCATTTTCGGCTATTCCACCATTCTCGTTTCCGTTCTCACTTTTTCAGCCATTCTCTTCGAAATTCATTTTGACAGGATTAACTGGATTTACCGGATAACCATCCTGTTCATCCTGTTGATCCGGTGTCAGCTCTTCTTTATTCAAATTTCTTCGCGTTTCACCGCGCCTTTGCGTCCCTGCGCGAGAATTCTTCCTATTCAGTTTTTCCGACTTCCCGGCCCAAACTCTCCATTAAGCCAATATGCCGCTCTTTAATCTTCCCATACACCTGCCGGCACTGTTCTTCGTCATACAGGTGCGTGGTCCGGTTCCGGTCTTCCAGCATGTCAATCCATCCATCGCCATCCGCGATGAGTCCGACTTTGAAGGCTTCCTTGATCGCGGCCCTCGGCGACTGAACCACTATCCCCTGATGCTCCAGCGCCGCCTTCATCAGCTTCCACGCCAGCTCAAAAGTGAACTCGAAGCGCTGGATCGTGCCGTCCACAACGACATCATTTTCTGCAGGATCAGCATTTGCCGCCTCCTGCAATCGCGCCAGGGCGCGGTCATACTCCGCAATCCACATCTTGACGCGGTCAGCGCTCATAAATCGTTTTGCCGTTTTCAAAGATCTCTTTTTTCAGTTCCGGACGGCTTATGTCCGATACATTCACCAAATCAAACTTCAGCGCGGTCGGGACTTCCTCTTCCAGCCGGTTATGGACAAGGTTTACATCCTGGTCCGTCCAGCCATTACCATCCACAGCCAGATCAATATCCGATGTCCGGCGGGCCTTGCCGCGCGCGCGGGAGCCAAACAGAATGATGCGGTTCACAGGCTTCTGCGAACAGATGATTTCGGTGATCTGCGCCCGCAAAACCGGACTGATTCCAGCCACCATTCTCTTTTCATCCCTTACCATGTTTTACCGGACGTGACCCGCCTTCGCAAAGCGATGGCGGGCAGGCATCGCACGTCCCTCCATTCCGTCATTCCTTATTCAGATTTCCCAACTGCCGCTCGCAGAGCGGCTGCTGCATTTCTCCGCGTCTCCGCGTCCCTGCGCGAGAATTCTTCCTATTCAAATTTCATTCGCGTCTGTTCGCGGTTTTTGTTTAATTGTGCGCCCCCCTGTGACGCGCTGAATGCTCCCCCATTATTCAATCACCAGCTTGACGCGATAGAAGCCCATGCCGCTGCCGGCTCCGTCCGGAATATCAATTTCGGTTTCATCCAGCACCGGATCGGCATCCACCACGTCGCCGATGTTCACATATTCCCCGCCGGCGGCGTCCGCCCGCTGGATCTGATAGCGCCGGCCCAGGGCCGATTTCCACGAGAGCCTGCCCCGTGAAATGCGCGCCACAACGAACTCCGATCCTTCATCCGTCGGACTGGTTCCGGCAAGATGCTCGTCGCCGTCCAGCATGCCGTCGCCGTCCGTGTCGGCATTGCCGGGATCGGATTCATAGCTCTTCTCCCACGAGTTGTTGAGGCCGTCGCCGTCATCGTCGGCTTTGTCCAGCGCATTGGTGGTGCGGCCGATCCCGGCCATCAGAACGCTGTTGCCCTTGACCGTCAGCAGTTCGGAATCGGCGTAGAACGAGGCCTCTGCCAGCGTGGGCGCGTTGAATACGCGAATGAAGAGTTTGGTGCTTTCGACCGGGCGCGCCAGGCCGCCGAGGGATAGTCCGAACTTTCCGGGACGCGTCTGGCTGAGGGGCATGAACTTGCCGATGCCGGCCGTGCCCCGGTCCATCAGCGGATTGGAGGAATGCGGCCGGCCGTCCACGGCAGGCGGGAAGATGACGCCGTCTTCGGCGCGAAGCACCTGCACGAGGTCTCCGGGAGCAGTCGCATTGCCCCGGAGGACTTCCCCGAATTCATCGAGGATCACATCCCGGGCATTAATGTGAAGGGGTGTCTCCAGCGCCCCCTGGGAATAGCCCGCAGGCGCCATCAGGAGAACCAGCCCTGAAGCGATTATGAAGCACAATAATCTCATTAATGTAACCCTCTCCGTTCTACGTCACCTTCTCTGCAAAAATAAAATTTCACCGGATGTTAAAATATAACCGGTTAAAAATTTTTAACAATGGTTTTCTTAAGAAAAAGTTACCCCAAAGGGGGATCATGTATAGACCTGTCCTCCACGAAAATCATGTCCGCCTCATTCATGCCATCTTCAAGAGCAGGTCCTGTGCCACGCCGCATCAGAAAAAAGTCCGCCGGGAAAAAAACGTCAGAGGAACACCGGCGGCCGCCCGCCATGCCGGCCTGTTCTGCGGCCTCCGGCCGCGCCCCTCGAAAAGTCTTCGGAAAATATTTTAGTAAAACGATTGACAACCGGCGATGAAATTCATAGTTAATGCAGAATTCTCGGATTGGATTTTTGAGCGTTTTTTAGGATTTGCGACGCTTTTTTGATAAAAAGTCCTGTTTTTTGGGATTTTTTAGGCATATTTTGGCTTTTTTGGTCATTTTTTGGCGTTTTTTGGCGTTTTTTGGTCGTTTTTTGTTGATTTTGGAGACTTTTTATGCTTTCTGAACGGAAAAGCGGCATTCTTCTGCATCCCACGTCTCTTCCCGGCAACTGGGGCATCGGCGAGATCGGACCCGAAGCCTGCCGCTTCGCGGACACGCTCCATGAAATGGGGCAGCACTTGTGGCAGATTCTCCCGATGGGCCCCACGAGCTATGGCGACTCCCCCTATCAGGCTCTTTCCACCTTCGCCGGAAACCATCTGCTCATCAGCTTTGACCTGCTGGTGCAGGACGGCCTTCTGAGCGAATCGCGTCTCGCCCGCTTCCCGAAGTTTGATCCCTCAAAAATTGATTACGGCCCCGTCATCATTGAGCGGATGAAGGTTCTGCAAACAGTCTGCCGCTCGTTTGAGCGCTGCGCGACGGACAGGATGAAACGCGAGTTTCAGCAGTTCTGCCGCAGGCAGGCGCGCTGGCTGGATGATTATGCACTCTACATTGCCATCAAGGATTCGCAGAACGGAAAGCCGTGGATCAAGTGGCCGCGGGCGCTGGCGGGCCGGAAGCCGGAGGCCATGAACGAGGCGGTCAAGAAATTCAAGACCTCCATCCGCAACGTGAAAATCCTGCAGTTCATTTTTCATGACCAGTGGCGGCGGCTGAAGACGTACTGCCACAGGAAGAACATCAAGATCATCGGCGACATTCCCATCTTTGTCGCGCACGACAGCGCCGACGTGTGGGCGCATCCGGACCTGTACTATCTGGATGGCCGGGGGAACCTGACCGTGCAGGCGGGTGTGCCGCCCGACTATTTCAGCGCGACCGGCCAGCTCTGGGGCAACCCGCTGTACCGCTGGGACGTGCACGCGCAGTCCAACTACGCCTGGTGGGCGGCGCGGCTGCAGCACATTTTCCAGATGGTGGACGTGGTGCGCATTGACCACTTCCGCGGATTCGAGGCCTACTGGGAGGTGGCCGGCGACGCCGAGACCGCCATCAGCGGCCAATGGGTCAAGGGCCCGAACCACGGCCTCTTCGACTCGCTCCTGCAGCAGCTGGGCCCCCTGCCCATCATCGCCGAAGACCTTGGCGTGATCACTCCGGAGGTGGAGAAGCTGCGCGACGACTTCGGCTTCCCCGGCATGCGCATCCTGCAGTTCGCCTTCGGCAACGATCCCCAGGCGGAGAACTTCCGCCCGCACAACTTCCCCGCCTCGTGCGTGGTCTATACCGGCACGCACGACAACGACACCACCGTGGGCTGGTTCCACAGCAAGCCCGACGAAAGCAGCACCCGCACCCAGCAGGACATAGACGAGGAGCGCAGGCGCATCCTGGACTATGTGCACACGGACGGAAGCCAGATTCACTGGGACATGATCTCGCTGGCGGCCCATTCCCGCGCCAACACGGCGGTGGTGCCGCTGCAGGACGTGCTGGGACTGGACTCCTCCGCGCGAATGAACCGCCCCGGCATCGCCGGCGGCAACTGGGGCTGGCGCTTCCACTGGGAGCAGCTCACCCCGGCCATCATCCGCCGCATGCGCGACATCACGGCCAGCGGGAAGAGGTAAGAGCGAAACGGAAAGCGAAGTCTGCGCCCCCGGCGGGCTTGCCCCGCCGGAGCGAGAGGTCAGGCAGCAAAAAAGGCGATCCCAGCCTTCTTCACCCGCGACACAAGGTCGCGGGGGTCGGCCAAGGCTTGAAGCGGCTTTACTGGTGCACGATTCCTGACTCCTGTCTCCTGTCCTCTCATTTTCCTCCGTTTTTACTTGAAACCCGGGGCGGTTGGGGTAATCTTTTTTCCATTATTTATGAACCGGACCATTATCAATGTCATTGTAGTCAAAGGCCGATGAGGGGCTGGTTGTGATTCTGCGCCCCTCGGAAGAGGGGTTTTTTTTTAACTGGAATGAACACATGAAGACTTATGGAGTAGGCATTCTCGGATTCGGCACCGTCGGAGCCGGAGTCATCGAAACTCTTCAGCTCAACGGCGACCTGATCGCCGCGCGCACGGGGCTCCGCATCGAAGTCCGCAGGGTGGCCGACCTCGACCTCGACCGCGACCGCGGCGTGAAGGTGGACCCCTCCATCCTCACCCGCGATGCGATGGCCGTGATTGACGATCCGGCCGTGGACATTGTGGTGGAACTCATCGGCGGCGTGAAGACCGCCCGCGAGGTGATCCTGAAAGCCCTGCGGGCCGGGAAACCGGTGGTGACCGCCAACAAGGCCCTGCTGGCGGAGCACGGCGACGAACTCTATGCCGTCGCGGACGAAAGCAGCGCCGACCTTTATTACGAGGCCAGCGTATGCGGCGGGATCCCCGTCATCCGCAGTCTGCGCGAAGGCCTGATTGCCAACCACATAGAAAGCATGTACGGCATCATGAACGGCACCTGCAACTATATCCTCACCCGGATGGAGCAGGAGAATCTTCCGTTTGAGAAGGTGCTGGCGGACGCCCAGACCCAGGGCTATGCCGAAGCCGAACCGAGCCTTGACATTGACGGCATCGACACCGCCCACAAGGCGGCGATCCTCGCCTCGCTGGCGTACGGGTTTCCCGTCCCGATGGAGGCGGTCCACGTGGAAGGCATCCGCGGACTTGATCCGCTGGACATCCGCTATGCGAAGGAACTCGGCTACCGCATCAAGCTCCTGGCGCAGATCCGCCACCATGAGGACGGCATCGAAGTGCGCGTCTGCCCCACCCTTGTGCCGCTGGGACACATGCTGGCCTCGGTCAGCGGAACCTTCAACGCCCTGATGGTGCGGGGGGACGTGGTCGGAGACACCCTCTATTACGGGCGCGGCGCGGGGCGTCTGCCCACGGCCAGCGCCGTGGTCAGCGATCTGGCCGATGTCGCCCGCAACCTGGCCAGCAGCTCCAACCTGCGCGTGCCCGCCCTCGTGCGCCACGGCGAATACGGAAAGATGAAGAAGCTCGAGGATCTGGAGTCATGCTGCTATCTGCGCATGTCCCTCAAGGATCACCCCTGTGTGCTGGCCCAGGTGGCCCAGGTGCTGGGCGAGAACGGAATCAGCATTGCCTCGGTGATCCAGAACAAGCCCGGCGAGGGCTGCGATTACGCTCCCGTGATTGTGGTGACCCACCGCGCGCCGGAAAAGAAATTCCGGCAGGCGCTGCGGATCATAGACGCGCTCGACGTGGTCGGCGCCCGCACTATCCGCATGGCCATTGAGGATTTTGAATAGACCGGATGAAGAAGATAATCATAGTCTGCGACAGCGTGGCGGATGCCCCGCTGGAGGAACTGGACGGCCGGACCCCGCTTCAGACCGCGCGCTGCCCGTTTGCCTCGCGGCTTGCGCAAACCGGACAGACCGGGCTGCTGACCCTGCCCCGGGCCGGAACTGAAGACCACGGCGAACAGCTTCTGGGACTCTTTGCCGGCATGACCCGCGAACAGGCCTCGGCGCTCCGGCAGGGACCGCTCGAAGCCATGGCCTCCGGCATTGACCTCTCCGACTACGATTTCGCCTGGTGCGGACATTTCGTGACCATGGACGGCGACGTGCTCCGCGACAGCCTGGTCCGGTCGCTTTCACTTGAAGAAACCCGATGGCTTGCTGAACAGCTTCAGCGGGAATGGGATGCGCAGCGGGTCCGGTTTGCCGCCACGGAGCCGTCCCGGCTGCTGGTGCTCTATTCCACGGCCGGCGGGGCCCGTCCGCAGCCGGGGCACCCTCCCCATCTTTCCGAAGGCGCCCGCGCGGACGAGTTCATCCGGCGCTCAAGGGCGGACAACATCGTGCGCGATATTTTCGAAAGATCCCGCCGGATACTGGATAACCAGCCGCTGAATGAAATCCGGGTGGATCTGGGCGAGAATCCCGCCAACGCGCTTTGGCTGTGGGGCGGCGGCCCCATGAGCGGCATGCATGAACTCTTCACCGGGTTTCGCATCAGCGGCGCCATGCTGACCCAGTGTCCGATGGCTGCCGGCCTTGCCCGCCTGGCCGGGATGGAAACCATCGAAATGAGGGATGTGTGGACGGCCGGCGGCGGCATGGCCTTCAATCTTCCGCTTCTGGTGCAGGAACTCCGGCAGAAGGATCTGCTGCTGGTCTATGCGGGCGCGCCGAGACCCGGCGGACGCTACGGCAGCGCGGTGGAAAAAGTCCGGGCCATCGAGGCCATGGATGCCAATCTGCTGGGGCCGCTGTCAGACGTGCTGGCGGCGCACCGCCCCTGCCGGATCATCCTCGCCGCCAACCGGGGGGTCTCCACCCCAACGGGCCTGCCGGAAGCCGGACGAATCCCGTTCGTGCTGGCCGGCGACGGAATCGGAGCGGACGAAACACAAAACTGGAATGAAGAAGAAGCCGCCCGCGGGGCGCTGGGCAGCGTGAAGCTCAGCCGGCTTGCGGATCTTCTGGAATAGCGGCAGGAGGAAGTTATGAGCAAAGTAGCCATCTATGACACCACGCTGCGCGACGGAGCGCAGGCGGAAGGCGTTTCCTTTTCCGGCATCGGGAAAATCCGCATCGCCAAATGCCTGGACGCGTTCGGCATTGACTATATCGAGGGCGGCTTCGCGGCCTCGAATCCAAAAGACATGGCTTTTTTCAAGGAGATCAAAAAGGAAAATCTCCAGCACTCCAAAATCGCCGCGTTCGGAAGCACGCGCCGCGCCGGGATCGCGGCGGGCGCGGACGCCGGCCTGCTGGCGCTGCTGGAGGCGGATACGTCCGTTGTGACCTTTTTCGGGAAGAGCTGGAAGCTGCACGTCCGCGATGTGCTGCACACCACCGAGGAGGAAAACTGCGCCATGATCGCCGACACCGTGCGCTTTATGAAAGAACACGGCAAGGAAGTGATCTATGACGCCGAGCACTTCTTCGACGGCTACCGGGATTCCGCCGACTATGCGCTGCGCACCCTGCAGGCGGCCGCGCAGGCCGGCGCGGACATGATTGTGCTGTGCGACACCAACGGCGGCATGCTCCCCGGCGAAATCGCGCGGATCACCGCCGAGGTCGTCAAGGCCGTCCCGGCGGCCGTCGGCATCCATGCCCACAACGATTCAGAAACCGGCGTGGCCAATTCACTGGCCGCGATCGGCGCGGGCGCCGTGCATGTGCAGGGCACCATCAACGGCATCGGCGAGCGCTGCGGAAACGCCAACCTGATTTCGATCATCCCGAACCTCATCCTCAAAATGGGCCGGGAATGCCTGCCGGAAGGGCGGCTGGTCAAGCTGCGCGAAGTGGCCCAGTTTGTCTCCGAAATCGCCAACCAGCGGCTCAATGCCAAGTCCCCGTTCGTCGGCGACAGCGCCTTTGCGCACAAGGCCGGCATGCATGTGGACGGTGTGCGGAAAAATCCGCTCAGCTTCGAGCACATCAGCCCGGAGCAGGTCGGCAACAAGCGGCGTGTGCTGATTTCCGAACTCTCCGGCGCAAGCAACGTCTTCCTGAAGGCCGTTGAGATGGGCCTCAATGTGGATAAGAAATCACCCGAGGTGAAGAACATCCTGAAGCAGCTCGAGCACATGGAGAAAAACGGCTATGAGTTCGAGGCCGCTGAAGCCTCGTTTGAACTGATGATCCAGAAGCTCCTCAAGTCGCACAAGCCGTTCTTCAACCTCGAAGGGTTCCGCGTGATTGTCGAAAAACGGCACAAGGACGAGCCCTGCATCTCCGAGGCCTCCATCAAGCTGACGGTGAAGGACCAGGAAGCCCACACCGTGGGCGAAGGCGACGGCCCGGTGGATGCGCTGAACCAGGCCATGCGCAAGGCGCTGACGGCCTTTTATCCGTCCATCAGCGAAGTGACGCTGCGCGACTATCAGGTGCGCATCCTCGATCCTGAAACGGCCACCGCGGCCAAGACACGCGTGCTGATCGAGTCCTCCGACGGGAAACAGACCTGGGGCACGGTCGGCGTGTCCGAAAACCTGATTGAAGCATCATGGGAGGCGCTGGTGGACAGCGTGGAATACAAGCTCCTGCTGGAAGAGAAGAACAACAAGAAATGAATCAGCTAGAAAAAAACTACGATCCGAAACATATCGAGGAAAAGTGGTACGCCCGCTGGCTGGAAAAGAAATATTTCCATGCCTCGTCTGACGAGGGCGGCGAACCCTACTGCATTGTGATTCCCCCGCCGAACGTGACGGGCATTCTGCACATGGGCCACGCGCTGAACAACACCATTCAGGACGTGCTGGTCCGCTGGCGGCGCATGCAGGGCCGGAATGCCCTGTGGGTGCCCGGCACCGACCACGCGGGCATCGCAACCCAGAACGTCGTGGAGCGCATGCTCCACAAGGAGAAACTCACCCGCGACCATCTCGGCCGCGAAGCGTTCATCCAGCGCGTGTGGCAGTGGCGCGAGCAGTACGGCGAAACCATCATCGGTCAGCTCAAGAAGCTTGGGGCCTCCTGCGACTGGGACCGCGAGCGCTTCACCATGGACGAAGGCCTGAGCAGCGCTGTCGCGGAAGTGTTCATCCGGCTCTATGAAAAGAAGCTGATCTACCGCGGGAACTACATCATCAACTGGTGTCCGCGCTGCCAGACCGCTCTTTCCGACGAGGAGAGCGAGCATCGCGACCAGGCCGGGAAACTGTACCATATCCGCTATCCCATCAAGGGCGGAAAGCGCAAGAAGGACTACGTGGTCGTGGCCACCACACGGCCCGAAACGCTGCTCGGCGATGTGGCCGTGGCCGTCAATCCGCGTGACGAGCGCTACGGCAGCCTGCTTGAGAAAACCCTTGAGCTGCCCATCCTGAAGCGCGAACTGAAGGTGATCCAGGACGATTTTGTGGACCCCGCGTTCGGCACGGGCCTGGTCAAGGTGACGCCCGCGCACGACCCCAACGACTTTGAAATGGGACGCCGCCACGGCCTCCCCGAAATCAACGTCATGAACGATGACGGCACCATGAACGAGGCGGCGGGCCCCTATGCCGGCATGGACCGCTTTGAGTGCCGCAAGAAAATCCTGGCCGACCTCGAGGAGGCCGGACTGATTGACAAGATCGAGGATCACGCCAACGCCGTCGGCCACTGCTACCGGTGCCACACGATGGTCGAGCCGCGCCTGTCTCCGCAGTGGTTTGTGAAAATGAAACCGCTGGCCGGGCCCGCCCTCGAAGCCGTTCAGGCCGGCCGGATCCGCTTCGTGCCCGACCGCTGGACCAAGGTCTATACCGAATGGATGGAAAACATCCGCGACTGGTGCATTTCACGCCAGATCTGGTGGGGCCACCGCATCCCCGTGTTCTACTGCGACGCCTGCGGGCACGAGTGGGCGGCCAAAGGCCAGCCCAATCAGTGCCCGGAATGCGGCGACGCCGGCATCCGCCAGGACGAGGACGTGCTGGACACGTGGTTCTCCTCGTGGCTGTGGCCGTTCAGCGTTTTCGGCTGGCCGGAGGAAAACGAGGATCTGAAGTTCTATTATCCGACCGCCTCGCTGGTCACGGCCTCGGAAATCATTTTCTTCTGGGTGGCCCGCATGATCATGGCCGGCATGGAATTCATGGACGACATCCCCTTCACCGATGTCTACATCCACGGCACGGTCCGCGACGACACCGGCCGCAAGATGAGCAAGAGCCTCGGCAACTCCATTGATCCGCTGACGATCATCGAGAAATACAGCGCCGACGCGCTCCGCTTCAGCCTGATTATGCTGACCGCAACCGGCCAGGATGTCTTTCTTTCGGATGACAAGTTTGAAATCGGCCGGAACTTCGGCACCAAGATATGGAACGCGGCGCGCTATATGCAGATGCAGTCTCCAGAGCTTCCGGAAGGCTTCGACAATCCGGAGTTCACGGCGGGCAGCCTGAGCCCGGACGACGCGCACATCCTCGCCAAGCTCAACGAGACCATCTCCGCCTGCACCGAAAGCCTCGAGCGCTTCCGGTTCAACGACACCGCCAAGGCGCTCTACGAGTTCTTCTGGCACCAGTTCTGCGACTGGTACGTCGAGTCCTCCAAGCAGGTGCTCTACGGCGAGGATGCCGGCCGCAAGCAGCAGGTGCTCACGGTGATGCACTATGCTTTCTCCAGCGCGCTGCGCCTGCTCCACCCCATCATGCCGTTCCTCACCGAGGAACTCTGGACCGGCATGGGATACAACCGGAAACACGAAACCATCATGCGCGCGCCCTGGCCGCAGGCGCGCGACGACGCCGGACTCGAGGACTGGGGCATTGACCAGGACACCGTGGCCTACGTGGACGCAAAGCACGACCTGATTCGCGTGGCGCGGGTCCTGATGGCCGACTACAACCTGCTCCCGAAGCACAACGTGGAATTCATTGTCCGGCCCGCCGATGCAAAGCTGGCCGAACGGCTCAAGGCCGACCTGGATTCCGTCCGGTCCCTGCTGCGGGCCGGGAAAGTCACCGTGGACGAGAGCAGCGAGCCCCCTCCCGCCATGCCCAGCGGACTGACGCGCATGGGCATGGTCTGCATGCCCATCAGGGGCCTGATTGACACGGCCGCCGAACGCGCGCGGCTGGAGGATCAGCTCGCCAAGGTCAGCGAAAGCCTGCAGCGCGTGACGCGCAAGCTCGGGAACATGGACTTCATCAGCCGGGCTCCGAAGGACGTCGTCGCCAAGCAGCAGGACATGAAGAAGGATCTCATCGAAAAAAGCGAGAAGCTCGGCAAGCTGATCGCCACGCTGTCGGGAGAGTGACGCGCCGTGAAATATTCCGAGGCAAAGCATGGGCGCGTTTTTATCCTCCGGCTGGAGGACGGCGATGTGGTCCATGAGACCATTGAGAGATTCGCGCATGAGCACGGAATCCATGCGGCCGCGCTGATCGCTGTGGGCGGCGCCGATGAGGGAAGCCGCTTCGTCGTCGGACCGGAAACCGGCCGGGGAAAGGATGTGAACCCTCTCGAACACGTGCTGACGGGCGTGCAT
>Ga0209604_1002240_pt1 | contig 14322 bp, 8 predicted proteins | sample AD_UKC097_MetaG_FD_184405 | JGI IMG/M metagenome (GOLD analysis project Ga0209604, IMG submission 184405) | Active sludge microbial communities of municipal wastewater-treating anaerobic digesters from USA - AD_UKC097_MetaG (SPAdes) (version 2) | ecosystem: Engineered > Bioreactor > Anaerobic >... | reverse complement strand
CGCAGACGGCACAGGATGGTTGCAATCGTGAAGTTATGCGAGACGACCAGGGCGTTTTGCCCGGCGGCCATAAGCTTTTCGATGGGCGGCCAGGCACGCTCCTGCAGTTCGGCCAGCGACTCTCCCCGCGGCATTCGCACCGACTCCGGATCGGCGATCCACCGCCCGAGGAATTCCTTTTCACAGGCCAACAGCTCTTTAAACGTCAGGCCTTCAAAATCCCCCTGGTCCATTTCCATCAGGCCGGGATGAATCTCGATCTTTTTTCCATGAAAGCCGTTGATGATTTCGGCGGTCTGCAAAGCCCGTTTCAGCGGACTGGAATGGATGCTGTCAATCGGGTAGTCTTTCAGCGAGAAGGCCAGCTTCCGGGCCTGGTCGATGCCGGTTTCGCTCAGTTCGATATCCGTGATGCCCTGAACGCGCCTCTCTTTGTTCCAGAATGTTTCGCCGTGGCGAATCAGTGTCAGTTGCATATCCCTCGGAGCCTGAATGTCCGTGAATGTTGTTGTCGCGGCCGGGTTGAAGTTCCTTAAAATTTACTTCCGGCAACCGTTCAATTTTGCCAGCGCCTCTTCGGCTTCCCGGACGACGCGGTCGATCAGCTCTTTGGTGGTCGGGTTGTCCGTGATGCCGCCACAGCACTGGCCCGCAAACAGGATGCCGCCTTCCACGTCGCCGTCGTTGAGGGCTTTGAGATGCTTCATGTTGCCCACCGCCTGGCGCGCCAGCACCATCAGGGGATGGCCTTCCTCGGCGCGCAGCATCTCGATGCTGACGCCCAGGAATTTGGCAAACGACAGATTCATCAGCCTTTTTACCAGCATCGCGCCCTTGAACGCTTCCACCACCGGGAAGCCCCGTTTCACCATCGCCAGGGCTTCCTTCGTTTTCAGCACGCGGCCGTCCATGCCGTCAAATACGTTGTCATAAAGCGTGTCCTGTTCGGTCGCTTCCATGCACAATTTTTTGAAATTGTCGTGCACCATGCTTTCCTTGACGACCATGAAACGGCTCCCCATGGAAATGCCGTCCGCGCCCAGCGCAAGCGCAGCCGCGAGGCCCCGTCCGTCATAAAATCCGCCCGCGGCGATCAAAGGAACCTTCACCATCGAAGCGACGATGGGAATCAGCACCATCGACGTGGCCGCCGCACCGTGTGCAGCCGCTTCATGACCGGTGATGACCAGCGCGTCGCAGCCCAGTTGCACGGCCTTGGCCGCGTGCCTGGCAATGGCGATGGTTCCCACGACTTTGCCGCCGTAGGCGTGCACATCGTTGACAAACCAGGGCTTCCCCAGCGAATAGTTGATCACGGGAACTTTTTCTTCAATAGCGACGGCGATATTTTCCTTAGCCCCCGGCCCCACGAGAATCTGATTGATGCCGAAGGGTTTATCCGTAAGATCACGGATCTGTTTGATATTTTCGCGCGTTTCCTTTGGATTGCAGCGCGCGATGGCCAGAATCCCCAACCCTCCGGCATTGCAGACGGCCGAAACCAGTTTGGGTTCCGTAATCCAGTTCATCCCGGCCAGCATAATGGGATGGTCAATGCCGAACATCTCCGTCATTCTCGTTTTGAACATAAAGTTTTCCTCCGGTGTCGGATTTCACATTATTGTTTTTTGTGCCGCAGATCATAAGAGAAGCAGGGGGCGATGTCAAAACAAATTTCTGCCCATGTTTCCCCTGTTTCCCCTTGCAATGTCTTTTTAAAGTTGTAATATGACCGGCAATTACTTTTAAACCTCATTTTATTTATTTGATGGTGCGCTTATTCCATCCGGAAGGTGCTGTACATATGGCAGCTAAAGAGGCGACAGCCCGAATCAAGATCAACAAGCTGCTCGAAGCCGCAGGCTGGCGTTTTTTCGCGGAGGGGAACGCCCCCGCCAACATCCGCCTTGAACCCAGCGTTACAATCAAAACGATCGATCTCGACGCGCTCGGCGACAACTTTGAGAAGACGGCAAAGGGATATATCGATTTTCTGCTTCTCAATGCCAAGGGCTTTCCTTTTATCGTCCTTGAGGCCAAGGCAGAGGACAAAAACCCCCTTGTCGGCAAGGAGCAGGCCCGCAAATATGCCCGCGCCCAGAACTGCCGCTTCGTCCTCCTCTCCAATGGCAACCTGCACTACTTCTGGGATCTGGAACGCGGCAACCCTTATATCATCACCTCATTCCCGACGCCGGATTCGGTAACCGGCTACCAGAAAGTAACCCCCAATCCCCAGCGCCTCATCGAAGAGCAAGTATGCGACGACTACATCGTTCTCACGCAGCGTCCAAACTATGCCTCCGAAGCGGCGTGGAAGAGCGATGCCGAACGACCCGGTTACATCCTGGCCAACAAATTGCGCTTTCTGCGCCCCTATCAGTTGAAAGCCGTTCACGCCCTGCAATGGGCAGTCAAGGACGGCAAGGATCGCTTCCTCTTCGAAATGGCCACAGGAACTGGTAAAACGCTCACCGCAGCCGCCGTCATCAAACTGTTTCTTCGTTCCGGCAATGCAAGCCGTGTTCTCTTCCTGGTTGACCGCCTTGAACTGGAAGATCAGGCCAGGAAGGCTTTTGCCGCGCTGCTGTCCGCCGATTTCAAGACGGTGATCTACAAAGAAAACCGTGACGATTGGCGGCGCGCGGAGATCGTCGTCACCACGGTGCAATCCCTGCTATTCAATAATAAATATCAGCGGCTTTTCTCGCCTGTGGACTTCGATCTTGTTATTTCTGATGAAGCGCATCGCTCTATCGGCGGAAATGCCCGTGCGGTCTTCGACTACTTTATCGGCTACAAACTCGGTCTTACCGCCACGCCGCGCGACTATCTCCGGCGGTTTGACGCATCCAAGTCAAAGACCCGCGACCCGCGCGAGGCCGAACGCCGCTTGCTGCTTGACACCTACCGCACCTTCGGCTGCGAAAACAGCCAGCCCACGGTGCGTTATTCATTGCTCGATGGCGTAAAAGAGGGCTTTCTGATCAATCCCACCGTCGTGGATGCCCGCACGGAGGTTACCACCGACCTGCTTTCTAAAGAAGGTTTCGTTGTTACGTTTACCGACGAAGCCGGAGATGATCAGCAGGAAGCATTCAAGCAGCGCGAGTTCGAAAAGCGATTCTTTGCCGATGCCACCAACCAGCTTTTCTGCAAGACCTTTCTTGAGAATGCGCTGCGTGATCCGGTAAGTGGCGAAATCGGCAAGTCCATCATCTTTGCCGTCAGCCAGCACCATGCCGCCAAGCTTGCGCAAATCCTTAATGAGATGGCCGACCGCATGTTTCCCGGTAAGTACCAGTCGGACTTCGCTGTTCAGGTTACGTCGCAGATACCGGACGCCCAGCAGTTCACCATCAACTTCAGCAACAACAACCTGCTTGGTTCGGGCAACTTTCTGCCTGCCTACAAGACCAGCAAAGCCCGCATCTGTGTAACAGTCGGCATGATGACCACCGGCTATGACTGCACCGACATTCTCAACCTCGGCCTCTTCCGCCCCATCTTTTCACCGACCGACTTCATCCAGATCAAAGGGCGCGGCACCCGCAAGCACAACTTCCTGGAATTGCTTTTCGATGACAGCCTCAAGGACGACATCGCCCAATCGCAGAAGACCGCCTACAAGCTTTTTGACTTCTTTGCCAACTGCGAATATTTTGAGGAGAAGTTTAACTACGATGAAGTCTTGAAACTACCCATGCCCCAAAAGGGCAAGGGCAAAGAAAAGGGCGGCATTGGCGGGCCAGCGGTTGTTCCAGGTACGTATGAGCATCCCGGCGCTGACATCCTTGCGACGATTAGTGAAGAAGTCATCGGGTTAGAGGGGATGAAGATCGACCGCATGTTCTTTGAGAAGTTTGAAGATACCGTCCGCGAGAACGAAACCATCGCGAAAGCCGTCGAGGCGGGTAAGTGGGAGCGCGTCATTGATTACGTTAACCACGAGGTCTTCGATAAGCCCGAGGAATATTACAACCTCGACAAACTGCGCAAAGCCGCCGCCGTGGATCGCCGTCTGACCCTGCGCGAAATCCTCGAAAAGATTTTCGGCCTCATCCCGCGCTTCAAGTCCAGGGACGAACTGCTCGAAGAGGAATTTGCCAAGTTCGTTGCCGACTACAAACCCGAAGAAGCTACGGCCATCCCGGCCATCAAGACCTACTTCAAGGCTTATGTCACCAATGGCCGCATCCGCGACATCATCGAAAGCAGACAGTTCACCGACCTGGCCACCAATCCGGTCTTTTCCTCCCGTGACTTCAAAGCTGTCCCGGCCAAGTACCGGACGTTAATTCCCGAATACGTCAAGGACTATGTTCCGTTGAACCAATTCGCGGCCTAGGAGGAACCATGAGCAAAGAAAATAAAGCGACCATTGCAGTGCAAGGAACCGCCGTTACAATTCTCAGCCAAGCCAGTGATGACTATATTTCTCTGACGGATATTGCCAAACACAAAGAACCGGAAAGATCGGATCATGTTATCCAGAACTGGATGAGAAACCGTAACACCATAGAGTTCTTAGGCGTATGGGAACGATTACATAACGTCAATTTTAAACCCCTCGAATTCGAGGGGTTTAAAAACAGGTCAGGACTCAACAGCTTTGTCTTGACGCCACGGCAATGGATAGAGGCTACCAACGCTATCGGCTTGGTCTCCAAGTCCGGACGTTACGGCGGGACCTATGCCTACAAGGATATCGCCTTTGAATTTGCTTCCTGGATCTCGGTCGAGTTCAAACTCTACCTCATCTTGGAGTTCCAACGCCTCAAAGAAGATGAAAATCGCCGTCTGTCATTGGCCTGGAACCTCAATCGTACGCTTTCCAAGCTTAACTACCGCATTCACACCGACGCCATCAAGGCACACCTGATCCCGGCTGCCATCACAGCCGCGCAGGCCGCCATTACTTACGCCACCGAGGCGGACGTACTCAATGTTGCCCTCTTCGGTAAGACCGCCAAACAGTGGAGAGACGCCAATCCCAATATGTCAGGCAACATGCGCGAATACGCCACCATCGAACAACTACTGGTGCTGGCTAATATCGAGGGCATGAATGCCGAGTTCATTCACATGGGCCTGTCACAAAGAGATCGCCTCAACCGTCTCAACGAAATAGCCATCCGCCAGATGCAGGTACTAACCCTGTCGCCGGCCATCAAACAACTTAAGGAATAGAAATGCTCGACGCCAGCACCAAACGCCGCATCGACACTGCACGCGACATCCTCGTCGGCAAAGTGCCCGACCCGAAAAGCCAGGTTGAACAGATCACCATCGCGCTGATTTATAAGTTCATGGACGACATGGATGCCGAATCCGAAGAACTGGGCGGCAAGCGCAAATTCTTCACCGGCGACTTTGCCCGCTACGGCTGGGCCAAACTGATGAGTGCCGGTATTGGCGGCCATGAATTGATCGGCCTCTACGGTGAAGGCATTGCCACCATGCCGCAAAATCCCGGCATCCCCGCGCTCTTTCGCGACATCTTTAAAAATGCCTACCTGCCGTACCGCGACCCCGAGACGCTCAAGAGCTTTCTCAAAATAATTGACGAGTTCAGCTATGACCATTCCGAGCGCCTGGGCGACGCCTTCGAGTATCTGCTCTCCGTGCTGGGCTCGCAGGGCGATGCCGGACAGTTCCGCACCCCGCGCCACATCATTGACTTTATGGTCGAAGTTGTTGACCCCAAAAAGAACGAGACTGTGCTAGACCCCGCCTGCGGCACCGCCGGGTTCCTGATTTCATCTTATAAGCACATCCTCAAAGCCAATACCGACAAAAAGGGTGTGAGCACCCTCACGCCCGACGACAGGGGACGCCTGGCACAGAACTTCAAGGGCTACGACATCTCGCCCGACATGGTGCGCCTGTCTTTAGTGAATCTTTATTTGCATGGCTTCACCGACCCGCATATTTTTGAGTACGACACGCTCACCTCCGAGGAGAAGTGGAATGAATTTGCCGATGTGATTCTGGCCAATCCGCCCTTCATGTCTCCGAAAGGCGGCATTAAGCCCCACAAACGCTTTTCCATTCAGGCCAAGCGCAGTGAAGTGTTGTTCGTGGATTACATGGCCGAACACCTCACGCCCCATGGGCGAGCCGGAATTATCGTGCCCGAAGGAATCATCTTCCAATCCGGGACAGCCTATAAACAACTGCGCAAGATGCTGGTGGAGAACTTCCTCGTTGCTGTCATCTCTTTACCCGCGGGTGTGTTCAATCCGTATTCCGGCGTCAAGACCTCGATCCTGATCCTTGACAAGTCGCTCGCCAAGAAGAGCGACACCATCGGTTTCTTCAAGATCGAAAACGACGGCTTCGGCCTCGGCGCACAGCGCCGCGAGATTGACATGAACGATCTACCGCAGGCCGTTGCATCTATTCGGGCATTCTTTTGTCATTCCCGCGAAGGCGGGAATCCAGTTGATTTTGCTCAGGAGAATTATCGCAACGTGCTGATCGTGGAAAAGGAAAAGATCGCGGCGAATGGTGACTACAATCTGAGCGGGGAGAGGTATCGCGAGGGGCCGACTAATACAGGACTGAAGTGGCCGTTAGTTCCTATTGGAAAACTATGCGTCGTCGAAAGAGGTGCTTCCCCACGTCCAATTCATGATTTCATAACCGACTCACCGGATGGCGTGAACTGGATTAAAATTGGAGATGCAGAGGTCGGTTCTAAATATATTACGCACACCAAGGAAAAAGTCACTCCAGAGGGTGCTGCTAAATCCCGCAGAGTGAAGCAGGGCGATTTCATTCTGTCCAATTCCATGAGTTTCGGAAGGCCGTATATCATGGCAACAGAAGGTTGCATTCATGACGGCTGGCTTTTATTGCGTGATACTTCAGACCAATTGGATAGGGACTTCCTCTATAGCATTCTTGGCTCGAGGCCTGTCATTGCTCAATTTGAACAATCTGCAACTGGCGGAGTAGTCAATAATCTAAATAGTGAGATTGTTCGTGGAGTCCAAATCCCCCTGCCGCCGCTGAATGTGCAGAAGGAGATCGTGGCGGAGATCGAGGGCTACCAGAAAGTTATCAACGGCGCCCGCGCCGTCCTCGACAACTACCGCCCCCACATCACCATCCACCCCGACTGGCCGATGGTGGAGTTGGGCAGGGCGTGCGAGAAGATCATGGACGGGACGCATTTCTCACCGCCAAATACCGAAACCGGAGACAGACTATACATTACGTCCAAAAACATCCGTGAGAACTATCTCGATCTTTCAAACGTCAGCTACATATCAGAGGAAGATCACAGGGCCATTTATTCTCGATGCCCTGTTAGAAATGGCGATGTTCTCTATATTAAAGATGGTGCAAATACTGGTTTGGCCACCATCAACACGCTGACCGTTGAGTTTTCACTTCTTTCAAGTGTTGCAGTGATGCGTGGAAAATCTGACATGTTAGATAACCGTTACCTTGCCTTCTTCCTGAACACAGACAGGGGACGGCAAAATATGCTCTCCATGATTTCAGGCGTTGCTATTACAAGGCTTACTCTTACGAAACTGAATGCGGCAATGATTCCCCTTCCACCTCTCGCCATCCAGCAACAAATCGTGGCGGAGATCGAAGCTGAGCAAGCCCTCGTTGCCGCCAACCGCGAACTGATCGAGCGCTTCGAGAAGAAAATCCAGGCCACCCTCGCCCGTGTCTGGGGTGAGGAGAAAGTTGAAGGCTGAAACCCAGATGACGACGAGTCGTCAGAAAGTGGGATGAAAATTGTAGTGCGTATCCCGTGTGACCTATAGGTTATCGGTGTTAAGTTAATCATGATACTAACGGATAACTTATGTAGTGCGTACCTTTAGGTGCGCTTGCCTTAGCGGGTCTGATAACCTGACCACCTGAAGGTGGCGCGAGGTCACACGATACCCGCACTACATTGGTCAATTTAAATGGTTATTTTCAGATGAAAGACTCAATGGTCAAAACCTTCACTGCACGCCAGGGGCAGTTCCTTGCTTACATCCATCAATACAGCCAGGTGCACGGCTGTGCTCCGGCGGAGGCGGATATGCAGCAGTATTTCCAGATCACACCGCCGAGTGTGCATTCGATGGTGCTCGCCCTGGAGAGGCGCGGCTTGATTCGGCACGTGCCGGGGCAGGCGCGCAGCATCACACTAGCCGTGTCGCCTGAGACGCTGCCGCCCCTTCAAGCCTGTTCTCGCTCAGCCCTTGAAACCATGACAAAGACAAACAAGAAATCCGGTGGCTGGAGCGCCGTCCGCCAACAGCTTGACCATTACGAAAAGTCCGAGCTGATCGCCCAGATCAAAGACCTCTACGATGCCTCCGACATAAACAGGGATCTTCTCCTAGCCCGTTGCCTGGCCGGAAAACACGACGGTGAAATCCTCAAAAAGTATCAAGGCAAAATTGTGGAGCAGTTCTTTCCCGCACGAGGCGACGGTAAACTCAACCTGGGAGAGGCGCGCAAAGCCATCCGCGACTATCGAAAGATTACAGGCAACATCTCCGGCACGGTGGAACTTTTGTTGACCTACGTCGAAAACGGTACGCGTTTCACTTGCGAGTTTGGTGATATCAACGAACGCTTTTACGATAGCCTTGAATCCGCCCTGGAAGAGCTTGCGAAACTCCTGATGGGCGAGGCGCGGGACTTATATCCCCAATTTGCAGACCGACTTGCCAGCTTGGAGCAGATGAGCAAAGACATCGGCTGGGGCTTTCACGATTTCATCGCTGACATTGTATGGCAGTTGGAGGCGGAATCGGCGTGATGATGTAAAGATCCTCGCACTTCTTTCCCGGTTTTTCAGTTTAAATGAATGAGATGCATGAAATAGCCTTGTCGATCATCAAGGCTATTTCATTTCCTGCCTTTTGGTTATTCTTTGTATAGGCATGGTTTATTGTGCTCTTTCGACGGGGGCAGAATATGCATTTGACTTTTGAGCCGGTCCATTTTAAAGCTCAAAAGATAAAGATCGGCCCGCGCCTCACGCGGAATCGGAGAAGTTTATGGACAGGGGAAAACGTATTGTTATCACAGGCATGGGAACGAAGAACGCCATCGGCGGAAACGTTTCCGAGTTTGCCCGGTCGCTTGAGGAAGGTGTCTGCGGCATCTCTCAGATCGATCTTTTTGACACCACGGAGTTTCGCACGCATAAGGGGGGACAGGTGAAAGACTTTGATCCCCGCCGGTCGATTCCGGAAGAGTTTTCTCTCAAAAGAATGTCCCGCGCCGATTCCCTGTCCATGGCGGCGGCCCTCGAGGCCTTAAACGATGCCGGCCTTTATCCTTTGCCGGAGAATATCAAGGAAAACATGGGGGTGGCCATTGGCGGCGGCGCAGGGGGGCTTCTGGAAGCCGAAAGTTTTTACGCGGAGATGCTGAAAAAAGGGAAAGAGCGTTCGAAGTATTCCCGTTTGTCTTCCCTGTTTTGCGCCTCGTCCGCGGACCGCATCGCCACCAATCTGGAGCTTTTGGGCCCCAAGGCCACCTTTATGACGGCCTGCTCGGCGGGCGCCACCGCGCTGGGCTATGCAAGGGACCTGATTTTAAACGGTCATGCCGGCATCATGCTGGCCGGCGGCGTGGAGCCGATGTGCCGGCTCACCTACGCCGCTTTCAACGCCCTCAAATCCGTGGACGAGGATGTCTGCCGGCCTTTCGACCGGAACCGGTCGGGGCTTTCCCTGGGCGAGGCGTCGGCCATTCTGATTCTGGAATCTCTCGAGGCGGCGCAAAACCGCGGCGCGAAAATTTACGGAGAGCTGATGGGATATGGCGTCACCTGCGATTCGTTTCATATGACTGCGCCCGATGAAAAAGCGTCGGGCGCCGCGCGCTCCATGCGCGCGGCTCTCGCGGACAGCGGCCTGACGGTGGAGGATATCGATTACATCAACGCCCACGGCACGGCCACGCCGGTCAATGATCAGATGGAAACCAGGGCCATCAAAGAAGTGTTCGGTTCCCGCGCCTACCGGATTCCGGTGAGTTCGACCAAATCCATGCATGCCCACACCCTCGGCGCGTCAGGCGCCCTAGAAGGGATTGTCAGCCTGCTGGCTCTGGCCAAAAGGTTTGTCCCGCCGACGATCCACTGGCGCGAGCGCGATCCGGAATGCGATTTGGATTACGTGACCCAGGGAGCGCGACGGGCGGATCTGCGCGCCGTCCTTTCCAATTCCTTCGCTTTCGGCGGAAACAATACGACGGTCATTTTCGGCCGGTATGAAGAGCGGGGCGCCGTCCATGAATAAGCGTCATGATCTTCCGGACAATCAGCGGGTCGTGGTTACCGGCGTGGGGATGGCAACGCCGCTGGGTACGGGCCGGGAGGAATTTTCCCGAAGGCTGTTTCAGGGCGAGAGCGCCATCGATGCCGTGCGTGCGTTCGACACCGGCGCGGCGGCATCGCGCCTTGGCGCGGAAGTGCGCGGCTTCCATCCGCGGGAATTTATCTCGGTAAAGAATCTGCGGCGGATGGATCGAATGTCGCTTCTTGTGACTGCGTCGGCCCGCCTGGCGCTTTCCGATGCGGGCATTGCCGTCACGGCCGAAAACCGCGACCGTGTGGGCATTCTTTTTGGAAGCGCCTTCGGCGCGACCGATGTCACCGTGCAGTTTGAAGATACGCTGTTTGCCCAAGGGCCAGGGGCGGTCAATCCGATTCTGGTGCCCAACACGGTGATGAACGCGCCTGCCGGACATGCGTCCATTGAGCTGGGTTTTCGCGGCGTCAATGTCACGGTCACGCATTTCGCGGTGTCCGCGTTGACGGGGATGTTGGAATCGACGCCCGTGAAGCTCGCCTGGCAGATGAAGCTGGCATACTTCCAGAACGCCCAGTTCAAACCAACGGAACCGCTGTACGTCACATCTCTTCTTTTGGTGGGGCTGGACCAGGCGCCGGCAGGAATGTCCCAGTAGGTCTGGTCATACTGATAATCCTGAACGTAAATTCCGCCGGTCAACTGGAGACTGAGCAGGCCGACGCGATTGGCCCAGTCCTGGGGCAAGAGCGGAAGGCTGAGGTTGCCGGTGTAGCGCATGCCCCGGTTGGTCCAGTAGGTCCCGTCGGCATTGTCCACATTGAATTCGGCCCGCAAGTTGAAAAAGCCGTTGGGCACAAAAAGCCAGATCCAGCTCAGATAGGCCCTGGGACCTTCCGAATCTCTCTTGTTGAGGTAATCATTGCCGATTTTTTTCTGGTGGTCGTAGTCTTTCTTGTCGTAACCCGCGTAAAGTTCGATGATGTTGCTTTCATTGACCAGGAAGCGGACGGATGGTCCGACCGAGTACATATCCAGGTACTTTTTGTAACCCGCGTTGGAATCATCCGGCACCACCACGTCTTCATCCGTGCGCAGGAGGAAATTGGTGTAGCCCACGTTCAGGTTGACTGCGACCCGGCCGAAATTGTATCCCGGCGCAAGAGACACGGAATTGGCCAGTGAATCATGGGAGTGGGTGTGCTTATCGTTGACGAAAGACGCAGCCGTATAGGACGCATTGAAAAGCCAGGGGCCTTCGATTCGGGGCGTGAAGTCCAGCCGGGCGGAGGAGTTGAGGGTTGTGCCTTTCTCATTGTCCAGGCCAGCGCCGTAAGCATTATCCTTCGGTTTGGAGATGATGTTCGTGTCGTAGCCGCCGAACGCGCTGATCGTCACGTGCAGGGGGCGGTGGGTTTTGATGGCGCTGTCCACGATGTCCTGGTACTGTCTCGCGTAGCCGGCCAGGTCCGAAACGGGATTCTGGGTGATGGACAGGTTGAGGCTTTCGCGGGCCTTGCTCAGTTTGCCTTCTTTCATGAAGGCCATGCCGATTTGAAAGTCGGCTGCCTGGGCGAAGGATTTGTCGAGATGCTTCGATCTTTCAAAAGCGGTTACGGCGTCCACGGTCTGATTTTCTTTCAGGAGAATCAATCCCTTGAGAAAAGCGACTTTGGCGGGGATGATCTTTTCGCTTTCGGCCGTCGCCAGATATTGCTTGGCTTCGTCAAGTTTGTTTTGCTGGTATAAAACATCGATCAGTTCCACGTAGGCTTCTTTGATTTGGGGTGTGAGTTTGACGGCATCCTTCAGATTTTTTTCCGCTGCGGGCATATTGTTGGTCCGCTTATAGGCCATGCCCAGAACGAAAGCCGCCATGGATGACGCCGGGTCCGCGGCTCTGGCTTTGGTTAAGGTTTCTATCGCTTCCTCCAGGTTTTCCTCCTGATATTGCTTGATTCCCTCATCCAGAAGGGGGTTGCTGCTCTGGCAAAAAGCCGGAAAGGAAAAAATTACAGACAGTAAAAAAATGCTGATGACAAAAAATATTTTTTTCATCAAAGCCCTCCGCGGATATGAATTTAGAAGCTATGGCCACGTCGTTTTTACGGCTGAATTTTAAACCCGAAGCCTATGCAAACGCAAGAAATATTTTAATTTTAAAAAAGGGGACGGTTCTATTTAATTTGTTTGTCGCCTGATTCTTGCTTCGGCCGGCCTCGCTTCTTGATCACGGAAATTCCAATCAGCCGAAGATAGCCGATTTTGTGATTGCAATGAAGGCAGGGTTACACTATAAAAACACCGGTCATCCTGGGACTTTTTTGATCCATCAATACAGGGCAAAAAGGAGAATTTATGAAAGCAACGGCAAAGATTATCATGGCGATGGCGGCCGGTCTTTTGTTTACAGCATCTGCGCAAGCCGCGCAGGATATTCCGTTTTCGGGATTCCTGGGCAACCCGGCCATTTACGGCCAGTTGCAGCCCGGCCCCAAAGGCGGGGCGAAACTGCGCTGGGTCAAACAGGGGGTTGATACCGGCAAATACAAACGCTTCATGGTGGACAGCGTCGTTTTTTTTCTGGCTGAAAATGCCGATTATAAGGGCATCGATCCCCAGGAAATGAAAGAACTTTGCGACCTGTTCAACAAGGAAATTGCCGCCGCTTTCCAAAACAAACACGAGATCGTGTCCCAGCCCGGTCCGGACGTGGCGAGGCTGAGCATCGCTGTTACGAACATCCGGCCGAGCAGGCCGGGGCTGAGCGCCGTGACGACCATCGTGCCGGTTGGAATGGGCGTCAGCCTCCTCAAAAAAGGAGCCACGGGGGGCTGGTCCGGAAGCGGCGAGACCTGCATGGAAGTCATGGTTCTCGACAGCACGACGAATGAAATTCTCATTCTGGTGGTGGATCAGCAAAAGGCGGAATTCGAAGACCGGTTCACCAAGTGGGGGTCGGCCGGCGACGCCTTCAAGTTCTGGTCGGCCAGGATGACAGAGTTCATTGATAACATGAAAAAGAAAAATAAATAACTCAGGGAAAAAATGGACAATATCTACGAAAAACTGCGCGACAGGCTCGAGACGATGGCGAGCGGCTATCCCGCGACACAAAACGGCGTCGAACTTAAAATTCTTCAAAAACTTTTTTCCGAAGAGGATGCGTCGCTCTTTCTGAAAATGGGGCCCGAGCCGGATACGGCCCAGGAGCTGGCCCTGCGCCTGGAGGCCGGGGCCGCGGACACGGCGGCAAGGCTTGAAGACATGGCCCGCCGGGGCCTGATATTCCGGATCAAATCCGGCGGTGCGATCCGCTATCGTCCGGTGCCGTTCATCGTCGGCATTTACGAATACCAACTCAATCATTTGGATTTGCCGCTGCTGAAAGATATTTCGAAGTATTACCTGACCGGACTGGGGGCCACGTTTCACGGTTTGGAAACACCCCATTTGCGCTCCATTCCGATCAATACTGAAATCGTCGCCGACCGGCCGGTTTTTCCTTATGACGACGCGGCGTCCATCATCAGGGGTAAATCGCGCATTGCCGTGGCCGAATGCTTCTGCCGGAAGGCGGTCCGCATGTACGGGAAGACCTGCGTTCATCCGGCGGAAACCTGCCTTCAGTTTGATGCTTTTGCCGACTACTACGTGGAAAACGGCATGGCGCGCTATATCGACACCGACGAGGCCCTGGCGATTCTGAAACAGAGCGAAGCGGAAGGGTTGGTGGTCCACGTTCTGAATTCCCGGCAGGTGGAAGCAATGTGCTGCTGCTGTTCCTGCTGCTGCGGCATGCTGATTTCGCTAAAACTTTTTCCGGCGCCCGCCCTGGCCGTGAAAAGCAACTACGTGTGCCGTTTTGACGAAGCGCTCTGCACGCAGTGCGGTCTTTGCGCCGGCCGCTGCACCGTGGATGCTCTTGGAATGAAAGATGAAAAAATTGTTTTTGATGCCGGCCGCTGCATCGGCTGCGGGCTTTGCATTACGGTTTGTCCCACCGGCGCGCTGCATCTGGACAAGAAACCGGAGG
>Ga0209604_1002233_pt1 | contig 14344 bp, 19 predicted proteins | sample AD_UKC097_MetaG_FD_184405 | JGI IMG/M metagenome (GOLD analysis project Ga0209604, IMG submission 184405) | Active sludge microbial communities of municipal wastewater-treating anaerobic digesters from USA - AD_UKC097_MetaG (SPAdes) (version 2) | ecosystem: Engineered > Bioreactor > Anaerobic >... | reverse complement strand
CCTCTCCCTCTCCGATTTCGTGTGCGTACAGTTTGCTAAAGTCGCTTGCCGAACCACTGATGTTTAGGGCATAGTCCTCTTTCATTCCGCTGTGGAAATTCGTTAAAGACTTGCCGCCTGAGTCGGACGTGAGGGTTATCACATAGAATGTTCTTGCACTCTGCCCCCATATCGAAACACTCTTTGAGGTATACCCCGATGTGGGACAACGTAGCGCATAGGCATTTCCGGCTTCACCGCTATCGATTGCCGTTGCGATGTTTGCGAGTTCCTCTGCCAATACATCGGCTATGTTCCTTGATGTTTCCTCTGTGGTATTTATGCTCTCGTCAAGGTTTGCGAGTTCCTCTGCCAATACATCGGCTATGTTCCTTGATGTTTCCTCTGTGGTATTTATGCTCTCGTCAAGGTTTGCGAGTTCCTGCGCCAATACATCGGCTATATTCCTTGATGTTCCCTCTGTGGTATTTATGCTCTCGTCAAGAGCGGGTGGTTTAGTAACTAATGCCATGATTTGTTCTCCTTAATTTCCGTCATCAAACGTCACATTGATTGCACCATTGACTATTGAGATATATTCAAGGCTTATTGTCGAGCCTGTTATCTTGATACCATCACCTGCTGTATACGTTTGAGGTGTTGGTGCATACATATCTTGTGATGTTCCGTCAATTGAAATTTCGCCAGTCTTTGTACCACTTGTAAGAGTCGGAGTATAAGTGACGATTGAACCACCACCGCCACCTTGGTCGAGGATATTCATATTTCCGTTAAACTGGGCTCTAAATTCCCCGAAATCGTCCGTTTCATCGGGCAAGTAAAGCCCCAAATTCGGTGTGAGTGATGACATTTTATTTCTCCTTATTAGTTCCAAGCGGGTACGTTGTCCCATTTGTTATCGAATACTTGCAGACCGCTTCCGCTCACCGTCCATGTCGAAGCGTTGGAAGCGTCCTTGTTTCCATAAGACACAGCATCGGTTGTAGCTGTGAACGGAATCTGGTTTCCCTCATAATCAACATAGAAATATGCGGTCATATACATATCTTTTCCTAAAAATGCGGAATGATACATGAGGAAACCACCAAACATATTGTTTGTGTTCGCTCCCGCTTTCAAAGTCCAAGTGATGTAATCAACGTTGCGGAGGTATGCGTTATTTCCGAGCATAAAGTTATATGTTGTTCCGCTCGACAAATCCCAATCTTTGAGCGGTAATATGTCCTTTATCCAAGGGTGTCCGCCAAACGTCCACTTGAAACTTGTGACCTTTGAAGTGTCCCAATTCTCCAAGCCTTCAAGAGAAAGGACCTTGCCGTTATCGCTAAAAGTAGATTCAAGGTTTGTGACTTTTGAGGTGTCCCAATTATCCAAACCGATATAATTTATGAGTTCTGTGCACTTGGTAAACGTATAACCCAAGTTTTCAAGGCTTGCCGTGTTCCAATCAAGAAGCCCCGAAAGGTTCTCAAGGCTTGAACATTCAGAAAACGCATAGGACATATTACGAACTTTTGAAACGTCCCAATTTTTTAAGCCGTCCAAACTCTTGACCGCCCTGTTGCTTCGGAAACAATACGAAAGGTCGGTCACGTTTGAAACGTCCCAATTCTTTAATGGTTCATAATCTGTCAACTCATTACACAAGTCGAAACAATGTGAAAGCGAATTAAAGCCCGAAGTGTCCCAATTTTCCAAACCCTTAAGGCTTGTGGCGTTGTACATTATGAACAATGCCCCCGCAACGTTTGTAACGTTGGAAACGTCCCATCCCTCAAGAGGGGTTAAATCGAGGTTTTGATTAGTGCCGTTTATCAATCCGCTCAATGTCTGCACGGTTGAAACATCGGCAAACTCAAATTCTGAAATATCAGCCAATGCATTCGAAGAAAGGAAATATCCGTTATAGCCGAGTTGCGTTATTCTCCAATAAAGGGATGAAACCTTTGTAATGCTGTTATCGCTCCAAACCGCACACCTTGATACATCCGCAAGGTCATTTACGTTCTTGGGTCTAAAGAAACAGTAACCGTCATCGTAAATGTCCGAGCCGTAATAGACACCGTAATGACTTCCCGCCGCTCTTGCTATGTTGCCATGATCAACAACAGTGACAGTTTCTTCGAGTTCCTTTTCAACAAGGATGGTTTCTTCGGGGTAGATATATTCCCGATAATATGTGACCTTGACGGTCGTTTCTCCCTCGGTATCGAATGCGGTACCAAGAGGCGGGTCAAACGTGCAATGAGCAATGTCATCCTTGACCGCATCAAGCGGTTCGCCGTTTTCATCGGGAACCAAGAAGAAATACTGACCCGCATAATTGACGGAGTTCAGAGGAACAAAAGGGTGAGAAAACATCCGAACATTACCATCACCCGAATCAAGCCTTGTGTAATCGTGACCCGAACCAAATATCGTAAATTTGAGGTTTTCGATTTCTAAACTCATACCAAATCGCTCCACTTTAAGGGATTGTCTGTGACCGTCATATATACTTTTGCGGTGTGGATTCCTTTGCCTGTCACCCTATATCCGCAAGTCGCATTATATGTGCGCTTTCCGTACATTGATTTGCTCTCGGTGACTTCGAAGGAATACTGAACCGCATCATCGACAGTGATTAAGACCTTGACCACCGCTGTTGCTGACAAATCACCGTCACAAGTGAACATAAATCCCATTCGCTGAACATCGACCGTCTGATTCCATTCGATTTCTGCGACCTGGGTTTTGTTATGATCTGCGGTGATGGGTTCGGTGTTCTCGGTATGCAATAACCAAAAGTTTTTGCCCCCAACCTCTGCGCCGTTGTTGTATTCGCTTGCGAGTCCCGCAACCGTCTTTGTGAATCGGTCCTGGGCATCTGCAAGCCTGGGATTATCTCCGCAACAAGTGACGGACATTTTCCCGCCGATTTTATATGTGATCTCTGTGATTGCTCCGAGGTCATAGACATCAGCTTGATTGTCAACGAATGTCAGGACATCGCCAACATCATAAGTAGGGATTAAAGGCATATCTGAGGAATAAGGCACATAATAAACCCCATTCCACGCATCTATGATCTCTTGCAAGGCTTCGAGTCTGTTGGTCTGATTCGTGAATTGCAAGAACGGATTCGTTCCCAAATCAAGGACTAATCCACCCGTGTTTGAGTTGGAGACATACTCTTGTACTCCATCGTTCTTATACGTTGCATATAAGCCATCGTAGGTGGTTCTGAAGTCTGATAGATTAGATGTATACCTAAAGTTGGAGTGAACCGTGTCGGCTGAATTTGAGCCATAAGAGCCTATATATAAATATCCATCTCTGCCGATGTAGGCATATCCACCAAAATAAGCTGTAATATACGAAAGAACATCTCGCCATGTCTTTGCATCTGCCACGGAATCCGCAAAGCCTGTCACTCTTCGTCCGTTCGGCATGGCTTCAATCTGTGCGAATGTAGTTCCGAGAGTGACACCGCATTCTTCACACATAATAGTGAGCCATTGAAATGGAGTGAGAGCGGCATCGTGAACGGAAGATGAAAAGGGCACATCATCGAACTTGATCATATCGTCATAACCTTTTATGGTGATATGGTCTGCGGTCTGCATTGCTTCAGATATGGTGAATATGCCCATCGGGATTTCATCCAAAGCGCCTTCGACCTTGCAAACGAGTTCGATTGTGCCGTTATATAGTTCGTATCTTGATACACCAGGGAGAATCATTTCCATCGAAATAGTCGATGCGTATGCTGTCCCGATGTTTAAACTCTGCGAGGAAATTGACCTTGTGATTGCACCGCTGACGATGTTTTCAAGGTCCAAAGAATAAACGGAACCACCCTGAGTTGTGATGGTTCCGCTCCAAGTGATTTTTCGTGTATTCGATTTTATGTTTGTGAGAAAGTCTGCCGATGCTGAATACATTAGTATGATGTAACCTCAAATGAAACATCCCAATAGGTTGTCGTTCCGTTGTCTTTGATTGCATTAAGGCTCAAGTTCTGAATGAATCCGTCAAACGTTGCCTCGGCAAGCGTTGCGGGAGAGAAATATCCGACCGTGACTTTGCTTCCCTTGGTATAGTATTCATAAATCTTCTTATACCAGGTTGAATCCACTGTTGAGGTCACAGACAGATGCGGAACACCCAATCGTTTTATATCACGGATTATCGTTCCCGCTTCTGTTTCATTTACCGTTTCTTTGTTCTGCGGAGTGAGGTTATAAGACCCTTTTGTCAGCGGGAAATATTCTGTGTCAAACTTCAATTTGATTTTCTGTGCCATTATCTACCCCCACTAACTAAAGCGTGTCTCTGCTGTGCGTTTAAAATAATGGTGTCTAACTTCTCCTGTCCGATGTAGATAGGAATTATCATATCACCCTCATTATTTGCCCCAAGAACGCTCTGAAGTTGCTCGGTGGGGTTTGCTATCGGTGAATATGAAATAGGCACTAAATCGGGCGATGTGAAGTCTGTGGCGATGGTTCCTGTGACCATTCCCATTGCATCGGTTATCAATCCGAGATTCTGACGGATTCCCGATGCAAATAATTCCATCATATCGGGTGCAAATGTATGGAAATTGGAAAGCGGTCCTTCTTCGGGTTCCGAGAATCCAAGAAGGCTCTTGATCGTGCTTGCCAGGTCTGTGACGGTCGATTTAAGGTTTTCCCATTTTGCCTTGATGCCATCAATTAAGTTCTGAACGAGGTCCTCGCCCCATTCCTTCGCTTCTTCGACCTTTTCCCAAAATCCATCTTTTACCGATTGAACGAGGTCTGCACCTGTGGTTACAAGCTGACCGACCAACATCAATATTCCTTCAATAAGCTTGAAGATTAACTCTGCGCCCGCTTCAAGAATCATCGGAGCCGCCTGGAGAAGTGCTGTCAACAGATTCTTGATAATCTCGGGAGCCTTTGCTACCAGCTGAGGTAGAGCTTTTATGAGACCTTCTGCCAAGGCTAAGATCAGCTTCAACGCCGCATCTATCAGCTGAACCAACATATCAGGATCCGTAAGTTTATCGACTATGGTAAGTATTACACCCACCACAGCGGGTATAAGTGTGGGTAGTGCCTGAGTAATGCCGTCTGCAAGCGCTAATACAAGGTCTAACGCAAGGTCTATCAGCGTAGGGAGCATAGAAAGGATTGTGACAACCAGCATCATAAACATATCGGGCAAGATTGCCACTATTACGTTTATTAGTTCGGGGAGAGCCGCCACCAAACCTTCGAGAAGCGATTTTACCGCCTGTACTAACAGAGGTAACACCTGTTGAACGAGCAGAGGTATGTTCTGTGTTATGACAGGGATTATCATCGGAATGGCTTCGGTAATGCCCGACAAGGCATTTAACACCGTAGGTATCATGTTATCCAAGGCTGTTGCGCCTGTCTCGACTACGTTCTGAATGAGTGTTCCGAGGTCTGCATCGGGATTGGCTAACCCTGTTACCAAGTTATCCCAAGCCGCTTTCATGGATGCCGCTGAACCGCTTATGGTCGAACCCGCTTCTTCTGCGGTCGCTCCCGCTATGCCTAAGTTCTCCTGTACGATATGAATAGCTTCGGTGACATCAGCGAAGTTGGTAAGGTCAAATGTTCCCTCAACTAATCCCGCCATCTGCTCGGCATCACGGAGCAGACGTTCCATTTCTGCCTGTGTACCGCCGTAACCTAATTTAAGGTTGTCGAGCATATTGAACTGACCCTTGGCAAAGCCTTGGTACGCATTCATTATGGACTCCATTGAGGTGCCCATTCTGTTTGCGTTGTCAGCCATGTCGGTTATAGCTGTGTCAGCATAATTCGCCGCTTGGTCAGCTTCATCACCTAAAGAAGATACAAGGGATGCCGCAAAGCCTGTGACGGTCTCCATATAGTCATTGGCTGAGAGTCCCGCCGTGCTAAAAGCGTTGGCGGCATTCTCCATAACTTGGTCTGCGGTATCACCGAACAAAACCTCAACACCACCTACAAGCTGTTCATAGTCAGCATAACTACTGTATGCGGCTGATGTCAGTTTAGCGACTCCCGCAGAAGCCACACCGACCGCCGCTAATGCCGCACCACCAACAGCCTTTAAGCCTGTCGAGAATGCCGAGCCGAAAGAGGAAGCACCACTTGTCCCGGCACTTCCCATCGCTTCTTCAATATCGCCTTGGATGCCTTCCATAGAAGGCCTGATTTGTAAGTATGCTTCTCCTATTGTGCTTGGCATATCTTCTCCCACGCTTTATTAAAGTCCTCGGGTGTCATAAAGGACTCTGTTTCGTCCTTTTTGTCCTCGATTAGTGATTTCAAGATTGAATTGGGACGGTTCCTGTTTTTCTGTCCGTCCTTGGTCTTTGCCCAACTTTGGAACGATAAATCGTCTGCCATGTGAGCAAGTAATGATTGTTCTAACGTGATCTTGCTTCCCGAAATTTCCATCTTTACCCGGGAATTGTCCCTTAAACCCATACAGAGAGTTCCTACCAAGTCCGGCGGTAACTCTCTGTAGTTAAGTATGTGGTAAGTTTCTGCAAGGTCACAGATTAACTTATCCTCACACACCGACATACAATGTGCGAGGAATATCAGTTTTTTGAGCCGTTAGCACTCTGAAATATCTCGGTGATTTCCGTCATAACGACCTCGGAAGGACAGTAGCCATCATACTTGGATGCGATGAAGTCCATAAACTCTTCGTACTTATCCCCAAACAATAACTTCGCCATCGTCTGAAGCCCATCGAGTTTTGAAAACTCATCCTTGGCTGTCTGACATTTCGTGAGTGCTGTTACGAATCGCCAATCCTTTAAGATTCGGTCATCGAGACTATACTTATAGCCGCTCTTTGTTATTCCTTGCATACGTTTTCCCCTTTTCTTTATGCTGACGGTGTTGTTGCGGTGATGTACTCATAGTGATATACACCATTGGTATCGGGTACATCAGTAATGGTGATATCATATCCGACAGCTTCGTCATCCTTGTAAACGATCTCTCCGAGTTCTGAAATGGTTCCGTTGGGAACTACGATTCTCTTTGCTCTTCCGCCCTTAAGAACCATATCGAATACCCATGCGCCGGAAATCATATCCTGTGCGGTAGCCTTGACGGAGATATTTTTGCTTCCGTCTACGATGACATTGCTTGCACCGTAAACGGTCTTAAGAACATCTTCGTTCATTGCTTCGATAAGGGTAAGTGCAAAGGTATCGGGTCTGTCTGTCTGCATATTGAGGACAGTATCACCACCCCATGCCTTAACGGTATCGCTCTCGGGTGAATTGTTGTTGGTCAGACCGTCTTCGGAAACATATCCGAGGTCTACAAATGCCGCATTGAGTGTATCGGTTGCACTTGTAGGAAGCGAAGTTCCGAGAGGTGCCCAATGTACGGCACCGCCGACTTTAGGCTTACCAACTGTTACATTAGTTGCGGTTGTTGCCATAATTTCTTCTCCTTTTAATAGTAAAGGTTGTAATAACAACGATAACGGTACTTCTTTAAGGTTGTGTCGGTGTCATCGTTCCCACCGCCTAAATGAGCGGTTATATCGCCCTCGTTGAATGTCTTCATGGCTTCCCTCAAAGATTCATCCAACACAGCCGCTTCGTACTTGGAATCAGCATAAGACCGAAATTCAAGTGTTACTTCATTGATCTGATTTTCTTCGCCACGGTCGATGGTCTGAAAAACAATGAACTTGCCCGATACATCTTCCGGAGTCTCCAAGTATATTGAAACCCCTTCGAGTACCGATTCGAGATATGTTTTAACTGTTACCTCAATCATTTTTTCTCCTTGACAACTACATGGCATCTGTCGAAGCCGACAAACGATGTTTCTATCTCGCCTTTCTTCTCGCCTTCTGCCATGATTGTATCCATCATAAACTGTGACTTAAGTACCTCTTTAATCCCGGCTGAATTGAGTTTGATTTTAACCTTCGTATCTTTCAAGATGTACCTTCTTATTCCACCTTAAAGGGATGTTTTCCTCAATGCCCGCTGTCGGACTACCTATAGTCCTATAAGTGCCGCCGAACGGAGCGGGTAAAGTTACAAAAGTGTCTTCCCAAGTGTTCTCGTCACCTTTGGGGATTGCCAACGTATAAGCAATCTTCTTGCCATACATGGTAATCGCATTGGTGACATCATCCGTGGAAGGCTCCCCAACTAACACATCCGAAACATCCTTTGTGGTGTCTGTGAATGTAGGCTGACCGAAAGGGTCGGTGCCTGTCTGCGTTCTTGTTGTAAGAGTAACGGTGATGCCTTTCATACGCTCGCCCTCACAAGTACGTTTAAAGGATTGCTTGCACCTATCTGATTGCCAACTCCCAAGAGTTTCTTTTCAGACTTGGAGAGGTAAACACTTCCTACTGTGCCGCCGGGACTCAATGTCCAACTCTGCGAATATCCCATTGCCGACATTGACCCCTGTGATGCTCCCATAGGAATATCACTTGATTCGCTCATTGCTCTTGCGACAGACTCTACAGAAACCGACTTCTTCGCATCTGCTGAAGCATTAGCGTTGTAAGCATCGATTTCGAGTGCCGCCCTTTCGAGCAAGATATCGCAAATGTCTATCTCGGAAGTGGTAAAAGTCTTACCTAATCTCTTTTGTACATCTGTATAGGTTGCGTATGTGGTCATACTGTCCTCATTTCTTTGCTTTGGTTGTTTTCTTGGTAGTCTTCTTCTCTTCTACCTTCTCAACCTCTTTGGTTTCCTCTGCCGTGGGTTTTTCCGATTCAGCGGCGAGAATGTGTCCCGCCGCCGTGTATTCGTCTACTCGGTCATCCGCTACCCACATTTCGGTGTGAGTAAAACCATTAATCATCCGTATCAAACGGAAGGAACTCCTGTTGCGGTAAGAGCGTTGAAGGAATCGGTGAGGGCACGGAAACCAACCTCGATTTCTGCTCTTACTGCAAACATATTTCTCTCAAAGAGATTGATCACGCTGTTGTCAGAAAGAGTGAGGGACGCATCCTCGGAGAAGTTGATCTTCACGCCATCAACCATTCCCCAAACAGCCTGTGTCCAGTCGCCGGTGAAACCAACGGTGGAAGGTGATCCGCTCTTGAAAGCTGCCTTGGTGATCTCGGTTCTCTGTCCGAGTACAACAGGAATGCCGTTCTCGGTAACATTGTTGAAGATGGGTCTCTTGGTGGTGTCAGTAGCACCAAGAAGAAGTCCCTTGCCCTGTGCAGAGAAGATGTAGCCGTTTGAAATACCGCCGTGAAGAGCGATGTCGGTATCTGCGGCAACAAGTCCGGCATAAACATCAGAAGCGATGCTCTGTGCGGTTACGTTTGCGAGGGTATCGAAATCTGATCCGGGTGCGGTACCGAAAAATACGGTGTTATCGAACTTTCTTCCGAGTGCATCGGGAAGCTTCTCTACGATTGCGTTGTAGAGTGCGGAAGCATCTCTTCTGAACTGATTTGAAAAAGGAACGATAACAGAAAGGGTGTAGCCACGAAGAATCTTGGTTGCTACGGAAGGGTTGGAAACAGACTTCTTCTCGGTCTCGCCCGCCCAAGCCGCTTCGGGATCAGAAAGAAGTACGTTGATTGCCGCTCCGTTTCCGGGAAGGGGCATCTGTCTTGCGAGTCTCATAACCTTGGATGATTCCTGTACTTTGGAAAGAATCTGCTCGGTTACGCTTTCGGGAAGGTCAATGTGTGTTCTGTTGGTAGGTACTCCACTTGCCATAATTAATCTCCTTGTGATTTAAAATACTGTGGACATGAACTCAGCAAAATCTGCCTTCGCATTTCCACTTGTGATTTTGGGTACTTCGCCGCCATCCTTGACCTTGGGATAGTTGGGAGTCGCATAGGCTTTAATAGCTTCTGCCTGTGCCTTGCAAGCTTCCTCGGTATCGCCTGTTAAAAGGTGTGCGGGAATACCTGTTTCGGTTGCGATTTTTTCTCTCGTCTGTCTGACCTCTTCAGACTTCTTAAGTCCGGCAAGTTCAGCTTCGAGATTGTTTGCACGTTCAACGGCTTTCTGAAGTTCGCTCTTGTTGGCTTCTTCCGCTTCGTCAAACTTGGTGGCTTTTGCCTTGATCTCTTCATAGTCAGCAAACTTGCTTTTTTCTTCAGCGAGTCTCTTTCCTACGATTGCATTTACTTCATCCTGAGTGAAAGTGCGTGTCTGTCCTTCGACATTTTCCTGTGTGGTTACAGTAGCGTTATCGCTCATATTTTTAATCTCCTTTGATGGATTATTCCTCGTTTTGGGACGAGTTCCCTATTAAAAAAACACCCCGAAAGGTGTTAGTTTAAACGTCTATTAATGTTTCATCGTTGCCATCTGCATAGGCTGTTCTTCTCATGGAATTAATACGCTCCCTCGGTGTACTTCCGTCTGCGTGGTAATACATCGAACGGTATTCTTCGGGATCATATCCGGCAACCTGTGTTCTTTCGTTGTACCTTACGGCATATTGGCAATCACAGTTTGAATGGATGTGTTCTGCGTGTCCGTTCTTGATAGTATTTTTGGAAGCGTATTGCCAACCTCTCGAAGCTAACGTGAGACAGAAAGCACACGTTTCGCCCCTTGGCACCCATGCGACCTGTGCGCCATCCCTTACGGCATTGTGTAGGGTTGTATCGGCTCCCGCCATCTTAACCCATCTAACGGCGGCATTGGCTATTTCATCGAGGTTATTACTCTGTAAGAGAGTTCCATTCACCGCCTTGGCTACATCACCATAATTGGCAAGTTCTGCCATTTCTGCAGGTGCTATATATCGTCCCTCTAAAATAGCGATAGCATCATACATTTCTGCTGATAAAGCCGCCACTCCTTCCCCGTATTGCTGAACTATAGCATAGGCATAGTCAAGAAGTTCTTTTCTCTGCTCTGAAGTTATGTTTTCTATCGCAGAATCGGGCGCATTGTGAAGAATGCTGTTACGCATGAATGTAACGATATCCATCGCCGCTTTTTCATTAAGCTGACGAAGTAACGCTACATACCTATTCCATTCATTCTGCGTTATTGTTGCCATTTGCTACGCTCTCTACAAGTGCCATTCCTCTTGAACGACCTTCCTGTGACTTGATCCGTCTTATGTCGGCTTTATCAAAACCGAGCATTTCAAGGAATACATCAGTAGATGCGAAACCCTGTCTTGCTGAAGCTATTTTGATTGCCGCATCTGCCGTTACCGCTACGGAAGGCATCGCCGGGTTTTTGAAGTGTGCAATTATCGCTCTCTGCTCGTCTGTGAGGTCTTCCAATGCCACATCGTAAGTAATAGCGAGTGCCATTAATGCGATATTCTTAAGGGCTTTGGAATTGTTCTCATTAAGCTGTTGAGCGGTTGCGATAAGTGTCTGACTCTGCGCTAAAATTGCATCGCTCGAAGTCGGGTTGGCATCATTCACAACCCCTGTATCTGATACGGTCAAGCCTGTTGCCGCACTAAACTGTGTTGCGAGCATCCTTAACATCTCAACGTGAGGTGTTATCGTGCCCTGTAATAACTGACCGAACGCAGGTTTCTCACCTGTCTCGGGATTGGTAGTAGCGGCAAGAAGTGAGCCGACATACTGTCTGAACTTGTTATTTACTATGGCATCGAACTGTTCGTCCGTTACACCTAACAAGTATTTCTGTGGAGCGGTTGAAAACTCCAAACCGATTGAAGCGTTAGCAACCGTTCTGACAAAGCCCTGTATAAGTCTTCTTATGGGTTCCTTGATTCTTGACCTTCCGAAAGGCTTATCAGATGTCGCATTCCATATCATGGGTTCTATCAAAGGTCTGCCCATTTTATGTGTATGCTGTTCGGCTTCCCATCCTGTTGCTTTCTTCTCAATTACCCATATCGAATCATCGGTATAGTAATTGATTAAGGTGGGAATCCAATTATGGTTGTTGTCGGGTGTGGTGTCGATGATTGCAAAACCATACGCAATCTGATTCTTGGCACCGTTCCATTTAGCCGCCGCCGTTAAAGGGGAATGGAAACGGATCACTACACCATCATCCGAATTGGATAACGTAGCGAATGTACATCCATACTTCAACTCGTCACGGCAAGCCTTGATATATTCATCAGACAGGAAGTTCTTTTCTGCGATTCTGTCTATGTCTTCGACCTCTTCGCCATTTACTCCGACAAAGCCATCAAACATTGACCTTCCCGCTAATACATCAACCGTCTTGGCTCCCCAAGCACAACCGATTTCCAACTTCATAAGTCCATCCGGCAAGGCTATTCCAAGATTAACTTCGTTAAGAGAGATTTTGCCCTCATAATAACGGTTCTTCTCTTCGTTCTTCATCCTGTGGTTGTTGAAAGTGTCTACTAACTCTCTAAACCTTGCCATTTCCTCTTCGGGAAAATTTCTGATTGTGCTTATCTCTACATTGTGCATTTCTTATCCTCAACCGATTCGCATCGCCTTGCCCGGATCACGCTTGGATGTCTTCGCACCAAAGAGTGCCAAGGCACAAGCTTCTATAGGTGTCGAATTTTCCCCACCAAAACCCCAACCGCCACTAATCGGACGTTTGATTGATGTAATGGCTGATTCTCTCAATGCTTCTTGTCCGGCATACCAAGTTACCGTCTGTTCATCGAGTGCATCAACCAACATTCCTACGGAAGCTATCACATCTTTAACGCTTGGTCTTACTATGCTTCCTTTTATCTTCCATGTGTCGGATATTTTTTCAACAAGGACATCGACACCGTTCTTCCCATCTATGACTACGCAACAAGCTTTACTTGCTCTTGCGTTAAGCCACTCGGCTAACCACGTTGTTCCGTACCCTGTGGGTTTTGCTTCTATAAGGGATATTCTCGCCTTGCCATCTTTCGGAATGACCGCACCACACAAACAAACATAAGAACCATCTGCGGAGAATTTAACTCCATAAGCGGTTTTACCTTCGGGCTTGGGGTCTTCCGATTTACAGGCATCCCATTTCTTTTGGTTGATAGCATAATCAATCTGCCGCACGTTCTCGGGCATAAACCCTAAATGTTCTCTTGCGAACGTGTCTTCGGACATCGTAGAAGCATCCTTTTCGAGTGCTTCAATAAGTAACTGATACCCTAACGATGGATTAGTATCATACCATCTATCCTTGTTGTGGATGTCTCCGATTTCTTTACAACTCCACTCATTAAGGCAATCGCCCTTTTGTGGGTTGCTACGCATCCTTCGGATTGCTCTTGAAAACACAAGTCCTTTATTTCCTTCACCCTTTGGGGGTGTCCCCATCAATATTGTCTGTGGGCTTCCCGAAGGTGCCGCAGAATTTAAAGGAGATAAGGAAGCGTCCTGTTCCTCGGTATAGGCTTGTGCTTCATCCACTACAACAAGGTCAAAAGTTCCACCTCGCCCCATATCGGAATTACTGCCCCTTGTTCGGAACTCGATATGTCCACCGTTGGTTAAATCTAAAACCATCTGTCCGGCACTAACTGTGTAATGATCCACCAACGCATTCAATTCGGGGTACTTTGCGTAAGGGTCATTCTTTCGAGTCCCAAATTTCTTTCGCAAACGGTCAAAAGCTTTCTTTGCGGTTTGAAATTCTTGGGCGGTATGTAATATTTGTTCTCCACGTTTGATTAATCCCCAAGTTTCCCTTGGGTCTGAAACTCCTGTCTTGCCGTTCTGCCTTGGAACTTCCAAAACGCAAAACGAGTTTAAGAGTTTGCCGTCATCATCCACGGCAAGCCAATCATTTAAAATACCTTCTTGCCAAGGGTGAGGTTTGAGGTCATAGCACGAAGATAACTCACTTGCAAATTGACCCTCGGTTTTCTTATAATCACATGAATAACGATAGGTCGGGGTCTGATTCCCTTTTCTACTCATTAGCCGCCTTATTGAGTATTCTCAAAAGCGGGGTATCGTTAGAAGTCTGACCGCAAGCTTCCAACGACTTCAATCTGTCTATTGCTTCGAATAAGCCCGAAACAAGCGGCTTGATGTCTCTTCCGCTGTCGGTCATATCAAGTATTTTTGCATACTTTACGATTGATGCCCGAACCGCTCCTATCTCGCCTTCTTTTCTCCAAGCTTGTTCTACTGATTCGGGAGTCGAATCTTTAGGTTGCTTGTACTTTGGCATACCTAATACCTCCTATTATTCCATGAGTTTATTGTCATCAAGTAAGACATCATATATAAAAGACTTACCATTTAACTTTTGGCTCGTCTTATATCGTTTATTAAGAGAATTTCCTATTGTTGATTTGCAAACGCCCGTTGCTTTGGAAGCTTGGGAGCAATTCCGAAAAATTCCTAAAATCTTCCCATTTCCGTGTTTATTGTGGTTTGGGCTTTGAGAGTGGGGGTGCTA
>Ga0209604_1002230_pt1 | contig 14348 bp, 9 predicted proteins | sample AD_UKC097_MetaG_FD_184405 | JGI IMG/M metagenome (GOLD analysis project Ga0209604, IMG submission 184405) | Active sludge microbial communities of municipal wastewater-treating anaerobic digesters from USA - AD_UKC097_MetaG (SPAdes) (version 2) | ecosystem: Engineered > Bioreactor > Anaerobic >... | reverse complement strand
AACTGGAGCACGCTGGCGGCCGTTGCCGAGGGCACAACTTACTGGTCGGCGTATGACCTGGCCGCTTTCGCCGGTGGAGGCGGGAACACCGGCAATGTCTATCTGGTGGTGGGCCGGTATGATTTCGGAACAAAGGAAATCAAGACCAAGGCGTGGAGAGTGCTCGACAGCGAATTCCCCGACACGGAGCCCGAATCCTGGGATGCCAGCGGCACGCTCAGCACGGGCATTGATGCGATCAACCGGATTCGGCTGAACGTGGGCTCATCTTCGGCCGGGGCCGGTACAATCGGCCGGGTGTTTTTCGATGAAATCCGCTATGCAACCAACTGGGCCGGCCTGATTGCGGTCACCTGTCCGACATGGGCGGGGAGCAACACGCTTGGCAGCACCAGTACGTGGCTGGGCGACACGGAGAGTTTCGAGTTCCAGTCCTATCCCGTGGGACTGGGTCAGACGGCAGGCATTGAGTTCGACTGGTCCCGTGACGGATCGTTCTCCTCTTATTATGACACGTTCTGGTGGAAGAACGAAAACAGCAACAGTTACTGGACCAATCAGGTGCAGATGATTTCTGCCGGCGTGGTGACCAGCCGTTTTGTGGCCTCCGGCAGCGGCTGCACACCCGCGCGCACCAATAATCAGCCGATCACGGTGCAGAATCTCAATCCGCCGACTGACGCAGCAGCCGTTCAGGACGGCACCTTCAGCAACAGCCAGATCAATCTCACCTGGACACGCGGAGTTTCGGGAGGCGCCAAGGACACGCTTGTTGTGCGGCAGACGGCGGATTCCGGCTGGACCGTCCCCGTGAATGGAACCACCTATAACGCCAATGATTCGCTGGGAAGCGGAACTGTGGTGTATCGCGGCGCGCTGGAGGAGTTTGATGACACGGGCCTTTCCCCGGATACAACCTATTACTACCGCTTCTATGCCGAGAACTGGACTTACTATTCGACCAACTATGATGAAGCCAGTGCGGCCACAGCCGGCGGAAGCCAGGAACTGGTCATAGACGGCGGCGCCGCGGACTGGCTGGGTACCCCCGCCACGGTCTATAATGCATCGGCCGGATCGCTGGGAGAGTTTATCTGGACCGACAAGAAGGGCGAATTGAGGGTGGACAGCGGGGACCATCCCAACGGTGATATCTCCGAGTTCCGCGTGTTTGCGGATGAGGACTGGGTGTATTTCCTGGTGAAGATGACCAATATTACGGACGAAGCCAAACCGTATGTGGTCATCGGCGTGGACACGCGCAGAAATTCGGCCAGCGCGGGCATGAACTGGCTGGGTGACGACTCCGGCCTGTTTGCCGGAGGCGACTACTTTGGGGGCGGCGCAGCGGCCGTGCACTATGCCGAGTATCAGCTTAACATCCATTCCGCCGGCGGCGGGGCCAAAATCGAGATGTATGCGAAAGACGGGGCCTACTGGTATGCGCCGCCGACGGGGGGAGATACGAATGTGGCGATCAGCACATCCGGAAATGCAGTTGAACTGAAAGTCGCGCGCGCGGATCTTGGTCTTACAGGCGATGTTACCGGGCGGTTTACGGTGGCGTCCTTCCTGAACACAGGGGCATGGAACAATGACGGCGATGGAACGGTTCACATTGCCGACAACACGGCGGATGCGATTGATTCCATGTCCATTGCCCCCTATAACACGGCCGACAATTCGGCCAGTCTGTCGGCCTGGCTGGAAGACATCAGCGATGCAGACATTGATTTCTGGCTGGATGTAAAATTCTCCGGCACCGGAATTTCTGCGAACAGCAAGGCTTCGACGCCCGTCCTGGTCTCGCCCACAAACACGGCGGCTACGAGCGCAAGTCCGCAGCTGGTCTGGAACAAGTCCACGGATTCAGACGGCGAGGTGACGGGTTATCTGCTGGAAATCAGCACCAACGAGCAGTTCAACGGTGTGACGGGTACAGAAAACGGAACCATCCAGCTTCGGGTGAATCTGGATGCGAACACCACCAACTACACGTTTACCACATCAGCTTCGCAGTACTGGTGGCGCGTGCGCGCCCGTGACACCGCCGGGGAGCTGTCATCCGCGGCCACCCGCTCCTTCCGTGTGGTCGGGAAGCTCGATACCGAAGGGCCTCTGCCAACTCTGCTTTACATCGGCACGAATGTGACGGGTTATCTGGCCGGAGATTACGATACACATATTGCAACATACGGATATATCCAGAGTGTACTGGACAGTGAAATCCGCGACACAAACAATGTCTTCGGGTTCGTGATACAGTGGAGCGATGCCAGCGGAGTCTATGCCACCAACCAAATGAAGGCGGCGGACAGTCCTCCCAACGGGGCGGGAGGTTTTGCTTTCAACATTGTTGACACCGACGGCCGCGTTTCGCCGAACTGGGATCTGGTGGAAATAGATACGGTGAACGGCACCACCAATGACCTGTGGGGTGTAGATCGACCGTTCTATACATCAAACACGCTGGCGGCCGGAAACGGGGATCTGAAGGTGACCAACTACGTGCCGGCGGCTTTCACGGTGACCAATTACGATCCCTCCATTGCCTATTACCTTACACTGAGCGCGGAGGACAGCTACACCGAGGGCGGAAGCTGGTGGGATTACGGATCATGGCCCAGTTTTGCCTCTTCAGCGGCGCTGCCGTACTACAGCGGGTGGTGCGAAGACGGCCCGAACACCATGCGCAACATCACCACGAATTATCTGATCGAAGTGCATGTAACCGATGATGACATCATCGCGCCGGTTGCCAGTACCGATCTTGCCTGGGAGAATGATGCCTCCATGACGGTTTCCAATTCGCAGGGCGCGCTGGCCTATGTGGGCGGGAGCGGTCAGGACGTGCTGTATCAGATCACAGACGGCAGCCTGATTGGCGACTGGCTGACTTTCAGCTTCAACGCGTATGAGTCCTACTATTCCGGTATTGCGCTTGGCACCAGCGAAACATTCAGTCATCTGGGCCGGACTCTGACCAATACGGCCTTTGTGGCGGCATACTGGCAGACCAACTGGGCCAATTACAGCTCATCGCGGAGCCAGACTTCAGACACGCTCAGCGCAGATACGATGATCACATGGTACTGGCCGACCATCACCACACAGGATGTCACCAAACTCTGGGGTCCTGAAAGTCTGTCGGGAGAAATGGGCGTTACGAACATTATCCAGCTTGACCTGTACGACACAGACAACGACCGGGCGGAGGATCAGGCTTCGGCTCGAGTAAATTTCGGCCGAGTCAGGCTGGTGGATGATGATGCCTCGCCGCCGACACTGTCTCTCACCAGCATCGGCGGGCTTTCGGCGCAGAACTTTTACACCGAAAGCGGCGAGATGATGTATTATGATTTTGGAACAGGTGATACCGCCGACCTGCAGCCGGCGCGGATTTTCACGTCCCTTTCGGTTGCCGATCTGACCGTGCTGGGCGTCACGCCAGCCACCGCGGCGGGTGAAAGCGGGAATGCGGTGTCCTACGGCTACTGGAACACGGCCACCAGCTACTGGGAATTCGCCGTGACCGTGCAGGACGGGTTCCGGCTGACTGTGCAGACCATTAGATTCGGCTCCCGGGCGACCTCGACCGGCCCGACAGACTGGGCGCTGAAATACAGCGGCGACGGCTATGCTTCCGACCTCGCATCCGGATCACTGAACAACAATGGAAGTTTTGAAACCATATCCGCATCGCTGACATCGGTGACCAACACCGGCGCAGTGACCTTCCGCCTCTATGGTTCCGGCGCCAGCAGCTATGCCGGCACGTGGCGGCTGGACAATCTGAGCTACACCGGAAAGATTGCGACAGTATCCGGCACCTATCTGGCCACGGACGGGGATCTTCACACAAACGGTCTGGTGATCAAGGCGAGCGCTCAGGACAGCTACAGCGGACTCTATGCGATCACCAGTCCGGACGGGCCTTCCTACGATCTCATATCGCCCGCTGAAGCATCCCATAACAATGCGTTTGGCGCCGGTCCGGCGGTGGATGGTTCGCCCACAAATCAGGCCGTCACGCTGGCGGACACCAATGGTTATCCGTATGCCGATATCGTGCTGGGCACCTATACCGCGGTGGTGCAGGTTATGGACTATGACGTTGACCGGGATGGCGACGGCCTGACCGTGGCGGTGACGGGTGTGGTCACCGTTGTGGATGATGACACCGGCGCGCCGAAATACAGCACGGCGCGCGGAACCTATGTGTTCTTCGACGGCGTCAGCGCGGGATCAGAGGGGAATGCCGTGACGGACGGCATGCTGACCAACGGGCTCAGCATCACCAACAGGCTCTATGATGAAAAGAGCGGCATCCTGAGCACCAGCGTGCAGTTCCGGCTGCTGGATCCGATCGGATGGGACAGCGGCCTGCAGGACTTCACCACCGGGCCGGCCGACGGCGAATCCCTCACCAACAAATTTGCGGACGACACGGTGGTTTCGGTGGACGGATTTGACGTGGATCTCCAGAACCGCTCGCTGGGCGTCTGGACCACCCTTTTCTACGCCACGGACTTTGATCTTGATCGGCCCGGCGATGTGCTTTCCACGACCCAGAGCCTTGTAATGTACGTGGTGGACGATGACAAGCTGGGCCCGCGCATGACGAATTTCCTGTCCATGGGGTCGGCCGGGGTGCTCATTGCCTCGGGCTTCGAGGTGATTGACGGATGGGAGGCTCACAGCGAGGGGAACTGGACGGAGGAGGCCTTTGACGGCACCTGGACCGGCTCCAACATGTATGTGAACACGCTGAACGGCCGCGGCCCCGAAGGCACTACTGCGGGTTATAATGCGGGTTTCAATGATGTGAACGATTCGCTGCAGATGCCGCCGGTGGATGGACCCGGCTGGGTTGTGCTGTGGGCGAAACTGAGCGCCGAGGGCGAGTCCAAAATGATGCTGGAATGGCTCGATGATTCCACATGGACCAGCGCGGGCGAGCTTTCCATCACCTCCACCGGATATTTTGAATATGCCTGGACGGTCGGCATGACCAATGCGGGGGTGTCGCTGAGGCTTCGCATGACGGAGAAAACCACCGGAAATCGTTCAATCTATATTGATGACATCGCCGTCGTTCCGGTCAGGCCCTGGACCAATTCTGCGGTGTCGCTGGCGTGGGAGGCTTCTTCCGACGCCGATACCGGCGACTCCGGCATTGATGAGTACAGGGTCGTGGGCCTGAACGCCGGCGCGCCGCTCTATACTACCAATGGCGCCGGAGTCAGCGCGCTGTCTACATCCGTGGCTCCGGCGGTGGAGGGGGTGGTCACGGGTTATGTCTTTGCGGTGGATGCCGATCTTGACCGCGGCTCGATTGACCGGACGATGGGGCTGGCGGTGCCGTACATCCTGAAGATTGACACCACGCCGCCCGCCCAGATTGTTGTCACGAATGCCTCGGAAGGGCCTGACGACACATCCGAAATCCGCATCGGATGGAATCCGGCGGCGGATGCCGGAAATCCGGCCCTTTCTCCGTGGAAGAGCTATGTGGTGTTTTACACAGATGACGGCGGCACAGCCGACACCAATGACATGTTCATCTATGTGGACTCCGGCGGGCCTTCCGTCCTGGGTGATATTGGCACGCGCGAAGTGATACTTTCCAATTTTGTCAACGGCTCCACCTACAACCTGGCGGTGGCCGGCCTGGACGAAGCGGGCAACATGGGCCCGCTGGGCGGCTTCACGAATGTCACGCTGGCGGTGCTCAGTGTGACGCAGTCGCTCGCCGAGGTGGATACTGTTGTGACCAACGGCGTGCATGTGTCCTTCACGGCCACCAATTCGCAGGGCATCATGAACCGCAAGATTGATGTGCTCTACGCAGATAGCCTGCAGTTTGTTGAAGCCCTCACCAACGAATGGACGCTGCTGGGACTCGCTGACAGCACCAGCTTCCTGATTGACACCGGCCAGGTGTCGGGCGTTCCTCCGCGCCAGCTCGGCGCGAACATGATGCGTTTCTATCGCGCGGCTTCCCAGAACAACTGGCTGCCGGCACGCAACCCGCGCAGCGCCTCCGTCGAAATCTTCGGGGTCAAGCCCGTCACCCTGTATCCGGGTCAAAACTGGATATCGCTTCCCTTCTGGCCGACCCGCCAGAATATTCTGCATGTGCTCGGCAGAAGCCTGCCTGCCGGAACCACGGGCGGGGATGAACAGGCCACTCGGGTGTCCTGGTACGACCGCAACAACGGCGGGTGGCTTGCGACGCAGGAAGTGGCGCTGATTCAGTCTTCGCCCACCAGTTTCTGGCTGTATACCGAGGGCGGCGGTGGTGGCGACGGCAATGATGCGATTCTCCCGCTTCATGAGGCCTTTGTAATCGAACTCCCAACCAATGCCGCGCCGCAGACCATACTGCTCACCGGTCGCGTGCCGACCAACTCCATGGTGCAAACGGTTCGCGCCATGCATAACAGTGTACCCGGCCGAAACCTGGTGTCCTTCAATGCTCCGCGCTATCTGCATCCCTCGCAGATGGGTCTGCTGGAGGCGGGTTTTCAGGGCGGCGCCGCGCCGATCTGGTCCGATCAGATATGGAAGTATGACCGCTCAGGCCAGTTTGCCCCGTATCCTGTCTGGTTCCGCACAAGCGACAACACCTGGCGACATACGCATCCGTTCCCGTTCCCGCCGGTGGCGTCCAATTACTTTGGGCCTGATGACGGCATTTTTATTCACACCCGCGCCTCCACCAGCGACTGGTCGTGGACCAACAAGATTCTTTACAAGCTGCCGACCTCGCGCATGGACCTGTAAAAAGTTCCAATGACTGGAACTTTTTACAGAAAAACTTCCAATGGTTGGAACTTTTCGCGGCAAAACTTCCAATGATTGGAACTTCTGGGCCGGTTCAGGCCCAGAGCTTTTCGGGATAGATTCCGCTGTCGGTCAGCGTCCTGATTTGCGCCTGCACGAAGGGCCGGTCCTCTCGATAGGTTACGCCGAACCAGGTTGCCGGGGTATGCAGAACCTTCACACGCATCGCCCCGGCGCGTATCGCGCCGGTGACCGCGGCGGGAATGCCAAACTCCGCCCGGGGATTCGCGATGTGCTCCTTCAGGAAGTCCGTAAAATGCATTCGCGTCTGTTCAAGGAAGCCGGGCATGAAGCCCCAGCAGTTCATCGAAACAATTTCATTTCCGGTCAGTTTAATTCTTTCTCCGAGCGGGCTGATTCCGCTGATACCCCCCCCGGTTTCGCGGATATCCGTGTGTTCAGAGGTCCCGGTCAGAAAGCCTTCCGCGCTGGTTTGACAAAGGCCCCGCGAAACGGCCCCGTGAGGCGACAGCGTCTGGCGCAGAATGAATCCGACCATGCAGGAGTCTGTTTCTGCGTCGCCCGACAGGTGCCGGGCCAGGGCGCGAAAGGCCTCCGCGCCGTAGAAATCATCGGCGTTGATAACCGCGAAGGGCCCGTGCAGCTGATCTGCCGCGGAAAGGATCGCGTGGGCCGTGCCCCAGGGTTTGGCCCGTTCGGCGGGCGGTTTGAATGGCGCGGGAATATTCTCCATTTCCTGAAAGGCGAAATCCGCGGCCACCGGTTTTAAACCTATGCGCTCGCGGAACGCCTGCTCCATTTCGCGGCGGATCACGAAGACCACCCGGCCAAATCCCGCGCGAACAGCGTCAAAGATGGAATAGTCCAGAATGGTTTCCCCGGACGGCCCGACGGGATCAAGCTGTTTGAGGCCGCCATACCGGCTGCCGATGCCGGCGGACAGGATCAGGAGGGAGGGCTTCATTGTTCAGCTCCTTTTCAACTGCCGGTCGAGGCGTGCCGTGATGTCGGCCGCCATGCGCTCAATATAGCGCTGCACATAGTCGGAAATGTCGAGATCCGGATTTTGAACCAGCGGAGACAGATCCATTGCAAACGAAACCTTTGACGCAATATCCTGTGATCGGGGATCAAAGAACGTGGCATTGCTCAGCCAGCGGCCCACAGTGGCGCGGTTGTATTTTTTCCCGCTGGAAATCTGCGAGTCGTGGGCCCCAAGCAGGGCATTCGCGATGTTTTCGTGTCCGGCCACAGACATGATCACCTTGTCGGCATCGAGGAGCCAGTCAAGACTCCGCCAGACTTCGCACCCGTAAACAGTGGGCGGAACATCGCCAACGGGGCTTTCGCGAAGAGCTTCGATCACCGCCACACAGACGGCAACGTGCGTGTCGTGCTTGTCGGCCGGGTTGTGAGTGTAGATAATGGATGGGCTGGTTGTCTTCAGAAGCTGCTTCAGATCGTTCTTCAAATCTTCGCTGACGGGATTCCTGATTGATTCTGAGTTGTAGTCCAGCTGAGCGACGAAGCTGTACTGGCCGATGGCGGCCGCCGTATTCTGTTCCCGGGCCCGGATGGCGCGCATTTCTTCCTCTGTGCAGTGCGCATAGGGGCCGTTGCCCGGGGTTCCCCGTCCATCCGTGCAGGCAATGCCGCCGAACCACAGCTCCTTTTTGTGGAGACACTGGAGGATGCCGTGATAGGCCATGATTTCAATGTCGTCCTGATGGGCGCCGATTCCGAGGTGGGTGGTGTGCGCAAAGGCCTCTTCGGGCGTGAAATCATCGGGGAAGAAGAGCGTCGCTCCGGGATTGTTCAGCTTAATCATAATCAACTTCCCCTGCAAGCAGAAGAGCCGCCTCTTGCGAAGCGGCTCTTCCATTCACGGTTTGAAATCTAGCTCAGCTTCGCTTTGGCCGCCGCCGCGATGGACCCGAAACCCTCCGGGTCATGGATGGCGATTTCGGACAGCATCTTGCGGTTCAGACGGATGTCCGCCTTCTTCAGCCCGTCCATCAGACGGCTGTAGGTGATGCCGTGGGCCTTGCAGGCCGCCGAGATACGGACCACCCAGAGCGAGCGGTAATCGCTTTTCTTGCGGCGGCGATGCTCAAAGGACATCGCCATGGAGCGGTCCACGGTTTCCGTGGCTGTGCGGAAGAGCTTGCTGCGCCCGCCCATGAATCCGCGGGCGAGTTTCAGCCTTCTTTTCCGTCTTTTTCTTGAAGCGGGTGCGTTGGTTGCGCGTGGCATGGTTTACCTCCTGAAATCAGCTGTGAAGCAGCGTGGCGATGCGCTTGTGGTCGGCTTTGGACACCATGGCGGCGGACGCCATGCTGCGTTTCTGTTTCCGGCTCTTGCCCGTCAGAATGTGGGCGCCGCCGGCGGAAGAACGCTTGAACTTCCCCGTGCCCGTTTTCTTGAAACGCTTGGCAATGGCTTTTCTGGTTTTCTGCTTCGGCATAACTGATTCCTGTTTAATATTCTCTTCCCTGAAAACGGGGGCTATATGTACGACAGACCCGCCCGTTAGTCCAGCCCTTTTGCATAAAAAAAGCAAAAAAATTTGAATTACAGGCTGAAATTTCCGCCCGGACTGATATAAGGTTATATAGAGATCAGAAGCATTCAGCGGGACAGACTGTCATGAGACTCGTTTTGGGCGGAGTCCGGGGCACCAGCCCGGTAGCAGATCCGAAGTTCGCAGAGTTCGGCGGTGACACGTCTGCCTTTCTTGTGGAGGGCTCAAACGGGGAGGCCATTGTTATTGATGCCGGCAGCGGAGTGCGCGTCCTCGACCCCTATCTCCGCCAGACGGACCACTCCTCCGCTGTGCTGCTCCTGATGACCCATTACCATCTTGACCACCTTATGGGGTTCCCTTCTTTTTCTGTGATATATGACTCCACGTGGGATTTGGAAATCAAGGGTCCCCGGCTGGACGGGGTTGCGGCATCGGACGCCGTCAGGCATATTCTTTCGCGCCCGTTCTGGCCTCTTCAGCTCGAGGCGCTTGGCGGGAACATTGTCTTCACGGACCTTCCGGAAGACGGCGGCGCGCCGCATATCTATCACGGGCTGGAAGTGCGCTGGTGTCCTGTCCCGCATCTGGGGGGGTGCGTTTCGTATCGGTTGGATGACCCGGCCACCCGCCGCAGCGTGGTCATAGCCACGGATGTGGAATGGCCTCTGGCCTCGGAGACAGAGCGCCACAATTTCATGGAGTTCTGCAAATATCCGGCTCCGCCGGACCTGCTGGTTTTTGACGGTCAGTTCACCCCGGATAATTATGCGCGTTTTCGCGGCTGGGGCCACAGCACGTGGCAGGACGCCATTGATGTCGCAAAGCTGGTGAAAGCCGGCGAGCTGATTATCACGCACCATCATCCGCGCAGCGATGATGAAAAGCTCCGGCAGATTGAAGCAGAGGTGAAGCGGCAGATGCCCAATGCATGGCTGGGCCGGCAGGACGCCGCAATCGAAATCGGCTGACGCGCCTATTTCGACTGCTTGATCCGCAGCTCGGGATGCTCGCTCGCCACAAAGCTGTTGGGCGGCACGGTCTCCATCAGAAACACGTTGCCTCCGATGGTTGAATTGCGGCCGATCACCGTTTTGCCCCCCAGAATGGTGGCGTTGGCGTAAATCACCACATTGTCCTCCACTGTGGGATGCCGCTTGATGTGCTTGACGGGCTGCCCCTGTTCGTCGAGATCAAAGCTGCGGGCGCCCAGTGTCACACCCTGGTAAATCTTGACATGATTCCCGATGGTGGTGGTTTCGCCAATGACGATGCCGGTCGCGTGATCCATGAAGAACCCGTGTCCAATCGTGGCGCCCGGATGAATGTCCACGCCGGTCTGATGGTGGATGTACTCGCTCATGATGCGCGGGACAATGGGGACCTTCATGCGGTAGAGTTCGTGGGCGAGCCGATGAGAGGCAATCGCCAGAAGCCCGGGATAAGCGAGCTGCACTTCCGCATAGGTGAGCGCCGCCGGGTCCCCTTCATAGGCGGCCCGGACATCCTCCACCAGCAGTTTGCGCACATCCGGAAGCCGCTTCTGCAGTTTGCGCAGGATGTTCACGGCCTCGCGAGCGGGATCGCAGACTTTTTCAACGCCCTCCGTCCGCGCGGCCTGTCCCAGCCAGCGGAAGGGAATAGCCTTTTCCAGTTCGGGGCGGAGAAGCCTCCAGCCGTGACTGAGCCGCCTTAGCAGAAAAATGCCCAGTTCTCCGCGCTCGATGGTGTCCGGGGTCATTTTCCCGGGAAACATGACGTCGATATAGATCTTAAGGGCCTCAATGATGTTGGTGGCGTTCGGATAGGATGAAAGAACGGCCTCCGGACTGTCCTTGCCGTCGACGGAATACAGCGGGAGCAGTTCCGCCACCGCTTCGCAGAGGCTGTGCTGGTTTTCGCCGGCGATGCATAATTTCTTCTCTTTGGTCATAGAAACCGCCTTTCAACGGAAAACAAGGCTACTGCACCCGGCTCGGCGAATCAAGTTTATGCTTGGACAAAGCCGCCCGTGCGCATAACGTCTGTCCTGATCATGAAAAGATTCGTCAAAATTGCGCTGATTGCGGCGGCAGTTCTGGTGCTCATTGTGCCTCTTTTTTTCCGAATTCTGGCCAGAAAGGCCGTTGTCTGGGCTGTGGGCCGAGAGACGGGCCTGAATCTTGAAATCGGCCGGCTGAAAATAGGGAAGCTCGGATCATGGTTTGAAATAACAGACTTTCGGCTGATGAATCCGGAGGGTTTCGAGCCTGGACCCTGTGTCGAAATCGCCAGACTGCATGTGCGCTACAGTCCCCGCAGTTTGTTTTCAGACACCCTTCGCATTTCCCGGCTTTATCTGGATATTTCCCGTGTGCTCATCGTGGAGGAGGGCGGGGCCTCCAATCTTGACCCGCTGGTGGAAAAAACTCTTTCTGCGCCGGTCCGGCCGGAAACCGCGCGTTCGGCACATAAATCCCGTCCAGCCCAAACCGAGCCGGATTCCTCACCTCCGCCGACAACATCGGACGGTCGGAAGGATGTGAGCATTGGCGAGCTGACGCTGAAACTGGGCACACTTGAACTGCGCCGGCGCGCGGCAGATGAAGACGAGCCGGTGATTCAGGAGTTTGTTTTTAATGAAACCGTTGTTCTCACAAATGTGGTCAGTCCGGAGCAGGTTGTTCAGCGCGTGGCCGCCGGCTTTCTGGTGAAGCAGATGGCATCCGGCCTGCTTGAACCCTGAACAAATTCTGGTCAACAGACATTGACGTCGGCCCTGTGATGAGTTAGTTATCAGCGGTTCTGAAATCCTCTGGTCGGGGCGTAGCGCAGACTGGTAGCGCGTCTGAATGGGGTTCAGAAGGTCCCGAGTTCAAATCTCGGCGCCCCGACCATTTTTTATTTCGTGGCATTTCGGCCCAAATCCCCCACGGGCCGGGGAACTCGACGCGGAGACGCGGCGAGGCATTTCCGCGACTGGTGACGCGATGCGGCGACGTGATCCCCGCGACACGCGACACGCGGGCCGCCGCTGACGCGGCGGCGTTTTCGGACTCGGACGACGGGACGACGAAGAAGCCGGAGGGACGCGGTTTTGCGCTGGCCTTCAACGACTTGCTGACCGGGGAACCGGACACGATTTCCGGGGCCGCCTCCGGCGGCATGAGGTCGGCGCGTGCGGCAAGGCCGCCGCGCCGAGCGTCTTGGTCGGACTTCTGCCCCGCCTGTTCCGAACGGGTGCGCGTCTTCTCTTCGTCTGTGATTTCATCCTGAACCGGCTTGAACAAGTACAGGTTCGAGCCGATTTTCTGGAAAAAATCGCGTATCGCGGCGAGGTCGTCGGAAAAAGCCGTCTTTTCGGCCTGATTTGCAGCCTTCACGAAGGTCTCCAACGGTTCGAGCCAACAGTTGCCCTTGGCCTCGATCTCGGTCAGTTTCTCGCGTCGCTTCGCCTTCTCGTTCAGGAATTCCGCTTTGCGCCCGGCGTAGTCTTCCCGCGTGATAGAGCCGTCAAGGAACACATCAAGCAGGCGGTTGACTCGTTTGTCGAGTTCCGTGAGCTGATCCTTGTACCGTTGCGCCTCCGCCGTGGCGCGGTCGCTCTCGTCCCGCCGCCAGACTTCAATCTGTGCAAGCATCAACTCGGCCCACTCGTCGGAAATGGAAACCCGCCGAATCCAGTCCCGCATTAGGTCGGCAAGCTCTTCTTCTCGGATGTAGCCTTTGAGGTCACACGGACCGAGTTTCTTGGTGCATCGGTAATAGTGGTGTCCCTTCTGGCGTTCGGCGGTGACCGACGCGCCGCACTCGTCGCAACCGACAAGGCCAAGAAACGCGAGCGGTTGCCGCTGTTTCTTGGTCTGGTAACGTCCCCGGCCACGGTCGGCCAAGACCTTCTGAACGCGGTCAAAAAGCTCCTGGGGGATGAATCGCTCGTGTGTGCCCTCGTATTCCTCGCCCGCCCAATCGAAAACACCGATGTAAAACCGGTCGGCCAGAACCTTCGGAATCATGCTCCGGGCAAGGGGTCTTTCCTGATGGCTGAGCAAGCCCCATTTGGCGGCAAGTTCGGCCATTTGGTCGAAGTTGTAGCGGCCTGTTGCGTAGGTCTCGAAGAGTCGCCGCACAAGAGGGGCTTTCTGCTGGTGAACCTCGATTGTCCTCAATCGTGGTTCGTTCAAGTAGCCCAAGGGCGGCTTGTGCGGATAGACGCCCCGGCGAATCTTCTCCCGCATTCCTCGCCGGACGTTTTCCGAGAGCGCATCCGAATAGTACTTCGACTGCCCGAAAGCCATGTTGAGGACGAACTTCCCTTGCGGCGTGTTCTCAAACCAGAATGTCGGGAACTTCAAGGCGGTGAGTTTGCCGGTGTCCACGAGATAGATGATCCGGCCGCCGTCAACCGAGTTGCGAGCCAACCGGTCGGGATGCCACGCAAGCAATGCGTCGGCTTCCCCTCGTTCCACCAGCCGGAGCATGTCGTTGAAAATCGGTCGGCCCGGTTCCTTGGCCGTCATGGACTCGACAAACTCGCGGGCGATTGTGAACGATTCCTTTCGGGCATACTCGCGCAACTCATTCAGTTGCGCGTCAATCGAAAGCATCTGCCGTTCTTCGTCGTCGGTGCTCTTGCGGGCGTAGAGAAACACTTTCATTTCCCGGCCTCCTTTGCCTTGGCTTGGGCCTGTGCCTTCGTCTTCTCCGCTTCGGCGATGATCTTCTTGAAGCCTGCCACGTCCGGCGGGGCGATAGGCTGCAAGAGGATATTCTTGCCGTCTGTGAAAATGGCGAATTTCGTCCCGATGCGAGCGCCGAGAACCTTGCGCGTCGCCTCGGGGATCACGATTTGACCGCGTGAAGACATGCGAGTCAGTTCAAAATGCATGGGGCTCCTTTTGTCATAAGATACTCTTACGCGATAAGGTAACGGGCTTGTGAAGGGAAAGCAACTCATTCCGCATGGGGGCGCGGCAATCTTTGCGCCGCTCCCGCCCGCGTGTGAGGAACGAGCGCCAAGGGCGGGAAGTGGCGCATGTTG
>Ga0209604_1002218_pt1 | contig 14400 bp, 8 predicted proteins | sample AD_UKC097_MetaG_FD_184405 | JGI IMG/M metagenome (GOLD analysis project Ga0209604, IMG submission 184405) | Active sludge microbial communities of municipal wastewater-treating anaerobic digesters from USA - AD_UKC097_MetaG (SPAdes) (version 2) | ecosystem: Engineered > Bioreactor > Anaerobic >... | reverse complement strand
ACGAGGAGAAGCCTGAACAGGATATCGAGTCTTAACCAAACCGGCATTTAGGGGACATTTTATTCCGACACAAAGGGGACAAATTATTCCGGCAAAAAGTGGACAAACTTCTTCGGCATTGACAAGGTCATCGGCATCGTGGGCCGTTCCGGCTCGGGCAAGAGCACGTTGGCCAAGCTGGTGCAGCGGCTCTACATCCCCGAGGCGGGCCGCATCCTGGTGGATGGTGCGGACCTGTCCATAGTCGATACCCAGTGGCTGCGCAGGAACATCGGGGTGGTGCTGCAGGAGAGCTTCATGTTCAACCGCACCATCAGGGAGAACATCGCTCTCACCGACCCGGGCCTGCCCATGGACCACGTGGTGCGCGCCGCGACCCTGGCAGGGGCGCATGACTTCATTGCCGAGCTGCCCGAGGGGTATGACACCCTGGTGGGCGAGCAGGGCTGCAACCTGTCCGGTGGGCAGCGCCAGCGCCTGGCCATCGCCCGGGCGCTCATCACCAACCCGCGCATCCTCATCTTCGACGAGGCCACGAGCGCGCTGGACTACGAGTCCGAGCGCATCATCCAGGACAATATGGCGGGCATCTGCCAGGGCAGGACCGTGCTCGTCATTGCCCACCGCCTGAGCACGGTGAGGCACGCGGACCGGATCATCGTCATGGAAAAGGGTCGCATCATCGAGATGGGCAACCATGCCGATCTGCTCGCGGCAGGGGGTTACTATGCGAAGCTCCACAGCTTCCAGAGCGAGCCGCCGCAACCTCCCAGGCCCGTAATCATCACCCAGGGCAAGCCGTTCGCCAAGGTAGTCAAGGCCGATCATGCTCACAGGTTCCCCTCTCCACCTCTGGAAGAGGGACAGGGGGAGGGATAAGTGGGCACCGCCTTCTGGACAACCCTCAAGGACGCCTGGTCCAGCCGGGCCGCCATGGGCGACAAGCGCCTGACACAGGTGGAGCGCGCCTTCCTGCCCGCGGCCCTTGAGATCCTGGAGACCCCGCCGTCGCCCTCGGTGCGCATCCTTTCCTGGTCCATTGTCATCTTGTTCACCATCGCAATCACCTGGGCCTGCTTCGGCCACATCGACATCGTGGCAGTGGCTGAGGGCAAGATCATCCCGAGCGGCCGCACCAAGGTGATCCAGCCTTTGGAAAAGGCAGTGGTCAAGGCCATCCTGGTGAAGGAGGGGCAGTACGTGAACCAGGGCGATGCCCTGATCGAGCTCGACCGGACGCTCACCGGTGCGGACCAAGCCAAGTATACCAAGGAGCTCGCCTTTATCAATGGGACTATAAAAAGGCAGGAGCTGTTCGTAAAGCTCCTGTCCTATCCGGGAAGGGCCGTGGATTCCGCGGGACTCCAGGCTGCCCTTCCTACAGACTATGACCAGGTCCAGCTCCTGCTGCAGCAGTGGAACAGCTACCGGTCAAGGCGCGATTCGCTGGAGGCCCAGCTGAGGGAGAATCAGGCTGCCAGGCGCACGAGCGAGGAGGTCATCAAGCGGCTGGAGGAGACGCTGCCGTTGACGGTGAAACGCTTCCAGGCGTACCAGAAGTTGAAGGACGAGGGTGCGGTCTCGGACTTCGATTACATGGACAAGCAGAAGGAGTTCATCGACCAGCGCCAGGCATTGGCTGCTGAGCGGGCGCATCACGAACAGCTCGATGCGGCGGTGAGGACCATAGAGAAGGAGATCCTGGCGCTCGATGCCGAGGCGCGCAGGCAGGCGCTGGCTGAGATACAGGATATGCAGCGGCAGCGCCAGGCCATGGAAGAGGAGTTGACCAAGGCGACGGACCTCAATGCCAAGCAGGTGCTGTATGCGCCCGTGACGGGCGAGGTGCAGCAGCTGGTGGTGACCACGGTAGGAGGTGTGGTGACCGAGGCCCAGCCGCTGATGCTGATCGTGCCCAAGGGCGCGAAGCTGGAGGCCGAGGTGAACGTGGAGAACAAGGACATCGGGTTTGTACGGGAAGGTCAGGTTGCTGAGATCAAAGTGCATACGTTCCCGTTTACGCGGTATGGGGTGATCGATGCAAAGGTGACGGGAATCACCCGTGATGCGGTGGAGGATGAGAAGCAGGGACTGGTGTACAAGATGCGCCTAGAGATGGCTAGGTCAAGCCTGATGGTGGATGGGAAAGAGGTCGGGCTGTCGCCGGGCATGGCGGTGAGCGCCGAGGTGAAAACGGGAAAGAGGAGGCTCATCGAGTACTTCTTGTCGCCGCTGATTCAGCATGTGGATGAGAGTGTTAAAGAACGGTAATAGGACAATTAATCTTACAGTAGGTAAGGGGTGCTCATGAAGAGATGTACATATATCTTTTTATTATTGTTCATAATCATTTCTTGTAAAACCAAGGATGATCTTCAAAACGCCAAAGTGGCTTATAATAATGGAGATTATGCAACTGCATTTTCATTAATAAAACCTTTAGCAGAAGATGGAAATGCAGAGGCAGAGCTGGGATTAGGAATAATGTATGCCAAAGGCCAGGGAGTAACTCAGAACTATAAAGAAGCCTTTAAGTGGCATCGAAAAGCTGCAGAAAAAGGAATACCTCTAGCCCAATATTTTGTTGGATTAATGTATGCACAAGGCCAAGGAACGCCCCAGAATCTTAAAGAAGCTCTAAAGTGGTATTATAAATCTGCTGAGCAAGGTATCGATCTTGCACAATACAATCTTGGAATCATGTACTTCAATGGGATAGGAACACAAGCTGATTATAATAAGGCCGCAGAATGGTTCCAAAAAGCTTCTGATCAGGGGCATGCCATGGCCCAGTATAATCTAGGTACCATGTATGCTAACGGGTTAGGTCTTACAAAAGATTCTAATAAAGCTTTTCAATGGTACCTTAGAGCAGCCGAGCAGGGTGTGGCTAAGGCTCAATATAATCTAGCCATAATGTATGATAATGGAGATGGGGTCTCAAAAAATCATAAAGAGGCTATAAGATGGTATGCTAAGGCTGCTGAAAAAGGCATTATCCATGATCAGGAAGATGAGAAATGCATAAATAGAAAATCGCCTATTTTATCAGCTGCGGAACGAATCAAGGTATACAGAGTTAATGCTGAAAAAGGAGATGCATTGGCTCAATATAATCTTGGAGTCATATTTGCTAAAGGTTTAGATGTCCCAATTGATCATGTAGAATCCGTAAAATGGTATCAAAGATCAGCTGACCAAGGATTAGCACAAGCGCAAGATGCGCTTGGTATTTCATATATTAATGGTTATGGAGTACCACAGAATTTCAATCTTGCCTCCCATTGGTTCAAGAAAGCGGCTGAACAAGGATATTCAAAAGCACAATATAATCTTGCAGTTTGTTATGAGAGAGGTATGGGAGTTACACAAGATTATCAAAAAGCTTTCGAATGGTATTCAAAGGCCGCTGAAAAAGGTGATGCAAGCTCTCAACTAAATCTCGGAGTTTTATATGCGAATGGCTGGGGTGTAAAAAAGGATTACGAAAAAGCTGTAAGTTTTTACAAGAAAGCAGCTGAACAAGGAGAAGTAAAAGCCCAGTATAATCTTGGTGCCATGTATGAGGTAGGTCAAGGCGTCCCTCAAAACTATTCAGAAGCCTTCACTTGGTACCTAAATGCAGCAGAACAGAATTTCACCAAGGCTCAGAAAAAAGTCGCTGTTCTGTATATTAAAGGATCAGGTGTTAAACAAGATTATATAAAAGCATATCTGTGGTTTTCCCTTGCTGAAAGAAATGGCGATATCAATGTAAAAAAAGAATTGGTCTATGTTTCGAAAAGAATGTCTCAGGTTCAGATCAATCAGGCAGAAATGCTTATTAATGATTGGCGACCAAAGGACAATAAACGAACATATTCCACAGATTAACAAATTATAAAATTATAATAGGGAGGTTGATATGGGTTATAGTTTGACTCAGTTGAATAGTGATAATCAGACGTTCAAAGACCATTATTGGAATGAGATTCAATCAGCTCAAAATGATTTTAAAAATAGTATGGCAGACTTAGAAAACATGTCAGAAGATGATGCTGCTGAACTCGTTGCTAACTATGTTTCAGCAGAACTCAATGCAAAGGCAAATGCTGCAGATTATATTGCACTACACTCTAGTGATCCTACAGAGGTTGCTTTTTGGCAGAGTATTGCAGAAATGGTTAGAGAAAAGTTAAATAGTCTTCCTCAAAACCTAACATGGTCAGAGATAAAACAATGGCTTCATGATGAGTTGGGATGGTTCCGAGGACAAGATCCGGACTTTCAGGCTGAAATGGCAGACCGAGTGGAACATTTAGGGAATGGAATTAATGAAATTAGTAGTCTAACGCCAATATCTCCAGCTGGGAGAGTTCCATTTTGCACTGAAGTAGTATTATCAAATACTCTTCCAGACTGGGATTATGGTTATGATACTTCACAAACACCTAAGTATGATAAATGGTGGTACAGGTATAAGTGGTTCCCTAAAGTTGATCCTGAAACGAGTGATGACTTCAATAGCTCCCGCAACTGGTTCTTTCGAAGCGACCCACTTGTCATCGACCTTGACGGAGATGGCATCGAGACCGTCGGACCAAGCGCTAATATCATGTTCGACCATGACGGCGACGGAACCCTGAACGGCAAGGTGAAGTAAAAGCCCAGTTTTATCTTGGTGCCATGTATGAGAAATGAAATTATAAAGAACGCAGAATCAAATAAAAATAAAAAGATATGGTTTGTAGTAGTAGGCTATTTGATTGTTGTTATTATATTAACATATTTGTTACCATATAACATTCTTGATAGGTTCACTTTTCTCAATAGGTTTGTTAGGCTAATGTCAAATGTTTTTCCGCCAATTTACTATTTTGGAATTCATTCTGATTTTAGACAGATATCGCAACTTATTTACTCAATTGAGATTGTATCTTTTCCAATACTAACAGTAATATTTCATAGACTGATAGGTTTCAATTTGAATAATGAAAGATTTAGCAACCTATTGAAAAAACCATTCATATATTTTGTCTTATTACCAATAATATTATTGGGGATAGTATTAGGTCCATTATTCTTTTACCCAAGAGGGCCCAGCCTTGCAACACATAGATTAATTTTTATAACAGCCTGTTATCATTCGAAGATTATATTTTCTCTCGCAACTGTCTGCCTATTCTGGACTAGTATTTATTGTTTTTTGATTTTTATCGGTCTTTTTAGAGGTCTTTTTACTAGTTTTCTCAAAAATAACATATAGGAGGTTGTTATGAGTAGTACATATAATTCATTTAATCAAAACTTAAATTCATATGCAGAAAATCTTGGTGAGAAAATAAGAAGCGGTTGTGACGGTTTGATTGCTGGAATAATGGCATCTGGTAAAACTAAAGCTGAGATAATGGAGCTAACGTATCAATTCGCATTGGCACAAGTAAGGCTTTACAAACAGGAAGCACTTGAATGGGCTTCAAGAGCACAAGATCCTACTGAATCGAATTATTGGATGAGAGTAGCCGAACAGAATGAGCAATGGGCAAATAAAATGGTCCAGAATTATGTGAGTGAAGGTGCAGAAGCTGCTCTACAGAAAGCAGCGGCAGAATCAAAAGTTTTTGCAGGTGATATCCTAGGAAAAGTCGGAATGGTTTTTGATTTTGGCCTGATGGAAGTTTATGCTCTAAGTGGAGATTGGGACAACCTTGGAAAAACGGCATCAGGAGTACTATTAGGGCTTGGAACTGGGGCCATTTTAAGCGGAATAGCAACTGTTGGTCTTGCATTGGGAATAACAATACCAGTCGGGCTCTTAGCAGTGGCAGGATTTGGCATTGGTATAGGTCTCAATTATGCAGGTGAATGGTTATGGGATAAATTAGGTAAACCTGCCAGTGAATATTGGGGAGAAGTATTATATGAAAATTTTGGTCCTCCGATTTCAAATGATACTAGTGATGATTTCAACAGCTCCCGCAACTGGTTCTTTCGAAGTGATCCTCTTGTCCTCGACCTTGACGGCGATGGCATCGAGACCGTCGGACCAAGCGCAAATATCATGTTTGACCATGACGGCGACGGAAACCTGAACGGAACTGGATGGGTTCAGGCAGATGACGGGTTCCTCGTTCTAGACCGCAATTTGAACGGTACAATTGACAACGGCTCAGAACTCTTCGGAGATGAAACGTATTTAACCAGTGGCGAAAAGGCACTCAACGGATTTGCCGCTCTGAGCGATCTCGATACGAACAGTGACGGGATCTTCTCCTCTGATGACACGCAGTTCAACAATGTCCGCATCTGGCGCGACCTGAACCAGGACGGAGTATCCCAGGCAGGGGAACTCATGACTCTACAGGATGCCGGCATTGTTTCTATAAACCTCAATGCAACGGTATCCGGTGCGAATCAGGGCAATGGCAACATTCTGGCCATGACTTCCACCTATACCCGGACCGACGGAACCACAGGCACTGTGGCAAACCTCGACTTCGGCATGGATACCTTCGAGAGCCAGTTCACCGATCCTGTTGAGCCGACGGAACAGACACAATACCTTCCCAACATGCTCGGTTCGGGACAGGTGAGAGATTTGAGGGAAGCGGCCACCCTATCCAGCGACCTTGCAGCAACTCTCACCACCATGGTTGAGACCGATATGACAAGGGACCAAATGCTCCCGGCAGTGGATACCTTGATCAGACAGTGGTCAAATACCTCTGAGATGGATACCGGTGTGGAGCAGGTGGAAAACAGGGGAGTATATCTCATCTATCTGGCCCCAGGTCAGTCCGAATCTGAGTATGCCCCTTATATGGGCGAGTTTGCAGAGTACATTGTCAACGGAGTCATAACCGACCCAGTCCGGTTCGAGCAGAACCGCACAGTTCTTGAGCAACTGCGAGCCGAACAGCTTCAGACAGCAGGGCTCATCGGTATACTGGAGCATTTCAATGGTTCAACTTTTTTACGGATACCTGAGAGCGGAACGGACATTCGTACCGGGACAGGTGCACAGATCCCCATAGTACAGTATGCAGTTCCCAATCAACCGGGTGTTTCTGTGCAGGTGGGTTTTTCAACCATTTCCAGTGCCCAGGTCGACCTGCTGAACCAGGCATACGATGCACTCAAGGATTCGGTGTACCAGGGCATCATCATGCAGACACGACTGTCGACATACTGCGATGATATAATAATGCAGCAGATAGGAGATGACTTTTCCTGGGACTTTTCCGGGCTGACCACCCGTCTGGATAACTACAGGCAGACAGACCCTTCCAATGCATACATAGATCTCATCGAGCTGAACCGGTTCTCCGGGCTCGGCTTCGAAACGATGGGCTGGGATTCTTTCTCCCTCCTGCGGCAGTGGGTGGTCGACGCGCAGGGCAATAGCTCGCTGCAGTCCGTCCTATCGCAGATGAACGTGCAGATGGGCACCGGCACCCTGAACGGCCAAGCGGATGGCGACATCATCATGGGGCAGAACGGGAACGACGTTCTCTCCGGGAAGGCAGGGAACGACATTCTTGATGGAAGTTCCGGGAATGACACCATGAAGGGAGATGAAGGGAGTGATGTTTACCTCTTCGGCATTGGAGACGGACAGGACACCATCAACAACTATGAGTATGTGTTCACCGGGAGCACGGATATCCTGCAATTCAAGCCCGGTGTCACGCCTGACATGGTGACCATGTGGCGGGGGCAGAATGCCGGTGAGTCAAGCAGCAACCTCTATATCAGCATCAATGGAACTACTGATAAAGTCGCGGTCGAGTACTTCTTCTACAACGATGATGACAACTACTATGCACTTGATGCCATCAGGTTTGCAGATGGTACGACCTGGGACTTTCGGACGATCCAGCAGATAGTGCTGAATGGTGGTGAAGGCAATGACGTTCTCAGAGGGTATGGGACCAATGACACCATTACCGGCAACTCAGGGAATGACCATCTATATGGATATGGCGGCAACGACGTTCTTGATGGAGGTGCCGGGAATGATTACATGAAGGGTGGCGAAGGGAGCGATACGTACCTCTTCGGTCTGGGAGACGGCCAAGACACCTTGGATAACGTCGATAATGCATATGCCGACGATACCGATGTACTGCAGTTCAAGGAGGGTGTCACACCTGGCATGGTATCACTGTCAAGGGTGCATAATATAAATGAAACCTATGACAGTCTGTATGTGAAGATCAACGGCACCTCAGATCAGATAAAGCTTCAGGATTTCTTCTCGAATGATGATGAACATTATTATTCCATCGATTCCATGAGGTTCGCAGACGGGACTACATGGGACTTCCGGCAGATCCAGCAACAGGCCCTGATTGGAGGTTCAGGTGATGACAACCTCATCGGGTATACAACCGACGATACCTTCAACGGCAACGAAGGAAACGATACTCTGACAGGGAATGGCGGTAACGACTCTCTGCATGGAGGAGCTGGAAACGACAGCCTCTATGGAGGAACCGGGAATGATATCCTGGATGGAGGTACGGAAAATGACTACCTGGAAGGCAATGCAGGCAGTGATACTTATGTGTTTGGTTTAGGCGACGGCCAGGATGTAATCAACAATACAGACCCGGGATATACATCGAGCACCGATATCCTTCAATTTGAGGAGGGGATCACCCCCGGCATGGTTACTCTGAGGAGGGGATTGGATGCATATAACAACCTCACGAACGACCTGTATGTGGAGATCAATGGAACAACTGATCATGTTAAGCTGCAAAATTTCTTCGTCAACGACGGGAACGACCAGTATGCCATCGACGCCATAACATTCCATGATGGAACAACGTGGTCCCGGGAGACCATCAAACAGATGATACTGGACGGAAGTTCCGGCAATGACAAGATACAGGGATATGCCACCGACGATGTCATTCATGGAAACGAAGGAACTGATTACCTCTATGGCCTTGCCGGCAATGATACCATCTATGGAGGGTCCGGAAATGATTATATGTATGGTGGGCTTGGCAACAACATCATGTATGGAGGAGAAGGAAACGATTACATAGAGGGCAATAGCAATTCTTCAGGTATCGGGAACAATCTCCTATTCGGTGATGATGGAGACGACAATCTCCGGGGTAACAGGAACGATACCTTGGACGGCGGGGCGGGCAACGACTACCTGAATACCGAAGGAACCATTCTTTTCGGCATCGGTGACGGACAAGAAAGTGTTAACATCTGGTATAGCACCAGTACTGCCAGGATACCCAGGATTGTCATGGATCCAGGTATAACCCCTGACATGGTAACCATATTGGGAAATCAAGGCCTCGAAGACGACTTACTCATAAAGATCAATGGAACATCGGATCAGATATGGATTCCTGGTTATTTCGCCTATCAGAACTCCCCTGATAATCTCTGGCCATACCTCATCCAGTTCGCAGATGGAACGAACTGGGACAGCACCGCCATCAATCAGAGGGCCATCATTACCTTATACCGGCAGGGAACCTATAACGATGATACCATCCAGGGTGTGGAAACAAATGATGTAATAGATGGTCTTCAAGGCCGGGACGCTCTGTATGGCAACGGAGGCGACGATATTCTCTATGGAAACATCGGGAGAGACAATCTCTACGGGGGCGAGGGAAATGATACCCTTGACGGTGGAGCTGACATTGATGCCCTCTATGGAGGAAACGGGAATGATCTCCTCAAGGGAGGAGCAGCGGATGACTTCCTCCAGGGAGATAGTGGCGATGACATCCTGTACGGTGAAAACGATAATGACAATATCACTGGTGGAGACGGTAATGATGTGCTCATCGGAGGCCTCGGTATCGATACCCTTAGCGGTGGCACCGGGAGCGATACCTACTCCTATAATCTCGGTGACGGCAACGATACGATCAACAACTATGATACGAGCGCAGGACGCAATGACGTGCTGGTATTCGGCCAGGGTATTACTCCCGACGACATATGGCTATCAGCATCTGGAACACATCTCAACATCTCTGTGGATATCGATGGCTCTTATGGCACTGTGAAGGTTCTCTCCTTTCTCAATGGTGGAGGTGCAGGCGGATACGCCCTTGACCAGATTCAGTTTGCCGATAGCACCACATGGGATACTAATACCATTATAAACAACATCAATATGTTCTATGGCACCACGGGGGATGACACACTTACCGGAAACGGGAACAATAATTACCTGGATGGCGACCTCGGAAATGATATTGTCTATGGTCTGGGTGGCGATGACTCCGTAATAGGTTCCTCAGGAAATGACACCCTCTATGGTGGTGAAGGCAATGACCTCCTGATGGGTGATGGAGGGAATGATTACTTGGAGGGTGGACCAGGCAATGACTTGTACATTTATGGCTTCGGTGACGGAGGTCCTGGCCAGGACGTGATCAACAACTACGACATAACCCCGGGGCGAAACGACATGCTCGACCTGGCAATGACCCCTGATGATGTAGTTTTGAGCCGGAACGGGAATGATCTCGTCATCACGATTTACGGCACAACCCATAAGGTGACCGTCTCATCCTTCTTTTCCAACAACTGTGATGGTGGATACGCCCTCGATGCGATCCGCTTCTATGACGGCCCGGACGAGGAGATCGGTACAATTTGGGACAAGGAGTACATTCGGCAGATGTTCCTCTCCCAGCCTACTACAGGCAATGACATCCTTGAAGGGACCGCAGGGAACGACACCATCGATGCCCTGGCCGGCAATGACATTGTCTATGGGTACGGCGGCGATGACAATCTCCTTGGCAACACGGGTAATGACACGCTGTATGGAGGTGACGGGAACGATACCTTGAACGGAGGTGCAGGTACGGATTCCCTGTTTGGCGGCGCAGGAAACGATATCTTTATCGTGGACAGCACGAGCGATGTGGTGACAGAGGCTGCTGATGAGGGGCTTGACCTGGTACAGAGCTCGGTCACCTATACTCTGGGCACTAATGTGGAGAACCTCACTCTGACCGGAACCTCGGCCATCAACGCCACGGGCAACACGATGGACAACTACCTGACCGGGAACAGCGGTAAGAATAGACTGACCGGCAATGCCGGCAACGATACCCTCGATGGCGGATCAGGTTCCGACACCATGACCGGCGGAGCTGGGGACGACCTCTATTATGTAGGCAGCACCGGTGACAAGATAACCGAAAATGCGGGTGAGGGCATCGACACGGTCATGAGCTCGGTCACGCTCACCCTGGGATCGAATGTCGAGAATCTTATCTTGACCGGGTCATCGGCCATCAATGCTACGGGCAATACCCTGGATAATTACCTGATCGGCAATAGCGCAAACAACAAACTGACCGGTAATGCCGGGAACGATACCATGGACGGTGGTGCCGGCTCGGATACCATGACCGGAGGCACAGGGGATGATATATACGTAGTTAATGCGACCGGCGACAAGGTAACCGAGAGTACCAGTGCTGGGGCCGACACGGTGCTGAGCTCCATCACCTATACCCTGGGTAGCAATGTGGAGAACCTCACGCTCACCGGGGCATCCGCTCTCAATGGAACCGGCAACACCCTGAACAATTATCTGACCGGCAACATCGCAGCGAACAGCCTGAGCGGGAGTTCCGGAAACGACACCCTTTGCGGCGGGTCGGGGAACGATACCCTGGACGGCGGCTCCGGGAGCGACACGTACCTGTTCGGTGCAGGCTCGGGGGGTGATGTGATCAACAACAATGACTCCGGCACCTCAAATCTCGATACCGCCTCCTACACCGATGCCACGAGGCAGAACCTGTGGTTCTCGCAGAGCGGGAACAACCTGGTGGTCACCGTGGCAGGCACTACGGACCAGGTAACCGTCAACAACTGGTACAACGGCACGTCGTACCAGCTCGACCAGTTCACTGCCGGCGGATACGTATTGTCGAATTCCATGGTGGAACAGCTCGTCATCGCCATGGCAGGCTATGCGGTGCCGTACGGGGCGGGCAACACCATCCCGCAGGAGGTGCAGGACGCGCTGGCCCCGGTCATTGCGGTTACCTGGCAGCCCTATGCATAGGATTTAATCGGGGGCGGGTGAATCGCCCGCCCCCGGTTTATGTGATTGTCATGCGCATCCTGTTCCTGCATAGAAACTTCCCGGGCCAGTTCCTCCACCTGGCCCGATTCTATGCCCGTGATCCGGGTAACAAGGTCGTTTTCATAACCGAGCGGCAGGACCGCGCCATCCCCGGGGTCCTGAAGGCAATCTACAAGCCGGCGGGTCGGGACGGATCGAAGCCCCATCCCTATCTCCGTGCATACGAGGAGGCAATCCTCCACGGCCAGGCCGCGGCGCGGGCGGCCCTCGACCTGAAGAGGAAGGGATTTATGCCCGATATAATCTTCGGACACACCTGGGGCCAGAACCTGTTCATGAAGGATGTCTTCCCTGATACACCACTGGTCGGGTATTTCGAGTGGTTCTACAACGCCCATGGGGCAGATGTCGGATTCGACCCGGCACGACCGGTGACCATCGACACCGAGGCAGGGGTCCGCATCAAGAACTCGCACATCCTCGTGGATCTATCCACCTGCGATGCGGGCATCTGTCCGACGAGGTGGCAACTCGAACAGTTTCCAGCAGCATTTCATCACAAGATCAACGTGATCCATGACGGGATCGCTACTGACTATTTCACCCCGAACCCGGGCGTACGGCTGGTACTGCCGGAGTTGGGCATCGACCTGTCCGATGCACGGGAGACCGTCACCTATGTGTCGCGAGGCCTGGAACCCTATCGGGGATTTCCCCAGTTCATGGATGCCTGTGCATTGATTCTGGAGAAACGGCCGCACTGCCACATCGTCATCGTGGGCGAGGACAAGGTCTTCTACGGGAGCAACCTTCCGGACGGCAGGACCTACAAGCAGAAAGCCCTGGAACAGATCAATCTAGACATGTCACGCGTGCACTTCACCGGGTACATCCCCTACGATAAGTACCTCAAGGTGCTCCAGGCATCGTCCGTGCACGTCTACCTGACCTATCCCTTTGTGCTCTCCTGGTCCATGCTGGAGGCCATGTCCGCAGGGTGCCTGGTCCTGGCGTCGGGTACCCCACCGGTCAGGGAGGTGATCGAGGACGGCCGCAACGGCATCCTGTTCGACTTTTTCTCGCCTGCAGAGCTGGCTGACAAGGTCTGCGACGCACTGGAACACCGGAACGACATGATGGCGATCCGGCAGCAGGCCCGCAAGACCATCCTGGATCGATACGACCTCAAGGACCTGTTGCCCAGGCAGGTGAAGCTGTTGACCGAAATCGCAGGAAAGAAAGGTCTTCCATGAGAAAGGTGAGGGTCGTAACGGCAACTACGAGGAACGAGATCGAGTTCAGGCACATGACTTTACTCGGCCAGTCCCTTGCATTGTTCCCGAGGCAGGCCGGACTCGAGATAACCGTGTTTCCCGGCAACACAGGCAGCCGCAGGACAGGGCTCGGAACGCTCTACAACTCCTTCCTCCAGCAGGCGAATGGAGACGAGATCATCCTGTTTATTCATGACGACGTGTATATCCACGACTGGCACCTCGTGCAGCGGCTCAACGATGCGGTTGCCCGCTACGATGTCGTGGGCCTGGCCGGGAATGCGGCACCCGACCTTTCCGAGCCCTCGTGGATGCTTGCCTGGGACCGGAAGAAGCACCCCTCGGGCAGGCAACCTCGGGAAGGACTTTCCGGCATGGTGGGCCACCTCGTCAAGGGAACGACACATATTTCCCAATATGGGCCTGCACCGCGGGAGTGTGTGCTCCTGGACGGGGTGTTCCTGGCTGTAGACGTGAAGAAGGTGCTTGAAGCGGGCGTGCAATTCGATCCGCAGTTTGAGTTCCACTTCTATGACCTGGATTTCTGCCGCCAGTGCTCCATGAAGGGTCTCCGATTGGGCACGTGGCCCATTGCCGTCACCCATGCAAGCGGGGGTGACTTCGGTTCCAAGGAGTGGATCATAGCCAGGGACAGATACCTGAGCAAGTGGCGCCAGGAGAATTGATTGGGATGAATATGAAAGAGTTGGTCGACGGCCAGCCTTCGTGAATACTTTTCCAAGGGCTATTATACCGTTAAGACTGTTGATTATGTTTATAAATGATCGGTTTTATACGCTTTGGAAAACCGATGAGTATGTAATAAACCATATGAAATTTTGATGCAGCTTGAATTTATGATAATGTGCCATACTCATCGATTTGTAATTATTGAATGTTTGTAAACATTATCTTCACTGATCTGCTTCCTGGCAAAGCAGGAGCACCGGGTTATCGGTTCGGAGAAAATCTACTTTTCCCCCTCCACATCAATCCTCACATGTCTATGTCAAATCAGCCATACTCCGATATCCCTGCTGAAGAAATCCT
>Ga0209604_1002214_pt1 | contig 14422 bp, 5 predicted proteins | sample AD_UKC097_MetaG_FD_184405 | JGI IMG/M metagenome (GOLD analysis project Ga0209604, IMG submission 184405) | Active sludge microbial communities of municipal wastewater-treating anaerobic digesters from USA - AD_UKC097_MetaG (SPAdes) (version 2) | ecosystem: Engineered > Bioreactor > Anaerobic >... | reverse complement strand
CGAAGGCGATCAGGGAGGTGGTCAGAAACGTTCTGCGTTTGTACCGGAACAGATTTCGCACCGAGATCTTAAACAGGTTGCCCATTCTTTCCCCCTTTCACCTTCTCGTCCACGAGCTTTCCATCGGCCAGAAAATAGACGATCTCCGCCTCGCCCACAATCTTCTGGTCATGGGTGGAAAAAACGAAAGTCGTTCCGAGCCCGTCTTTCATTTTTTTCATGAGATTGATTACGGCGTAAGCGGTCTCGGAATCCAAATTCGCCGTCGGCTCGTCGGCCAGCACCAGTTCCGGGTTTGTCACCAGCGCCCGTGCAACGGCAACCCGCTGTTTTTGACCGCCGGATATCTGGTCCGGATATTTGTTTTTCTGATCTGCCATCCCCACCTCTTCCAGCAGTTTTTCCACCCGATCCTTCCTCTCCGTTGAGGGAAGCGATTGAACCATCAGCAGCGGATATTCGATGTTTTCGTAAACCGTAAGAACCGGCATCAGGTTGAAATCCTGGAAAATGAAACCGATATGTTTTCCCCGGAAGGCGGCGCTTTCCTTTCTGCTCAGGCCTGCAACATCCGTGCCGGAGACCTTCAGCTCCCCTTCCGTCGGCTTGTCCAGACAGCCGACCAGGTTCAGAATCGTCGTCTTCCCGCTTCCGGACGGACCGACGAAGGAAACAAAAGAGGCGCGCTCAATTTCGAAGGAAACACCCCGGAGCGCCTTGACCGTAATTTCGCCCGTACGGTATTCTTTTGAAACATTTTTCACCTGGATCAATTTCATAACCGACTCCTATTCCGTGACGATCAAAGAACTCCCCGACTCCTGAATCATTTAAATTCTTGGCTGGCATCCTGACGACACGAATCCGGAAATACAAGATGCAAGGCAACCTGGATAAATTCCATGGAAACTGAAAATTCCGGGAATCCGGGCTGGCGGGGCGATAATTCGACTCTTCCCGCCGGCGCTGCCGGCTGAAATGCCGACTGTTTTCCGTGCCGGAAGCTTTCCGGTACTACACGTTCGAACCAGCCGGATCAAGTCCGGTTTGAAAATCCGCTTGACCTGATTTCATCACGCGTGATAAAAGGTTTACCGATTTTCCGCCGGCGTAGCTCAGCAGGTAGAGCAGCTGATTCGTAATCAGCAGGTCAGCGGTTCGAATCCGCTCGCCGGCTTGTCGAAAATAAAGGGGTTACAGATTTTTCAGTCTGTAACTCCTTTTTAATTTAGGGCCAACCCCGGGTCAATAGAAATTCATAAAAGTGCGTTTACCTCATATTCACAAAATTGATGGGAAAAAGCGAACCACCTGTTCAGTGTTTTTTTCTAATCATCAATCTTTGAGCAAAACCCAGGTTATGTTTTGATATATCTATTGAAGAATGAATTAAATGATGGTAATTAATTTTTTTGATGAAATAAGCCATAAAAAACACTTTATTTTCAATATGTTTCAACTAAGATGTCGCAGGTTTTCAAGCGGTCGACAACCGGAAATTTCAAATCCTGAACCTAAGGCGCCGAATGATGCGACTCGAAGCCCTTCACCCCAACGCCGCCGTGCGCGGCCTTCTCCCGGACTGCCTCATCACGGTTGTCAGCGTCCAATGGTTTGGTTCCGAAGCCATTGAACTCACATACAAAACACCCGCAGGCAAGGTAGCCAACGAATTGCTCTATCGTGATGATGAATCACGCCTTGAAATTGTTGAAAAAGGCCGGCCCTGGAGCTTCGACGGAGACGGCGATAGGTTGCGGCTGGTATTTGAAGCCAATCGTATCCATCTGGCGCATTTATTTGATCCCGTACTTGCTGTCCACACATCCCTCGTTGATCCGTTGCCGCACCAGATCACGGCAGTTTATGAGTCAATGTTGCCGCGGCAACCGCTGCGTTTTTTATTGGCCGATGATCCCGGGGCGGGTAAAACCATCATGGCCGGGTTGTTCATCAAGGAGCTGATTGCCAGAGGTGACTTGCATCGCTGTCTTATCGTCTGTCCCGGTAGCCTTGCGGAACAATGGCAGGATGAACTCTATAGACGTTTCCATCTGCCCTTTGAGATCCTTACCAACGACAAACTTGAAGCGGCGCGCACCGGAAACTGGTTTCTTGAAACGAACCTTGCTATCGCACGCCTTGATAAGCTGTCACGGAACGAGGATGTTCAGCAAAAACTCCGGGCGCCGGATTGCCGGTGGGACCTTGTAGTTTGTGATGAAGCTCACAAGATGTCTGCCACGGTCTTTGGAACCGAGACCAAATATACCAAACGATACCGGCTTGGCCAACTCCTTTCGACCCTGACCCGCCATTTCCTCTTGATGACGGCAACCCCGCATAACGGGAAAGAGACCGATTTCCAGCTATTCATGGCCCTTCTCGATGGCGATCGTTTTGAAGGACGTTTTCGTGACGGGGTCCACACAACCGACGTTTCAGATCTCATGCGCCGCATGGTGAAGGAAAAACTGCTGAAATTCGATGGAACGCCTCTTTTCCCCGAACGTATTGCCTATACGGTTCCCTACAAACTGTCCGACATCGAAGCCCGTCTATACAAGGCTGTAACCGACTATGTGCGAGAAGAATTCAATCGTGCCGAAGCCCTCGAAAACGAAAAACGCGCTGGAAACGTGGGTTTTGCCCTTACAATCCTGCAAAGAAGGCTGGCATCCTCGCCGGAGGCGATTTACCAATCCTTGCGACGCCGACGAGAACGTCTTGAAAGTCGTCTACGTGAACTGGAATTGCTGCAACGGGGAACGGAGGCATCTTGGGGCATTGGAAACGCTTTTCCGGCACTTCTGGACAAAGAGGACTTTGAGGATCTTGAGGATGCCCCGGAAAGCGAATTGCAGGCAACCGAGGAAGAGGTTGTTGATCAGGCGACGGCGGCACGCACGATTGCCGAACTGAAAGCGGAAATCGAAACCCTGAAAAAGCTGGAATTTCTAGCCCTTGAGGTCAGAAGAAGCGGCGAAGACACAAAATGGCGCGAGCTGGCAAACCTGTTAAGCGAGATATTCACCCCAGCCGCCATTGCCAAATGCGTGGCTGATCCGGCCATGCCATATGGAAAGCCGGAGATCCCTAAACCAAAACCATCTCTCCATCAGAAGCTTGTCATCTTCACCGAACATCGGGATACGCTGAGTTATCTTGAAACCCGCATTACCACCTTGCTCGGTCGTAAAGAAGCAGTGGTCATTATTCATGGTGGGATCGGGCGCGAGGATCGAACGAAAATTCAGGAAGCGTTCAGGCATGATCCCGAAGTAAAGATCATGCTTGCAACAGATGCCGCCGGCGAGGGGATCAACCTCCAGCGCGCCCACCTCATGGTCAACTACGACCTGCCTTGGAACCCCAACCGTATTGAGCAACGGTTTGGCCGGATTCACCGTATCGGCCAAACGGAGGTGTGTCACCTCTGGAATCTTGTGGCCGAAGAGACTCGTGAAGGTGATGTATATCGAAGGCTACTGGATAAATTGGAACAAGCCAGGCAGGCCCTCGGCGGCCAGGTTTTCGATGTTCTTGGAAAGCTTCAGTTCGAAGGGAAACCGCTGCGTGATCTGCTGATTGAGGCAATTCGTTACGGCGACCGCCCGGAAGTGCGGGCCCGTCTTTTTACTGCAATGGATTATGCACTTGACCGGGGAATAATCCAGGACCTTCTTGAAGAGCATGCTCTGGCCCGCGATGTAATGGATGCGAGCATGATTCAAAGAGTGCGGGAAGATATGGAACGGGCAGAGGCACGCCGTTTGCAGCCCCATTATATAGAATCGTTTTTTCTCGAAGCTTTTCGGCAACTCGGCGGATCAGTCAGGCAACGCGAACCTCGTCGTTATGAAGTCAGGCATGTTCCGGCCGTGATTCGGAATCGAGATCGGTTAATAGGCATTGGCGAACCAGTGCTACCCCGTTATGAACGCATCACGTTTGAAAAGTCGCTGTTGGCACCGCAGGGACAGATTCTTGCAGCGTTCGTTTGTCCCGGCCACCCCCTTTTGGACGCGGTGATTGATCTTACCCTTGAACGTAATCGAGATTTGCTCAAAAGAGGCGCAGTGCTGGTTGATGAAAGGGATACAGGCAAAGATCCTCGGATATTGTTTTATGTCGAACACACCATTCAGGATGGCAACGTCACGCGCCAGGGTGAGCGCAGAGTCATTTCCAGGCAGATGCTCTATGTTGAGATTGATGCGCAGGGTTCTGTCCGTCATATTCATTATGCACCATATTTGGACTATAGATCATTGGCGGAATCTGAACCTTCCGCAGATGAAATATTAAAACAACCCGGGTGCGCCTGGATCGACAGCGATCTTGAAAATAAGGCCCAAAGTTATGCGGTGGCCCGTGTGGTGCCGGAACATCTGGCTGAAGTAAAAGCCGCCAAACTGACAATGATAAAAAAAACCGAGGCAGCCGTTAAAGAACGGCTTACAAAAGAAATTACCTATTGGGACCACCGTGCCGAACAGCTGAAGCTTCAGGAGCAGGCTGGAAAGCCCAATGACCGGCTCAATTCGGGTGAGGCCCGAAAACGGGCGGATATGCTGCAAGCGAGATTGCAAAAGAGATTTGAGGAATTGAGCCTTGAAAAACGGATTTCGCCTCTGCCGCCAATTGTCCTTGGCGGTGTTCTAGTGGTGCCCATAGGGCTGTTGGCTGAAATGACGGGAAACAAAACGTCAACTGTTTTTAAGCCTGCGGATACTCAGGCAAGTGCGGCAAAGGCCAGGGCAATCGTTATGGAAATCGAGTGGAGTCTCGGGTTTGAGCCTAAGGACCGGGAATTTGAAAAAATTGGGTACGATATCGAAAGCCGGATCCCGGGTACCGGCAAGCTTCGGTTCATCGAAGTCAAGGGCCGCATTGAAGGAGCATCGACCATTACCGTAACCCGAAACGAAATTCTATATTCGCTCAATAAACCCGATGATTTTATTCTGGCCATCGTTGAATTTTTAGACTCTGATTCTCATAGGGTGCACTACGTTCGCCGACCGTTTCAGAGGGAACCGGATTTCGGGGTTACGAGCGTTAATTATGACTTTGCCGAACTGCTGGCACGGGCGGAGGAACCCAAATGACCGGCAGCCTTCGCATATTTGTCAGCTCGGTGCAGAAAGAACTCGAAGATGAGCGGGTCATTGTTCAGAACCTGGTCTGTACCGATCCGTTCCTGCGTGTCCATTGTCTTCCGGTGCTATACGAATTTGAGCCCGCATCACCTGCCAGAGCCATGGACGATTGCCTGTCGGCCCTTGACGGCTGCAATGTGTATCTGCTCATCGTGGGAACGGAATACGGCGCCATGGCTGGCGATTTCTCGATCACCCATACTGAATTTCGCCGGGCGAAACAATCCGGGCTTCCTGTTCTCGCCTTTATCAAGGGCGATCGGGGGCTAAAGCGGGAAGAAGGTACGGCCGCGCTGCTCGCGGAGCTTGATGCGGACGGTCTCAAATACAAGCGTTTTAATAATGTAATCGAATTGCAGAAAGAAGTCCGTGCCGCATTGGTCAAACTCCTTAAGGACAAGTTCGGAATCGTGCCGACCAGCGATGAAGACCGGATTGCCGAACAGACCATTGAGGCCACCTCGGCTTTTGAGTCCCGTTCGCTGGACCGGGTGAAATGGAAAGATCTCGATCTTGAAGTTGCGCGCCGCATGATTGCCTCTGCCGAGAAAAGAAAGCCGGAACAGCTTGCCGATGAAGACCTGCTTGCCGGCGCAGCCTTGCGCGGCCTGGTATGGCATGACCCGGCTTCGGGAGAACACTATGCCACTGCTGCCGGGATCGTACTTTTGGCAAAAGACCCTTCGGCGGTCTTTCCTCAGTGCCGCATCCTGGCCGATGCCTACCGGAGCACCGAGCCGGACGGCGATCCTCGCGACCACGAAGACATTCGGGGGCCCATGCCTCTTGCCATCGAGCGGGCCATCGATTTCATAGACCGCAATACCCGCCACCCCATGCGTATCGTTGGACTGAATCGGTTGCGTCTGGATGAATATCCCGTTGACGGCCTGCGGGAAGCCCTGGTGAACGCGGCGGCCCACCGCCAATATGAAGACGCGGGAAGAAAGATATTGCTTGAAGTCTTTGCCGACCGTGTGGTGCTTTCCAGTCCGGGTCTTCCGCCCAAACCCATCACCCTGGCCAGCCTGCGCAAGGGGAAATATCGGCCCTGCTCCCGAAATCCGGTCCTGGCCCAGTGCCTTTCCTATTTTCACCGCATCGAAGAACGCGGCAGCGGTTTTCGCAGGATGCGTGAACACATGTTGAATCATGGACTCGATCAGCCGCTGCTCAGCACCGAAATGGGGTATTTTCAGGTGACATTTCCGGGGCCTGGGGAGAATATCGAACGACTGAGGGTCCCGGAAAGGCGGCTTTTGGTTACTCAAGCGATTGAAGCACAGCTCAATGATCGGCAGAAACAAATTATGAAGCAGGTGTTGGAATCCGGGTCTGTGACTCGCCGTTGGTGTGTCAGTCAATTCCAGATTGCCAATGACACCGCGGGAAGAGATCTCAAGCAGTTGAGGGAATTAGGGTTATTAATCGCAGAGGGAAAGGGACGTTCTGTACGTTATGTGATTGGAACAACGTTTGAATCGACCGGTAATCAACCGACGTGAACAAAGAATCGACCGATAGAAAATCGACCGATAATCAACCGATAGATTCATGTAATCGACCGATTTTTTCTTTCGTGAATGATGTTCGGCCTAATAATTTTTCGATAATTTATTGACAAATGGCTGGAATCTATCGATTGAGAGACAGACTCTTGGAGTAGGCAAATCATCAGATAACCATCAGGCCAAAGGACCTAATCATCAGATTCTGCTATTCGCTCGGCCCGATTACTTTCATCTGATCTGCCGGGACGATCATCTGAAATAGTTTTTGGAGAAGGTATGACCCATAAAAAGAAACTCATCGAAGTGGCTCTGCCGCTCGATGCCATCAACACGGCCAGCGCGCGGGAAAAGTCCATCCGTCATGGCCATCCCAGCACGCTCCACCTGTGGTGGGCACGGCGACCGCTGGCGGCGGCCCGGGCCGTGATTTTTGCCCAGATGGTGGACGATCCCTCGGCTCATCCGGATTTGTTTCCCACCGAAAAGGCCCAGGAAAAAGAGCGGAAACGGCTTTTCAAGATCATCGAAGATCTGGTCAAGTGGGAAAACACCACCAATGAAACGGTTCTGAAGCAGGCCAGGGACGAAATTTGGCAGAGCTGGCGTTACACCTGCGCGGAAAATGCCGACCATCCACGAGCTAAGGAGTTGTTCGACCGCTACAAGTTGCCCGCCTTTCATGATCCCTTTGCCGGCGGCGGGTCCCTGCCCCTGGAAGCGCAGCGGCTGGGATTGGAAGCCTATGCGAGCGATTTGAACCCGGTGGCGGTGCTGATCAACAAGGCCATGATCGAGATTCCGCCCAGGTTTGCCGGGCGGCCTCCGGTGAACCCGGAATCACGAAAAAAAGATTATGGTTTGAATGTCTGGAAAGGCGCTCAGGGACTGGCCGAGGACGTGCGCTATTACGGAAAGTGGATGCGAGACGAAGCGGAAAAACGCATTGGCCACCTATACCCCAAAATGGAGATCACGGCCGAGATGGGCAAGGAGCGGCCGGACCTGAAAAAATACATGGGCCGGAAGCTTACCGTAATCGCCTGGCTCTGGGCGCGCACGGTCAAAAGCCCCAATCCGGCCTTTGCCGACGTGGATGTGCCCCTGGTCTCGACCTTCATGCTTTCGAAAAAGAAAGGCAAGGAGGCCTATGTGGTGCCGGTGATCGAAAATGGCGGCTATCGTTTTGCCGTGAAGGTGGGGGAGCCAAAGAATATCGAAGCGGCCAAGAATGGTACCAAACTATCGCGCGGGGCAAATTTTCGATGCATATTGTCTGATACTGTTATAGACGCGAAATACATCAGATCAGAAGCACAAGCTGGTCGAATGGGTGCTCGAATAATGGCGGTTGTTGCAGAAGGCAACCAAGGTCGTATGTATTTGGCTCCACAAACTGAGATGGAAGATATTGCTCGTTCAGCGTCTCCATTTTGGAAACCTGAATTAAAGGTTACCACGCCCTGTCACGATGTTGACCGACTCCCAATGTACGGGATGCCCACATGGGGAGATGCATTCACCCCCCGCCAACTGGTGGCTCTCACCGCCTTTTCCGACTTGGTGCAGGAGGCGCGCGAACAGGCCAAACGTGATGCTATGGCAGCCGGTTGGTCTGATGACGGCAAACTCTTGGATATCGGAGGAACCGGCGCGCAGGCTTATGCTGATGCGGTTGGGGTGTTTCTCGGCCTTGGTGTTGGTCGAAGCGCAAACTATTGGTCATCCCTAACACCTTGGGGTGGAGAGTTCATCGTCCAGACGTTTGGCCGCCAAGCAATTCCGATGGTATGGGATTACGCTGAAGGAAACCCTCTTTCTGCTTCAACAGGGAATTGGACTGGCGCGATAGAATGGATTGAGAAAGTCATTGTTAATGCGCTTTCAGCTTTTAAGAATGGTGTCGCCGTTCAAGCCGACGCTCAAAATCAGTCAATCAGCCATGATAAGATACTTTCCACCGACCCCCCTTACTACGACAATATCGGTTATGCTGACCTGTCGGATTTTTTTTATGTCTGGTTACGTCCTTCGCTTAAATTGGTCTTCCCTGAACTCTTCGCAACACTTGCGGTACCCAAGGCTGAAGAGTTGGTGGCTACACCCTATCGCCATGGCAGTAAGGAGAAGGCGGAGGTGTTTTTCCTCGGCGGTATGACCCAAGCAATGCACCGACTTGCGGAGCAGACACACCCGGTATTCCCAGTCACAATCTATTATGCTTTTAAGCAGTCAGAGACACGGAACGATACAGGTACAGCCAGTACAGGTTGGGAAACTTTTCTAGATGCGACAATTCATGCTGGATTTTCTATTAGTGGTACTTGGCCCATGAGAACTGAGCGGGACCAAGGCTTGAAGACAGGTTCAAATGTTCTTGCCTCCAGTATAATTTTAGTCTGCCGCCCGCATACAGCCGATGCCCCTGTTACAACTCGACGCGAGTTCATCACAACTCTTAAATCAGAACTGCCCAAGGCTCTGATCCATATGCAGCGCGGCAACATTGCGCCGGTGGACCTGGCGCAGGCGGCTATCGGCCCCGGTATGGCGGTTTTCACCCGATATTCGAAAATTCTGGATGCTTCGGGCAACCCCATGACCGTTCGCGAGGCCCTGGCCCTGATCAACCAGATCCTGGACGAGACCCTGGCCGAGCAGGAAGGCGACTTTGACGCGGACAGCCGCTGGGCTCTGGCATGGTTTGAGCAGTCGGGATTTTCAGAAGGGGAATACGGCGTAGCCGAGACCCTCTCCAAGGCAAAAAACACAAGCGTGGCCGGCATGGTCGAAGCGGGCATTCTGAAATCCAAAGGCGGCAGGGTGCGGCTGCTTCGGCCCGAAGAACTGCCCGAAGACTGGGACCCGGCAAAGGACAAGCGCCTGACCGCCTGGGAGATGGTGCACCATCTGATCCGGGAGCTTGAATCCGGCGGAGAAGGCGCGGCCGCGGTCCTTGTCGCAGCAATGGGAACCAAATCCGAAATTGCCCGGGAACTGGCCTACCGGCTTTACGCGCTTTGCGAACGAAAAAAACGTGCAGCCGAAGCGCTTTCGTACAATGCCCTGGTGCAGAGCTGGCCGGAGATTTCGCAGCTCGCCGGCGAGAAAAAAAACCAGACTCCCCGGCAAGGAGGGCTGTTTGACGCGCCATAACCGGTGAATCAGCGCAGTTTTATTTATCCTTTGATAAAGGCGAAATAAGTTTGATATTCTCCTTGATATAAGGCTAAACATTATGCCGATGAAAACCGTTGCTTCTGATTTTTTTCAGGCCAGGCTCAACGAAAAACTGGCCGATTCTCTGGCCGCGCCGATACCTTCGGGCACGACGCGGCGGGCGTACGGCGCCGTTCATCTCGCCGGCAAGATCACGGCAGTGGTCGGCATGCGCCGGTCCGGTAAAACCATGTTTCTTCATCAGATCCGCCGGCAGCGGGCGGCGGATGGAACGCCGCGCGAATGCATGCCCTATATCAACTTTGAAGATGAGCGGCTGGCCGGATTGACCGCCGATCATCTTCACCCGCTGGTAGAGGAATATTACCGGCAATTTCCGGCGCTGCGGGGAAGCAGAAGCGTTGTCTGGTGCTTTGACGAGATACAGACCGTACCCGGTTGGGAACGATTTTTACGTCGGGTGATGGACTCGGAACAGGTGGAAATCTATTTAACCGGCTCTTCCGCGGCGCTGCTATCCCGTGAAATTGCCACTGCCTTGCGGGGGCGGGCCTGGGAGGTCGTCATGCATCCATTCAGCTTCGAGGAATCCATGCGTCACAACAGCCAGCCCATTCCAGAGCGGCCCGATTTTCTCGATGCGCCTTCACGTTCCCTGCTTGAACGGCAATTCCTTGATTATCTGGTTGCGGGCGGATTTCCCGAGGCCCAGGGACTGGACCCGTCAACCCGTTTTCAGTTGCTTCGGGATTACGTGGATGTGGCCATACTGCGCGATGTGGTGGAGCGGCACGCGGTCAGCAATGTGGCGGGGCTGCGCTGGCTGGTCCGGCATCTTCTGGGCAATGCCGCCGGCTTGTTCAGCGTGGAAAAATTTTACGCGGCGCTTAAATCGCAGGGTCTCGCCATTTCCAAAGACACGGTTCACCACCTGATGGGATATTTGCAGGATTGCTTTCTGGTACGCACGGTCTGGATGGAGGCTGCATCCGAACGTCAGCGCATGGTGAATCCCCGCAAGGCCTATCCGGTGGACCCGGGACTGATTGCGGTGTTCGACCGCACGGGGCGGTCGAACCTTGGCCATGCGCTGGAAACGGTAGTGGCGCTGGAACTTGAACGCCGCCGGGCGGAGGTCAGTTATGTGAAAACGCCCCAGGGCTACGAGGTTGATTTTCTTGCCCGCTATCCGAACGGGGAAATGGAATTGATCCAGGTATGCGCCGAAGCCGGGAACCCGGAAACCGCCGGACGGGAGCTGCGGGCGCTTGCGGAAGCAGGTCGACAATTTCCCAGTGCGCGCAGGCGGCTTCTGACGCTCACGCAGGATGGTCTGCCGGCCGGGATTCCATCGGATGTGATCGCGCAGCCCGCCTATGTCTGGCTGTTAACGCCCGGAGCATTTGACATCAATAAAGGAGAATAGGCAGATGGCCGTCACCAACCACGAACGCGTCGGCAAGGCGCTGGAGCTTCTTAAAAACGGGCTTGGCCCTTTTGTTGAACGGGAAATCAAAACTCTGCCCGATGAAACGGCCCGCACTCTCATGGACCAGTTTGCCGGCGATGACCGATTGTTCATAGACAAACCGTTGCCGCAATGGGATGTCGCCGCCCTGCTGAAATTGATGTGGGATGCCTGGCAACTGGTTTTCAAAAGAACGCTGGGCCATGCCGAGCGAAGTCTGGTCAGCGAGCTGCGCCAGTATCGCAATCAGTGGGCGCACCAGCAGAGCTTCTCCGGCGACGACGCCTATCGAGTTTTCGACTCGGCCTGCCGGCTTCTGACCGCCATATCCGCGCCCCAGTCCGACGAAATCGAAAGAATGAAGGCGGAACTTCTGCGGCTGCGCTATGATGAGCAGGTTCGGGGGGAAAGGCGTAAAAGTGCCGGAACCGCCATTGAAAGTGCGGTTTCAGGATCTCTCAAACCCTGGCGTGAGGTAATCACCCCGCACCGGGATGTCGCCAGCGGCCGCTACCGGCAGGCCGAATTTGCAGCCGATCTATGGCAGGTGCATCTGGGCGAGGGAACGGATGAGTACCGGGACCCGGTGGAATTTTTCAGGCGGACCTATCTGACGGAGAGTCTGACCGGGATGCTGCGCGGCGCGGTGCAGCGTCTTTCCGGGCAGGGCGGTGATCCGGTGGTTCAGCTTCAGACCAATTTCGGCGGCGGAAAGACCCACTCCATGCTGGCGCTTTACCATCTGTTTTCCGGCATCTCTCCAACGGAACTGGCTGGTATCGATGCGGTCATGCGGGAAGCCGGGGCGGACAGCGTTCCGTTCGCCAATCGTGTGGTCCTGGTGGGTAACAAGATATCGCCTGGAAATCCAACGGTCAAACCCGACGGCACGGTAGTCCGTACGCTCTGGGGCGAACTGGCATGGCAACTCGGCGGAAAAAAGGCTTTTAACCGCATTCAAGCCGACGATGAAAATGCAACCAGTCCGGGCGACGCCCTGCGCGAACTGCTTGTTGAATACGGCCCCTGTCTTATCCTGATCGACGAATGGGTGGCTTATGCACGACAGCTCCACGATCAGGGCGATCTGCCGGCCGGCGGTTTTGAAACACAGTTTACCTTTGCCCAGTTGTTGACGGAGTCGGCAAAACTAGCCCGTAACTGCTTGCTGGTGATCAGCCTTCCCGCCTCGGATACCACCGGATCTCCTCATACCCGGTCGGACGACGTCGAGGTCGGAGGGGCCCGCGGACGGGAGGCCCTCGATCGCCTGAGAAATGTGGTGGGCCGCGTGGAATCGTCCTGGCGGCCGGCCGGCGCCGAAGAAGGCTTTGAGATCGTTCGCCGGAGATTGTTTGAGCCGATGACGGACCCGGCAAGGTTCAAGGATCGCGATGTCACGGCACGGGCCTTTGCCGATTTTTACCGGTCCCAGCGAGCGGAATTTCCTCCTGAATGCCACGATTCGGACTACGAAAAGCGCATCAAGGCGGCTTACCCGATTCATCCCGAGATATTTGACAGGCTTTACACCGACTGGTCAACGCTGGTGAAGTTCCAGCGCACCCGAGGCGTTTTGAGACTGATGGCGGCAGTCATTCACAGCCTGTGGGAAAGAGGCGATAAAAACCCTCTTATTCTTCCGGCCAATATTTCTATCGATGACACCCGAGTTCAAACCGAATTGTCTCGCTACCTGTCCGACAACTGGGTGCCGGTCATCGAAAAAGATGTTGACGGACCGAACTCGCTGCCCCTTCGACTGGACGGAGAGCTGCCGAGTCTCGGTAAATTTTCAGCCTGTCGTCGTGTGGCGCGTACCATCTATATGGGGTCGGCTCCCATTGCAAAGGCGGCGCACAGGGGAATCGAAGACCGGCGAGTGAAACTGGGGTGCCTGATGCCGGGAGAATCTCCCGCGGTTTTCGGCGATGCCCTAAGACGTCTCGCGGGGGCAGCGACATACCTTTATCAAGATGGACCACGGTACTGGTATTCAACCCAGCCCACGGTCACCAAGCTTGCCGAAGACCGGGCTGAGCAGCTCAAACGTGATCCGGACAAAGTTGTAGTCGAGCTGAATCAACGCCTGCGAAAAAACCTCCAGCAAAAGGGAGATTTCAGTCGGATTCATCCCATGCCCCTTTCCGGGCAGGATGTGTCTGATGACCTTGATGCCAGGTTGGTAGTGCTCAGCGTGGATCACCCATACAGCAAGGAGTCGAATAGCATTGCCGTTATTACGGCCAAGGTTATTTTCGAATCGAGGGGAACCTCGCCGCGTCTTTATCAGAATACACTTGTTTTTCTTGCGGCAGACAAGACGCGGCTGCAAGACCTTGACGAGGCAACCCAAAAATATCTGGCGTGGGAATCCATACTGGTTGAAAAGAACGAACTGAATTTAGACCCGCAGCAGGTCAAACAGGCGGAGACCCAAAAGAGGGCGGCAGATGGAGCCGTGACGGCAAGATTGCCGGAGACTTACCAATGGCTGATCGTACCTGTCCAGACGAAGCCGCAGGCTGCGATTGAATGGCAGGCGATGAGGCTTTCCGGCCAGGACCCGCTGGCTGTTCGGGCCAGTAAGAAACTGAAACATGATGAATTGCTGATCACCGGTTTTTCGGCAACCAGGTTGAGGATGGATTTGGATCGTGTTCCGCTTTGGAGAGGAAATCATGTAAGTATCAAACAGCTAATTGAGGATTTCGCCCGATATCCTTACTTGCCGCGGCTGAAAAACGTCTCTGTCTTGCTGGATGCAATCCGGGAAGGTCTTGCATTGATTACATGGACGCAGGATTCTTTTGCATATGCGGATAGTTTCGACGAGATCGAAGGCCGTTATAGAGGATTACGAACCGCTCAAATCTCTGCGCTTTCAGGTACGGATATGCCCGGATTAATCGTAAAACCGGAAGCAGCACTTCGACAAATGGAGGCAGAGCAACCAACGCAAGGGGGAACAACCATTGTCGATGGACCCTCAATTGCCGGTCTAGGGAAAGGAAATTTCAAAACCTCCACTCTCCCACCGGGTACAATGCAGCCGAAACGCTTTCATGGGACAGCGATGCTTGATGAAACGCGTGTCGGGCGGG
>Ga0209604_1002212_pt1 | contig 14428 bp, 12 predicted proteins | sample AD_UKC097_MetaG_FD_184405 | JGI IMG/M metagenome (GOLD analysis project Ga0209604, IMG submission 184405) | Active sludge microbial communities of municipal wastewater-treating anaerobic digesters from USA - AD_UKC097_MetaG (SPAdes) (version 2) | ecosystem: Engineered > Bioreactor > Anaerobic >... | reverse complement strand
GGACAAGAAGGGCACACGCGCCGTGGCCGAGGAATACCTGAAATACCTCTATACCGAAGAGGCCCAGGACATCATTGGCAAGCACTTCTACCGACCGATCTCGCCCAAGGCGCAAGCCAAGTACGCCAAGCAGTTGCCCAGACTGAACCTGTTCCGCATCGAAGACGCCTTCGGCGGGTGGGAGCAGGCCACCAAGATCCATTTCGTCGATGGTGGCGTGTTCGATCAGATCTTTGTGAAGAAGTAAGGTGTTTGTTGATCAGGCCAGGGCTCACTGCATGATCGGACCGGTGGGATTGATGGATGTCAAGGCTGCCCGGTGGTCAGCCCGTAAAATCGGCGCTTCCCAAACGATCGTCCGTCCTTGTGCTGCCTCCTGGCATGACGTTGGCGCGACTGCCCTACCTGCCATGAGTTTCCACGAAGAACGAGTCCTGACTGTCCACCACTGGACCGACCGCCTGTTCAGCTTCACCACCACCCGCGACCCGGCACTGCGCTTTTCCAACGGCCATTTCACGATGATCGGGCTGCGCGTCAACGGCAAGCCGCTGCTGCGCGCCTACAGCATCGCCAGCGCCAATTACGAAGAGACCCTGGAGTTCCTGAGCATCAAGGTGCAGGACGGCCCGCTGACCTCGCGGCTGCAGCACATCCAGCCGGGTGACAACATCATCGTCGGCAAGAAGCCCACCGGCACCCTGGTGCTCGACTACCTGCTGCCGGCGCGCCACCTGTACCTGTTCGGCACCGGCACCGGGCTGGCGCCGTTCATGAGCATCATCCGCGACCCCGACACCTACGAGCGCTATGAGAAGGTGGTGCTGGTGCACGGCGTGCGCCAAGTCAACGAACTGGCGTACCACGACTACATCACCCAGGAGCTGCCCCAGCACGAGTTCCTGGGCGAGATGGTGCAGAAGCAGCTGCTGTACTACCCGACGGTGACGCGCGAGCCGTTCAAGCACCAGGGCCGCATCCCGGACCTGATCAACAGCGGAGCGCTGGCCAAAGACCTGGGCCTGGCCGACCTCAACCCGCTGGACGACCGCGTGATGATCTGCGGCAGCCCGGAGATGCTGCGCGACCTCAAGTCCCTGTGCGAGCACCGCGGCTTTGAGGAAGGCAGCACCAGCGTGCCGGGCGATTTCGTGATCGAACGCGCCTTCGTGTCGAACTGAGCGCCTTGCGCAGGCCCTGGGGCCCCTTCGGGCGGCTTTCAGGGGCTGTTTTCAGGGTGTTTTCGGGCCATTCCCAGCGCCAGAAGGCCACAAGGCGCTACAAAATCAGGACTGATCTGGCATTGCCGGCGCTCACGCGCTGCGCGGATTTGCGCTCAGGCGCGTCGCCAGCGCGGCCACGTCGGGATGGGCCAAGGCGGGCGCATCGGCGTCGTCCAGGTGCGCGCGGATCAGCCGCTCCACCGTTTCGATCTGGGGCCGCAGCGGCCCGAAGAACCGCGCCTGGTCGCCGACGGCGATGAGCAGCGTGGGGAAGTTCTCGACCTCCAGCGGGTGGATCAGGTCTTCCTCGTCTTCCACGTCGATCCAGACAAACCGCACGCCGGGAAAGCGGGCCTTCAGCGCTTCGAAGGTCTGCGTGTAGGCGTTGCAGACGCCGCACCACTCGGCGCACAGGCAGGCCACCAGCAATGGGCTGGACGGATCGGATTCTGGTGACGTCATGCGATGGGAACTCCAGCCGCCTGGATACGGCGTTCGGCAAATGCAAGCCCGTATTCTCGTTCGGGTTTGACAATTGCCTTGACCGATCGGAGCCGGTTCCGGGCGCCCGCAGCGTGGGCGGTCGGGTGAATGAGATGGAACCAAAACACGCTGCGGACACTCCATCGGGCAGTCCTGAACCGATCGAGGCGCACCTGAGTGCGCAACAATTCAGGGATCTGGGCCTGAAGGACGGCGAAACACTGGTGTTGACGCCGCGCAAGGCCCGCGTTTTTTTGGAAGCCTGATGACTCTGTTGACCTGGTTCGAGCGTTACCCGCGCCAACTCTATGCCGCGCTGAGCGCCATCTGTTTTGCGATGTTGGCCTTCGGGCTGTACCTGCAGCATGCGGTGGGGCTCAACCCCTGCCCGATGTGCATCGTGCAGCGCTATGCCTTGCTGCTGGTGGCGGTGGTGGCCGCGCTGGCGGCGCTCAGCGGCCGGCGCTTCGTGCATGTCGGCGCCGCCATTTTGCTGGTTCTGCTGGCGGGCTTCGGCGGCTTCACCGCGATGCGCCAGACCTGGCTGCAGTGGTACCCGCCCGAGGTGGTGAATTGCGGGCGCGATTTCTACGGGATGATCGAAACCTTTCCGTTGCAGCGCCTGCTGCCCATGATCTTCAAGGGCACCGGCGACTGCAGCAAGGTGGACTGGACCTTCCTGGGCGGCACGCTCGCCAACTGGAACATCCTGATCTTTTCCACCATCTTCGCGGCGGCCCTGGTGATGATCTGGCGCACGCTGCGCACACCGCGCTGAGCGCCGCGACGGGTTCAGCCCGGCCTTTGCAGCCGCGTCGGGTTCAGCCCAGCTTCTTCACCAGCACCTGGCTCTTGCGGTCCCAGTTGTACTTGCGCTTGCGGGCCTCGGGCAGCCAGTCGGGGTCGACCTGCGCGAAGCCGCGCTTGATGAACCAGTGCATGGTGCGCGTGGTGAGCACGAAGATGCTCGACAGGCCCATCGCGCGCGCGCGCTGCTCAATGCGCTTGAGGATCTTTTCGCCGTCGCCCTGACCCTGGCTCTGCGGCGAGACGGTCAGCGCCGCCATTTCGGCGGTCTTGCCTTCGGGGTAGGGGTAGAGCGCGGCGCAGGCGAAGATCACGCCGTCGTGCTCGATGATGGTGTAGTTGGCAATGTCGCGCTCGATTTCGGTGCGGCTGCGCGTGACCAGGGTGCCGTCCTTCTCGAACGGCTCGATCAGTTGCAGGATGCCGCCCACGTCGTCGGGGCCGGCTTCGCGCAGGCTCTCGAGTTTTTCGTCGATCACCATGGTGCCGATGCCGTCGTGCACGTAGATCTCCAGCAGCAGCGAGCCGTCCACCGCGAACGGGATGATGTGGCTGCGCTCCACCCCGGCCTTGCAGGCCTTGACGCAGTGTTGCAGGTAGAACGCGGTGTCGGTCGGCACGCGGGCCGGCGGCAGCCGGGCCAGCAACGCTTCGGCGTCGGCCAGCGGCAGTTCGGTGTCGATCGGGTTGTCGTCCGAGGCGGCCGCATCGGGTTGCTGCAGGATGCCCGGCACCTCGGTGATGAAGATCAGCTTGTCGGCCTGCAAGGCGGCGGCCACGCTGGTGGCCACTTCTTCCATGGTCAGGTTGAACGCCTCGCCGGTGGGAGAGAAGCCGAATGGCGACAGCAGCACCATCGCCCCCATGTCCAACGTGCGCGTGATGCCGGCCACGTCGACCTTTCGCACCAGGCCCGAATGCTGGAAATCCACCCCGTCCAGGATGCCCACCGGCCGCGCCGTGATGAAGTTGCCGCTGATCACGCGCACGGTGGAATCGGCCATCGGCGTGTTCGGCAGGCCCTGGCTGAAGGCCGCTTCGATTTCGTAGCGCAGCTGGCCGGCGGCCTCTTGCGCGCAGTCCAGCGCCACCTCGTCGGTGATGCGCATGCCGTGCGAGTAGCGTGCCTCGTGCCCCTTGGCGCGAAGCTGCTCGTTGACCTGCGGGCGAAAGCCGTGCACCAGCACGATCTTGACGCCCATGCTCTGGATCATGGCCAGGTCCTGCGCCAGGTTCGGCAGCTTGCCGGCGGCGATGGCCTCGCCGCAGACGCCGACCACAAAGGTCTGGTTGCGAAACTTGTGGATGTACGGCGCCACCGAGCGGAACCAGGGTACGAAGGTGAAATTGAAGACGGTGGACATGGGTGTGGCCTGATCAGAGAAAGGGGTTTTCGACGGTCAGTCGGCCGAAGCGCTGGCCATGCTGACCGTCTTCGGTGACAAGAATGTCAGCGCCTGCGCGCAGCGCCGCTTCCAGAATCAGGGCATCCCACCACTGGAGTTGATGGCGATCGGCCAGGCGTGTTGCTTCGAGCACGCTGGCGGCGCTGCTGCCGATGACCTCGAAGCTGGCCAGCCGCTCGACCTGCTCCCGGGCCTCCGCGGGCGACAGCGCGGGGCACAATTTGCGGGTGGTGATGGCGTAGAACTCCTGCAGCACCTGCGCACTGAGCACGACCTTGCCTTGGGCGCTGGCCTGCTCAAGGCGTTCGATGGCACGTGCCTGGCGCAGCGGGTCACCCGCGTCCATGCAATACACCAGGACGTTGGTGTCAAAAAAGCAGATCATGCCCGGCCCGGGTACGGGCGGTCGTACGCGTCCTCACGGCTCCAGCGCTCGGCGTTCCCGACATTGGCCTGGCTGCGGCGTGCCGCGGCAACGAAGGACTGCACTGCGGCCTGCTGTGCCTGGCCGCCCTGCGCATAGGCCGCCAGAAAATCGCGTATCTTGGCGCTGACCGAGGTTCCTTCCTGGATCGCGCGCACCCGGGCCTGGCGCACCACGGCTTCGTCAATGGAAATCGTCAGATTGGTCATGCGGCCTCCGGTACACAGCGGACAAACACGAGAACAAGTGTAGCACGTGAATGCGTGTGTGGGATAATCCATCCGTGCCTCCTGCCCATCCCACCCCGTCACTCGCCATCGAATTTCCCGAATCCCTGCCCGTATCCGGCCGCCACCACGAAATCATGGCGGCGCTGGCGCAGCACCAGGTCATCATCGTCTGCGGGGAAACCGGCTCGGGCAAGACCACGCAGCTGCCCAAGATCGCGCTGGCGATGGGGCGGGGGCGCCTGAACGCCGAACCCGGGCCCGACGGCAAACCACCGCGCGGGCGCCTGATCGGCCACACCCAGCCGCGGCGCATTGCCGCCAGCAGCGTGGCCAAACGCATCGCCGAAGAGCTCAAGACCCCACTCGGTGAGGTGGTGGGCTACAAGGTGCGCTTCAACGACCGGCTGGGCCCGAACGCCTCGGTCAAGCTGATGACCGACGGCATCCTGCTGGCCGAGACGCAGACCGACCCGCTGCTCAAGGCCTACGACACGATCATCATCGACGAGGCCCACGAGCGCAGCCTGAACATCGATTTCCTGCTGGGGTATCTGAAGCAGATCCTGCCGCGCCGGCCGGACCTGAAGGTGATCGTGACCTCGGCCACCATCGATGCCGAGCGATTCGCCAACCACTTCGCCACGCGCCAGCGCCTGCCGCGGGGGCGGCGCAAGGGCGAGGCATCCGCCAGCACCGAAGGCACGGAAGGCGCTGAAGCGTCCATCGAATGGGGGCCAGACGCCGCCGCGCCGGGCCGCCCCAAGCAAGGCGCGGCCCCCTCGGGGGGCAGCGAGCCACACGACGTGGGCGAGCGTGGGGGCGAATGGACGCCAGCGCCGGTGATCATGGTCTCCGGGCGCACGTTTCCGGTCGAGCAACGCTGGAAACCATTCGAGGAGACCAAGGATTTCGGGCTGAACGAGGCCATCGCGCAGGCGGTCGATGAGCTCTGGGTCGGTAGCGCGTCGGGTGACATCCTGGTCTTCCTGCCCGGCGAACGCGAGATCCGCGAGGCCGCCGACCACCTGCGCGGCCACCTGTCGCATTCGCCGCTCACCCGCAACGCCGAGGTGCTGCCGCTGTTTGCGCGCCTGTCGCAGGCCGAGCAGGACCGCATCTTCGACAGCCACACCGGCCGGCGCATTGTGCTGGCCACCAACGTGGCGGAAACCTCGCTCACGGTGCCCGGCATCCGGTACGTGATCGACGCCGGCACCGCGCGCGTCAAGCGCTACAGCCTGCGCAGCAAGGTGGAGCAGCTGCTGGTGGAGCCGGTCAGCCAGGCGGCCGCCAACCAGCGCGCCGGCCGCTGCGGCCGGGTGGCCCACGGCATCTGCATCCGGCTGTACGACGAGGCCGATTTCAACGGCCGCGCGCGCTTCACCGACCCGGAAATCCTGCGCTCGTCGCTGGCGGGCGTGATCTTGCGCATGAAGTCGCTGCGCCTGGGGTCGGTGGAAGACTTCCCGTTTCTGGAAGCACCGTCGCGCCGCGCCATCACCGACGGCTACCAGCTCTTGCAGGAGCTGGGCGCCCTGAGCGAGGCCAACGAGCTCACCGCGCTGGGGCGCGAGCTGGCCAAGCTGCCGCTGGACCCCCGGGTGGGCCGCATGATTCTGGAAGGGCGCGAGCGCGGCGCCCTGGCCGAGGTGCTGGTGATTGCCTCGGCGCTGTCGGTGCAGGACGTGCGCGACCGCCCGATGGATGCCCAGCAGCAGGCCGACCAGCAGCACGCCAAGTTCGACGACGAGAAAAGCGAGTTTTCGGGCTACCTCAAGCTGTGGAAATGGCTGGGCGATTCGCGCGGCGGCGTGGCGGCGCTGCCTTCCGCCCGGGCGCAGAAAGACACCGCGCGCAAGGGCCCGACCTCGCAGGCGGTGCTGCCCGTCGCACAGCGCGCCGCCGCCGCTTTGGTGGCAGCCCGCCAGGCGCTCGCCGCCCAAGGCCAGGCTGCGCCGCAGGCCGCCGCGCCGACGCACAAGCTCAGCAACCGCCAGTACGAGCAGTTGCTGCGCCAGAACTTCATCAGCATCCGCCGGGTGCGCGAGTGGCGCGACATCCACTCGCAGCTGCTGACCGTGGTTACCGAACACCAATGGAAGCTCAACCCGCAGCCTGCAGGCTACGACGCGGTGCACAAGTCGCTGCTGTCGGGCCTGCTGGGCAATGTGGGCTACAAGCCGGAAGACCTGGCATCCGGCGCGCAGCAGGCCGAATACCTGGGTGCGCGCGGCATCAAGTTCCACCGCCACCCGGGGGCGCACCTGAGCAAGAAACCCGGGCGCTGGATCGTGGTGGCCGAGCTGGTGGAGACCACGCGCCTGTTCGGGCGCGGCATCGCGGCCATCGAACCGCAGTGGCTGGAGGAGGTGGGCGGCCACCTGCTGAAGAAGCAGCTGCTGGACCCGCACTGGGAGAAAAAGGCCGGCGAGGTGGTGGCGCTGGAACGCGCCACGCTTTACGGCCTGGTGGTCTACAACAACCGTCGCGTCAGCTACGCACAGGTGGACCCGCACGCCGCGCGCGAGATTTTCATCCGCGAAGCCCTGGTGGCAGGCGAATGGGAGACCCGACTGCCCTTCCTCGCCGCCAACCAGAAGATGGTGGCCAAGGTCGAAGAGATGGAGCACAAGTCGCGCCGGCAGGACGTGCTGGTGGACGAAGAGCTGATCTACGCCTTCTACGACCAGCAGCTGCCCAAAGACATCTGCACGGCCCGCGAGCTCGAAGCCTGGTGGCGCGACGCGTCCAGAACCCAGCCGCGCCTGCTGCACCTCAGCCGCGACGAGCTCATGCGCCACGAGGCCGCCGGCATCACCACCAGCGCGTTCCCGCGCACCGTGCGCCTGGGCGGCACCGACTGCGCCGCCAGCTACCTGCACGAGCCGGGCGACCCGAAGGATGGCCTGACCGTGACGGTGCCGTTGTTCGTGCTGAACCAGGTGACGGAGGACCGCTGCGAATGGCTCGTGCCGGGCATGCTCAAGGACAAGATCCAGGCGCTGCTCAAGAGCCTGCCGCAGAAGCCGCGCAGCCGCTTCGTGCCGCTGCCCGACAACGCCGCGCGGCTGGCCGAGGTGCTGTCGGAGCCCACGGCCTTCGGCCACGGCAGCCTGGTGGAGGTGCTGCTCAAGCGCGTGCGCGACGAGACCAGCCTGGACGTCAAACGCACCGACTTCAAGCTCGACATGGTCAGCCCGCACCTGTTCATGAACTTTCGCGTGGTGGACGAACACGGCCGCCAGCTCGGGCACGGGCGCAACCTGGGAGCGCTGAAGGCCGAACTTGGGGCCAAGGCGCGCGGCGCGTTTCAGGCCCTGGCCACGCTGAAGGTCCACCAGACGGCCGAGACGGCCTCATCAGGCGGGGTTTCGGAACCAAAACGGCCTCTTCCCAGCACCGGACGGCCATCGGAAGCTCCTGAAAAAGAAGCAGTTGCACCGGCCCGAAACGCGCCGCTGGAACCGCAGCGATACACCGGTTGGACCTTTGGCGAGCTGCCGGAGCTGATGGAAATCCGCAAGGGCGGGGCCAGCCTGATCGGGTTTCCGGCACTCATCGACCAGGGCGACAGCGTCACCATCGAGGTGTTCGACGAGCCACAGGTGGCCGCCGCGCGCCACCGCGTCGGCTTGCGGCGCCTGTTTGCGCTGCAGATCCGCGAGGCCTTGAAATACCTGGAAAAGAACATTCCCGATCTGCAGAAAATGGCCGTGGCCTACATGCCGCTGGGAACGCTCGAAGAACTGAAAAGTCAGATCCTCGACGTGGCGCTGGACCGCGCCTTCCTGCTGGAGCCGCTGCCCGCCACCGAAGCCGACTTCAAGCGCCGCGTGGACGAGGGTCGCGGCCGCCTGACGCTGATTGCCAACGAGGTGGCGCGGCTGGCGGGCGTCATCCTGACCGAGTACGCAGCGGCGCAACGCAAGATCAAGGACACCAAGGGCGCCCCCGAGGCCAGCGCCGATTGCACCCAGCAGCTCGCCCGGCTGGTGCCGAAAAACTTCCTGGCCGCCACGCCCTGGCCCGCCTTGCAGCATTTCGCCCGCTACCTCAAGGCCATCGTGCTGCGCCTGGACAAGGTCCGCGCCGACCCGGCGCGCGATGCCGCCCGCCTGGCCGAGCTGCGCACGCAGGAAACGCGCTACTGGCGCCTGGTGGCCGAGCGCAAGGGTGCCGTGGACGAGCGTTTGGCCGAGTTCCGCTGGTTGCTCGAAGAGCTGCGCGTGAGCTTTTTTGCGCAGGAACTGCGCACCCCGCAGCCCGTCAGCCTCAAGCGGCTGGACAAGGTGTGGGGGCAGCTGCAAGGGTAGGGCGAACCGGCCCCGCGCTACGGGTTGCGGATCATCGCCATGACCTGACCGGCGTCCAGCGTCGCGGCTTTTTGCTGGATCTGCGGCAGGTACTGGGTCTGCAACTGTTTTGCCGGCCCGAGCAGGCTCTGGAAGGTGTCGCGCAGCATGACGGTGTTCATGGTCCGGCCGCCGGCGTAATAACGCCTGGCGAGCTGGCCCAGCGCGTAGGTGGTGGCGAAGGAGAAGGCCATGCCGGTGGCAGCGCTGCCGATCCGGCCCACTGCCTTGCCGGCCGCCTTGCCCAGCAGGCCGCCCAGCAGCTTGCGGCTGAACTGCTCCAGGTATTGCGAGGTCATGCCCACCCCGGCGGCGGCGATGAACTCCTTGATGTGGCCTTGGTCCAGCGACACCCCGTGCGCCTGTCCGATGCCATAGACCATCTTGATCTGCAGGGGAATGATGGCCATCGACGCCCATGACTGCGGCAGCAGCTCCAGCGCGCCGGTGAGCAAGGCATAGTTCAGGATCGAACGGTCCAGTTCGGCCGAAGCAACCGGGGGGGCGGTGGCAGCAGCGACGACCGCGGGCACCGCAACCGATACGGGCGCTGGCACGCCCGGGGCGACGGCCACCGGCATGGCAACCGTCGCGCCGAGCGGGTTGGCGACAGGGCCGGCCGCCGTCACAGGGCCGGACGCAGCAATTGGCGCGGCATCGGGGACAAAGGGCTCGACCTCGCGCTCGATCGTCCGGGCCAGCTCGTCGCCGGTCCCGAGGCGGGACTTGAGCCGGTTCAGGAAGGCGCGTTCCGCGTCGCTGGTTCGGCCGTCGGCCTCGCAGACGCACAAGGCCGTCTCGTAGGCGTAGAGGCGGAGGTTCTGATCCTGGATCATGGCCACCGCGTCGTCGAGACTCAGGCGCTTGAGCAGCACGTCCTGCACCACGGCGCGCAGGTCGACACGGGCTGACTCGGTCGCCAGCGTTTCGGCAATACGCCGCACTTCGTCTCGTTCGCGTTCGTCCTTGGAGCCGTCGGCGAAGGCGGCGTGCAGGGCAATGGCAAGAATGGCTTTCTGGTCTTCAGTGTGCATGGGGCGCAATGGGGTTCAGTCGATGAAGCGATGCTATCAAGCCCGCTGGCGCGGGCGAGGCCTTGGGCGGCGCAATTCCGACGAGGTGTCAGGATTTGGGTGTCCGGGGGGCGTGACCGGGCCCGCACCAGGCCTTTCTGGGATCAAGCAGGCATGAAATGTGGCCGAATTTCAAGCCGAATCGGCCTGGTTCCCTGACTGGACGGCCACGGGCAGCTATCAAAAAAGGAACGCTCAGAGCTTCGCCAGACGCTCGAGCGCGGCGTGCAAGGTGGCATCCTTCTTGGCAAAGCAGAAACGGATGATCTTCTGGTCGAAGCCGTCGCCGTAGAAGGCCGACATCGGAATCGCTGCGACGCCGATCTCGGTGGTCAGCCAGCGGCAGAAATCGGCTTCCGGCAGTTCACGCTCCGGCACGGCCAGGGCCGAGATGTCCACGCACTGGAAATAGCTGCCTTCGCTGGGCAGCAGGCGAAAACGGGTGTTCTCGAGGCCAGCACGGAACAGGTCTCGCTTGGCGGCGTAGAAGGCGGGCAGTTCGAGGTACGGCGCCGGGTCGGCCAGGTAGGCGGCCAGGCCGTGCTGCATCGGGGTGTTCACGGTGAACACGTTGAACTGGTGCACCTTGCGGAACTCGGCCGTCAGGGCTGCGGGGGCACAGACGGTGCCGACTTTCCAGCCGGTGACATGGAAGGTCTTGCCGAAGCTGCTGACGATGAAGCTGCGGGCGGCCAGCCCCGGGTAGCGCGCGGCGCTCAGGTGTTCGTCCGGCGCGTAGACCGTGTGTTCGTACACCTCGTCGCTGATGACGAACACGTCGGTCGGGGCCAGCAATTCGTCCAGGCGGCGCCAGTCGGCATCGCGCCAGATGGTGGCGCTGGGGTTGTGCGGGGTGTTGATCAGGATGGCGCGGGTGCGCGGCGTGAGGGCGGCGGCGATGCGGTCGAAATCGGGGCGGAAGCTGCCGGGCGTGAGCGGCACCGGCACCGCCAGGCCACCGGCCAGCTCGATGTTGGGCACGTAACTGTCGTAGCAGGGCTCGAGCACGATGACCTCGTCGCCCGGGCGCACGATCGCCAGGATGGTGGTCAGGATGGCCTGGGTGGCGCCCGCGGTGACGGTGATTTCCGACGCCGGGTCGTAGCGGCGGCCGTGCAGGGCCAGCACCTTGGCCGATACCGCTTCGCGCAGGGCTGGAATGCCGGGCATCGGGGGGTACTGGTTCAGGCCGCGTTGCATTGCATCGGTCACCGCTTGCACCAGGGCCGGGTCGCAGTCGAAGTCGGGAAAGCCTTGTCCCAGGTTTACCGCGCCTTTTTCCATGGCCAGCGCCGACATCACGGTAAAGATGGTGGTGCCCACCTTGGGCAGTCGGCTCTGCAGGGGGGGCGTGCGTTCGGGCAGGGTGGTCATGGCGAGGTTCAGAGTTCGTAATCGTTTGCCGAGCCGTTCATCGCCTTTCCGATGAGCGGGCGGGTCAGGCGTTCGCTCAGGAACTCCGCAAATTTGAAGACAAAGTTGCGCAGGTAGACGCCGCGCTTGAAGGCCACGCGCGTGACGTTCTGGCCGAACAGGTGGCCCATGGGCCGCACGGCCAGTTCCCCGCCCGCTTCGACCAGCTTGAGCTCCCGGACCGCCACTTCCGCCACGATGCCGATGCCCAGTCCGAGGCGCACGTAGGTGGTGATGACGTCTGAATCGATGGCTTCCAGCACGATGCGCGGCGTGAGCTTGCGCTGCGCAAAGGCATGGTCGATCCGCGTGCGGCCGGTGTAGGACGGGTGGTACGTGATGAGCGGCTCGTGCGCGAGGTCTTCCAGGTTGATGCGGTCCTTGCGGGCCAACGGGTGATCGGCCGAAAGGACCAGCACGTGTTGCCACTCGTAGCAGGGCAGGGTGACGAGTTCGGGGTAGTCCGATAGCGATTCGGTGGCGATGCCGATTTCGGCCACTTCATCGATCAGCATGCGCGCGACCTGGTCTGGTGCGCCCTGGTGCAGGCTGATCGTCACCTTGGGGTAGGCGGTGCGCAGCTTGGCCACCGGGGTCGGCAGCACGTAGCGCGCCTGGGTATGGGTGGTGGCGATGCTCAGGGTGCCGCTGTCCTGGGCGCTGTACTGTTCACCGATGCGCTTGAGGTTGCCGACCTCCCGCATGATCAGGTCGATGCTGGCGAGCACATGCTGGCCTGGCTCGGTGACACGCTTGAGGCGCTTGCCATGGCGCGCGAAGATGTCGACGCCCAGCTCGTCTTCGAGTTCGATGATGGCCTTCGACACGCCGGGCTGCGAGGTGTGCAGCGCCTTGGCCGCTTCGGTGAGGTTCAGGTTGCGGCGCACCGCCTCCTGGACAAAGCGGAACTGGTGCAGGTTCATATCTTGAATCGCATAAAACAGTTCCGGATTGTTTCACATCCGATCTAAAAACGACCTGTGCGATTCAGCCCAAGGCGATATCGGCAACCAGCTGGGTCACCCGCGGATCGTCGCCCACGGTTGACAGGAAATCGAACCCGATCGCCGGATGGCTCTGGTGCAAGGTCTCCTTCAGCTTGGGCAGGTCCTCCCGCACATGGCGCCCCAGCCCGAAGAACATGGGCACGACCGTGATGCGAGTCGCCCCGTCCCCGACCAGCTCAGCGACGGCCGTGTGAAGGTCGGGCAGGGTCAGCTCCAGAAAGGCGCAGACCACGTTCGCCTGCGGGTCCAGCGCGCGTATGCGTGCGGCCACGGCGTCCATGGGCTGGCGCCACAAGGGGTCTCGCGAGCCGTGTCCGAACAACACGATGGCTTTGGTTGCATGGGCTGGGGGCTTGTTCACGGATGGGGTCATCGTCTCAGGACCAGCCACCCGAAGGCGGCCAGCGATATCACGGAGTAGATCAGGCTTGGCGCAGCTGCCGTCAGCCAAGGATGCCAGTTCTGCAGGTTGCCAACAAAGCTGAAGACGTTGTTCAACAGGAAAAAACTGATCCCGGCCATGACACCGCCAAAGACGTAACCCGCGATGCCGCCGGAGCGGAAGTGCAGGTAAGCGAAGGGCAGGGCGAGCACAACCATTACCAGACAACTCAGCGGATAAAAGACCTTGCGCCAGAACTCGATCTGGTAACGCTGCGCGGTCTGTTTGTTGGCTTCCAGGTGTCGCATGTAGATGAAGAGGTCAACAAGGCGCATGCGCGACGGATTCAGCACGGCCGCCGACACCATGTCGGAAGTCAGCTCGGTCGGCCAGCGGTACTCCGCCACGGTGCTGCGCGTGACGCTGACACGGTCCGCGTCGGTGGTTCCGAACTCGGCGCGTCTGGCGTCCTGCAGAATCCACTCACCCGGCCTGAACTGTGCCTTGTCAGCCTCAAGCTGCGCCCGAAAATACCCGTCGGGACTGAACTCGAAGATCCGCACACCGCTCATGCTCCCGTCGGGCAGGATGGCCCGCACGTTCACCGATGCGCTCGAAGAGCCCCGGCGCTCCTTCAGCCATGCGCCGGTCTGCCCGATCGTGATCTCGCCCTTGAAGCGGGCCTTCAGCAACTGTGCCGCGCGATCGGCCGGTGGCGCCATGTAGTCCCCGATCACAAACGTCAGCGCGGTGAACACCAGGCCGAGCTTGAGCAGGGTCTTCAACGCCAGCCACGGCCCCAGTCCGCTGGTCCGCAGAATGGTGTATTCAGAGCTCTGCGCCAGGCGCGCCATGACGAATACACACCCGATCAACACCGCGATCGGCAGCAGTTCATACAGATGGCTCGGCACCAGCAGCGCGACATACATCAGTGCATGGGTCAGCTGGTAGCCCTGGGGACCATCCCGTCCGATGGCGGGCAATTCGTCGACCAGGTCAAAGAAAAAGAACAGCGCCAGAAAGCCCAGCGCGACGAACGCAACCGCATAGACAATCTCGGCATAGATCAGGCGGCGGACCGTCTTCATGGCGCCTCCGCCTGCGCGGTGCGGGCGCGCCCCCGGGTCAGGTGGGCGATCGACCAGGCATTGTGCCGACCCGCGATCCAGCCCACCGCCAACAGGAAGACGCTGCCATGCAGCACGATCACATAGGGCGCCATGTCGATGCGCCCAGCGGCGATCCAGGCCTGGCCGAGGCTGATCAGGTTGTAATAGACGACGAAGGTCAGCAGCGCCAGGATCAGGTTGCCACTGCGACCGCTTCGCGGACTGATGCCGGGCACGGTGACCGCGATCAGGATGAGGTTCAGTGCCGCCAGTGCCAGACCGATGCGCCAGGCCAGTTCGGCCAGATTCGGCCGCGTGGGCTCGCGCAGCAAGGTGAGCGTCGGTATCGCCTTGGCCGGAACCGTGTATTCCAACGTTTGCGCGTCTTCGGGCAGGCGGATGCCATAGGACTCGAATTGGCTGAGTTTCTGTTCGGCCTTGCCGGTGGTCGACGTGTCCAGCCGCTGGCCTTTTTCCAGCATCAGGAATCGTTCACCATTGACGTATTCCACGCGG
>Ga0209604_1002208_pt1 | contig 14440 bp, 7 predicted proteins | sample AD_UKC097_MetaG_FD_184405 | JGI IMG/M metagenome (GOLD analysis project Ga0209604, IMG submission 184405) | Active sludge microbial communities of municipal wastewater-treating anaerobic digesters from USA - AD_UKC097_MetaG (SPAdes) (version 2) | ecosystem: Engineered > Bioreactor > Anaerobic >... | reverse complement strand
TCGCCAGCACCGGTAACCAAACCAACCACGGCCGCACTTGCTCCCAGTGTCGCCAGATAAGGGCCGCTTATGCTACGCCCTCCTTCATAGGCAATATCGCCAAACATACTGACTACGCCAAGAAGCATAATTAACTGGAAGGCTGTCTGGCGATAGTTTCCCGGTTTTGATTGCTCTGGCTTAACCTGACTTTCATCTGGTTTCATAGCTTCTTCCCTTCTCCGGACTGCGATTATTCTATATGAATTTCTGAGGATTTTACAGATCTGCGAATCAGGCGTTTTTAAATTTCTTCAGGCTCAAAAAGAAAACCTCCCAACTTTCGCCTTGCTCTTTATCTTTTGGAAGTCGGAAAGGTGCTTTAAAGTCCTATACTGACCCCTTGAGGAGATGGCTATTGTGCTGGAGGGGCCAAGGAAGCAAAAGTCGGTGGCTGATATCTGTCGGGAACATCAGATAAGCCAGGCGCTGATTTATCGGTGGTGGGACAGGTTTTTGGAGGCTGGTCAGAAGGGGTTAACTCTGCCGCGCTGATAGACAGTCGTCACAGTAGCTTGCCGGGAAAAAAGGGGACAAGGTCTTTTGTCCCCCCAATTTCTATAACAGATGGTGGAATGACGGCAGATTTATTGGCTCTTGACATGTATCCCGATGCAATCCAGCCGGTAGGATAATAAAATAATGCCTGCCGTTGCTACGCTCCCCCAGGTGGCCGGCTTCCATCCGATACAGTGGCCAAAACGATGCGCAGCATCCAGGAGAACGCCCGCCGCCCCGAAATCGGGCAAATTCTCGATGAAGCCCTCGCCGCTAACTAAAGAACCTTGGCCTTCCACTTGACGATTAGAAAAAATAGAATGCCGGTATGTCATCAAGGTCATTCAATAAAATATTGTTGCTTATTAAAGGATAACAACGTATCCTTTAATAGTGAAAAGCCTTATTAAAGGATAATTTAATAAAGAGTGAAAAAGTGAAAAGAGGTCTTACAGGTCGTTATCAAATAACAAAAGCAGGTGGCGAAGAAGTTCGGTCCTTCATACCGTTCCCCCTGCCTCCTAAGCCCCCTCTCGATTTGTCTTCTTCTCGCCAACATCTTTTAGAAAGAGCAACTTTGGCGTTAGGTCGCCTCGACAGTATAACCATTCTTCTGCCAGATCCAGACCTCTTTCTTTATTCTTATGTCAGACAGGAAGCAGTTCTGTCATCTCAGATCGAGGGCACTCAATCTTCCCTATCAGACCTTATGATGTTCGAGCTTCAGGAGGCACCCGGAGTTCCGCTAGATGATGTCGTTGAAGTTTCAAATTATGTTGCAGCTCTTGAATATGGTATGGACCGAATTCGTAATGGCTTTCCTCTTTCTAATCGACTGATCAGAGAAATGCACGCCAGACTTTTGTCAAGTGGAAGGGGTAGTGAAAAATCCCCTGGTGAATTCCGACACTCTCAGAACTGGATAGGAGGCACAAGGCCGGGAACAGCCCATTTCGTGCCTCCACCGCCAGCCTATGTCGAAGACTGCATGGCTGATTTGGAACGATTTATTCATGATAAAGATTCTCCGTATCCGGCCCTGATCAAGGCGGCGCTCGCCCATGTTCAATTCGAGACAATACATCCTTTTCTTGATGGCAACGGCCGGGTTGGGCGCTTAATAATAGCCATCCTCTTGCACCATAGTGGTGTCCTTTCTCAACCGTTGTTATATTTGAGCCTTTATTTTAAAAAGTATCGAGATGAATATTACCGCTTACTCGATCTGGTGCGCCTGGAGGGAGATTGGGAAGCATGGCTGGATTTCTTTTTAGAAGGCGTAGAGCAAACAGCCAATGGAGCTGTCATAACAGCTAAAAAACTTGTCAAAATGTTTGAGGAAGATGAAGAAAAGCTAAAAGAGCTGAAGAGAGCCAAAATAAGCACTATTAATATATTCAATATTTTCCGGTCTCGACCAATCCTGACGGTAGCTGAAGTTTGTAAGCGTTCAGGCCTGACCTTTCCATCAGCATCAAAGGCCATAGAAAATCTAATAAGGGTTGGCATAGTACAGGAAATAACTGGGAAGCAAAGAGACAGGATCTTTGTTTATAAGCAGTATCTATCAATCCTGAGCGAAGGAACAGAACAAATTTGATAATCAAGGTAAACCGCCTATACATCAGAAAATAATATACTTTAAATGAAAAAAGAATGGATCAGTCCCAGAAATGCTTGTCAGATCAACCTCAAAAGAGAGTCCCTGAGAAAAAGATTAAAAAACTTAATTCAAACCGACCATTTGGATAAAAAAATCATGCCTATCGTTGATATGCTCCGACAGGTAGCCGATTTCCATTGGATTAGGTGGCCGAAGTCATCAGATTACGCAAGATAGACCCAAGAACTCTTATTTATCCCCAGCGGCCTGGTTCTTCCACCACTCTAAAATTATATCCCAGGCGTTAGAGGCAATTGCCATTTCTTTCTGGGACATTTTGGCATTCTCATAAAGATAGGCGTTACGCAAACTACATATGGTTAACATCATGCTGGCCTGAAGAAATGGAACTAATCCATCTTCTTTAAGGATATTGATCATTTTAGATACGCTCCGTGGAGGTTCCTCAGATTTATTCTTAGACCATATCTGCCGGCATATTTTTACTATACCAGAGCGCAAGCCTTCGATTGCATCTGTATCTTCATAGGGCCTTCTGAGGCCATAACTTACATTGCTCTCTTTAACCTGTGAATGTGAATGTCTTGTAATTGGTGCAATTTGAATGTTCCTTTTCAGAGTATTTGTCTTTTTTTCTTTTTTGCATTTTTCACACAACCCATCTTGTCTAACTAGTTTTCCCTTGCCTTCAAGTTTCCTGCAGATCTGATTTACCTGCTGACGCGGCCTGATACTCAACTCTTTTGATAAGCAGTCATCACAGTAGCCTGCCGGATAAATCTCGCCAAGCAATTCTAATATCATCTCAGAATTACTCATCTTACTCACTCCCTATTTTGGTTTTTATTATTAATTCCATATGAAGAACCAGCTTTTATCTTAATTAAGCTTGCTCGGCCCATAAGTTTATGTTATAAATTTCGCCGTTTAGACAGCACCCTCTAGATAGTTCATTCGTTTCATTTTTATTATCTCATAAAGCAGTGCATCAGTGTATACTCATCTTCAAGTTCCATGAGGGCTAGTTTTTATTCATCATTAGCTACACAAAGATGAGTTGCTCCCCTTTGGCCACCCCGAACGCCACCCTGGCTTTGAACTGGTCATCGTAAGTCTTCTGTTTTTTTGATCTGCGTTTCTCCCCCTTATATTCTAAGGAAACACACCTTATTTTGCGATTACTTTTGGTCTGAATAGACTAGACCATTATAATTTTCGATTTGATTAATCCTAATGCAAGACACAAATCTATACTGCCCTCTATAAGGAGGCGAAAACCTCTAAGAAATAGAGTCTATCCTGAATAAGGAGACGGCAGATATTGGTTAATATAAGGATATCACGTATCTGCCAAATTTTTAGCTTGGGTCAGAAGATCCTGATTAACTAGCACTTCATGAAGTTTCCTCCCGTATTTACGTGATAATTCAAATGCGTCTCTCTGAATTCTATCTTGAATAGCCTCTGGTCTAATTATTGCACCACTGTTCAAAACTTTCTTTTTTGCAATTTCATAAAAGCATCTTTCTGCGACCAAATCCGCTATCATGACCTGAGCTGGTAATGTTTTCTTGAATCTACAATCTTCACCCAGATAAAGTTGAACAGATGGGAAATTGACATAAATAATTACTTTTCCCGTTTCCTCGCTATAAGATGTCCTTTGAAGTGGCTCTTGATCAAAACTAAAATCAGGCTCACTGAACATCCCCTTACGACCTTTCTTCTGATCTGTTTCTTTCGATCTGGTATGAACTTCTAATAAAGCTATATGCTCATCACATTCTGCGGTAATCATACCGTCTTGGCCAGCCCCCACACCCCATACTTCGATTTCATATTTAGCAACGTGCCTTTTCGCCTCCGACTCATTTACGAATATTTCACTATCAGAAATTTTTATTGACTCGTTATCTGAATAAATTTTTATCTTGCTACCACCTTCAATGATCTTTATATAAACAAGAAGATAAACTTTTCTTGGCTGATTAGGGCGCAGCGTAACACTCTCAGGATCAAATATCATCCCTTCTTCCAGCAATATATCCTTTTCAGGAACAACAGAAATTTTAGCCTCAGAAAATCTATTACTCGTTTCGGCCCTTAAAGTTCCATTAATATTGGGTTCGAATCCCTCAACAGTAACATATTTTCTTATAATTCCGTCTCCATCTTCAATGCTGATATGTATATCAGGTGTCAAAACTCTGATCTTCGGGTTGCTACATCCTAATTTTATAATTGAGCCATGCCGCACTATGCCGGTGTTTAGGCGAACCTCAAAAGCATAACGCTTCCCGACTGTTATATCCGCTAACTTAGGATATAAACTAAAGCCATCTGGCGGGTCTTCGATCTTTTCAGATAAGCTTGTACCAAGATTCGTTACAATTTGAGCCTCTATCTCGGCAATCTCATTAATCATACGAATAGCGTTCTTGTATCTGATGCTTTCTTCGCTATCGATCTTAGTCTGAGCTTCATGCTGCCTACGTAATCTTTCCTCCCTTACTTTCAATTCAAGACGTTTTTCTATTTCAATTACGACAGCTGCACAAAATGGATGTTTTATATCCAATCCATCTCTTTCTTCTCTTAGTACAGCTTCTTCATTTTCTAATAATTGTCTAAACTGGCCAATTCGGACTTCCCCGAAAAAATAAGACGCAAGTGGTTCGTTCTCATATTTAAATAGAGAAATGCCCAGGACGGCATTTTTGTCATCGGTAATCAACAATCCACCATCACGATCATCTCCTGTTTGCGTAAGTTCCCTATCAGCTCTCCAAATAGAAATGTGAACAGGGAAAAAACCGTATTTGCCAAATTGCACACTAAGATCCTCCGATAAAATCTCTTTCCCCTGAGGGAATTGATATCTGAGCAGTCTTTTTTTCCCGGTTTCACCATCGATAAGGTAAACCTTTCTATTTGGGTTAGTCATAATTTTACGCAATAGGTAATTTTTCGATAATTCTTCTTGCAAAGTGCTCATTTGTGGGACTCTTACTGAATTTTTTGGATCGGCTTTAAAATAAGCAACAGTGCCATTTGTATAAATCTTATGAATGTCTCTTAACTCTGGTGTGCATAACGTAGGACCATAGATCTCATAAATTGGCTTATCGTCCTCAATAAACAGCTTACATTCTGTATAATATCCGTCTTTAAACGTACATATCTTCCCGTCAGTCATTGATGCCAGAGCATCTTTTGCACCTTGACCAAAATAGCCCCTTACACTTTTCCCGGATTTTAGGCCGCTGGTAGCTGCTCCATATTTCTTAAATCCATTTCTCACATCATCAATTGACATACCTTCTGCATAGTCTCGAACAGTAAACAACCCGCAATAACTTTCTTTTTTATATTCTATCTCGATTAATCCATCGTGCCTTTTGTTTTCTTCTTCCAGTCTGATATAACTGTCATCTGAATTGGTTATAAGCTCCACAAGCGCCCGTATTACATTCCCTTGAATCGCCTTCTTTATACTTCTTATAGTGTGCCTCGGATCTGTTTCAATGACCCCTCTTTCCATTAGATTCTCTCCTTTTCATTTTTTGTTGGTCAAAAACCCCACAAATCGTTCCTCGAGCTTAATTAAAACTTTTAATATATCATCTCTTCCTAATTCAGAAGCATAGGCTTTAAGTGACTCTAAGTTCTCTTTTAAAGTTTCCTTAGAAGAATCAAGTGTACCTTGTAAAAGATAGCAAAAATCGGCCTCTGTAATGTTGAGCTCTAATCCTTTACTGTACTTTTGATAAGCTGGTGAAGAAAGTATCTCTTCCAAGATTATTTCTTTTCTTCTAGTTTTTGAGAGAGCCTTTCCCTTTTTTACAGGTTGTCCTTCTAAGAGCTTTTTAGCCTCTTCTATAAATTTCCTGCTTTTGTCTGTTAATGTAAAGCCTTGGCGGATTTTACCTCCTATCCATAATTTTTTCTTGTCTGTACTGCACCTCCAAAGGCAAGTATAGACTCGGAGAGAGTCTGGGTAGTTAGGAAAGCCGATTAAAGAAAATTTTTCGGGAAATAACTTATATGCTGCCACAACAGCATTTTCGAAGGACAAATCAGCTCCTATATCTTTTAACCTGGCCAAAGTGTACATTATGAGATGGTCGAGGCTCACATTTTTGTATCTCTCTAAATCGAACGGAGAGAGGGATTCCACTTTCGCTATACGACGGGATCTAATGTCTGTTATATTTTTCATAGATTATCCCCTTTATCTTTTTATCTCAAAAAGTTTTTACGATATCTGACATCATATTGCCACCTTTTTTAATATAAGTCCACACTGGGTCAAGACAGAAAATCACATAATCCTAAGGTATTGTGGTATAAGAGCTCGCACATTTTTCTTGCCAATTCCCTCTTGGCATTTTTTTATATTTGACAAAGGCCTGTCAAGTAAATATTTTACCGCCACTAAAAGGTAGAAAAACTTCACCACCAGTAATTTGCGGCTTTATAAAAAGGGCTGCCTATTAACTACTTAAACACTGGCTTGGGCTAGAGAAAGGTACTCTATAAACCGCCACAAATCAGAACTTGATAACACTTTTTTCAATTACGGGATAAAGGTCGTCTATTTGTTGCTGGACATCTATAGTCAGTTTTAGGGCAGTAACAATTTGGCAGTATCGCTTAATTTCATCGAGAGATAGAGTCCTGCCTTTTCTATCCTTTAGCCATTTGCTACATACTTGATATCCGCCGATTTGATAAGACCACACTTCAGGTGGAACCGGCTCAAAATACTGGCTTTGATTGATATAAACCTTAGGATCTTTATATGTGACTTTTTCAACCTTGTTATCACCCTGACCATGGAATCTGGCTACCGGAGGCTCGAGATCATTAGCTTTTAAAAGATGTAAATCTGCTAATCTTTTACCAAGGTTAGCTATTTGTTCAAAAAGTCCCACATCGCTTGTAAACGGTATCCGAGGAAAATCCGTTTTAAGGAATTCTGCATACTTTGAGCGATATGTGTTCGAATAAAGAACAGCATAAATGTAATACACTATGTCATCAGGTGTGAATCCCGCTTTATATTGACAGGTCAGAGTATTTAAAATCGTTAAACCTATATTTAAGGTTCTCTTTTCAGACTTAGTATTTCCATTGAATAAGTCGGCCCTAGCTAAGTCTTGATAAACATAGAGAGGAAACAAATAGTTAATCTCTCGCGTTTTATTAGAGATATAGCAGGACTCTATGATAGAATTGGCAATTCCCACAAGAGACCATAGTGATTTTTGCGACTGTTGTCGACAACATACAATCGCCAGATTATTGCCTTTTAACATATGCTGCATTACTTCGGGACGAGGCATACAGATGAAGCCTCTTGATCTACCGGTGTAATAGGTATAGCGAACATCAAAAGGTCGATAAAGAATCGGAACAATATTATCTTTGTCCAGACCACTGTCCAGAAGATCTTTTTGGGCTAATTCTACTTTCCAGTCTCTTACATCTTTCCCTAGTTTATAGGCCTGCCGTGCCAGCTCTTTATCCATCTTTGAAAAAGTTGAGACTGTCGTCCAGGCATCGTCACGGCTCCAGTGTATTGTCAGATTATCACGAGCTGTAACGATTCCCACACTGTTTAGCTTAAAGATGTCTGTAATTTTGGGATAACTTTCATAGGCCTCGATCAATGTTTCATCGCGAGGAACAAAAAGATAAAAGCCTGCTTTTGGTGATATCTCCTGCCATTCCGTTGTTTCAATATTATTTTTTCTAAGCCAATCATATTTTTTTTCTCTTAATCCCCACACTTCTGCATGATGGACCTGACAACCTTCTTTTGGCCCCTTCTTTTTTATAAAAAAGGCAACAGCAACTCCCTGTCTAATATCAAAGACGTTTTCATCTGGCGAGCCATCGGGGCATTTTTCTTTCTTCAAAGAATTGCCATGCAAATCTAGGATATAAATTTCATTAAAGCTTCTCAATAAGCTCTGTCGCATCCCTCGGAAAGTCGGATTATCCAAATAGCTATGGTTGGTAATAAACCCTATAGCGCCTTCGCCGGCTTGGTCTATTTTCCACTGGGCAAAACGGATAAATTTGACATAATCGTCCTGCAGCCATTTTGGATTTTTTTCTTTAAGGGGCTCTCCATCGACCTTGTAGTAGCCATCATCTTTGCTTCCATCGGCCAAGATGATATATCCCTTTTTCAATAAATCTCTTATCCAGGCGCCTTTATTTGCCGAATGTCCAGAATAGGGCGGATTTCCGAGTATAACGAGAATCGGTGTTTCATTTTTGACCTTTCCTGCCAGGTGAGACTCCTCTGAAAGTGAGGCCATACCTGGTAATGTCGACTGAGCCAACTCTTCCATTTCCAATGTATTGGTCAAATAAAGTTTGAAGCGCTCATCTTCTTCGAGTTTATAGCCAAGCTCTTCCAGCAAAAAAGACATCTTTATATGCCCTATGGTATAAGGAGCCATCATTAGCTCAAAGGCATAGAAATTTTTTAAAATGTGATCCTTGATAAAGCTGGCCTTTGCCCCTTCTCCATATCTTTGAACAAATTCTTCTACGGCCAGTTTCGTGGCCTCAGCTAAAAAGGTCAGGGTTCCTGCAGCGGGGTCTAAAACGGTTACGTTAGGCTGGGCTAATCCCTCAAGTCTAGCAAAATGAGTTTTCAGAATTTTTTGAATGGAACGGACAATATAAGAAACAACCGGTTCAGGAGTATAATAAACTCCTCTTTTTTCCCGCGTCTCGGGGTCATATTCTGCCAAAAAGGTCTCATAAAAATGAATGATCGGGTCGCTCCCTTTGCCTCTACGGAAATAATCATCAAGAATTTTATAAACATCAGTCACGGCCAGGACTTCTGAGATATCATCAATGATCCATTCCATCTGGGAAGGAAGGCTTCCTAACGATATAAACTGGAAAACATCCCTTAAAATGCCAATAGTCTTAGGAATATAATCATAAGCCACCTTTCGATTAAATTTGCCTTCTGACCTTGTCCTGGCAGCAAAAAGCCCATAAGTAATTGTCTGAGAATAAAGGTCAGCAAACTCATCCTGTGACAGCCCACCGATCAGGAATTTACAGAAAGCTTCATAAAACCCTGAAAGATTGGGCTTCCCGAAGCTGTTTTCTTCTTTAAGCTCCTGAGTTACGACTTCATCTCTAAGGAATCTGGTACGTTTTGCCAGTTCAATAGCCAAAGATCTGGCATCATAAACTTTAGGGAAAGAATAAGACAGGAACCTATCCAAGAGGGCAAAGAATTCGGTTTCATTTTCGACAGGTGGAACTTTTCCGAGCTGATAGATAATGAACGCCTTACCTATCCGAACAGAATCTATCAAAGTGCCATTTCTATAAAGTCTAAACTCAAGAAAATTCGTTAAGATAACATTGGGAAATGTACTGATATAACGTCTTAATTGCTCTGTTTGCTCAATATTATCAAGATCAGGTATTTTCGGGTTCGGGGATTTGGCTTCAATATAGCCAACAATATGTTGCTCTCCATCCCAAATTCGAAAATCAGGGTTGCCGGCTTCAGTTTTCTTTGGAAGAACGGTTATTTTAATGTCGTGCTTTCCAGTAGAATCAGCATATCCTTTCAGAAGGTCTTCCAGTGTTGAATAATAGCTTTCTTCTCTATCGTCTCCCCTTAAGGCAATTTCCGTTATTTTTTTCAGATAATCTTTAAGCATCGACATTCCTGACTCTATGCATATTATTTGTTTTTCGCTATCCAGTATAAAATGGACATTTAGATAGCGTCAAGCTGAAGATTTCTTTATGTCAGAAATACCTAAAGTAGAAAACAGGAAAAGGCTACTCAGACAGTACTGAGCCAGGCTGAACTGCTGTCTGAATACTGGGTGGTGGCGTGAGGAAAGGCGAAACCTGTCTGAATACCGGGCAGTCGCCTGAGGCGGCTCAGACTATTCTAAATCTGGGTTGCATGGTGAATTTGACCAGGAATAGTCAGAGACGCGGTTCTTAATATGGTTTATTTTTACTTCTATAACACCGAGCAGTTGCATCAAAGCTTAGTCCATAGAACAACGTCTTAGGTCTATTTTGGAGATTATAAAGCCGGATATCAGGTTGAAGCAAGGCCATGGAACGGTTAAGATAAGTCAAAATAGGCTGCTCAAGAGTTCAACTTATACAAGCCATCTTTCTGCCCAAACTATGTGGAGAGAACCTCAAAGATCAACCTGAAACGGCCAAACAGGCCGCCTCGCCTCTAACCCCTTGAGGAAAGTTTGTTTGTTCAGACAGCTTCTGATTGCAACTATTGGTAGAGAAATATATTTAATATAAGGTGTGTCCTTTTCGAGGAAGATATTATCAGACCATAAGCCCGATTATGTTAATTCTGAATTTGCTTTTGATCTGTAAGGAGATTTAGATGAAGAGACGTTCATGGGTAGTAGTCTCACTCATTATTCCATTTTTCATTCAAGGCCAGGGCCAGATTAAAAATAATGACTCGGTGGAACAGACTGTAACTGTTGACTACCAGATGGCAGAGAAGGCGATAGAATGGCTGGAATTCATAAAAGACGAACAAGATCTGGAGAAAATTAAGAAGTATTTTATGACAGAAGTTGCCCCAACTGAGGGCTGCCGGTCGATTATCAAACACTGGCAACGTTTCAGAAATTGGAATGAAGATATATTTTTCAATTTTATTATGGAGGCTTTAAATAGAATTCCAACAGATAAGTCTTTAAAAAACGAAGATGGTTCACTGACTCCATTCGGGCTGAGACAAAGTCTCTGGCTTCAGGCTCTTAACAACACTGAAAGACTTAGAGCGGATCTTAAGAGATTGAAAGGGGCCAAATTGAGAGAGGCCGCTCTTGATCTAGCCAGAAAATACCTCCCTGAGGAGGCAGATATAAGTAATCGCTTTTATGTGGTTTTATTCGGAGCTTCCAGCGCCTTTTCAGTTGGTGAAGAGAATGGCTATGACCTCTTGCAGCTTCCAAAAGGGCCTGACGGACAACTTGATCTGCAGAACATAGTTGAAACTTTCGCTCACGAAATGCATCATTCAGGATTTCTCAACTGCACTGATCAACACATGTCTGAGGTTAAAAATAAGGAAAGAATTATGCTGCCTGGAATTCTGGCTGCTGAAGGTATGCCAACACATTTTATAAACCGGGTAAAAGAAAATCTTCATTTGCTGAAGTCCAGTCCTAACGAAATTTCCAGGCAGCTGGCCTCTCAGTGGGAAGAGAATCTTTCCAGGCTGCCTGAACTTTACCAGGAAGCAGAAAAAGATATCGAGCTAAATATGAAAGGAGAGATCGGGCAGAAAGAAATATTTGAAAAATGGGTGAGTGGACTCCAGGGAGCTGCCTATGTTCTCGGTTCAGATATGTTTTCAGTGATTGAAAGATACCTCGGACTGGAAGAAGCTAAAAATGTAGCCAGAGACTACAGGCTTTTACTCTCTGTTTACAATGCGGCAGCAGAAAAAGCCAGAGCAGCAGGTGAGAATTTATTTATGTTTGATAAGGAGCAGGTTCGAGAACTGGAAACATTTACAGGCGACGATTAACCTGGATTGTTCGCCTAAAATATAATGCAGGTTAATCTGCTTTATGAATTAAGAAAGGCCTAAACATTGCCCTGCATTTACGGCGATTTATTCAATTTGGCTTTTGAGCAATGACCAGCATCTAAAAATCTTCGGTGTCAATTTGTCTTCTCGGGAAGAGATACCCAGCTTCACTCCGTAGATATATATAAACAAAATGTTAGCGAAAGTTTTTTGCTGATTCATAATGTCAGGCATAATGGCTGGTTAAGTGAGGACTTTTTGTTTTTCTTTATCTTCCGTCGCAATATTTGTTATCATTGGAACCGAAGAAAAATGAGGAGGGAAAGTCATGAATAAACGGCGTCGAGCCATAAGTACCGATTTCAGGGCATTATCAGCACTGTCTGTTTTATTTATTTTGTTATCGCTCGCTTCTACTTTTAGCTGCTCCAGGCAGGCGGCCAACGTCGTCTGGCTCGATGAGCTTGGCCCTCAATATGCTATCTCTGGCTACGGTGAAACTCATGCCAATAAATCGATAGATGGTAATCCGCTGACCATAGCCGGCCAGGTCTATGAACGCGGCCTCGGCACGCATGCTGAAGGTATGTTCCGAATAAAACTGGATGGCAAAGCTACCCGCTTCAGCGCCCTGGTTGGCATCGATGACGAGATAAAGGGCAATGAACGAGCTTCGGTTGAATTTATTGTTTCGGCCAAAGATAAAAATAACGTCACTCAGACTTTATGGAAAAGCGGTATCATGAAAGCTGGCGATCCAGCCAAAGAGGTCAATGTCAGCCTCGACGGACTCCTCTATCTCGACCTCATAGTTTCTGATGCTGGCGATGGCTCAGGTTATGATCACGCCGACTGGTGCGAGGCTAAGATAGAATACCGGGGAACCAAGCCAGAACCAGTTAAACCCTATGCCAGCCAGCCTTACGTCCTGACACCCCTCCCCGGTCCCGAACCAAGGATCAATGGAGCGAAGGTTTTTGGCGTTCGCCCCGGATCGCCTTTTATGTTTACCATTCCGGCCACCGGCTCCCGTCCGATGACTTTCTCGGCCGAAGGCCTTCCGGCGGGGCTTAAGCTTGATAGCTCAACCGGCCACATTACCGGCGTGATAGACAAGGCCGGCACCTACAATGTCAAGCTCACTGCCAAAAACAGCCTGGGCACAGCCGAACGAACCCTGCGCATCGAGGTGGGCGATAAAATCTGCCTGACTCCCCCGATGGGCTGGAATAGCTGGAATTGCTGGGGATGCTCGGTAACTGATGAAAATGTTCGCCAGAGCGCCAGAGCTATGGTGGAAAAAGGCCTGATCAACTATGGCTGGACCTACATAAATATTGATGACTGCTGGCACGGCGAGCGCGACCCGAAAACCGGTGAAATTCGCTCCAATGAAAAATTCCCCGACATGAAAGCTCTGGCTGATTATGTCCATAGCCTCGGCCTGAAAATTGGTCTTTACACTGACTGCGGGCCGAAAACCTGTGCTGGCTATGGTGGCAGCGAAGGCCACGAGGAACAGGATATTATGACCTATGCCAAATGGGGATATGATTACGTCAAGATTGACTGGTGTTATTGCGAAGGCAAGGATCCAAAAGTCGCCTATAAATTATTTGGTGATGCCATAAAAAGAGCTCCTCGGGATATAGTTTTCAGCATCTGCAACTGGGGCCGAAACAATCCCTGGGAATGGGGAGAAAGCGTCGGCGGCAATCTATGGCGGACAACCGGCGATATCACCGACACCTGGAGCAGCATGTCGCGGATAGGATTCGGTCAAGCTGGGCTGTCAAAATATGCCGGACCCGGTCACTGGAATGACCCGGATATGCTGGTCGTTGGCAATGTCGGCTGGGGACCGGAACTCCACCCGGCACGGTTAACCCCCGATGAGCAATATACCCATATCAGCCTGTGGTGTCTGCTGGCCGCACCGTTACTGATTGGCTGTCCCATCGAGCAGATAGATGATTTTACCATGGGCCTTCTGACCAACGTTGAAGTTCTGGAGGTCAACCAGGATCCACTGGGCCGACAGGCAGATAGAATCGTCGAAGGCGATGGATGGGAGGTCTGGGCCAAAGAAATGGAGGATGGCTCGAAAGCTGTCGGTCTGTTCAATCTTGATGCTTATGATCACAAAACAGTCCGGATTGATTTGGCGGCGCTGGGTCTCAGCAGCGGGTCGCTGCGTGTCCGAGACCTCTGGCGGCAAAAAGACCTCGGCACATTTGACAGCCATTTTGAAGCCGAAGTTCCGCCGCACGGTGTGGTGTTGGTCAGGGTTTTTCAGCAGTAGTAATCGTCAACAGTTCGGGGCAAAGCTTTGGGCAGGCCCAATATTCTAATGTTTTGTTTAGATATGGTTTAAAGAAAAAGACAGTAAAGCTTAGCGTTAGGTACATTCTATTTAAAGAACTGAACAGGCTAAAATTAAGGCGTGTTTGACTTTCTAAAAGGATTTATTGTAAAAAATGATTGGCAAGAGTAGCAAGGATGAATCTCAAATTCCTTTAATCTGATTTTATAGGTTTTTATAACAAATTGGCATTTAAATCAAATAAGGAGGGGCTCTTCAGCCAAAAGTGTGGTAAATAAGAAGGGGGATAATGGTAATTGGGATGAAGGATAAGAGGACTTTCTTGATATAGACTTCAACGTTTCTGTAGCCATAGCTCATTCTCTTGATTAACTTC
>Ga0209604_1002206_pt1:7500-14445 | contig 14445 bp, 6 predicted proteins | sample AD_UKC097_MetaG_FD_184405 | JGI IMG/M metagenome (GOLD analysis project Ga0209604, IMG submission 184405) | Active sludge microbial communities of municipal wastewater-treating anaerobic digesters from USA - AD_UKC097_MetaG (SPAdes) (version 2) | ecosystem: Engineered > Bioreactor >... | reverse complement strand
CTGCTGCGCGTGACGACCCGGCGCTCCCGGCTCTTCATCGGCGCACTCTCCGGTCGCATCCGGATTCGCCTCGGACGGCTCCTCGCGAGACTCCAAGGGCTCCCGCCAACTGTGGCGCAGTTCGATCCGGACCCGCCTCCTCCCTGGAGAAAGCGCCCCTCAGATCCGCCCGACTACCGCCGCTTCTGCCCCCTCATCCCCGCTTGAACTGAGGTTTCTCGGCTCAGCGCCGGGCGGGCGGGGGAAGGACGAGCCGGAAGGCGGCGCCTCCGAGCGCCGCGGAACGCGAGGCGCCGACGCTCCCGCCGTGCAGCGCCGCGATCTTCGCGACGAGGGAGAGGCCGAGGCCGGTGCCGCCCTCCTTCGTGGAGGCGAACGGGACGAAGAGCTTCTCCGCCGCGTCCGGCGCGACGCCCGGGCCAGTGTCCTCGACGACGAGGACGATGCCTCCGCCGTCCGCCGGCTCGCCACGAACGACCACCCGGCCGCCTTCGCCCGCCGCCTCCGCGGCGTTCCGGACGAGGTTGACGAGGGCCCGGCGGAGGAGCGCGGCGTCGGCCTCGACCTCGGGGAACGCGCCTTCGGCCTCGAACGACGCGCCCGGGCTGGTCGCCCGTCCCTCGGAGAGGACCTCCTCGACGAGCGGCGTGAGCGCGACGGGCGCCAGCTGGAGCCGTTCGGGGCGCGCGAAGAGGAGGAAGTCGCCCGTGACGCGGGCGACGTGCTCGGCCTCGGCCCGGATGCGCGCGAGGTGGCGCGTCCGCGCCTCGGCGTCCGAGGCTCCCTGGGCGAGGCGCACGTAGCCGAGGATGGCCGCGGTCGCGTTCCGGAACTCGTGCGCGATGCCGGCCGACATCTCGCCGAGCGCGGCGAGCTCGCGGCGGAACGAGAGCTCTCGCTCGAGCCGCTTCACGGCGGTGCGGTCCTCGAGGAAGACGAGCGCGCCGAGGAAGCGCCCGTCCCGGTCGGCGACCGGGACGGCGGTGACGGCGAGGAGGCGCGCGCCCGTGGCATCGCCACCGGCGGCGTCGGCGCCCAGCGTCGGCTCGCCGCGCAGCGCCGCCTCGACGGCCCGGGCGAGGACGGGCCAGTCGGCGAGGCGCGTGCCCGCGGGGGCGCCGAGGGCGTCGCGCCCGAGGCCGAGGGCGGCGAGCGCGGGAGGGTTCGCTTCGGCGAGCTCGCCGCCCGGGCCGAGGACGAGGAGCCCGCCGGGGTGCGAGCGGATCAGGGTCTCGGAGGTGACGGCCAGCGCGTCGGCGCGCCGCTGCTCGCTCTGGCGGAGGACCTCGAGCTCGGCGGTACGCGCCCGCAGCTCCTCGATCGTCCGCCGGAACGCGGCGACCGCCGCGATCGGCTCGGCTCCCGCGGGCGGCCCCGGCGGGACGAGGGCGTCGGCGCTCCGCGCCGTCTCGGCGAGGGCGTCGATTGGGCGCGTGAAGCGCCGGAGGAACGGGACGGCGAGGACGACGAGGAGCGCCATGCCGGCCGGCACGACGACGGCGAGGATCCGGAGCATCCGCTCGGCCGCGACGATCGGCGTGGCGTCGTAGAGGACGCGGAGGATCGAGCGGGACGCGACGAGCGGAACGGCCGCGACGACGATGGGCACGCCGGCCTCCTCGGCCCGAACGACCCGTACTTCGGGGCCGACCGGCCGTTCCTCGTCGGGGAGCCGGTCGGGGACCCGCGCCGCGTCGGGGAGCCAGGTGACGCTCCGCCGGAGGACCCCCCGCCCGTCGAAGAGCGCGACCTGGAGCGGCGCGAACTCCTTGACGAGGCGGACGACGCCCGCGTCGGTCGTGAGGCCGGAGACGAGGTCCCCGCTCGCCTCGACGCCGGTGGCGACGGCTCGCGCCTCCGCCGCGAGGCGGCTCTCCATCTGCGTCACCGCCCAGCGTGTCGTCATCCGGAGGGCGGCGAGAGAGGCGATGGAGAGGAAGAGGACGAAGACGAGGCCCGAGACGACGAAGCGCCTCACCTCGCGCTCCCAGGGGCCGGAGCCCGGGGTCACGGCAGGAGCCCCCGGCCCGGGACCGGAAGGCCCGCCACGATCCAGTCGACGACGGGCCCGCCCCACTGCCAGACGACGACGGAGGCGAGGGCGAGGAAGACGCCGAACGGGACGTCGATGCGGGCGAGGAGGACGAGGAGGCCGCCGGGGACGGTCTCGGCCCGCGCGGAGAGGACGCGGAAGAAGTCGCCCTCTTCGTCCTCGAGCGCGAGGCGGGGGAAGACCGTCGGCTTCCCGAGCGCGGCGCGGCGGCGCGCGAGGCGCGCGAAGGCGGCGAGCGGGCGGGCGACGGGGCCCGCGGCGGAGAGGAGGTCGCCCTCGGCCGGCGCGCCGGGGACCTCACGCCAGCGCGGGCCGGCGGCGGCGACGCGGGCGGCGGCGTCGAAGAGGACGCCGCGGCGGCCGGCCTCGCCGCGCGCGTCGGAGGCCGAGCGGCGGGCGCGCGCGAAGGCACGCCGCCACGCCGCGGCGCGCATCAACGCGGGGAGTCCCGCCGCGACGGTGCCGGTGAGGGAAGCGGCGAAAAGCGTGAGCAGGACGCCGGCGGGGCCGACGAAGGCCCCGATCATCGCGATCATCTTCACGTCGCCGAGGCCCATCCCCTCCGCTCCGCGGACGAGCCGGTAGGCCGCGCCGACGCCCCAGACGAGGGCCGCACCGAAGGCCGCGCCGGCGAGGGCCGGGAAGAGATGCCCGCGGAACGCGGCGAGTCCCGCCGCGCGGGCCGCGGGGAGGTCGCGCGCGGCGGCGACGATCAGACCGAGGGTGAGGACGCCGAGCGTGACCTCGTCGGGGAGGACGCGCGCCTCGAGGTCCGTCGCCGAGAGGACGACGGCGGCCGTCGCGAGGAGGGCGCCCGTGAAGGCGAGCGGCGTGAGGCCGTGGAGGAATGCGGCGGCGAGGAAGGTCGCGCCGACGAGCGTCTCCACGAGGACGTAGCGCGCCGAGATGGGGGCGCCGCAGGAGCGGCAGCGGGCCCGGAGGAGGAGCCACGAGAGGATCGGGACGTTGTCCCAGGCGGCGACCGGGTGGCCGCATCGCGGGCAGCGCGACCGCGGCGTGACGACCGACTCGCCGCGCGGGAGCCTGTGGATGCAGACGTTCGCGAAGGAGCCGACGATCGCGCCGAGGGCGAAGACGAACGGCAGGACGAGCGCCTCCTCCGGCCTCATGCGCGCCTCCGGCCGGCAGGAGAGGCGAGGGCGAGCGCGAGGAGGCCGACGAGCCCCGCCGCCGAAATGCCGAGGCCGACGCGGAAGGAGAGCGGCCGGTAGCGAAGCTCGAGGCGGTGCTCGCCCTCGGGGACGTCGACCGCGAGGAGGGCGAGCTGCGCGCGGCGCAGGGGAACCGGCGTACCGTCGAGCCGCGCCTCCCACCCGGCGTCCCAGCTCCGGGTCAGGACGAGGAGCGACGGCGCCGAGGCCGAGGTCGCCATCTCCACCCGCTCGGGCTCGTCGACGAGGAAACGCGCAGCCGCCCAGCTCCCCGCCGTCCGTCCGCGGGGAAGCGGCCCGGCCTTCGGATCCGCGGCAACGAGCGCGAGCGCTCCGGGGTCGTAGCCCGGGGTGCGAAGCGACGCGAAGGCCTCGTCGTCCGACGCGATGCGGGCCGCTTCCGGGAAGAAGGCACGTCCGAAGGCGACCGGCACGTTCCATCGGCCGACGCCGTTCGCCGTGCGGACGTGCCTGAGCCCCGGGAAGCTCGGCGGGAACGGCGAGAGGACCTGGCGGACGTTCAGGAGTGCGAGGATCCGGCCCGCGTCGCCTCCAGCGAGGGCGGCCCCGGCGAGACGCTCGATGCGCGGGTTCCCGAGCGGCGAGGCGCTCCCCGTCGTCGCGACGCCATGGAACAGGTTGGCGTAGCCGGCCAGCGCCTCGGAGGCGCGGGCCACGGCGGCCGGCCCCCACGCGTCGCCGTCGGCGTAGCGCCAGCGAAGAGCGAGGCTGCGGTCCTGCGCGGCCGGCGCGAAGACGCGGCCGGCCTCCGGCCCCGTCGTTGCCCCGAGCGCCGCCGGCGCGGCGCGGACGGCGGAAGCGGGCGCCGCCTCGAGCGGCTCGCGGGCGAGGAACGGCAGAGGCGCCGCGGCGAGGAGTGCCACGAACACGGCAGCGCTCCTCCGCCCCTCGGCCGTGCCGAGGCGGGAGAGGGCGAGGAGGGCGGCCCCGGCCGCCGCCGCGCCGGCTCCGATCGCCGCCGCGAAAGGATCGCGAGATTCCCGGGCGGCCCGGTGGAACAGGGCGAGGGCTCCGAGCGCGCCGAGGAGGACGAGCCCCGCGGCGAGGACGAAACGGGCCGTCCGGCGCCGGCGGGCTCCCTCCCGGGCCTCGTCCCCCTCCGCCTCGGCGTCGGGCTGGCCCGCTCCCCCGCTCCCGAAGCGGCCCCAGAGCCAGCCGTCGAGCCCTGCGCCCGCCGCGAGCGCGAGGACGAGGTGGGCGAAGACGAACCACCGCGCCGGATAGCGAAGTCCGCGGAGGAGCCCGGCGTCGAAGAGGAGGGGTGCGAGCCCCCCGGCCCGGCCGAGCGAAAGCAGGGCGGCCGCGGCCGCGACGGCTCCGAGCGAGGCGAGGAGCTTTCGCCGACCCGGAAGGCCCGCGCCGGCGCCCGCCGCGAGAAGGAGCGGAAGGGGACCGAAGGCGAGCGTGACGAGATAGGCGCCGCGGCCCGGGCTCTCCGCACGCGTCGCCTCGCTCCGGGGTCCCGCCACGAGGTCGGCGACGTCGGACGGACCGACCGCCCGCGCGAGCGCCTCCTCGCGCGTCACGCTCGTCCGGCGCTCCGAGCTCGCGACGTATGCGGCGAACGGGACGAGCGCCGCCGCGGCCATTGCGATGCCGAGCAGGAGCGGCAGCGCGAGCCTCCCCGCGAGACGGGCCCGCGCCCCCGACGGAACGCCGCGCTCGCCGTCCGCACCGGCGAAAAGGGCGACCGCGAAGGCCGCCGCGCACGCCGCCGCCGCGAGCGAGGGCTCGCCCGCGAGGAAGGCCCCCGCGACGGCGACACCGAGGCCGGCGCCCCGGCTCCGCCCGGCGGCGACACGCCAGGCGCACGCGAAGACCCAAGGGATCCAGGCGGCCGTCGACGCGTTGTTGTAGACGGGGACGAGAGAAAGGTACGTGCCGCCGCCGGCGTAGAGGGCTCCGGCGAGGACGGCTCCCGGCCTCGAAGCCCCGAGCTCCCAGAGAAAGAAGGCCGCCCCCCCCGCCGCGAGGGCGAGGTGGAGCGCGATCGCGAGAAACGCTCCCTCCCTCCAGCCGATGAGGAACGGGAGGTCGCCCGGGTAGAGCGCACTGCTCTGGAGCTGGGCGAGCCAGGGCTCTCCGCACGCCGAAAGGGAGTTCCAGAGGGGAGGCCGCCCTTCGGCGAGCCACCGCTCTGCCGTGTAGGCCTTCATCGGCCAGAAGAAGTCGGCGAGGTCGCCCCGAGCCGGTGCGCTTCCGGCCAGGAGCGCCGGCAGGAGGAGCGCCCCCGCGAGAGCGAGGCCCGCCGCCGCGCCCGCGAGAGCAGCCCGGCGCGCGGAACTCTCCTCGTCCGGCCGCGTCGACATCCTCATGATTGTATTGGCTTCGAGCCCGCCGCGTCGCGCCGCGTGATGCCGGCGACGAAAAGAGAAACGCCCGGGCTTGCGGCCCGGGCGTTTCATAAATTCCCGGCGGCGTCCTACTCTCCCACACAGTTACCCGTGCAGTACCATCGGCTCCGAAGGGCTTAACTGCCGTGTTCGGAATGGGAACGGGTGGAGCCCCTTCGATATGGCCACCGGAAAACTCGGTTACTTACCAAGTCCCAGAATCGAGTCGTCATTTCGTTTCGCAAAGCAGCTCGCGCCTCAAGAATTTTATGGCCAAGCCGCACGGACGATTAGTACTGGTCAGCTTCGCGCCTTGCCGTAGCTTGGCAGCTTCCACATCCAGCCTATCAACGTGGTCGTCTCCCACGGTCCTTCAGAGGGGTTGCCCCCTGGGGAAATCTAATCTCGGGGTCGGCTTCGCGCTTATATGCCTTCAGCGCTTATCCTACCGAACTCCGCTACCCGGCGTGTGCCGCTGGCGCGACAACCGGTGCACAGGAGGTTCGTCCAACCCGGTCCTCTCGTACTAGGGTCGGGGCCCCTCAAATTTCCTACGCCCACACGAGATAGGGACCGAACTGTCTCACGACGTTCTGAACCCAGCTCACGTACCGCTTTAACCGGCGAACAGCCGGACCCTTGGGACCTGCTTCAGCCCCAGGATGCGATGAGCCGACATCGAGGTGCCAAACCTTGCCGTCGATGTGAACTCTTGGGCAAGATCAGCCTGTTATCCCCGGCGTACCTTTTATCCGTTGAGCGATGGCCCTTCCATACAGAACCACCGGATCACTAAGTCCTGGTTTCCCACCTGCTTGACCTGTCCGTCTCGCAGTTAAGCATGCTTCTGCCTTTACACTTGACGGCGGGTTTCCAATCCGCCTAAGCATACCTTTGAGCGCCTCCGTTACATTTTAGGAGGCGACCGCCCCAGTCAAACTACCCGCCTGACCGTGTCTCCGGCCCGGATGACGGGCCTAGGTTAGAACTCCAGTGTCGCCAGGGTGGTATCTCACCGTCCGCTCCCCCGAGGCCAAAACCCCAGGTTCAAAGCGTCCCACCTATCCTGCGCAGACAGCACCAAAGTTCAAGGCCAGGGTGTAGTAAAGGTGCACAGGGTCTTTCCGTCTACGTGCGGGTACCCGGCATCTTCACCGGGAGTACAGATTCGCCGAGCGCGTTGCGGAGACAGTGCCCAGATCGTTACGCCATTCATGCAGGTCGGAACTTACCCGACAAGGAATTTCGCTACCTTAGGACCGTTATAGTTACGGCCGCCGTTTACTGGGGCTTCGGTTCAGAGCTTTGCTTGCGCTGACCCCTCTCCTTAACCTTCCAGCACCGGGCAGGCGTCAGACCCTATACG
>Ga0209604_1002206_pt1:0-2500 | contig 14445 bp, 6 predicted proteins | sample AD_UKC097_MetaG_FD_184405 | JGI IMG/M metagenome (GOLD analysis project Ga0209604, IMG submission 184405) | Active sludge microbial communities of municipal wastewater-treating anaerobic digesters from USA - AD_UKC097_MetaG (SPAdes) (version 2) | ecosystem: Engineered > Bioreactor >... | reverse complement strand
CCTCGACCGCGGCCGCGATCCCCCGGGCGCGCGCCTTCTCGAGCCCCGCGGCGTCGGCCCGGTCGGAGAGGACGAGGACGATCCGCGCCGGCAGCGCGCCGGAGTCGCAGGCGTCCGCGAGCGCCTCGAAGTTCGAGCCGCGCCCCGAGAGGAGGACGGCGAGGCGCGCCGGGAGCGGGAACCAGGGAACGGGCGCTCTGAAGGAGCCGCCCACGGCCGTCATGCGAAGCGGACGCCGCGCGGGCCGTTCTCGACGCGCCCGACGTCGAGGACCGTCTCCCCCGCACCCTCGAGCCGCCACCTCACCTCCGGCGCGCGTTCCGGCGCGACGATGAGGACCATCCCGACGCCGCAGTTGAAGACGCGGAGCATCTCCTCCTGCGTCACGCTCCCCTTCTCGCGGATGAAACGGAAAAGGGCGGGCCACTCCCACGCCTCCGGCGTGACGACGGCCCGGAGCCCCTCGGGCAGGACGCGCGGGAGGTTGTCAGGGAAGCCGCCGCCGGTGACGTGGGAAATCGCCGAGAGGAGCCCCTCGTCGACGAGTGGAAGGAGCGTGGCGAGGTAGCTGCGATGGACGGCGAGGAGCGCCTCCGCGACCGTCGTCCCGAGCTCGGGAACGGCGTCGTGCGGACCGAGGCCGAGGCGCTCGAAGAAGAGCATCCGCGCCAGGGAGTAGCCGTTCGTGTGGAGGCCCGAGGAGGGGAGCCCGAGGAGGAGGTCTCCCTCGGCGACGCGCGAGCCGTCGAGGAGCTTCGGCCGGTCGACGACGCCGACGATCGTCCCGGCGAGGTCGTAATCGCCGTCGGCGTACATCCCCGGCATCTCGGCGGTCTCGCCCCCGAGGAGCGCGCAGCCGTTCTCACGGCAGGCCGTGGCGACGCCCCCGATGACCTCCGCGATCACGTCACGCCGCATCCGCCCCGTCGCCACGTAGTCGAGGAAGAAGAGCGGGCGCGCCCCCTGGACGAGGATGTCGTTCACGCAGTGGTTGACGATGTCCTGCCCGACCGTGCCGTGGACGTCGGCCGCGATGGCGACCCGGATCTTCGTGCCGACGCCGTCCGCGGAGGCGACGAGGAGCGGGTCCGCCATCCCGCGGAAGTCGGGCCGGAAGAGGCCGCCGAACCCGCCGACGTCGCCGACGACGCCGGGGGTGAAGGTGGAACGGATCGCCTCTTTCGCGCGGGCGACGGCGGACATCTTCGCGTCGATGTCGACGCCGGAGGCGGCGTAGGTGAGCGGCGTGTCGTTCGGAATGGCGCGCCTCCTCGGAGGGGATCGGCCCGTCGGACGTCCCTCGGGCGGCGCGATGGTATCAGCGCTTCTCGGGGCTTCCCGAGGCGGGGAGGACCTCGTCCTCCCCGAAGAGCGGCTGCTGCTCGAGGGCGGCCGCGAAGGGGACGGGGTAGCGCCCGGAGAAGCAGGCGGCGCAGGCCTCGCCCTCCCCCTTTCCGAAGGCGCCGAGCATCCCCTCGAGCGAGAGGTAGCCGAGGGAGTCGGCCTCGACGAAGCGCCGGATCTCCTCCATCTCGTGGGTCGCGGCGATGAGCTCCTTGCGGCGAGGGGTGTCGATCCCGTAGTGGCAGGGATGGGTCGTCGGGGGGGAGGAGATCCGCATGTGGACCTCGGTCGCCCCGGCCGACTTCAGGAGCCGCACGAGCTTCTTCGACGTCGTCCCGCGGACGATCGAGTCGTCGACGAGGACGACGCGCTTCCCGCCGACGACCGACTTCACCGGGTTCAGCTTCACCTTCACCCCGAAGCTCCGGATCGACTGCTTCGGCTCGATGAAGGTCCGGCCGACGTAGTGGTTCCGGACGAGCCCCATTCCGTAGGGGATGCCGCTTTCCTCGGCGTAGCCGAGCGCCGCGAAGATGCCCGAGTCGGGGACGGGGACGACGACGTCGGCGGCGACCGCGTGCTCGCGGGCGAGGCGCCGGCCGAATGCGCGGCGAGACTCGGCGACGGAGCGACTGAAGACGTTGGAGTCGGGACGGGCGAAGTAGACGTGCTCGAAGACGCAGAACGCGGTCCGGCGGCCCATCGCGAACGAGGCCGAGGCGACGCCGCCGGCGTCGAGGATGACGATCTCCCCGGGCTCGACGTCGCGCACCGGCTCGGCGTCGATCAGGTCGAAGGCGCATGTCTCGGAGGCGACGACCCACGCGTCGCCGAGGCGCCCGATCGTGAGCGGGCGGAAGCCCTGCGGGTCGCGCGCGGCGAGGACTTTCTCCCCGGCCAGGAGGACGATCGAGTAGGCGCCGCGGGCGCGACCGAGGGCGTCGCGAAGGGCGTCGACGAGGCTCTCGGCCCGCGACCGGGCCATCAGGTGGAGGAAGACCTCCGTGTCGGAGGAGGTCGTGAAGATCGACCCCTCCTGCTCGAGCTCCGCGCGGAGCTCGTCGGCGTTCACGAGGTTCCCGTTGTGCGCGATCGCGAGCGGGCCCTTGTTCGTGTTGTAGACGATCGGCTGGGCGTTCTCGAGGAGCGAGGCTCC
>Ga0209604_1002198_pt1 | contig 14471 bp, 9 predicted proteins | sample AD_UKC097_MetaG_FD_184405 | JGI IMG/M metagenome (GOLD analysis project Ga0209604, IMG submission 184405) | Active sludge microbial communities of municipal wastewater-treating anaerobic digesters from USA - AD_UKC097_MetaG (SPAdes) (version 2) | ecosystem: Engineered > Bioreactor > Anaerobic >... | reverse complement strand
CCAGAGTAATCCGCTCCCCTTTCTTAACCTGAGAAGAAAGTCGCAGTTTCTTTACCAGCACCTCAACAATGCCGCTGCCAACGTCGTAGATAAACTCAAAATCCCTCTGGAGCAGCAAAGACAGATTGTAAATACGTTCATCCTTGGGATCAGGTGGCAGCTCGTCGAGTTTGAGAATAGCATTCGCAAACATACCCTGAAGCGGCTCAACGGCCTTTTTTGACCCGCGAAAATTCAGGTCAAGAGAACCTTCCTTCTGAGAATAAACATAAATAATCTCAAATGCAGGCGTGTGAGGCCGACGATCAAACTCTCCATCCACCCACTCGATGTTTTGCTGCGAATAATCTTCAGGATAGGCAAAATAATAATCCAGATTTCCCCGACGGAAAGGTTCTACCACGCAATTGTTGCCCCGACCCTCAGTGTGATGAAAGTAATTCCGGATCAACTCTGCCAGTTCCCTAAGACTTGCCTCATCCACTGCCGCTTTTCGCTGCGGCAGATTTTTCCTTTTGCGCCAATTAGAAAGAAGAGAATCTGCATGATAGAATCTTGTTGCACCCTTCCAGAAGGAATTGTGATCCAGAAAGGTGATCATTGCCCGCGCATGGTGATTGGACAGCCCAGACAGCTTTTCGACAAAGACACTGAACTCATCCGGGGCTTCCTGCATTTGCCATTCCGCCTCGTCAATGATCGCCCGGAATCCCTTTTCGCAACTCATCTCATAGATGTCCCGAAACTCAGCATCCATATCGCTTCGCTGATTAACAGGCAGAGCCAGCCATGCTTCAAACAACTCGTCAGGCTTGCCTTCTTTCATCGCGGAGAAGTCTATATCGCCAAACAACCCCTTTTCATTAAAGTATCGCGCCAGCAAAGCGTTCGGCATCTGCCTGAAGAAGCTTTTTGTTGAGTATTGCCCGGTCATCTGATTTCCTTTCTGCTGCTTAAATCATCCCCGTAGTTTGAGGGGTTTTTATGCCACCACTGGTTTCTTTCTATAAACATTCAAACCAATTTTTACGTCATCCTTCTCGGGTATCGAAATATTCCCTTCCGTTGAAGCAATGATAATGGTTTTTCCCGATGCCGACAGCCCGAATTCCTTGGTCACATCAACCTTGATCGTCAGGATATCGCCGTCTAATTTCATTTCTACGTTTTTCGTCTGTTGCCCTCCTTGATAATTTCCTGCTCATCAACCCTGAATATGGATTTTGAATGGTCAAGATTAATGATGCGACCCGGTTATGCATTTCGTTAATTGCGCCTGTCTTGCTATTCATGCCTGGTTTGGTCAGCGTGTTCGATCGGGCCGCTCTTCGACGATTTTTCCATCTTGCACAACGACAACACCGCTGCCCGACTGCCCGGCTCTTTGTCTTGCCTTTTGAGCGGCTCGCTTCAAGGCAACTTCGGCATTAATCAAGTCGGGATCGCGTTCCTTTTGTTTTTCGGGAACATTTATTTTCCTTGCGCTCATGGGTTTTCTCCTTCTTCAATGAGGATGGGCGTTGTGAAAGAATTATCATACAGAGCCCATTCATCGACAATCGGTTTGTATATTTCTTCAAAATTGCGAAGTCCCGAAGCAAATCTCCGGCGGATCGTTGCTTCGGGCACATTATGACCTCCTGTTTTCACTCGCTGCGCTACGCGGGCACAGGCCAGCTCGGGCGTTGCCAAGCGCAGGAAAAAGAGCTTTACGGTGAAACCGGCCATGCGCCAGGCGGGAATATTCCGGGCGTAAAGCCGACCGCTGAGCGTTGTTTCAAACGCAAAACTCTCATGCCTGCGAATATGTTCATAAATTTCTGCAAGCATCAGCCGCCCGGCTTTAATGGCAGCCCGATCCGGATCAAAGGGAGCAAGGCCCGCGGCAATCAAGTCCGCATTGACAAAAATGGGGCAACCCGCTTCGTTTGGCAAAAACTCCTCGGCAAACGTGGTTTTGCCTGCGCCGTTCGGTCCCGCAATGATGAGAATTCTTGATTTTCCGCTTTGCTTCATTTCAGCGCCTCTTGTAGCAAATTATTTTTTTCTTAATTGTTCCTGTCCCATTTTTTTTCTCTCTAAATGAGTATCACGCACCTGCCAGCATCTTGGGCAAAGCAAGTGGGTCTCTGCACACCATAAAATCCCATTTCCCCAGCCGTCCCCAATTGTTTACCGCCGACAGCCAGCGCCGTGCCGCCTGATATTTGGCGTGTTCGATATCCAATTCCGCGCCTTTCATTTCCAGAATAATGGTACAGCCATTTTTCATTTTTATCAGGTAATCCGGTTCATAGTGATGCTGTGCACCCTCATACTCATAAGGAATCAGGATAAAAGGCCGTTCGTTGCGCACATAGCAAGAAACATGATCTCTCTGCTGTTCCAGATAAAAAGCGGCGCTCTGTTCCCATGTGCTGTCCAGAACGACGGCGTTTGTATGGGAACGATCCGTTCCGTGGATATTGCGCTTTGTTGTAAAATCAATGTCGCTGGTTGTGCCGATCGGCTTATAACGATTGAGGATGGGCAGAAGAGGCAATTCACCTTGCGTCTCATCGGGCTGGATCGCATCGAGCAGCCTTTCCTTGATGCGCCTTACGTACTTGTCCAGACCGATTTCACATTCGTGCTGATGACGAAAATCGACTTTTTCTTTCACAAATCGCCGCACAATTCTGAGCACCTGCGGAAAGAGAAGATGGCGGGCCTGTCCTCTCGTCCATGCCGTACCACTAACGGGCGCTTGCGCACCTTCACCCACAAGGGTTGCCACGATCTGCCTGGCGATCTCAAATTCTATCTGCTGCACATGGTACTGTTTGTAATATTCCTGCCTGTTATGTTCAATAAACTCGCCCAAGCCGCTCCCGCTTGTCGCGCCTTCCATGTAGCCGGGAATAATCCGCAGAAAGGTTGCCGTTGGTGTATTTTCCGGTTCGACGACAAGGCGCTCCGTCCGGCTGAAATCAGCCTTGATCGAAGGTTTTTTCAGGGCATAGACATAGCCTTCGACATTGGGGAACTTGATTTCATACTGCAGACGTTCCGGCATGGCATAGATGTGATTAACGGGCTTCTCGGTCGGTGTTCGGGATGTTTTGCCTTTGTAAGGGATGACGGAAAAGGGGATGCCGTAAACATCGACATATTCTTCGGGCAGCAGTTCCGTTTCGGGGTCGGGCGTATAATTCATCCTGCGCAGCCCCCGGCCGACTACCTGCTCGCAGAGCAACTGGCTTTTGAATGCGCGGACACCCAATATGTGAGTGACGTTATTGGCATCCCACCCTTCAGTCAGCATGGAGACGGACACGACACAGTGCAGGTATTGGCCGGGCTTACCGATTTTGCCTACTGTGTTGACCAGTTCTCTTAATTTTTTTGCCGCTTCATCCTTTGTTGCATCCGGGTCTTCACTTTCGACCTTTTCCAGCCGCTTACTGTCAATCCGTAATGTGACCTGCCTGCCCTTTTCATTCTGAAAAAGTTCCGGAAACGCTGTTTTGCTTGTGCCGTAACTCACCTGCGTCTTGGCTTTGGCTTTCTTTTTTCGTGTTTTGCCGTTTTCTTCATCGTCGTCATTTTCATCTTCCTGCAATGAATCCGCAATCACTTCCACATCGGTCTGGCCGGAAATGTTTTCATAAAAGACCTGCGCAATGTCCGTATTGTCACAGACCACGATCATCACCGGCGGCGGCCGGAAAGCCGCATCGTTGGCCGTGGTAAAAGATTCATAGGTTTTCTTGTATTCGCCGGCCAACTGGACGAGCGCGTCCTCGGCTTTTTCCCACACCACTTCCGGCTTGGGCCGTTTATTGGACATCCGCTGTCCCGCGGGCAAATTTTCGGTGATGTTTTTCCAAAGCTTAAAATACTTGGGATCAGGCCGGCCGGTGGTATCGCTCACCGGGAGGCGAGGAATTTTCGTGATGCCGCTTTCAATGGCGTCCACCAGGCCAAAATCGCTGACGATCCAGGGAAAGGGTTCGCCTTCCGGATAGCCACTGCCCTGGATGTAAAAAGGCGTAGCCGAAAGATCAACTGTAAAGTGAATGCCGCACGACTTGTTGATCTTGTCTAGTCCCTGCACCCAGATGGTCGCTTCCTCGCGTTCTTTGCGCGTTTCCGCATCCGCGCTTTTGGCCTCGCGTTCTGAAATGGGCGCAGGCCGGTATGCGTGATGCCCCTCGTCATTGAATACCATAATCGGACCGCGTTCAAAAAGCTCGTTGAGGCGCTTGCGGGCAAAGGCTTCGTCCGTTTCCTCACCCTTGCGCACAACCCCGTAGCTTTTGCCGCCTTCGTGATGTTCAGATTCCGGCGCAAAGAAATGCCAGTTGGTGACCAGCACCTTGCCGGTGCGCAGCAAATCGCCGTATTGCGGCGGCACAAGGTCAAACTCCCGGTAGTAATCATTCTTGCTGGTATCGGTGCGCAAAACCTGGAGCCGCTCCAGAATCGTCAGATTGGGACAGCAAACCAGCGCCGCATGAGGAAACCGCTCGTCGCTCGGCACACGCGCCCTGTTGCAGAACGCCCAGGTGATGAGCATGGCCATAACCAGCGTCTTGCCTGCGCCGGTCGCCATCTTACAGCACATCCTCATCAGCGGGTCATAGGTGGTATCCGTCGGATGGTCATAGAGTTCCTGAAAATCGACGTCTGTAAAGGCGGGTATCCAGCGCGGTTTGCCCCGCGAGCCGTCTTTGCGCAGTCCGCGAATTTCGTTGAGAAAGATAATCGTTTCCACTGCCTCCATCTGGCAAAAGAAAAAGCGCCGCGCCCGATCCTTGCGCATCCAGTGACGCAATAGATCTTTCGTGACATTTGTTGCCCCTTCCCATTTGGCGTCCCGCCAGCGATCCACATCATTTCTGAGCTTATTGACCAGAATCAGGTCGCGCCGGTCCTCTTCTAGGCCCAGCGTCAACTGGCCGCGTCGTGTGTCGGCGTCAGGCAGTTTATACCAGTAAGATGCAGGTCTTCTTCCCGGCTGCTTGGCGGCTGCGCCCGTGGTGCGGTCATATTCCCAGTATTGGGTGGGCTTGTAGTAAGGCTTGCAGATGACGGGGCTTTCTACGGGCTGGATGAGTACCGGATCAGGCATGGTAATCCTCCAGCGAATGGATGCGCATGACCTCATTGCCCCTGGTGTCGATCACTTTGACGGCAATCCGTTTGTGTTCGCCCGCCGGGAAAGGCATGGAAACCGTACCGGCCAGTCTGGCAAACACTTCCTCGTCCAGCGCGTTATTCAGTGCGCGAGCCAGTTTGTCCCAGGCGCTTCTGTCAGGGAAAAATGCTTGTGTCACGCAAAAACAGCGGCTGTCGTAATCCGTATCCAGAAACCATGCCGCCACCTTTGCGGCACCCGTGGAACGGACGGTGTTGCTGACCGGATCGTATATATCGACGCCTGCCATTTCGACAGTAAACAATCCATCCTCAGCCTGTTTTATTTTTGTCCGCGGCGTGCCGGATACGGTGAAAAGCTGGCTCGACACGGTGGTTTTGAGCAGGTCTCCCATGTTCACATCCGGCCGAATCTGCGCCATATGCAACCGCACATGAGGATCGGCCACTTCCTGAATGACGGCCTGCGCAGCGCCGTCAAAACTGAAAGCCGCAAAAACCACATCGTCAAATCCCCGGCGGCTTGCGGCCCGGATGCCGTCTTCCACCATCAGCGTATTGAGCGAACCATACTGCGGACCGAACATGACCGCCACCTGGCGCTCCTCCGAATCATCGCCCCACGTGCCTCTGGCGTGAATGACCGAACCTTCGGCCAGCGCTTCCAGATTGGCGATTTTCATCACGCGATTGTCGGGAAAGCGAACACCGTCACCACGCAGCAGCCGAATCATCCGGTCAACATAGGCTTCAGCATTTTTCGCTTCGGAGGCAATAGTATCCGCTTCCGCGCCGAAGGCGTCCAGCTCGCCGGGCGCGCCACCGATAGGCGAAGCTTCCGGCTCCACGTCGATGCTTTCTTCCGCAGGAATAACCCCCTCCACGGTGAAGGGGCCGGCCACGCGCACCTTCGTGTTGTCTTTTAAAGGCTGATCAACCAGCTCTTCCGAATCGGCCCGCGCCGCGATGCAGCCATTGACTTCATCCATCTTCTGACGCCAGGCGGCCCGATAATCGTCAAGTGCAGTTTTCAATGCCTCCGGCCAGTCGGGGTCTGTATCGAAGGGAACTTCCCATTCCCGCCATTCTTTTTCAGGCAGCCGCCAGCGCCGCTCATCCGCATCGGTCACAGACCTGCGGCCCTGCTTGAGAATTTTGTCTTGTAGTTTCTGGATAAGGCTGCCGCGTATTTTCTTGTTCACGCTTGCCGCCAGCGCCTTGTTGAGAGCAGCCAGTTTTTCGGCCAGAACAGGCGACCATTTTTCAAAAATGGGATCAAGGGCTTGGTTCCGGGCGATGCTTTTGAGTGTGATGTGCGGAACAGTCTTGCAATCGAAAGTGCAAGTTCCCGAAATATTTCCTTCCGGATCATGCAGCCATGGGCCGTCAGGATTCCGGTCCACATCTTCGGCGCTGGTCGGGCGCAGTTTGTAGTAGTCGAATTTCGCGGTAAGAAGTCGCTGCCGTGCAATGGCAATCGCCACACGGCTGGCATCGACGCTGATCCAGCGTCGGCCCCACTGTTCTGCAACATAGGCCGTCGTACCCGAACCGCAGGTGGGATCAAGAACCAGATCGCCGGGATCAGTGGTCATGAGGAGGCAACGCTTCACTGCTTCAGTTGAGGTCTGTACAACAAACAGTTTCCCTTCAGATCTATTTTGAACACCACCAATATCAAGCCACGTATTTGTAAAAGGCGTAGCACGAAAATCATTAAATAATCTTACATAACGAGGTAAATTTCCTTCTTTTTTTAATCTATTAGTATTGATGAGTCGTTGTATCCCATCAAGAGTTGTTTTCCAGTGCTGGTTTGGCGGCGGTATGTAATCCTTGCCGTAAAAACCGAACTTCTGTGCTGTCGAAGTTGCGCCTTGTGATGTAATAGAATCCGAAGATGCAAAAGTGTCTTCATCAAAAGCCAGCGCTAGTTCTGGTGAGATATTTTTAAGTTCTTTGTATTTCGTAGCACCTTCTTCACCAATTGATTTTGTTTTATATATGTCTATAAATTTGGTTTGTGCGGCATCCTTTCCATACCAAAGTATATAGTCAACAACATTTGAAAGATAATTGGTAGAGAAACCGGAGGTAGTTGCAAATGATATTTGGGAGACAAAATTTTCATGTCCGAATACTTCATCCAATAGAGACCTTACGCGATGAAGATTCGCGTCACTTATTTGTACAAAAACACTTCCCGTATCGGCAAGCAATTCTTTGCAAAGCAGCAGCCTGTCTCGTAAATAGCTGAGATAAGAATGAACGCCCAATGTCCATGTATCTCGATAGGCCTTGACCATTTCCGGCTCGCGGGTCAAGTCCTCGTCACGATCCTTCACGTCCCGTCTGCCGACTTCGGGTTGGAAGTTGCTCGCGTACTTGATGCCGTAAGGCGGGTCCATGTAGATCATCTGCACCTTGCCCGCCAGCGCCTCGCGCCGGGAGAGCGACGCCATCACCGCCAGGGAATCGCCCAAGATAAAGCGGTTTGTCCAGTCCATTTGATGCTTATAGAACTGCACGGCATCCTTGTATTCCTGTTCGGGATCGGAAAAAAGATCGCGCTGGGGATTTTCCCTTTTGGCTACCTTTAAAATCGCCTGGGTGGATAACCGCTCATGGATATGCAGCGCCACGGGATCGGCCACGCACCACTGCTGCTCGCGTTTGCCCGCCCATTCCAGCCACGGTTCATGATTGGCGAATGCGGCATAGAGAAGTTGCAACTCTTCCGGTTCCAGTTTCCGCCGTCCCGCTTCCTCCAGGAGCGTCTTGATTTTATCCGCTTTGCCGCTTGCATCAAAACGCAACGTCGGCGCAAGATGGGGGTTATAGCTGTATCGAATCTTGTTTTCTTTCACAATCGGCCCGCGGGCCGTCAGTCCCGCCGGAGGGATATTCAGCCTTGTCACACCCGTGTGCCGCAAATCCAGCACATTACCATTTTCGTTTTTCAAAACTTTCTTTTTCTTCGCCATTTCTGGTTTTTCTCCTCCACTGGATTATGCTGTGAATTGGATGCGAAATATGTATATTAACAGGGTCTTGAAACATAATTTTTCTGCTCCCTTGCGTTATTTTTTATCGCTTCTGATCCCGGCTACAAGCTGCCGACCCTTGTCGGTAAGACGGTATTTTTGCAGACGGCTTTGGGGCTTAGTGGGAATAGTATATTCAACAGTTTCATTTTGCAGCAGCTCACGAATAATCTTGTTTAATTGGCCGGATATTTCTTTATGTCCAAGATGCGCAGACAATTCGGCCTTACTCAGCGAGGCATGACTGAGCAAACGAATAATCCTGATAGCCAGCGACTCTGACTCTGGCTGTAACTCTGGCCGTGACTCTGGCTGTTTGAGCGTGTGTTTCCCAATTTGTCTTGGTTTATCATCGACCTGGGCCTCTTGGGCTTTATCCGCTTTGCGGAAACGGACGGACAGTCCCCCGAATTCTTCACGAAAGTCCGGTTCGGGCAACCCGGCTTTTTTGCATTCATCGACAATTTTAATCGTGCCGCGCCCCCAAGCTTCAATCATGCCTGCTTTGAAAAAGACATCGGCCAGCAGCTCATTGCGCGGTCTGGACAGATGCCATTTCTTTAGATCGTCAACTTTGATATCGGGCGGCAACGTTCCTTCATTCCAGAGATTGAGGCTGTCCGGATCGATCCGCAGCTGGGTGTGCGCACCCATATAGTTGCGGTGAATCACGGCGTTGATGATGGCTTCGCGCAGGGCCTCTTCCGGATATTCCATGTTGTCTTTGCGGTAAATGCCTTCATACGTGATGTTGGAAAGCAGATATTTGACCCGTAACATTTCAATGGCCTTGTCCACCTGATCAAAGAGGTTGCCTTCAATATCGTCCGTGCTAATCAGATCGGTGGCGCTGATAAATTTGCCGATCTTAATGTAGGCTGTGATGTGAAATTTCTTCGGGTTTTTTCCAAAAAGCAAAACGGCTGCTCGCCTGAGTTTGCCTTTTTCCAGAAGGTTTAATTTCTGAAGGATTGCCTGAATGTTTTTTTCCGCTGCAATTTGGGGGATTTTTTTGGCGGCGAGTTTCCGAAATTTGTTAATGGCGGCAGTGTCGATGTCTTTGAGGGTTGCTCCCTCTTCGATAAATCCATCCCAAGAGCGTCCGGATTTCTGCATCAGCAGTTCCACCAGTTCATGTCCCTTGATTTCAATGGAGGAGCTGCCGCTTCGTGTGTAAAAACGTCCGTGATAGGAAATAGGGGCGGAAGACGGCGACACCGATACTTCAATAATATCCTTACCTGCTTTCTTCTTGATACTGACATCGGGCGTAATGCCCAGGATGTCTTTCGTTTTGTTAGGGATGTCGTCGAGGTATTTGGCGGCGTCTTTTACGCCAACCGGCTGGCCTTCATCATCAATGCCAATATAGAGCTTTCCGCCGCCGGTGTTGGCAAAAGCGCAAATGGTTTTCAAACAGTTATCATTCCAAGCCTGCTTGAATTCTATATTTTGATTTTCAACTTTGCGCATGATGACCTTCTGTATGTTTCAAATTGGCATAAAAGAAAACTTGATAATTTGCGGCATCTTACAATTTTACCAAGACATTGCAAGGATAAAATGCCATTGGGAAATTACGCAGTCTTCCGGGTTTCATCCCGCTATCGGTGCTTCGTCTTACTCAAGTCCGGTAAAGCGCACATGCATGGCATGACATAGCTTTAATCATTTCTATCCAGTGCCGCCCGATTTAATGCCGCCTTCACAAATTCCAAGCGGTCACCTGGCCCCAAATAGGCGCCTTTTCCTAAGTCGCTGTAAAGGGCTAAAGCCTGGCGAACTTTCGTCAATATTTCATTCCTATAGTCCTTGCGGTCGAATACCGCGATTCGCTTCGGTTTAACATCTCTATCTCGCCACACGACAAGACCATCTTCGTGAACAACCTCCACGCCATGCTCAATATTTGCGCACTCCGGAACTCCACAGGTACATGTGTAAATGTAAAATTCATCACTATCAATAGACGATTCAGTGAGCGCCGTAATACTTATCGGTCGTTTTTCAAATTCACTGGTAAAGGTGTCAACACGCAATTCAAGAAAGACTTCACCCGGATAGTTATTCTTCTGTACTTTGCTTGCCTCTTCAGTGTCGGCACTACTAAGAATATTATCCAAATATTCTTCTTCCTGTGATAACTTTTTAGATTTACAACAACAAACCTTCAGTTCAAGTTTTGATAATCGGCCATTGGCAAGCGCCAGATAATCCTTAGCTTTGCGTTTTCCAATTAATCTCCTTCGCCAATGGTCGCCGCTCTTGAACACCCTCTCTAATTCGTCGTGTCCAAAATAATTAATGAAACGACCAGTACCAGCATCTTTATAATGAACCCTGACGACATGCGGTTCTGCATCCATTTCCTTAGCTTTTGCGATCAATATGCCAGGCAGTGGACCTGCGCCATTCTCTTGTTCGTCATCAAAAGTAACCCGAACGTAAACCAGATGAAGGCGGTTTGCCATCCTGCACGCAATTATTGAATTTGGAGATTCGGAATCGACTTCACGAGCAACCAGTCGCGCCCGATTAAATACAAACATGCTGTGTTGACAAGCTTTGTGCCTTGTTTTTATGTCGATGTGAAAGTTCGGATCATATAACTTATTAATTTCTTTACGCATCTCTATCTTGTCCTAAAGGCTGGCTCAATCGTCATTCGATTGATCCATCTTTTTTCCAGAGCAAAGTAAAAATCCGCACCCAAAGGGCGCGGCTTTAATGAGCTCCCCATAGGGGAGCCAAGCCCTGCCCCCTGAGGAGGCAGGGCAGCATCCGTTGCGCCGCAGTTAAGTACCCTTATAACAGTTGAAGCTGTTCCAACTGCTTCTCCTTCTCTTCCTGATAGCGGACATACTTACGTATCATGTCCGCATCCAAGCCAACGGTATCAACACAATATCCCTTGGCCCAAAAATGATTGCCCCAATAGGGCTTCTTCTTTAACTGTTTAAACTGATGAAATAATTTTATTGCCGTCTGCCCCTTCAACCGTCCACACAATTCCGATACAGATACTTTGGGTGGAATCATGACGACCAAGTGCACATGGTCCGGCTGAACGTTCAATTCTATAACTTCACACCTGGCATACCCACAAATAGCGCGAATCCCTACCTCGGCAGCCTCTCTTGTTGCTCCCGTCAAAATCCGATACCGGTATTTTGGAACCCATACAATATGATACTGACAATGCCATATACTTGTTTATGCTACTAAGAAACCGTAAAAATTTATTGATTTGAAGGTAACACTTTCTCTGAAAAATTAGAAGGAGGAAGTGCATATGAGCAAGAGCAAGCAATTCAGTCAGGAGGTGAAGCTGGCCGTATTGGACAGCGCGAAAGAGATTGGCATTAAGGAAGCAGCCCGGATAGCCGGAGTTCACTATACAAGCGTTTATGAATGGAACAGACGGCTGGAAGCATTGGGTCGTGAAGGCTTTTTAGCCTGCCAATGCGCAAGCCGTGGCCGTGGCGTCAAAAGCGTCACAGAAGCGCAGGAGCGAAGCATACTGGACATGTGGAAGCATTATCCGTCATTTGGCCCCAGCCAGATACGAAATCAGCTGCGTCGCCAGGGGACAACAACATCCGTCAGGACAGTAAAGCGGGTGATGGAAGCCAACGGCTATCGGGGCATGCGTAAAAAGCGAGAGAAAGACGCCACCTTGCGTTACGAAGCCACCCGTCCTTTGGAACTGGCCCAGATGGACATACTGGAGTATTTCATCAACAAGCAGAAAGTATATCTGTTGTTTCTGTTGGATGACTATTCCCGGTTTATTCTTGGATATCGGCTTCTTACAGAAACCAGCGTAGATGACATCATCCATCTGGTGCAAGAAGCGACAGATCGTTACGGGAAGATGGAAGAGATATTGACCGACAGGGGATTTGTTTTTTATTCCTGGCACGGAATCAACCGGTTCGAAAAATACCTGGAAGTTGAAGAGATCTACCATACCCATGCCCGTCCGCACCACCCTCAGACATTGGGGAAAGTTGAATCTTTAAACAAACAGGTTCAGAAAGAGCTGTTTAGTCGTCAGCAATTCAACAGCGTCGGCGAATGCACAGCCGCCCTGTCCGAGTGGGTCACCCTTTACAATTACCGTCGCACCCATCAGGGCTTGGGTGGACTTTTGGTTCCGGCGGACCGTTTTCACGGGCGGGTGAAAGAAGTCATGCAAAGCATTGTCGAAAAGCTCGATCCGGGCGTGGACATCTGCTATCATCCTCAAGGCGTATTCCGAAGTTTACTGAATCTCTCTTTGGATGCTAATGGTTTGATATCTTTATACATCATGGGACAGCAGATCAACGTTTCAGGAGGTGATCATGGACAACAAGCTTAAGGCGGATGAAGTGGCCTTATTAATCAGGGCTCGTAAACTGCTTAAAGAGAAAGGACTTCCGAAAGACATTGATGTAAGCGGCATTTGCGAAGCCGCCGGCGTATCGAGGAAGACCGGCTATGAATGGGAAAGCCGGCTGACCAAAACCGACGAGTTGGTTTTGTCTTTGGAACAGGAAAACGAAGAACTGAAGAAAAAGCATGCGGAACTGGCCGCCCTTTACAAAGAAGTTCGTTTCGAAAACGAGGGCCGTAAGGCCGCCTGGTTCATTCACGGCGTGGACAAGCTGATCGCTGGTAAAAAAAACACTTCGGCGCCGCCGAAAAAGCTTGCGCCGTGACATTTGTCCGCCAGGAGCAGGAAGGACTTCAAAAATCAGCCTGGGCGCTTCAGCTCAAGATAAGCACCCTGGCGGAATGGGACAAGCTCTTTGATAATGCGATGACACCTTTAGCCATGCCGGAGAAGCGCGGTCAGAGCGGCAAAGTCACCGTAGAGAGCGTCAGCCGGATCGTCGCCCTGGCCAGGGAGATGCAAGACAAAGGTCAGCGTCTGCGGCTGAAGTCCTTTACCCAGAAACTCAACAGTGAGGAAGGGTTAGACCTTGGCCGGAAGACCGTGGAGGAAATCCTCATTGCGAATGACCTATATCAGGCAAATACCAGGAGAAGACGGCCGGGATTTTACCAGAGATTGAAGCAGAGCATACCCAACGGACTGCTCAGTGTTGACGGCAGCGAGTTTACCGTGAGCGTTAATGGAATAAATTACACCTTCAACGTGGAGCTGGCCGTGGATGTGCAGAGTTATTATCACAGCGGATTCAGTATTGCCGAAAGCGAGACGGCAATGGAGGTGGTTCGGGTGATTGAGGCTCATAAGGAATCATGGGGAACACCATTGGCGATCGTCTCGGATCATGGCAGCGGCAATCTTTCCGGTGAAGTCAGCAAACACCTGCAAGGTAACCGGATTTTGCCGCTTCCGGCGGGGCCGGGCAATCCCAAGGGCAACGGGACAGTGGAGAGCGCTTTTTCCGGGATAAAGAAAACGATTGGTCCGATTGTGCTGAATACCACGTCACCGGAGCTACTGGCCAAAAGCGTGTTGGAGAAGATTATTTCCGTATATGTTTCGATGCGTAACCGTCTGCCGCTTTGGGGCAGTCAGAAATCGCCTGAAGATACCATGGGAAGCCCCGTTGCGGATACAGACCGTCAGAAGATGGAAGAATGTTACAAAAACAGGATTCTGAAAAAGCAGGCGGCGCCGGATAACCAGCAAAAGATGGACCGGATAGACTGGATCATCCATTACCACCATCTGCAGACGGATGAAACGGTTTTAAAACGAGCCAGGACGTGCATTGTGCATTATGACATGGAAGCCATTGCCAAGTCAGAGGAGGCCTTCCTGTCCGCCATCAGGCGGGATTCGAACCGGCGCACGCTTCCCTACTTTTTCGGCATCCTCAAGCGTGTTCAGAAGGACAGGGATGAACAGCAGTACAAGGATTATTGTTTCAAACGTTACAATGAGAACCAGATGAAGGAAAGAGAGCGGCAAAAACAGTGTGAACTGGAACAGGCCAATCAGCCGACTTCCATTGCCAGTCTTGTGGCCATGCTGCAGGAGGCGCTCAAAACCAAGGCCGACTTTATCAGGGAAACCAGCATCCGGGTGATTAAACAGATGTTGGAAAATCTTAAAATAAAGTATCGTTACATGGGCATTTTAAAAAAGAAAATAGCGGATGCCCTGGGTGAAGTCTCATCACTGAGCATCGCCCAAAGGCAAGAAGCGTTCAACCTGGCAGAACAGTTTTTAACCTGAAAACCGGAGAAAATGTGTTACCCTAAAATTGAATTTTTTTTCGGATTTTTGTTGCACATAAACAATTAGTCAATTGCTGCTAGCCAATGGCC
>Ga0209604_1002189_pt1 | contig 14511 bp, 11 predicted proteins | sample AD_UKC097_MetaG_FD_184405 | JGI IMG/M metagenome (GOLD analysis project Ga0209604, IMG submission 184405) | Active sludge microbial communities of municipal wastewater-treating anaerobic digesters from USA - AD_UKC097_MetaG (SPAdes) (version 2) | ecosystem: Engineered > Bioreactor > Anaerobic >... | reverse complement strand
AAACCACAGGAAATCATTGCCGAACTGGTGCAAATGGTCCGCAGCGAGCTGGGGGCTTTGGCCTGTTTCAAGGAAGCCGCCGTGGTCAAGGCCCTGCCGAAGACCCGATCCGGCAAGACGCTGCGCGGCACCATGCGGAAGATCGTGGACGGCAAGAATTATGTGGTTCCCTCCACGATTGACGACCCGGCGGTGCTCACATCGATTGAAGAATCGGCCAGGAATATCGGGTATGGGAAGAAGTAAAAACCAGGCGATAGGCTATAGGCGATGGGCAATAGGTTGTAGGGAACGGTCGCGACCGTTCCTTACAGGTCATGGGCGATGGGTAATGGGCGATGGGCAAAAACAATAAGTGAAAAGCAATGAGCAACGAGTGGTGAGTGAAAAGCGATGAGCAGGGAACGGTTTGAACCACCCCTACGGGAGGCAAGACCGTTCCCTACAGTTTTCAGATCCCGGTTTTCTGCAATATTTCTTCACGGGAAATTACACCTGCCCGCAAAATAACCGGTTGTTCCGTTGTGGTGTCAATGATGGTGGAGCCTGCAGTACCGCTTGTATTCCCCAGGTCAACCACGGCGTCAAGCCGATCCCCGAGCTGATCAATGACCTCATCTGCCGTTGCACATTCCGGCAAGCCGGATAAATTCGCACTGGTTGCCGTCAGCGGTTTCCCCGCCGCCAGAGCGATTTGTCTGGCGCCGTCATGGCTGGACAGACGGATACCGATCTTCCCGGTCTTTGCCGTCAGAAGAGGAGAGACACAGCCTGCCGCCTCAAAGACGATCGTCAGAGGTCCCGGCCAGAAAGCATCCATCAGTTTTTGAGCGGTCTTTGGAATGGCGCGCACCAAAAGGTAGACGTCTTCGCGCCGGCCGATGATCAGGGAGACGGGATTGGAAAAGTTCCGTCCTTTGATTTCGAAAATTTTGCGGATGGCCTGTTCGTTGGTTGCATCCGCGCCGAGGCCGTAGATGGTTTCAGTGGGATAGGCAATAACACCGCCGCGGGAAATGATTGCGGCGGCGCTGCCGATAACATCTTCTTCCGAATGGCCGGCGTTGACTTTCAGGATCTGGGGCATCAGGGGTTTCCCGGATTTGGCGGGGTTTTTACAGAACCTTCAGGTTCTGCTGCTTTTTCCCCACATCTTTCGCCATCTTTTTTACGTAAGCGGTAAGCTTTGCGTTCAGGGATTTGTCTTCCAATCCCAGAGCGCGCGCCGCGAAAAGGGCTGCGTTCTTTGCGCCGGCCTTGCCGATGGCCATGGTGGCTACGGGAATGCCGCCGGGCATTTGCACGGTGGAGAGCAGCGCATCCAGGCCCCTGAGGGATGTGGCGTCAATGGGAACGCCGATCACGGGAAGCAGGGTTTGTGAAGCAATGACCCCGGCCAGGTGCGCCGCGGCGCCCGCGCCGACAAGAATTATTTTCACGCCCCGCCCGGCGGCCGCTTTGGCGAATTTGGTTGTCCGTTCCGGCGTGCGGTGCGCCGATGTCAACACCAGCTCATAGCCGATGCCGAATTCATCCAGAATTTTTGCCGCCTCGGTCATGACCGGCAGGTCCGAATCACTGCCCATGACTACACTGACCAATATCTTCTTTCCGGCGCTTTTGGCTTTCATGCGGACTCCTCTGTAACGACATGAAATAAGTGAGTAATTTTAAGCGTCCTTAACGCACTTCCATTTCTTTTGCAAGATGGTTTTTATCTTGACATATCTTGAGATGATCTCTAGAGTTCCCCATCGCTGATCAAAGGAGACAGACATGAAAAACACTTTAACGGCAGTTGTTGAAACCAGCAAAGGCGCCATCCGGCTGAAGTTGTTTGCCGATCAAACCCCGCTGACAGTCGGCAATTTTGTCAACCTGGCGCGGCGCGGATACTACAACCAACTGAACTTCCATCGCGTCATTTCCGATTTTATGATTCAGGGCGGCTGCCCCAACGGAGACGGCCGCGGCGGTCCCGGCTACACCTTTCCCGACGAGTTTGTAGCGGGGCTGCGCCACAGCAAGCCCGGCATTTTGTCCATGGCCAATGCCGGTCCCCGAACCAACGGCAGCCAGTTCTTTATCACGCATGTGCCGACGCCCTGGCTGGACGGCAAGCACACGGTGTTTGGCGAAGTGGAAAGCGGAGAGGATCAGAAAGTCGTCAATGCCATCGCGCAGGGCGATTCCATTACGTCCATTTCGATCGAAGGCGATGCAACGGAACTGATGGAAAGCATCCGGAAGGTCCTGGACCAATGGAACAAGACGCTGGACGCAAAATTTCCTAAATTGCAAAAGGCTCTGTAGCCGCAGCCGCGAAATGCGAGGGGGCGCCTCTTGAGAACGGTTCAGCTCACTCCTGAAAGCATGGTGGACCTGTAAGGATCAATCCGCTTCGGCACATACCGCACGCCGTTTCGGAAGGCCGACATTCTGGACGCGTCTTTTTCTTCCTTCCGCGTACCTTCCTTATTTCAGTCTCCGGGAATGGGCGACGGGCGCAGGCCACGGGCAAGACGGGCAAATCCAGGCGTTCAATCTCTGCCGGAACATGATGGCCGACGATGAAGACTACAATGAAAACTGCTTCTGGATGGACGGTAAGATTTTTTGTCTGAAGGCCGCACGAATCGGGAACCGTGCCGATGTTCAACACGACGCATTTATTATGAAAAACGAATTTCGCCCACGATTCGGGACTTTTCAAAAAAGGGGCAATCTGTTATAAATCTTATGCAAAACTTTCCTGCCCATCGGGATTTGCATTTTTCGCCGGAGTCTATCCCCGATATAACGGTGGAAAAAGAAGAAAAATGACATTATCGAAATCTGTCACCCGTATTTTTATAGTGGAAGACAACCCCGGCGACGCACGCCTTATTCGGGAAATGCTTGCAGAAGAGAAGGGCATGGTTGTGCAGACGGAAGAGGCCGGAACACTGCGACAGGCTCAGGAAGGGCTCTTGCAGCAGCCTTTTGACATCATCCTCCTTGATTTGGGGTTGCCGGACAGCCAGGGACTCCGCACTCTGAAAGAAATTCAGATCGTGGCCGTCAACACCCCTATTATCGTTCTGACCGGACTCGACGACAAGGCACTGGGAATTCAAGCCATGCAATCAGGTGCTCAGGACTACCTGACAAAAGGCGATTTGACGGCGGGGCTGTTGAGCCGGGCAATCCACTACGCCGGAGAACGGCACAAGATCCAGACCGCCCTTGTGATTGCGAACCGGGAATTGGAAAATCGCGTCCGGGATCGGACGGAGGAATTGGCGGCGATCAATGAGCGGCTCGTCTTATCGCTTGCCGGAACAGAAGAAGCCGAGCAGAAACTTCGCCGCATCGTGGAAAGCCTGAACGAAGGAATCTGGGTAATTGACGGGGAGGCAAAAACAACATTTGTCAATCCGCGGATGGCCGAACTGTTGGGCTACACGCCGGATGAGATGGTGGGGCGGCATCTGTTTTCTTTCATGGACGAACAGGGGGAAAAAAACTGCCTGCAATACCTTGCGCGCCGGCAGCAGGGAATCAAGGAACAGCATGAATTCGAGTTTGTCCGCAAGGATGGCACACGGATCACTACGCTTCTCGAAACGGCACCGATCATTGATGACGACGGCGCTTTTACCGGTGCTATCGCCGGGGTTACGGACATTACAGAGAGGAAGCTGCTCGATCTGGAACTGCAACGCTCCCATGATCAGCTCCGCAACATCTCCAAACAACTGGTGAAAGGAGATGAAATCCAGCGACGGCGCCTGGCCGCGGAACTGCACGATCAGATTGGGCAGAATCTTACGACCCTGGGAATCAATCTGAGCATCTTGCGCAGTCTTCTTCCCGTACAGGACAACAAGCCGCTGATGGACTGCCTGGACGACTCGCTGAAGCTTGTGGCAAACACGGGTATCCGGATACGGGATGTCATGGCCAACCTGCGTCCCCCGGTCCTGGACGATTACGGCCTCCTGGCGGCCCTGCGTTGGTTTGGACAGCGATGTGAGTCCAAAACAGGTATCTCCGTAGTCATCACCGGCGACGACATCGTTCCCCGGCCCGACTCCGATGTGGAGACGGCCCTTTACCGGATCGCCCAGGAGGCCGTCCATAACGTTGTCAAACACGCAGATGCAAAAAGGATTGATATTCATCTCGGTTTCGACGGCCGGGAGGCTTTGCTGATCGTGGAAGACGACGGAAACGGTTTTTGCAGCGACCGAACGGTTCCAAACAGCAAACGTAACGGTTGGGGTCTCGAAATTATGAAGGAAAGGGCCGTCAGTGTCGGCGCGGAATTCAACATCACGTCTTCTCCGGGACGGGGTGCCCTGGTAACGGTAAAGGTGCCGTTATGACCATCTCGGTACTGATCGCAGATGACCACGCCATTGTCCGTGACGGTTTGCGTCTTCTCCTGGAAACGCAGCCGGATATCCAGGTGGTCGGCGAGGCCGCCAACGGCCGGGAGGCGTTTCAGAAGGTCCGCAAGCTGCGTCCGGATATTGTCCTCATGGATATCGCCATGCCGGAGCTGAACGGTATTGACGCCACCCGTGAGATTATCGCCGTTTCTCCCGCTACCCGGGTAATTGTCCTGTCCATGCACACGTCTCGGGAGCATATTTACCGCGCACTCCAGGCCGGCGCGGCCGCCTATCTCCTGAAAGAGTCAGCAGGAAACGAGGTTCTCCAGACGCTGCGGATTGTCAAGGCAGGGCACCGCTGTCTCAGCCAGCAGCTCACCGATCTGATGCTGGACGATATGAGCCGACTTCATGATTTCCGGGAATACGAAGATCCCCTGGCCTGCCTCAGCATCCGGGAGCGGGAAGTCCTCCAACTCATGGTGGAGGGCAACAACAGCCCGGAGATCGCCGAACGTTTATTCATTTCCGTAAAGACCGTCGAAACATACCGGAGCCGCATGATGCAAAAACTAGGTATCCATGATGTTCCCGGACTGGTGAAGCTGGCGATTCAGTACGGTCTTACATCCATCAAATAGATCGATACCGATGGCTTGCAAACATCCCTGACAGGGATTGTAAGACTTTCCCTACAGACAAAGGCAGTTTGATGTGATTGAATGTCTTCCAGGGAGACGGGTATGGCGAAAACACTGCTGATTGCCGAGGATCATATCCCCCTGCAAAAATCTTTGCGGGACTGGCTGCTGTCGGCATTTCCCGACTGTGAAGTCTTGACGGCGGATGATGGTGTCGCCGCTGTGGAGATTGCCTGCCGGCATTCTCCCTCGCTGGCGATCATGGACCTCAATCTCCCGAAGATGAACGGGATCGAGGCCACCCGGCTTCTTCGTCAGGCATATCCGGAAATGCCCATCATCGTCTTGACGATGTATGAGGGAGAGCCTTACCAGAGTGAATCTTTGGATGCCGGCGCCACCGTCTTTTTGACGAAACGCCTTATGCAGACGGACCTGCTTCCCGTCCTGAAACGATTGTTTGCTGAGATCAAAGACCTCTCCCCCGTCACATCCGCCTCCGCCGCAAAGGAGAAAGAAAAAGCGATGTCAGAGGATCTCTCCGATCCGGGCAGCAGGGACATCAATACCGAAGGCCCCCTGAGGATCTTGCTTGTCGAGGATAACCCCGGCGACGCGCGGCTGATTCGGGAAATGCTTCGGGAATCGTCGACGGAGACATTCCTGTCATGTGAAGCGGAGAGCATCCAGACTGCCTTGGCCTGTCTCAAAAAAGAAAATATCGACATGATCCTTACCGATCTTCATCTGCCTGACAGCGATGGCATTGAAACCATTCAAAGCCTGAACCGTCAGGCGCCCTCTTTGCCCATCATCGTTCTGACGGGACAGGACGACGAGGCTCTTGCCGATCAATCGATCCGCGGCGGCGCCCAGGACTATCTCCGGAAAAACGAACTGAGCCCCTATCTTCTGAATCGCTCTCTTCGTCTGGCCCGGGAACGAAAGCGAATCGAGGAGGCCCTGCGGGAAGGTGACGAGACGATAAAAGCGCTGCTGAACGCCACTGCGGACGCCGCCTATTTCATCGACTTGGACGGAACATATCTGGCCATGAACAATGCAGGGGCGGAGCGGCACGGCAAAACGGTTTCCGAACTGATCGGGTGCAATGCCTTTGCGTTGGTGCCTGGGGAAAATGTCAGGAAGCGCAAGAGTTGTGTCGAAGAGGCCATCCGGACGGAACGACCGGTCTATCTGGAAGAAGAGCGGGAGGGCCGTTATCTGGAAAGCGTCGTTTACCCCATAATCGGCGCCTATGGCCGGGTTTTTCGTTTGGCGATTTTTTCGCGGGACGTTACGGAACAAAAAAAGCTCCGGGATGCGTTCTATGAGACGGAACGTCGCTTTCGTGATCTCTTTGAGCATGTCCAGATGGTAACGGTTATGCTGGATACGGAAGGGTATGTCTCATTTTGCAATCCTTATTTCCTGAAGCTCGCGAAACGGCGATCGGAGGAAGTGATCGGCCATAACTGGTTCGACCTCTGCCTGCCGCAGGAAATCGGCCCGGCCATGAAGGAGAGGTATGTGAAAGAGATCCAAACGGGGAATGTAACGCTTCATTATGAAAATCCCATCCGCTCCGGATTAAATGACCAGCGTGTGATTTCCTGGACGAATACGATTATCCGGGATAAGCAGGGACGAATTTCCGGCACCATGAGCATCGGCGAAGATATCACGGAGCGCCGGGCCACAGAAGAGCGGATCCGCTACCTGGCCTATTACGATACCCTGACAGGTCTTCCGAACCGGGCGCTCTTCAGCGATCGAACCGCCCAGGCTATTGCCGCCGCAAGGCGTCACGGGACAAAATTGGCGTTGCTCATGCTGGATCTGGACAGGTTTAAGGATGTCAACGACGAGCTGGGTCACCGCGCTGGCGATCAGATGCTGATCGGTGTAAGCGAAAGGCTGCGTCAATGCTTGCGTGCCACTGACACGGTGGCCCGTTTCGGCGGCGATGAATTCGTGATTCTACTGCCGGAAGTCCAGGGGGAGGAAGGGGTGAGAGCGACCGCCGCCAAGATCCTGGAAAGTTTACAGTCACCGCTCCTGGTGGAGGGAAGATGCCTGACCATCACGGCCAGCATCGGCGCGGCCATTTATCCCGGGCACGGCATCGATGAGGACAGCCTGTTGAAGCATGCCGATAAGGCGATGTATAGCGTAAAGGAAAAGGGGAGAAATGCCTATGAAATCTACAGCGTTTGAACATCAAATGGATGAGATGCAGAAGTTCCCCAAGCCCCGTCAGGCAATGTCAAACCCTCGCCGTCCTGTCCGCCTGGGGCTGGCGCCGAAAATCATCGCCACCGTTATCTTCGTGACGGTGATCACCGGCAGCATCATCGGTATCACGCTCACCAATACGAGCCGGAACGAGCTGCGCCGGAACATCCTGCACAACAACCTTGCCCATGCCGACCTGGCCGCTCAGTTTGCCTCCAATTACACCAAGGCGATTCAAGGCAACATTCGATCCTTTGCCTCCCGTCCCACGATGCGACGGGCCATCCTGTCGGGACGGCCGGAAGCGGTGCAGGGAGAACTGGTGAAATTCCTCCAGATCCAGCCGGCCCTCGACAGTGCCAGCATTTACGACGCCCGGGGGATAGCTCGGGTCAGCGGAGTGCTTACCGCTCAAAATATCGGGAAGTCCCACACCGATCGGGAGTGGTTTCAGCAGACGATGGCCAGCCGCAAACCCTATCTGGGCCTGGGGCTAAAGTCACGGGTAACCGGTCGACCGACGGTGCCCTATAGCGTTCCCATTCTGGACGGCAACGGCAATGTGGCCGGCATTTTGGTCGGCGGCATTTCCCTCACGGCCCTCGCGGATGCAATTGTCAATGTCACCGTTGCCCCCGACGCCCATGTTTCTCTAAACGATCTGAGAAATAAAGGTTTCATCCTGGCACATACGGACCCACAGCTGATCATGGCTCCCATTACGGGAAAGAATGAGGTGGTGCAACGCGCCATGGCCGGGCGGCGGGGTGCCATCGAAATGAAGAGCGGTGACGGGGAGTTGAACCTCGTTGCCTATACCCCTGTCCCGGATTTTCCCTGGGCGGTGCTGGTCTTTCGGCCCAGCAAGACGGCTCTGGCGCCGGTCAATATTCTGACGGTCCAGGCCGCGATGATCATTATCCTTGTTGTCCTCGTCATGGCTGTGGTTGGGGCGATTTTGGTCAGAAAAATCACCCGGTCTCTGATCGCTCTCCGTAATACCGCGGAGGAAATCGCTGGCGGCGATTTCACCCGCCGGGTAAAGATCGACCAGGAAGACGAAATCGGAGCACTGGGTCGAGCATTCAATCGAATGGCCGCTGCACTCGCCGAACGGGAGGTGGCACTGGCGGCGGCGGAAAAGGCGAAAACGGCCGCTGAGATGATCGAAGGCATGATCGATCCCGTCGTGATTACCGATCCGGAAGGGCGGATTTTGCAGATGAACACGGCCTTTCAGGACACTTACGGTTTTGGCGCGGAGATGATGGGGGAACTGCCTACCCGGCTGGTGACGCCGGAGGATGTCCCGGGAGTCATATCCTCCATCAGGCAAGCTCTTGCCGAGGGGGATGTCCATAACTATGCCTGCACCTGCATCAGCAGGGACGGACGGAGCTTTCCGGTGCTGGTCAACATCAAACTGCTTCAGCATGAAGACGGGACGCCACGGGGACTTGTGGCCTCCGTCCGGGACATCACAGAGATCAGGAAAGTCGAAGCGGAACTGCAACAGGCCCGTGTTTATACCGATGCGATTCTCAGCAGCGTTCCGGGGATCCTCTACCTGTACGACGAGCACGGAACCCTGGTGCAGTGGAATAAGACCTTCAACGAGGTTACCGGCTTTTCCGACGAGGAGTTGCGGCACAAGACCATCCCGGATTGGTTCGACGACGAGGAAAAAGAACTGGTGACAACAGCGGCCGGACAGGTTCTGGAAAAAGGGAGGTCCACGATCGAGGCCAGGCTCGTCGTCAAGGACGGCCGGCGCATCCCTTATTATTTTACCGGTGTCCCCGTGAAGATTGAAGACCGCCCCTACCTCATCGGCGTCGGGATCGACATGACGGAACGCATTCAAGCCGAAGAAGCAAAGCGGGTTGCGGAAGAAAACCTGCGGGCGGCCTATGCCGACCTGGCAAGATCCAATGCCGATCTGGAACAATTCGCCTATGTCGCTGCCCACGATCTCCAGGAGCCGTTGCGTATGGTGGTAAGCTACATGGAACTTATCGATCGGCGTTACCGGGAACGCCTCGATGAGGACGGCCGGACTTTCATGCAGTATGCGGTGGACGGGGCCGTGCGGATGCAGAACCTCATCCGGGACCTGCACGCATACTCGCGTGTGGGGGGGATGCGGGACCGGTTTTTCAAACCCACGAATATTGCCGATTCCGTGGCGCAGGCCGCTGAAAATCTGAAAATCATCATCGACGAAAACCAGGCCGAGATCATTTGCGAGGATTCCCTGCCGGTAGTGATGGCTGATCCTTCGCAGATGATCCAACTCTTTCAAAATCTGATCTCCAACGCCATCAAATTTCGTGCCATCGAACCGCCTCGGGTGCGGATCGGCGTCCGGATGATCGAAGGTTTCTGGCAATTCTCCGTCCAGGACAACGGCATCGGTATCGACAGTAAATACCATGATAGGATATTCAATATATTCAAGCGCTTGCAGCGGCGGGAGGACTACCGGGGAACAGGAATCGGCCTGGCCATTGTGAAGAAGATCGTAGAACGTCAGGGCGGCCGGATATGGGTGGAATCTCAGCCCGGTGCGGGCGCCGTTTTTTATTTTACCATTCCCATCAAAGGAGGCATGAACAATGAAAAATAGTAAAAGCATGAGACCCATCGAGATTCTGCTGGTCGAGGACAATCCGGGGGATATCCGGCTGACCATGGAAGCCCTCAAGGAAAGTAAAGTCAAAAATCAACTGCATGTGGCGCGGGACGGCGAGGAAGCCATGGACTTCCTTCACCGCCGGGGAACCTATACCCAAGCACCCCGTCCGGATGTGATCCTCCTGGATCTCAACCTTCCCCGCAAGGACGGACGTGAAGTCTTGAAGGAAGTAAAGGAAGATCCGGAGCTTTGCCGGATCCCTGTGGCCGTCGTCACAATTTCCGAAGCTGAAGAAGATGTCCTGAAAAGCTACAATCTCCATGCCAACTGCTACATCAAGAAGCCCATCGGCATCGACCAGTTTGTCAAGGTGGTGAGATGCATCGAGGATTTCTGGTTCACCATTGTGACGCTGCCGCCGGCGGACCCGACCCCATAACAATACGAAAGGAGGAAAGGGATATGGATTCCTACCGGTTATCCGACCTTATCGACATTCCCAAGCTTCAGGCCACCCTAGACAGTCTTTATGAAGCCACCGGCATTCCCTCCGCCATTATCGATGCGGAAGACGTTTCTGTTCAGACCTCCTCGGGTTGGCAGGACATTTGTGTCCGCTTCCATCGTGTCCACCCGGAAACCGAAGCCCGTTGCCGTAAAAGCGATACCTTCATCGCCGAAAAGATTCAGGAAGGGGAAAAATACGTTCTCTATCGATGCGCCAACGGTCTTATCGACATCGCGATCCCTCTCGTCGTGGCAGGTAAACATCTGGGTACGGTATTCACCGGCCAGATGTTTCTCGAACCGCCGGATCCGGAATTCTTCCGGGCGCAGGCGCGGCAGTTCGGTTTCGACGAACAGGAATATATGGAAGCCCTACGGAAAGTGCCGGTGATCGGAGAGGCAAGACTGAAAAAGATCATGTCCTTTCTGAGCCTGTTTGCAGAAATGCTGGCGGATCTGAGCGCCAAACATCTGGACCGGCTGCAAGCGGAAAGAACGCTTCGGGAATCGGAACAGAAATATCGCAGTGTTGTGGACAATATTGGCATCGGAATAGCGCTGATCAGTCCCCAAATGGAAATCATCAGCATGAACAAGCAGATGAAGATCTGGTATCCGGCAGTGGATACGGATCGACGGCCGCTCTGCTACAAGTCCTTCAACCATCCGGAACAGGAAGAAGTATGTTCTTATTGTCCGACGGCCAAGACCCTGAAGGATGGTTTCATCCATGAAGCGATCACGGAAACACCCACAGCCGGGGGTATGCGGTATTACCGCGTCGTGGCGTCGCCTCTGCGTGAATACGACGCCGAGAGCAAGGTTTCCGCCGCCATCGAGATGGTGGAAGACATTACCGACAGCAGGCAGGTGGAGGAGGAACTCCGGAAGCACAGGGAACATCTGGAAAAACTGGTTGCCGAACGGACAGTGGAAGTTATGCGCTCCAATGCCGAGCTGCAACAGTTCGCCTATGTGGCTTCCCACGATCTGCAGGAGCCTCTGCGGATGGTGACCAGCTACCTGCAGCTGCTGGAGCGGCGCTATCGGGACCGGCTCGACGAAGATGCCCGGGATTTCATCGCCTTCGCCGTAGACGGGGCGGCCCGGATGCAGGGTTTGATCGAGGGCTTGCTTTCCTATTCCCGCATCGGCACCCGGGGGAAGGAATTCGCCCCGACCGATCTGGAAAGGGTCTTTGTCGGGGCGATCAGGAATCTGGAAGCGGCCATTGCAGAAAACGGAGCCGTCATCACCCACGACCCCCTGCCGGCGCTGATGGCAGACGAACAGCAGCTCCTGCAGCTTTTTCAGAATCTCCTGGCCAACGCCATCAAGTTCCGCGGCGACAAGCCGCCGCAAATTCACGTGGGCGTAAAAAATGAAGGAGAAAAATGGATTTTCTCCGTGGCCGACAACGGCATCGGCTTTGCCATGAAGGACGCGGAGAGGATTTTTCAAATATTCCAGCGCCTCCATACCCGGCAGGAATACCCCGGAACCGGCATCGGGCTGTCTCTGGCAAAAAAGATCGTTGCCCGCCACGGCGGCCGGATCTGGGCGGAGGCGGAACCGGGGCAAGGCGCGATTTTCTTCTTCACGCTGCCGATAAAAGGATGAGGCGATGAAAAAACAAGTTCAGGAAAAGGAAGACTTCATCCACGGCGACGGCATCAGGACACTGCTGATCGAGGATAATCCCGGGGACGCCCGTCTGATGCAGGAGTTGCTCCGGGAAGCGGGGGGAACGGTCTTCCGGCTCGTCCACAGGGACTGTCTGGACGCCGGCATGGCGTATCTGACCGCCGGAGAGGTGGATGTCGTCCTGCTGGATCTCGGGCTGCCGGACAGTCAGGGTTTGGAAACCTTTTTACTGTTCCACGCGCGGCACCCGCATTTGCCGACCATCGTCCTCACCGGCCTGAATGACAACAACCTGGCCGTCGCCGCAGTCAAACAGGGCGCTCAGGACTACCTCGTCAAGGGGCAGGTCAACAGCGATCTGCTGGCCCGGGCGATTCGCTACGCCATCGAGCGTGCCCAAGCCAACAGGTTTTTGAAGATCCGCGAGCAACGCTACCGCGCCCTCTTTGAAAACATGCTCAACGGCTTTGCCTACTGTGAGATGATCTATGACGACGGGGGGCAATCGGTGGATTTCCGGTATCTGGAAGTGAACGACGCCTTTAAAAGGATAACCGGATTGGAGAACGTCGAAGGCAAACTCATCACCGAGATCATTCCGGGTATCAGAGAAACAAATCCGGAAGTCTTTGAGATCTACGGACGGGTTGCCCGGACGGGCCGCCCGGCGCAGATCGAACTCCATGTGAAGAGTATTGGCCTCTGGCTGTCCGTTGCCGTGTACAGCACGGAGACGGGATTCTTTACGGCGGTGTTCGAAGATATCTCCGAACGTAAGCGCATCGAGGAAGAACGCCAGGCCATCATTGAGCGGCTGCGGAGATCCCTGGGCGCAACCGTCCAGGCAATCGCCACCGTCGTGGAAGCGCGGGACCCTTACACGGCAGGACACCAGCACCGGACTGCCGATTTGGGACGAGCCATTGCCACGGAAATGGGCTTTGATGCGGATCGCATCGACTTTGTTCGCATCGTTTCCACCATCCATGATCTCGGGAAAATATCCGTGCCGTCGGAGATCCTCAGTAAGCCGACAAAGTTGACGGAACTGGAATACAAGCTCATCAGGACCCACGCCCAATCCGGTCATGACATCCTCAAGGATGTGGATTTTCCCTGGCCCGTGGCCCAGGTTATCCTCCAGCATCACGAGCGGATGAATGGTTCCGGTTATCCCAACGGGCTGCGCGGCGATGAGATCCTTATGGAGTCAAGGATCATTGCCGTCTCGGATGTGGTCGAATCGATGGCCTCCCATCGTCCCTATCGCGCTGCCCTGGGAGTCGAGGCTGCCCTGGAGGAAATCATGACTCATCGAGGAATTCTATACGATGCCGAGGTGGTGGATGCCTGTGTCAGGCTATTTAGGGAAAAGGGATACCGGTTGGACAAAACCCTCCCCTTTTGGAATAAAAACTGATTATTCCCACCTGCCTTATCATCGGGGGGACAACACTTAATTGACGTTATAAAGCTTTGAAATAAGACTGTCTCGAATTACGTGTGTCCAATAAAACACCATACCGGCTTTGGCAGGCAACATTGATTTTTTTCTTTAAATGTGCAACTCATGACTTCAAAATCGGCCGGGGCCGGTAAATGAGGAGCGAAAATTGGACAACTGTGTCTGGTTGCGGATGGTTTTGAAAATTGCACAACGAAGCGTGACAGATCTTTCGTAACTTTGAATCCTTCAGGCCTCGCCGGACGGATCTTCTGGTCCGAACGGCATTTTTTCAGGCAACCCTGCGGTATCTTTTGTTGTTTTTGGTTGTGCCGCCAGTGGTGTTGTCCATCCATATACTGATCCGGCTTCCACGAAGGAAGGAGCCGTCGTGACATCCCGATCATTTTTTACGTCCCTTTTTGAGCCGCGGGCCATCGCGTTTATCGGCGCGTCCAACAATCCCGCCAAATGGGGTTTCAACATTCTCCATCACCTCATCCGGGGAGAATACAAAGGCCGTCTCTATCCCATCAATGCCCAGGGCGGCAAGTGGTTTGGACGGAAAATGTATAAAAGCCTGGCCGAGGTTCCCAAGCCTCTCGACCTGGCCGTCATTGTTGTTCCCAAGGAAAAAGTTCCGGATGCGATTCGCGAATGCAGCCGGGCGGGCATTGCCGCCGCGGTGGTGATTACAGCCGGGTTCGGCGAGACGGGGCCGGAAGGCAAAATGCTGGAGCAGGAGGTCCTTCGCGTCGCGCGAAATTGCGGCATCCGCATCGTGGGGCCCAACACCATGGGCATCTACAGCGCCTATCCCACCTGCGTGCAGGCGATCATGACCTCCACGCAATTCAAGCCGGGGGCCGTTGCCGTGGTCTCTCAGAGCGGCAACCTGGGCACCTCGATCACCGACCGGCTTATCCGGCGGGAGATCGGTTTGAGCCGCCTGGTAAGCTCGGGCAACGAGGCGGACCTGACGGTTGAAGATTACCTGGACTACCTGGAAACCGATGAAAAAACGAAAGT
>Ga0209604_1002186_pt1 | contig 14523 bp, 10 predicted proteins | sample AD_UKC097_MetaG_FD_184405 | JGI IMG/M metagenome (GOLD analysis project Ga0209604, IMG submission 184405) | Active sludge microbial communities of municipal wastewater-treating anaerobic digesters from USA - AD_UKC097_MetaG (SPAdes) (version 2) | ecosystem: Engineered > Bioreactor > Anaerobic >... | reverse complement strand
CCGACCCGAAATACCGGGAAAAGACGATCCGGGGCATCCCCATGCGCCGCCTCGGCGTTCCGGAGGACGTGGCCGGCGTCGTGGCGTTTCTCGCCTCGGACGAGGCCTCGTTCATCACGGGCAACACGATCGTCGTCGACGGCGGGATGACGGTCAAGGCCCTGTAACGCGTCCCCGCCTTCCGCCGCCCCGATCTTAAGGGTGCGGCGTCGTTCGTCATGACCAGGGACGAGGGGCGCGGCGCGCCGGGGCCGCCGCAGCCTGCGGCCCTCAGATGAGGTCCGTCCATCCGAAGCGGCGGTCGTCCGCGCGCTGGTTTTCCAGCATGTGCGTTTCGATCTCCCGCCGGGCCGTCTCGAACGTCACCTCGTCCATCTCCGGGGCCACGGCCCGGGGAGTGTCCCACCGGAACACGATCCTGCTGAAGGGTTTGGGAACCAGGCAGCGGTCCCAGCTCTTGAGGACCCACGCCCGGCTCATGGAGATGTACACGGGGACGACGGGAACGCCGGACTGTCTCGCGAGGGCGATCAGCCCCGGTTTCGCCACGCCCCGGGGGCCCTTCGGACCGTCCAGGACATGCACGGCGAAGGCGTGGACCTTCAGATCCTCGATCATCGCGGCCAGGGCCTCCTTCCCGCGCAGTGTGGAGGAGCCCCGCACGGGCCGAAACCTCATCCGCCGGTAGACGTCGGCGATCAGGTCGCCGTCGCGGCTGGCGCTGATCATGACGGACGGTTCGAATTGGGCGAAGCGGTCCGCGTAACCGACCGAGGCGATGATTCGCTGGTGCCAGATGGCGGCAATCGCCTTGTTTCCGCCTTTCAGATACCTCACCAGCTCCTCTTCGTTGACGGACTCGATCCGGACGGTGAGAAAGTACAGGCGGGCGATGGCATAGGCGATGCCGAGCAGGTGGTGCCGCAGCGCGAACTCGGACAGGGTTTTCGTGCCCCCCGAAAACCTTCTGAGCGATCCCGTGCCGTGTGCGTGCGGTCGAGTGGCCTCCATTTTTCCTCCCCTGCCGTTTTCATTCCGGGGGGCGGATCCGCCCGCGTCATGCCCCCCCGCCGAGGACCCTGTAGAGGGTGACCCGGTTGGCCAGGCCGGCGTGGATCAGGGCGATCAGCCCCTGCTGCGCCGCGTAGAGCGAGCGCTGCGCGTCGAGGACGGCCAGATAGCTGTCCACGCCCCGGTCGTAGCGCGCCTGGGACAGGCGGCAGGTTTCCGAGACCGCTTCGACCAGGGCGCGCTGCGCCGCAATCTGCCGGTTCACCGTGCCCGCCGTGGCCAGGGCGTCCGCCACCTCCCGGAAGGCCGCCTGGATCGCCTTCTCGTACTGGGCGACGGCGATGTCCCTCTCCACCCGGGTGACCGCGTAGGCCGACCACGTGCGGGCGTCGAAGATCGGCATCACGATCTGCGGGGCGAAGCTCCACGCGCCCGAGCCCGACTTGAAGAGGCCGGACAGGTCGGCGCTGGCGGTGCCCAGGGCGGCGGTCAGGGAGATCCGGGGGAAGAAGGCCGCCCGGGCGGCGCCGATATTGGCGTGGGCCGCCTTGAGGCGATGTTCCGCCGCCAGGATGTCCGGGCGTGCAAGGAGCGCCTCCGAAGACAGACCGGGGGAGACCTCGCGGGGCGGGCGGACGCCGTCCAGGTCCGGGGGCAGGAACGCCGGCGGGATCGGGGCGCCTGCCAGCAGGCCGAGCACGTTCTCGTCCTGTGCGGCCCATTGCGTGTAGCGGGCGACGTCCCCCCGGGCGACCTCCACCAGGCTCTGCGCCCGGCGGAGGTCCAGTTCGGACACCAGGCCGGCGTCGAACCGCTTCCGGATCAGGGTGTAGGAGGCCTCCTGCGCCTCCAGGGTGGAGGCCACGAGTTTGAGGGTTTCCCGGTCCGCGGCGAGCACCAGGTACGCCTGCGCGACCGTGGCCACGAGCGCGATCTCAGCGCTGCGGCGGGCCTGATCCGTGGCCAGGTATTCTTCCAGCGCCTGGTCCTTCAAGCTCCGGATGCGGCCGAAAAAATCGATCTCCCAGGACGCGACGCCGAGGTTGACGTCGTACCGTTCGGCGGTGTAGGCGCGTCCGCTTGCCGAAAGATCGGCCGGTGTGCGGGCTTTCGCCCCGCTTCCGGCGGCGTGGACCGCGGGCAGGAGTTCGGCCCGCTGGATGCCGTAGTACGCCCTCGCCCGGTCGACGTTCAGGGCCGCCAGGCGCAGGTCGCGGTTGTTGGCGAGGGCCATCGCAACCACCTGCCGGAGGCGCTCATCGGTGATGAACGCACGCCACGGCAGCTCCGCCGCGGACGGCGCGGAGGCGTCGGACGTCGCTCCCCGATAGGCCGCCCCCGTCGGCCAATCGGCCGTCACGGGCGCGGCGGGCCGCGTGTATTCGGGGGCCAGGGTGCAGGCCGCCAGCAGACCGACGATCAGCCCCGGCAGAAGAAACCGTCTTATTCGCATATCGAACCCATGGCGCTATCCTGAATTAAAAATCCCGTTTCTCGAGGGGGGTGTCAGGCCCATCCCCGGCCGGTCCGCCGTCGATCACTTTGGCGTCCCGGCCCCGCGCGCGTTTGCCGAAGATCCGCTCGACCAGGACGTAGAAGAGCGGCGCAAAGATCACCACGAGCACCGTGGCGCTTACCATGCCCCCCAGGACGCTCGTGCCGATGGCGTTTTGGGCCCCCGCGCCGGCGCCGGTGGTGAGGGCCAGGGGCAGCACGCCGAACCCGAAGGCCAGCGAGGTCATGACGATCGGGCGGAACCGCAGCTTCGCCCCTTCGACCGAGGCCTCGATCAGCCCCATGCCCCGCTCCAGCCCGGCCTGGGCGAACTGGACGATCAGGATGGCGTTCTTGGTCGTGAGCCCCAGCGTGGTCAGCAGACCGATCTGGAAATAGACGTCGTTGGTCAGGCCCCGCAGGCTCGTGGCGATGATGCCGCCGATGACGCCCAGCGGCAGCACGAGCAGGATCGAGATGGGCACGGTCCAGCTTTCATAGAGCGCCGCCAGGCACAGGAAGATCACGAACACCGAAAAGGCGTACAGCAGCGGCGCCTGGGAACTCGACATCCGCTCCTGGTAGGATAGCCCCGTCCAGTCGAAGCCGAACCCCGGCGGCAGTTTTTCCGTCAGCTCTTCCATGGCCCGCATGGCCTCGCCCGAGCTTTTCCCCGGCGCCGGCTCCCCCCAGAAGTTGATGGCCGAAAATCCGCTGAAACGCGTCAGGCTCGTGGGGCCCATGGTCCAGCGACCGGTGGCAAAGGAGGAGAAGGGCACCATCTGGCCGGCGGTATTCCGGACGTAGAGTTTTTCCAGGTCCTGGGGCAGCATGCGGAAGGGCGCGTCCGCCTGGACGTAGACGCGCTTGACCCGGCCGCCCTTGACAAAATCGTTGACATAGGCGCTGCCGAAGGCCGCCGAGATCGTCCGGTGGACCGAGGAAACCGGGACGCCCAGGGCGCCGGCCTTGTCCCAGTCCACGTCGACCCGGTATTCGGGAACATCGTCCATGCTGTTGGGACGGACGGCCATCAGCCGGGGGTCCTGGGCCGCGAGCCCCAGGAGCTGGTACTGGGCGGCGATCAGCGCCGCGTGCCCGTTTCCCCCCCGATCCAGCAGCTCGAAGTCGAACCCCTTGGCCATGCCGAGCTCCGTGACGGCGGGCGGCGCAAAGGCATACACCCGGGCGTTGCGGATGCGCGCCAGGGCCTGGGTGGCCCGTGCGGCGACGGCCTTCACCTTGAGGTCGTCCCGATGGCGGTCTTTCCAGTCCTTCAGCCGGACGAACGCCATCGCGTTGTTCTGCGCCCGTCCGGAAAAGGAAAAGCCTACCAGAGTCATCACCGCGTCCACCGCTTCTCGCTCGTTTTCCCTGAAATGGCGCACGAGCTGACCCGCCGCGTCCTTGGTCTGTTCCATCGTGGATCCGGTCGGCAGGACGATCTGTGCCATCAGCGTTCCCTGGTCCTCATCCGGCAGGTAGGCGGTGGGCATGCGGAGGTACAACACCCCCATGAGGCCCACGATCACCGCAAAGACGACGAGGTAGCGCTTCTTGCGGGTGAGCGAGTGTCCGACCAGGCCCACGTACCGTTTTCTGAGACCGACGAAGCCGCGGTCGAACGCCAGGAAAAACGGCTTCAGGAAAAAGATCGCGTTCTCCGCGGGTTCGTGCCCGGCGGCCACCGGCCTGAGGAGCGAGGCGCACAGAACCGGCGTCAGGATCAACGCGACGACCACCGACAGGAGCATGGCGGAGATGATGGTCACGGAAAACTGGCGGTAGATGACGCCGGTGGAGCCGGGGAAGAACGCCATGGGACCGAACACGGCCGAGAGCACGAGTCCGATGCCGATCAGCGCGCTCGTGATCTGCTCCATCGACTTGGCCGTGGCCTCGCGGGGGGAAAGCCCCTCTTCGGCCATGATCCGTTCCACGTTCTCCACGACCACGATGGCGTCGTCCACGAGAAGCCCGATGGCGAGCACCATGGCGAACATCGTCAGCATGTTGATGGAATAGCCGAACAGCCCCAGGATGGCGAACGTTCCCAGCAGCACCACCGGCACCGCGATCGTCGGGATCAGCGTCGCCCGCATGTTGCCCAGGAAGAGCCACATGACCAGAAAGACGAGCAGGGATGGCCCGAAGAGCGTTTTCACCACCTCCTCGATGGCCACCCGGATGAAGGGCGTGGTGTCGTTGGGATAGACGACTTTCATGCTCGGGGGAAAGTACCGGCTCAGCTCTGCCATCTTCGCCTTGACCGCATCGGCCGTTTCCAGGGCGTTGGCCCCGGCGGCCTGGCGGATGGCGATGCCGCCGGTCGGGCGGCCGTTGTAGGCGCTTTCGACGTCGTACAGTTCGGTTCCCATTTCGGTCCGGCCCACATCGCGGATCCGCACGGTGGAGCCGTCCGGATTGATGCGGACGGGGATGGCGGCGAATTCCTCGGGCGTCTTCAGCATGTTCTGGACGACGATGGCGGCGTTCAGGCGCTGGCCCTCCACCGCCGGTCCGCCGCCGAACTGCCCCGCGGAGACCTCCACGTTGTAGGTCCGGAGCGCGGCGATCACGTCCTCGATGGTCAGGCGATAATCCGTCAGCCGGTCCGGGTTGAGCCAGATGCGCATGGCGTATTCCGCGCCGAAGACCGTCGTCTCGCCCACGCCCGGCACCCGCGACAGCACGCTTTCCAGATTGGTGAAGGCGTAATCGGTCAGGTCCTTCATGTCCATGCTGCCGTCTTCTGAAACCAGTCCCACGATCATCAGGTAGTTCCGGGTGGATTTCCGGACCGTGACCCCCCGGGTCTGGACCACCTCGGGCAGGCTCGACATGGCGAGCTGGAGTTTGTTCTGAACCTGCGACCAGGCGAAATCCGGGTCGGTTCCCGCCTCGAAGGTCAGTTCGATGCGGGCGCTGCCCGCCGAATCGCTCGCGGCGTTCATGTAGAGCAGCCGGTCGAACCCGGTCATCTTCTGCTCGATGATCTGGGTGACGCTGTTTTCCACGGTTTCGGCCGACGCCCCGGGATAACTCGCGTAAATGGCGATGGTCGGCGGGGCGATGGGGGGATACTGGGAGACGGGGAGATTGTAGATCGCGAGCGCGCCCGCCGCCATGATGATGATGGCGATGACCCACGCGAAGACCGGGCGATCCAGGAAGAACTTCGACAGCATCCGTCGCCTCCGTTATGGCGTTTTTGCCGCCGGGGTCGCGTTCGGACCCCGATCGCCGCCTTCGAACGGGACGACCTTGACGGCATCGCCCGGTTTGACCTTGAGACCGCCCTCCACGATCAGGCGATCGCCCGCGGCCAGTCCCGAGCTGACGAGCCACGTATTTCCGATGGCCCGGTCCAGGACGAGGCCCCGCTTCTGCACGATGCCCCTGGCATCCACGGTATAGGCGAGCGGGTTGCCCTTGGGATCCTGCGAGATGGCCTGCTGCGGCATCAGGATCGCCTTTTTGTCGAAGCCTTCCTGGACCACGGCGCGGACGAACATCCCCGGCAGGAGGACGCCCTGCGGGTTGGGGAAGACGATCCGCAGAACGACCGACCCGGTCGACGGATCGACGGTCACGTCGAGGAACTGGAGCGACCCGGCCTGGGGGTAGGGGGTGCCGTCCTCCAGGATGAGCCGGACCTTGTTCCGGAGCGTCCCGTCGCGCTGCAGCTTCCCTTCCGCCAGGTTTTTCCGCAGACGCAGGAGGTCGGCCGTGGATTGGGGAACATCCACGTACATGGGGTCCAACTGCTGGATGACGGCCAGGGCCGCGGGCTGATGCGCCGTCACCAGGGCGCCCGGGGTGACGCTGGACCGCCCGATTCGGCCCGAGATGGGCGCCGTCACGGTGGTGTACTTCAGGTTGATCTGGGCCGTCTCGACCGTGGCCTTCCAAAACTGGATGTCCGCCTCCGTCTGCTTGAGAGCGGCCTCCGCGTCGTCGACGTCCTGGCGGCTGACCGCCTTGTCGGCCCACAGGTCCCGCAGACGGTCGGCCTTCAGGCGGATCGCCGACAGGCTGGCCTCGGCCCGGGCGAGGCCGGCCCGGGCATTGTTCAGGGCCGCCTGATAGGTCGCCGGATCGATCTGATACAGCGGCTGGCCGGCCTTGACGTCGGCGCCCTCCGTGAACAGGCGTTTCTGGATGATGCCGCCCACCTGGGGCCGCACGTCGGAAACCAGATGGGCGGACGTCCGACCGGTCAGCTCCGTCGCGATCACCACCTGCTGAGGCCGTATCGTCATGACGGCGACTTCCGGGGGACCGGGCCGCGGACCCGCGTTCGGCTGTCCGCAACCGCCCAGGAGCAGCGCCGCGGCAAAAACGCCCGCGGCGATCGTTCGTTTGGTCCTGTTATCCATCCGCATGCAACACCTCTGTCGTTCAACCGGCGCCGTTGTCGATTCGGGAAAAACCCCGCTCCCCCCTTCAGACCCCGGCGTCATCGCTTGATGGCGTCCCAGCAGGCCTGCGCGGTCTGCTCGATCAGGGCATCGTCCAGGGTGATGAAGCCGAGGGTATGGTCCCGGATCAGGAACATCATGGGACCGGTGGCCAGGGAAAAAAGCGCGGCCCTCGGCAATGCCTTGAGAACCTCCTGTCGAATGCCCTGATCAAACAGATCCATCAGGATATCCGCGTTTCCGGACCGGCCCAAAAGCCGGTCCCGGTGCAACGTGATGCCGTATGGAGAGTTGAAATACTGCTCCATATAGCGGAAATGAAGGGGGTGGGCAATAAAGTACGTGAAGACGGCCCGATGAAGACCGAGGAACCGCTCCCGGACCGGGCGCCCGACGGCGTCGCCTTCGCGAACCATCCGGCCGATCCGGTCTTCCAGTTCCTGGTAGATCTCGGCGAGCAGCCGGTCCCGGCTCGGAAAATAACGGTAGATCGTTCCGGCGGCCACGCCCGCCTTCGCGGCGATCTCCGCCATCGGGGCGCCGTGAAAGCCCTGCTCCGCCACAAGCGCGAGCGCCTCCCTCATGATGTCGATGCGCCTGTCAGACGGTGTCATGGGGAACCCCCTGCTGCGTCATGAATGAACGTTCATCCATGGCCTTCCCCCTACTCCGGCCGAGGCCTGTTGTCAAGCGCTTTTTGAATCTGCATCGCTTGGGGTGTGGTCGGGGTCCCCGGGATCATGCATGGCGCCGGGTCTCGCGGAGGTCGAGCAAAATCGGAATGAAGGTCGTCAGGTCCTCGACGATGCCGTAGTGCGCCACCTGGAAGATCGCCGCCCTGGGGTCGGTGTTGATGGCGACGATACAGCGGGACCCGCGCATCCCCGTGATGTGCTGGATCGTTCCGGAGATGCCGCAGGCGAGGTAGAGCCTGGGGGCGACGGTCTTGCCCGTGACGCCGACCTGGTGGGGATAGGGCAGCCAGCCCGCATCGCAGACGAGGCGCGACGCGCCCACGGCCCCCTTCGGGAAGATCGCCGCCAGACGGCGGATGAACTCCAGGTTTTCCTCACGGCCGACGCCCCTGCCCGCTGCGACGATGACCTCCGCCGCGTCGAGGTCGAGATCAGTCTCCGGGGCGGGGATCCGGCCGAGGGGGCGGGTCCCCGCGGGGGCGCAGTCGCAGGGAACGACCGTCACGGGAACGGCCGGCGGCGGTGATTTGCATGCGTCCGGCGGGTCCGCCGTCGCAATCGCCCCCGGCAGGAGCGTCAGCACGCAGACGTCCGCCGTCGACGCCACGTCGAGCTTCAGCTTTCCCTTGCACAGGGACCGGGTGAAGACGAGTCCCCCTGCATCGCCGCGGCACCCCTCGACCGCCGTGACGCAGGCGGCCTTGAGCCGGACGGCCAGGGCCGGGGCGTAGTCGGCGCCCGTCGCGGTGTGGGGCAGGCAGATATAGGCGGCGCTCATCGACTCCAGGACCGGAACCAGGGCGGCGAGCCAGACCTCGGCGCCGTAGGCCGCGAGCGCCGGCCCGGCGATGGCCGTCACCGGCAGGCCGGTCACCGCGGCCAGGGTGCCGGCCGCGCCGCTGCCCGGCGGCTGCGGCGCCAGAATCCGGATCTCAAGGCCGGTCAGGGTTTGGAGCCGGCGGGCAAAGGCGACGGCCTCGTCCGTAACCGGCGGGATCCGGCCGCCCGAAATTTCCGCGATGACGCAGATCGTTCGTTCCATCAGAGCAGCGCCTTCTCCTCGAGCAGTTCGAGCAGCCGTCTCGCCTTGTCCTCCGGCGAGCCTTCCAGGAAAATGCCCGTCCGCGACGGCGGCGTCTCATACACGCCCGCGACGCGCTCCCATCCGTCCGCGGTGCCGGGCGTCGCTGCCGGCGCTGTGATCAGGGGCTGCTTCCGGGCGCGCAGAACGTGGGAGAGGGAAGGATAGCGGGGCCGGTTGATTCCCGACTGGACGGCGACGAGCGCCGGCAGGCCGAGGACCAGGGCCTCGCGGACGCCGCCCTCGAGTTCGCGCTCGACGTAAACCGAGCGGGGCGCGCCGCACGCGGCGGGCGGGGATTCCGGGGGCGGGGACCGCCGATCCGCCGATCCCGATGCGTCCGGTCCGGCCGCTGGCGGCGGATACGCGTCGATCGCCCGCCCGGAGAGATCCATCCGCATGGCGGCCGTCGCCCAGGGGAGTCCCAGGAGCGCCGCGAGCATCGGCCCCACCTGCGCGTCCATTACGTCCTCCGACATCGCCCCGGTGAGAATCAGGTCGTAGTTCCGGGGTCCGGCCCAGGCGGCGATGCGGTCGGCGACGGCCCCGGGGCTGAGGCGGCCCTCTTCCGCCGTCACCCGATGGACGCCCGCGTCCGCGCCCATTTCGAGGGCGCGCGTCAGGACGGCGGCGGCGCGCTCCGGCCCCACGGAAATCGCGTCGATCGTCGTGTCCGGAACCCGTTCCCGGATCCGCAGGGCCTCCTCGACGGCAAACGTGTCGAAGTCGTTCATCCGCCAGACCGGGGTCGCCACCGGTTCAAACCACCGCCCCGACGCATCCGGCCGGACCGGCGTCTCCCCGTCGAGCACCTGTTTGACGCACACCAGAATCTTCATTTAATTTCCGACTTCAAATTGAAAGGTTCAACAACGAGGTCAACCAGAGGGGAGCGCCCTTTTTCGCCGATTGGCTGCACCGTTTCGTTGGGCCTTTGGGTCACTCGCAACCTCTGCACGCAGGTCGATACCAAGCGCCCCCATCACTTTGAGCACCGTATCGAAACCGGGGCTTCTCTCTCCGGAGAGTGCTTTATAAAGGCTTTCTCTTGACAACCCTGCGTCACGCGCTACTTGAGACATACCTTTTGCACGAGCAATGTCACCGAGCGCTTTTGCAATAAATGCTGCGTCACCATCTGCTTCTTCAATACAGGCTTCAAGATATGCAGCCATTTCTTCGGAAGTGCGAAGATGTTCGGAAACATCGTATTTTGTAGTCTTAATCTTTGCCATGATGAACTCCTAATGGTTGGGCCATGATGGATCATTGATGCATCCTCCACCCGCCGCCTGCATAGAGTAATTGCCCGGTAAGCCAATGTGCCTGTTCAGAGGCAAGAAAGAGTACGACGTCAGCCACATCTTCCGCTCTTCCGATGCGTCGCAGCGGAGTTTGTACAGCGATTGAAGATTCTTCCTCTGGTGTAAGGTATCCGGTCTTTGTAGGCCCAGGAGCCACGATATTAACGGTAATCCCATATTTACCGATTTCGAGCGCAGCTGAACGGCTATAGGACTCAATGGCGTGCTTGCTTGCCGCATAGCTGACATTGAGTTCATGAGCATGAGCGGCATCTGTGCTGATATTGATGATTCTTCCCCAATGGGCATTTCTTTTCAAGAAGCGGATTATATATTCGGACATCATCAGGGCGTATGAACGTGTATTGACGAAACAATTCATATCAATACCACGATCTGATATGAGATGAATGCTGAATTCCTCGGTGGTTTCCATAGCTGGATCAAAGGTATCAGGCGCACCGTAGGTGTGATTATTCACCAGAATGTCCACCGGTCCGAGATTATTTTCACAATGATCAAACAGCAGGGGAATATTTTCCACAAGCGATAGATCAAGTTCTTCAGATGCAACAGTTGATCCTGTGGCGCGCAACTCCAGCATGATTGATTCTGTTGTTTGTTGTTGATTCGCACGATAAAGAAGAACGCCGCCGATTCCTGATTCCTTTGCATTTTTCAGAACAGGCAAATCGAACCCGCATGGTTCCCGAAAAAAGGTGAGAAAAACCTTCGCGCCCTGAGCAGCAAACACTCTTGCGGTTGCTGCTCCAATACCGTGATTCGCGCCTGTTATCAAAACAACCTTTCCTTCAATTTTCGGATCAATCATTCCAACATCCTCATCTGAATCCATCCTGTCCAACGACGAGCCAAGCCGGAGGCGCGCAGCGCCGATCGGCTTTAGCAATTGGTGATCCATTATTTGGGTTCATCTGGTAATTGAGCGCCATGCCATACCGACACAATCCATACATGATTATCCTTAACCTTGTAGAAAAAACGATAGGGACTTACAATAACTTCACGAAAAGATAGTTCTGGAAACTCAGGAAGCGGCCTTCCCGACTCAGGAAACTTCTTGAGCCGCGATAATGATTTCTCCGCTTTCTGGCGAAAACTTACCGCCGCAGAAGGCTTATCGCGGTGAATGTAAGCAATGGCGTCAAGGAACTGGCGGCGTCCTGTGGGCGTAAATAAAATTCTCAAAATTTTGTCGTCTCAAGATAATGATCAGCATCCTTCAATACGTCGTCGAGTTGATAACCGGTGCCTGCTGCTATTTCCTTCTCGCCTCTGGCGAGCAAGCGTAAAATATCCATTTCATGTTGCGAGTTTTTATAAACTTCCATGCTGACCATGACAGCAGCAGCTCTTCCCCGCTGAGTAATAAAAACGGGTTCTCGCGAAGATGAAACACCCTTTACGACTTCGCTGGCGTTTTGTCTGAGATCAGAAATGGGTATAATTTTGGGTGCATTTGGCATAGGTTGTCCCTCCTGTTGTACGTTTAAACGTACTCCCTGTTTGCCCCCCGGTCAAGGACTTCTTTTGCAAAGTCGATAGCCTGATCGTGCAAAAGGCCCATGTTCAGATACCACTTCGCACCCCACTCGGTCCCGGCCACGTGACGGAGCCGGGCCACGCAGAGCATCAGGTCTGAGTGACCGTCAGGAAAGGCACCCACGACCCGGTTTCGTCGCCGGATCTCCCATTCGAAACCCGAACGGTCATGGGTTTACATCCTCCCGTATTTTTTCAGCTTCAGGTGCAGGGTGCGGCGGGTGATGCCGAGGCGGCGGGCGGCCTCGCTCTTGTTGCCGCCGACCGCCTCCAGGGTCCGCAGGATCGTGTCGCGCTCGACGGCCTCGAGCGAGGCGCCTTCGCCCGACGGCGTCGCGGCCGTCGGGGGCGCGGTTCCCAGCGGGACCGTTCCCGGGAGGCCGCTGCCGCCGGCCGCCTCGGCCGGCCGGTGCACATCGCTGCCTCCACCCTCCGGGATCCGGAGCGGGACGTCCGCGACGTCAAGGTACGGCGTGCGCGCCAGGACGACGGCCCGCTCGACCGCGTTCATCAGTTCCCGGACGTTGCCCGGCCAGGCGTACCTCAGCAGGCGGTCCATCGCCTGCGGCGTGAAGCCTTTGATCTCCTTGCGGTTCTTCTGAGCGAAGTCTTCGCGGAATCGTTCGGCCAGAAGCGGGATGTCCTCGCGCCGCTCGCGCAGCGGCGGGACGTGCAGGGCGATGACGTTCAGGCGGTAGAAGAGGTCCTCCCGGAAGCGCCCGGCCGCGATTTCCTGTGAGAGGTCGCGGTTCGTCGCGGCGATCAGGCGGACGTCGACCCGGATCACTTCCTCCCCGCCGACCCGGGTGAGCTCCCGCTCCTGGAGGACGCGCAGGAGCTTGACCTGCATCCCCAGGGACATCTCGCTCACCTCGTCCAGAAAGAGCGTCCCGCCGTCGGCCTGGCGGAACCGCCCCTCGCGCCGCCGGTCGGCCCCGGTGAAGGACCCCTTCTCGTGGCCGAAAAGCTCCGATTCCAGGAGGGTTTCCGTCAGGGCGGCGCAGTTGATCTTCACGAACGGGCCGTCCCGGCGGGGGCTGTTGGCGTGGATGAGGCCGGCGACCATCTCCTTGCCCGTTCCCGAGTCGCCGGTGACGAGGACCGTCGCCTCCGCCGGCGCCACCTGGGTGAGCGTATCCAAAAGCCGCGTCATGGCCGCCGAACGGCCGATGAAGTTCTTGAGATCGAACCGGACGCCCAGGGTCTCCCTGAGCAGGCGGTTTTCCTCCTTCAGGCGGGTGTGTTCCACGGCCCGGGTCAGGATCAGCCGCAGCTTGTCGAAATCGAGCGGCTTCGTCAGGTAGTCGTAGGCGCCCTTCTTCAGGGCCTCGACCGCGGTCTCCACGGAGGCGAAGGCGGTCATGAGGAGGATCGGGATGGCGGGGTTGTACGCCTTGATTTCCTCCAGGGCCTCGATCCCCGAGACCCGGAGCATCCGGATGTCCATGAGGACGAGATCGAAGGGGCGCTCCCGGACGAGGCGGATCGCCGTATCGCCGTCATCCGCCTCCGCGATGTCATATCCCCAGCCGCCGACCAGGGTCCGGAGCATCGTCCGGTGGGCGAGGTCGTCGTCAACGATCAGAATGGCGTTTTTTGCCTGCATTTTTTCTCCCTTATATTATTGCCATGGCGGCGCCGCCGGGGCATGAGGATTTCCTGCGTCGTCAGCAAGGCCCGCGTGGCGCGGTTTCGGGTCCGGTTCCCGCTGCACGGATCGATGCGGGTCCTCGGGGCGTCAGGTTCCGGCCGGCAGGGTCACCGTGACCGTCGTCCCCCGTCCGGGCTCGCTCGCGAGGCGGATCTCGCCGCCGTGGGCCTCGACGATCTTGTGGGCGATGGCGAGTCCCAGCCCCGTGCCCGAGGGTTTGGTCGTGTAATAGGGGTCGAAGACGCGCCCCATGTCCTCTTTTTTGATGCCCGCGCCCGTATCCGCAACGGTGATCCGGACGCGCTCCCCGTCGCGTGCGAGCGTGACGGACAGCGTCCCGCCGCCCTCCATCGCCGCCAAGGCGTTTAGAAAGAGGTTCAGGAGGACCTGCTTCAGCCGGTCTCCGTCCACGCGGATTTCCGGCAGATCGGCCGGTTCCGTCCGGAGGGCGACACCGGAGGCACGGGCCCGCTCCGCGACGAGGTCCAGGGCCTGGCGGACGAGGGCGGCCAGGTCCGTGGGCGTCCTGTCGAGCTGGGGCGGGCGGGCGAATTCCAGAAGCTGCCCGATCACCCGATTGAGCCGCTCCGCCTCCTGGATCATGATGGTGGCGATCTTTCCATCTTCCGGATCGGCGCCGTGCCGGTCGCGGAAATACGTGGCGAAACCCTTCAACGAACTCAAGGGATTACGGATCTCATGGGCGACGCCGGCGGCCAGGCTCCCCACTGAGGCCAGGCGCTGGCTCCGGGCGACCTCCTGCTTCAGGCGGCGGAGCTCCGTCATGTCGCGGAAGAGGGCAATCTTCCCCGCAGCGCCTCCCGCCTCGTCGAGGAGGACCGTGGCGACGCACTCGAGGGGCGCGATCCGATCGTTGCCGACGGGGCAGTCGATCTCCCGCGTCAGGATACGCCGGTCTTCCCGCATCCGGTCGAAAATATCCAGGCAGGCGGAAGGAAGAATCTCCGCCGCCGGCCGCCCGAGGACGGCGGGAACCTCCCGCTCCAGGATCGCCGCCGCCGTTGTGTTGAAGGCGGTGATCAGACCCTGTGCGTCGATGGCGACGAGCCCCATCGGCATATGGGTGACGAGGTGATCGGAAAAGGCCTGAACCCGGCTGAGAGAAGCCCGAGTCGTCCGGAACCCCTGGGCCAGCATCAAGGAAACGATCCCCGCGAAACCGATGAGGAGAAGGATGATGGCCATGAGCGCGGTGTGCCAGGCATCCTCGCGGCGGGCGGCCTCGATGGGACTCATGTCCAGGCCCACGAAGATGATCAGGTCCCGGCCGGCCGGGTCCTGG
>Ga0209604_1002185_pt1 | contig 14529 bp, 7 predicted proteins | sample AD_UKC097_MetaG_FD_184405 | JGI IMG/M metagenome (GOLD analysis project Ga0209604, IMG submission 184405) | Active sludge microbial communities of municipal wastewater-treating anaerobic digesters from USA - AD_UKC097_MetaG (SPAdes) (version 2) | ecosystem: Engineered > Bioreactor > Anaerobic >... | reverse complement strand
CGACATGTGGATACATAACCCAACCCTGTAGGGGTTGCAGAATTGTAGACGACATGTGGATACATAACCCAACCCTGTAGGGGTTGCAGAATTGCAGATGACGGTTACCCCCTCATCCACCCGGCAACCATAGCCCATATACGGTTGATCCACCGGGGCAGGCGGCGGCGGGGCGGGGGCAGCTGCCGGCCCGCACGGGTCACTGACAGCACCACCCCTATGATTGTCTCCGGGCCGGCAGCCTCATCAGCGCGCGCGGCGGCGTCACCGCAGGTGACAATAAGCTGGTGTCCGGAAACGGTCTCCACACGGGTGATCCTGTGCAGGACGAAGCCGCCGTCGCGCCGTAACGCCACTATCTGCCCCGCCGCCGCCTGCCCCGCACCATGCGGGCCGATCACCACCGTGTCGCCCGGCCTGATAGCGGGCCACATGCTGAAGCCCCCGGCAGTGACGGACACTGTGCGCCCCTCACCAAGCATCTCAATGACAGTTGCAGCGCCAAGCTGCTTCTCTTCCGTCCCGCGCAGCCTCAGGTAATCACGTATGGTGGTGTCAGGCATAAACGAGAGCCTGCTCACCCTCACCGAAGCTGCCAGGTCATCCGCCGCCGCCGCAAGCCGTGCTGCTGCTGCCCCGTCCCAGTTCTGCTGTATGCAGTTGGCAAGTATCATTGCCACCGCCTCCGCCCCGGCGATGGGCTCCGACACGTTGGCCACTCCGTGCCTGATGATCCACAGATGGTTAAGAGGAGCCGAGCGGGGCTCGTCATTGCGGTATACAGGCGTGCTGTGCATCATCCACCTTCCATCCTCGCGGCGCAGCACCAGCCTGTCGTCGTGAATAACCCTGTCACCTGCACTGTCAAAGAGCCTTGCCAGGGTGGTCTTGCCGCTACCGGAACGACCCGTGAAAAGCCATCCCCTGTTGCCGCACAACACCCCCGACCCATGGATCATGATATCACCTCCGCGGGAGAAAAGGAAATACAGCAGCAGGCCGTCAAGGGGCCATGGAAAGGGATCAACAGTAATATTAGTTGTGCCGGCGATTGTACTATCAGTTGTAAGATCAGACCCGTGCTTTTCGCGTGCAGCCCTGGTATGGGACTGTGCCTCTGATTTATCACCACTGAAATCATGAGTCAGATGATCTGTATCAAAGGACTCCGGGGCAGAGGATTTTCCTGAATTGTAACACCCAGAGCCGCTTTGAGGCTGCGCTTCAGATGATTTGTCACTGTAGTCCTGATGCAGGTTATCTGCAGTGTAAGACTCGTGCGGAGAATCTGAGTCTGTAGCATCGTGAAGGGTGTCTGCAAATATCCTCCACCGCATCGCACCGTGAGGCATTACCAGCAGGGCCGTCCTCTCCGTATCCTTCAGGAAAACACGCGCACAGGTCACTCCCTCGCCCGAGAACACCTCCCAGAATGGCTCGCCGGAGTTGCGCACCCCACCCGGCACCTCCTCCATCAGATGAGCATCAAACACCTTCACCGCCCCGGCAGGGATCTCTCCCGCGCCCGGCTCTACCTCCACAACCAGGTCAGGCTCAGCCACAACAGGGATAAAGGGAAACGCCGTATCAGGGATCCCGGTATCAGCCCCGGTAAGGATGCCCGGAGCAGCGTCTATAAACAAAATATTCCGTTCCTCACACGGCATCTCAAAAGCCCTGAAACGCTCATCGGGACGTATGTCCACACCCTCGCGTGAACAGAGCCTGATCCTCCTCCCCGCTATGACCAGGTCAACGGTCACGGCTCGCGGAACTGAAGAAATTCCTGTATCTCCCTGAAGAACTCCAGCGCATCTTTTTCGGCAACATCACGTTCAACGTCGAACTCTTCCACTATCTTTGACGTTATATCACTGATGGCTCGCTTCCCGTCAATTTTCTCCCAGATAAATGCACCGGTCTCGGTAAGCCTGTAGAGTGAATCCATGTCGGCAATATTTCCAGTCAGCGGTATCAGGAGGTACTCATCGTTGATCCTGCGATAAACTACCGCCGGCGAATGGGAAGGTATGGAAGAGAGAGTTATCATAATCATTCAATCAACTCAAAGATAGCCAATTTCGGCCTATCTTTGGAAATGTAAATTAAAGAGCAGAAATGTCAAGAAAAAAACAACCCGCCAAAAGCGGAATTGATCAGAAGAAACTTATTGAGCTCATCATCAAGGTGATGGCAAAAAATCCCAGACAACCCCTTAACTACAAACAGATAGCCTCGCGCCTTCAGTTCACGGAGAAAGAGGAGAAGAGAGCCCTCTCCGACGCCCTCCTGAGGATGAAGAAGGACGGCACCGCTGAGGAACGGGGCCACGGCAAGTACATCCTTAAGGCTGTCGGCGGTTATATCACCGGCACCATCGATCTCACCAAGTTCGGCTACGCTTTCGTGATAACAGATGAGATGGAGGATGATGTTTTTATCGCAGCGCGAAACCTTAACACCGCACTTCACGGAGACCAGGTGAAGGTGCTGCTCTACGCGCGCCACAAGGGCAAGCGCCCCGAGGGCGAAGTGGTTGAGATCATCAGCCGATCCCGCGCCACCTTCGTAGGAACAATAGAATTGACGAAGCAGTTCGCGTTCCTCATCCCTGACAATAAGAACATGCCCTTCGACCTCTTTATACCCCTCTCCAAACTCAACGGGGCGAAACAGGGGCAGAAGGCGGTGGCACGGATGGTGGAGTGGGACCAGCGTTCACGCAATCCCGTGGGCGAGATAGTGGAAGTCCTCGGTAATCCCGGAGAGAATGACACAGAGATGCACGCCATCCTTGCAGAGTTCGGTCTGCCTAACAGGTTCGAGCCGGAGATCGAAGCTGCCGCTGAAAAGATATCAGCGGAGATAAGCCCGGACGAGATTGCAGCCAGGCGTGACTTCCGCGAGGTGCCCACATTCACCATTGACCCTGAGGACGCGAAGGACTTTGACGACGCCCTGTCACTTGTCAGACTGCCCAACGGTAATATGGAGGTAGGTGTTCACATTGCAGACGTGACCCACTACGTCAGGCCCGGCTCGGCCATAGAAAAGGTAGCCCAGGAGAGAGCCACCTCGGTCTACCTTGTTGACCGTACCATACCCATGCTGCCGGAGAGACTGTCAAACCATATCTGCTCCCTTAATCCCGGCGAGGACAAACTAACCTATTCCGCCGTCTTTGAGCTCGACGCGAAAGCGAACGTCATCAGCGAATGGTTCGGACGGACCATCATCAGCTCAGACATGCGCTTCTCCTACTCGGAGGCACAGCAGGTCATCGACACCGGCGATGGCGAGATGAAGGAGCAGTTGCTTACCCTCCATAACCTGGCCCAGCTCCTGCGCGGCAAACGCTTCGCCGCAGGCTCGTTCGCCTTTGAACGACTGGAGGTCAAGTTCAACCTCAGCGAGAAGGGCGTGCCCCTCGGCATCCTCTTCCGCGAGTTCGGTACTGCCAACCAGCTCATCGAGGAATTCATGCTTCTGGCCAACAAGCGGGTGGCGGAGTTCGTCGGCAGGAAACTGAAGGGAAAAACCTTCGTCTACCGTATCCATGACAAACCCGATCCCGAAAAACTAAGCTCATTCAGCTATTTCATCAAACGGTTTGGCTACGAGCTTGATACAGAGAACGTAAAAGGCCTCCCCGCCGCCATGAACAAGCTGATGGACGAGGTGGCCGGCAAGAAGGAACAGAATATTGTTGAGACCCTCGCCCTGCGCTCCATGGCCAAGGCAGTCTATTCAACGGATAATATTGGTCATTACGGCCTCGCCTTCAGTCACTACACCCATTTCACCTCGCCCATACGCCGTTATCCCGACATGATGGTGCACCGTCTGCTGACAAAATACCTTGATAAACAGCCGGCACGCGACAATGACAAGTATGTAAAGCTGTGCGAGCACTCCTCCAGGATGGAGCGCCTGGCCACCGATGCCGAAAGGGCATCAATCAAGTACAAGCAGGTTGAGTTCATGAGCGACAAGATAGGGAAGGTGTTTGAGGGAGTCATCTCAGGCGTTACCGAATGGGGCATCTACGTTGAGATCATTGAGAACCAGTGCGAGGGGATGGTTGCCATCAGGGAGCTGCAGGACGACTACTTCGAGTATGATGAGGAGAACTACTGCATCCGCGGAAGGCACTCAGGCAAGGTTTATATGCTCGGTGACAAGGTCAGTGTTGAGGTGGCGAAGGCCGACCTGCAGAAGCGGCAATTGGATTACAGGCTTGCCGACTCATCTGAAAAGGATTAGCCGGATTTCCTGCCAGCCTGGTCACTGCTGATCAGTTCCAGCAGCCTGTCCAGCGCCTCGGCCTCGGGAACATTTTTGTATACCGGCTCGGTACCTCGATAGATGTGCACCCTGCCCTCCGCGGCGCCTACATAGCCGTAATCGGCCCCCGCCATCTCGCCGGGACCGTTGACCACGCATCCCATGACAGCTATCTTCATCCCTGTCAGGTGGGCTGTGGCAGCCTTCACCTTCTGCACTGCCTCCTGCAGGTTGAATTTCGTCCTCCCGCAGGTGGGGCATGATATGTACCTGGTGCGGGTGATACGTGCCTCCGTGGCCTGCAGGATGGAGAAAGCCACTCTGCGAAGTGTCTCGCCCTGAACGCTGCCGTTATTACTTATAGAGAGTCCTGCCGGATGCCGTGCAATAAAGAATCGGCCAAGAAGAGTGGCAGCTTCTATGGCCAGTTGTTCCGGATCATCACAGCTGAAAACCGGGTTGAGCAGTCTGTCAAAGGCCTGCATGCCTGTCATTAACCGCAGCTCATCAGGTGAGATCGTCAGTGTTTCACCACTGAACAGTGTGCCGGACTCATCGGCAAATTTTACCGGCTTCTCCGCTGGCCCGCCCTTATCAGTAATGCCATCTCCGGGTATATTCTTATCTCCGGGGTCATCCCCGTGCCCGCTCCTGCCGGATGTCCCCTCAGGGATTTTATCCGCAACCAGCGTATATACCTGCGGGAGCCAGCGCTCCCCGGCCCTCTGCTGCTCCAGGGGCGGAACGGAATTCATCACCCTTCCTGCCTCCCCGGCCACAGCGTTTACAATGGCACGTGCCACAGGTATCTCTGCCTCGGGCGGTTCCGAAAGGGAGACCCTGACTGTATCTCCTATACCCTCTGCCAGCAGCGTGCCGGTGCCGGCGGCGGAGATAATACGGCCATCCTCGCCCTCACCGGCCTCGGTGATGCCCAGGTGAACGGGAAAAAACATTCCCTCTTCAGCCATCATCCTTACCAGCAATCGGTTGGCCGTTACCATCGTCAGAGTGTCGGACGACTTCATAGAGACAACAATCCTGTGAAACCCTTCATCCGTAAATATCTTCAGGAATTCAATGGCCGAGACAACCATCCCCATCGGAGTGTTGCCGTAACGGGTCATGATGCGGTCAGAGAGAGAGCCGTGATTAACCCCTATTCGCACTGCAGTGCCATACTCCTTACATATTTTTATCAGGGGCAGAACACGCTCCCTGGTCCGCTCCAGCTCAGCCATCCACTCGCCTTCTGTCAGCTCCTGCCTGATGAATGAAGCCCGTTTGTCAGCGTAGTTGCCGGGATTGATGCGGACCTTCTCCACAATGCGCGCCGCCGTCTCGGCAGCAGCGGGATTGAAATGTATATCAGCACACAGCGGAGTGTCAAATCCCGCTGCCCGCAACCCGTTCCTGATGGCCGCAAGGTTCTCCGCCTCGCGCACTCCCTGCGCCGTCAACCGCACCAGCTCACCTCCCGCCTCAATGATACGTATGCACTGGCTGACACTGGCGGCAGTGTCAAGGGTGTCGGTGTTGGTCATGCTCTGTACACGCACGGGCAGGTCGCCACCCATGGTCAGAGTGCCAATGCTGATAATATCAGATTTGTATCTCGTGACTGTCATTCTTTCTGTTCATTGTCATGCCGGCGGGTTGCCCTGGCAGGGTTTTGCATAGGCCGTTTCTCCGGGGCGCACGGCACAGTCAGTCATGCGGTTATCTCCCAGTCGTACCCGTCCTTGCGGTCCTTGACGGTGATACCAATCTCTGCCAGCCTGTCGCGTATGCGGTCAGAGGTACTCCACTCCTTCCTCGCCTTGGCCTCCTGCCTTATGTCAAGCAAGAGCCTCAGCACTCCCTCAAGCCTTTCTGTGCCGGCCGATTCCTCGGCCTTCAAACCGAACAGCTCGTGAATAAAGACCCTGAAGAGCGCCTTCAGTGATCCTATATCCTCTGCAGTCAGCTTCTCCTTTCCGTCGTTGACTAGGTTGATTATCCTCACGGCGTCAAAGAGTTGCGCTATAGCCACGGGTGTGTTCAGGTCGTCGCTCATTGCCTCGTAGCACTTCGCGGCGATGCCGCTGACGTCAATTGTGGAGCTCCCGGCAGGCATTAGACTGTCCAGCGTTTTCTCCGCGCTCATCAGCTTCTGCAGTCCGAGCGAGGCCGCCAGCAGCGCCTCATTGCTGAAATCGAGGGTGCTGCGGTAGTGTGCCTGCAGCATGAAGAAGCGGATGGTCATGGGCGAGTAGGCTCTGGCCAGCAGCTGGTGTGATCCGCTGTACATCTCCTCGAGGGTGATGAAGTTGCCCAGTGACCGGGCCATCTTCTGCCCGTTGATGGTTACCATGTTGTTATGAACCCAGTAACGCACCGGCGCATGGCCCTGTGCGGCTGTGCTCTGCGCTATCTCGCACTCGTGATGCGGGAAGATCAGGTCCATGCCCCCGCCATGGATGTCAAAGGTCTCACCTAAATATTTAGTGCTCATCACCGAGCACTCAAGGTGCCACCCCGGAAAGCCCTCGCTCCACTTTGACGGCCATCTCATTATATGACCGGGTGATGCTTTTTTCCACAGGGCAAAATCGAACTGTCCCCGCTTCTCATCCTGTCCCTCCAGGGCGCGGCTGTTGGCACGCATATCCTCCAGGACCCTTCCCGACAGGATGCCGTAATTGTGCTCCCTGTCATATTTCTCCACATCAAAATATACGGAGCCGTTAACCTCGTAGGCGTATCCGCTTTCTACAAGCCGCTCGGCCAGCTGCTGCTGTTCGATTATATGGCCGGTGGCACGCGGCTCGATGGATGGCGGCAGGGTATTCAGCTTCTCCATGGCATGATGGTAGCTGTTCATGTACTTCTGTACTATCTCCATCGGCTCAAGGTGCTCCTGTCTGGCGCGTCTGCTGATCTTGTCCTCACCGCTCTCTTCAGCTTCGTTCTCCAGGTGACCCACGTCGGTGATGTTCCGCACATAGCGAACGTTATATCCCAGGTGCATCAGGTACCTGTAGAGCACGTCGAAGGTGACAGCGGGACGGGCATGACCCAGGTGGGCCTCGCTGTAGACCGTGGGGCCACAGACATACATGCCCGCGAACGGTGGGGCCAGTGGTTCAAACAGCTCCTTCCTGCGTGAAAGGGTATTGTATAGATAAAGTGCGCTTTTCATTTCTGAGGCCGTTTGTGCAAAAGTAATGCTTTTAGAGCATAATGGCGTCAGGATGGTCGCAGACCATCAAGAATTGTAGAACAGGACGTTAATGGGTGCGGATGGCTGTAGGCCATCAAGAATTGTAGAACAGGACGTTAATGGGTGCGGATGGCTGTAGGCCATCAAGAATTGTAGAACAGGACGTTAATGGGTGCGGATGGCTGTAGGCCATCAAGAATTGTAGAACAGGACGTTAATGGGTGCGGATGGCTGTAGGCCATCAAGAATTGTAGATGGTCGTAGACCATAAAGAATTGTAGATCAGTGCGTTCATGTGAGTGGATGGTCGTAGACCATCAAGATTTGTAAAAGCATGTGCCCCACCCACCCCGGGGGTTTTGTGGGTAGCAGTTGTACAATTCTTCCACCTCTACGAGGTGGGGGTGGTGCTTCTGACCTCCATCTACAATTCTTCCACCTCTACGAGGTGGGGGGCATCTCTGCCATCCGTCTACAATTCTTCCACCTCTACGAGGTGGGGGGCATCTCTGCCATCCGTCTACAATTCTTCCACCTCTACGAGGTGGGGGTGGTGCTTCTGACCTCCATCTACAATTCTTCCACCTCTACGAGGTGGGGCCTGTGCACCACATACGTGCGGATGGTTGCAGACCATAAAGAATTGTAGATCAGTGTGTTCATGCGGAAGGATGGTCGTAGACCATCAAGCATTGTAGAACAGGACGTTAATGGGTGCGGATGGCTGTAGGCCATCAAGAATTGTAAAAGCCCCGGGGGTGTGCCCCCGGGGCAGTGCCGCCGGGAGGAGTCCGGCGACAGTCGCAAAAAGCGAGGCATCATGCAGCGAGACTGCGCTACTGAAGCGCTTTTTGCCCGTTATGCTCTAATTGTTCAATGGTTTCAGACACGTATTTTCCATCTCCGTTTCATTAAAAAACAATTATCTAAATAAACCCCCATTGCGACATCGACTAAAACAAAAATTTTGACTGATATAAATTTAACAAAATATATCATTAGCCTCCAAATAAAATTGGGGATTTCTGCCAAAAATTTTGATGAAATGTTAATTTCCCGGGCTTTTGTCTCCACGAATACCTAAAATCCACCCCAGTTTACCCAGTCGGTGAGGGTAGAAAAGCACCGCTTTCAGTGTTGACCGGCAGCCGTACCTGTGCTTCATGAATCCGACAGAGGGGAAGATATCCCCGAGAATGAAGATCAATTTCTTACCCGGACTCCGGAGCGCTTCCAGGTTACGTGTGAACATCTCCCGCTGACTTATTGATTCAACAGCCCCGGGATGCATCAGGTCACGCATAAACCTGGCGATAATGGCTTCGCCACTTTCAACACCGGCCGTTTCACAGGCAACTGACTGGCTTCTGCCGTTGTCCTCCGGCCTGTCAGTTGTGACCGATTCGCTGACCCTGTTGTCTTCCGGTGTCCCGGCTCCTTCCCTCGGGTCATCCAGAAGAGGTCTTATCTCTGCCGGCATCCTCACTCCCCACACCTTCTCCATAACTGTAAGCACGGTTCCGGTCTCCCCGGCAATCCCCGCCTCCTCCGCAGCAGCGGGAAGCTCCGGCGTCAGTATCTTCTCTCCGTCCCTGGCAAGTAAAAGGTAAATATCCGTCCACAACCTCATCTGGAACTCGCCCTTGATCCCATGCTTGTAAATATGGCTTACCAGCGCCAGAAAGGCAGTCATCGGAGGCAGGACACGCAATGTGCTCTTCCCGGCAGTGATAGTCTCCGAATCGGCTATTGCCCTTACAACCATCTCTTCCGCCTCCGGCCCGAAAAGCCTGAAGTGCAGATCCACGGAGACGCCTCCCCGGTGCAGTTCCGGCAGATGATTGCCCAGGTCAAGGATGATGTGTCTGTATAGGGGCGATTTCAGGCGCATCGACCTGAACCCATCCCTGACAAGTATATCCCTGGCTCTCAGTGCATCAGAAGGAGCCACCAGCAGATCGGCATCGCTCATCTGGCGCAGTCCCCTGGAGCCGTAGACAGTATGTTCCAGGGCGAGACCTTTCAGCGCCACCACCCTTATCCCCTCACGTTCCAGCAGACCGCATACGGCGGCAGCAGCCTCCGTGATCCATGTCACCCGGGCAATCGACCTGAACCGTAATCCCTCCAGCATCGTTCTTTCTGCCTCCGGCACCCGGTGTGCCAGGCCGAGATCAGAAACGTTCTGCCACACCAGCGCTGCCACCCCGTGCCTGACAGCCAGGGAGACAAAGAGGTTCCATGAGCTGTACCGCTCAAACTCATCAGTGATCTGCTGCCTCTCATCAGCGGTAAAGTCTGTCCTCCCCAGCAACAGCAGTAACCTGACCGCATTCATCAACTCATCGTTATCCAGGATCACCAGTGTGTCTTCCGGCTCATTCATCTGTACATCGATTTCTGCCTGGTGAACATATTGTAATACCTGCCTCCCGCAGCCATCAGTTCATCATGGGTGCCGGCCTCTGCCACTCTGCCGCCGTCAAGAACGACGATACGGTCGGCATCGCGCACATGTGACAACCTGTGGCTGATGAAGATACATGTGCGCCCGCCGGTGATGCGACTGAGATCGGAGAAGATCTCGTATTCAGAATCGGCATCAAGAGAAGAGGCAGGCTCATCAAGTATCAGCACGGGTGACCGGCGATAGACAGCCCGCGCTATGGCTATCTTCTGCCACTCGCCCCAGCTAAGTTCCCGTCCGCCCTCGGTGTGATGACCCAGCTGTGTATCATATCCCTCCGGTAGAGCCTCAAGCAGCTCCCGCAGACCGGTGGTTCCGGCAGCTTTTCTTAACTCATCTGTAGCACTCGCAGAGTTATTACTACCGGGTTGTTCTGCGCCCTGCGCGAAGCTGTCGTCCCCGGTTCGCCCTGCGCGATCACCGCGATCACCAACAATAGCACCGCCATCACCACGATCACCTCCATCACCACGATCACCTCCATCAGCACGATCACTGCCATCACCACGATCACCTCCATCAGCACGATCACTGCCATCACCGCGATCACCGCCATCACCTCCATCAGCATCAGCGGAGCCTTCAGCGCCGCCATCCCTGCTCCCCAGCATTATATTTTCCCCCGCGCTCAGGTAATAGAGCATGAAATTCTGGAACACAACTGAAAAGAGCCTCCTGTATGAGGCCGGGTCAAGGCTGGCGGCATCGCTGCCGTTGACCATAACACGTCCCTCATCCGGGTCATACAGCCTGCACAGCAGCTTGACGAGGGTGGTCTTGCCCGAGCCGTTGGGCCCCACGATGGCCACCTTCTCCCCCCGCCTGATGCGCAGAGTGATATCCTGCAGCGCCGGATGGACGGCCCCGGGATAAGTGAATGAGAGCTTCTCAACGGCAATCTCGCTGAACGAATCCGGTCCGGGTGCCTGCAGCTCACCAGCCATATCCGGCTTAAGGTCAAGGAAGGTGAAAAGATCGCGGAGGAAAATGCTGTTCTCCGCCAGTCCCGAGTAACCGCTGACAGCATCACGCAGATATACCATCGCCTGCCTGAAGGCCACCAGGTACATCGCCAGCTCTCCGGCAGTGATTGATGAGCTGAGATACCTCGAAGTGGCATAGATGATCACCCCGGCAAAGGCTGCCACCTTGAGCAGTGAGGCGAAACTCTCGGGAAGGATATTTTTTCTTTCAGTCTTCAGCTCCGGCTCCCGCGATGCCCTGAGGTGCTTACGGAAGAGCCTGTCGAAATATCCGCCCAGGTCAAAGAGCTTCACCTCCCTGGCCGGTTTCTCGCCAGTGAGGAGCCAGCTGAAATAGGAAGCTCGCCGCGAGTCGGCAGTGACCGCTTTCCGTGTATTATAGAGCCTTCGCGAGTTCCGTACCCTGACAAGCATGACAGGAATGAACACCAGGATAACTATCAGCAGCGGGATGAGCCCGAAATTCCTCAGCACATAGGCCATGGCCAGAAAAGAGATCACCCCCCTGAGCAGGAGGATAAAGTCTGACACCAGGGCAGCAGGCCTCCAAGAGATATCCCGGGCAGCCCTCTCCAGACTGTCGTGGAACAGCGGATCCTCAAAGAATCTCAATCCCAGCCTGCCGGCATGAGCATGTATCAGTGAGGAGATGTGCCCTTCAAGGAGATAAGAGTGCTTCTTTGTCAGATACCTGCCTGCGGCGGCCAGCAGATCATCGGCCAGCAGTGCCAATACAATTGCCATCGTGAGCCATATGATAGCAACCGGCAAAGGGCTGCCGCCGGTGGGAACACCGCCGGAGGGAACGCCGCCGGTGGGAACACCGCCGGAGGGAACGCCGCCAGTGGGAACGCCGCCGGTGGGAACGCCGCCAATACCCCCGCCTCCAAAGAGGTCGCTCCCGCTCCCGCTCTCAGCCACAGGTGTCATGTTTTCAGCCACGGGAGCCCCGCTCTCAGCCACAGGTGTCATGTTTTCAGCCACGGGAGCCCCGCTCTCAGCCACAGGTGTCATGTTTTCAGCCACGAGAGCCCCGCCGTCAGCCACAGGAGCCATGCTCTCAGCGACAGAGGCAATGCCCCCGCCCCCGCCCGCTCCCGCATCCGCCACCCCGGTCACCAGGTCAACATAGTGACCTATCAGGAGCACCGCCACCAGAGGCAGAAAAGCCCTGATGATCAGTATGACAGCAGTCATTACCGTCTCCCTGCTGGAGCTCTCTGCCAGCAGCCCCAACGCCCTGCGTAAGATATTATTCCTTGATGGCATTCACCGGTGATATTCACAAAGATAACAAGAAGAGGCCTCAAAACCCTGAAAGAGAAAATATCTTATAAATACAATGTCGCTATTGACATAATGCACATTATTCTTACTTTTGTGATTAATAACGTCTTTCGTCTGCTCAAATAGTTGCACTCTGAAACCTTTGAACATCCAGGGCGTTATATCTATTTAAATGCCAGTCATGAAAAGGACCTTTCTGTTGATTTTGGCAATGTGTCTCATAGCTCCGTCTGTATCGGCACAGATAACGGGGACGGGCACGTTTACCAATCCCTACAGGGGTATTAATGCCGGAGACTTCACCATCAGCGGCACCAAATACTTCGACAGCAATCTGGGTGTCTCGGCCGGAACGCTGAGGCTAATGCCGGGGACAACGCTCATATGCAAGAGCAGGTATGCCTGCATAATGATCAGCGGGACAGGCAGGCTTGTTGCGCAGGGATCCTCCAGCATGCCCGTACTCATCACGGCCGACACAGACGGTGACCATATTGCGGGTGAAAGCACCGATTCCTGGGGGAATATTTATCACACATCATCCGGAACAAGCTCATTACAAAGCTGCACCGTGGAGAACGGGCAGCGTACCAGGTCAAGATATTTTGGCGGGGCCCTTCATGTCGTATCCGGAAAGGTGAACGTGCTCAACTGTACCATCAGGAACTGCACGGCACAGAAGGGCGGAGCCGTCTATGTGGAGAACGGGGCCGAACTGACAATAGCCAACTCTGTTCTGTACGGTAACACTGCAACTGACCAGGGAGGGGCTGTCTATGTGGCAGCAGGAACAGCGCCGCTGATCGCTTCCAGCATAATCTATAACAATAACTCGCTCTCAACCCTTAACGGCGGAGGCGCCATCGCCGCCATTTCTTCATCACCGGTGATAGTCAACACCTCTTTTGCATCCAACACATCGATGGCAGCTGACGGCAACACCATCTATCTTGAGAATTCACCCGGTGCAATTATCCTGAACACGGTCATCTGGGGTGGATCATCACACATAGGACTGTCTGGAACATCATCCTCGGTGTTTGAATTCTGTGCCATCGAAGGCGAAACGCTTCCGGGATGCATTACTCTCGGCAGCAGCAACACGGCGCCCGACGGGCCCAACTTCATTAATCCTGCAGCAGGAGATCTCTCAATTGCCTTTATGTCACCATTGCGCGACGCAGGGACAGGCAGCCACCCTTCCGTACAGGTACCGCCTATTGATTTCATTGGCGCAGAGCGAATAGGACCGCCGGATATCGGCGCCATCGAGGTGACATACAGCCGCTGGCAAGGCGGCAACAGCAGCTGGGGTGACCCGGTTAACTGGGAAAAGGGACTCGTGCCGGCAGGTACAAACATAGTCATCCCGGCAGGCACCTCAACTTATCCCACCGCAGCACCCGGACCTTCCTTCACACTGAATACCGGCCTCAATATGATCATTGAACCCGGCGCGAAGGCTACATTCAACTCAATAACCAACAGCGGGACAATTTACCTGCGCTCTGACGCCACAGGCTACGCCTCGATGCTTACAAACAGCTTCTCAGGCGCCGCGGGAAATGTCAACGTGGAACACTTCCTCACCTCGGGCCCGACAGGCGACTGGTGGCACTACATCGCCCCGCCGGCAACGGTTTCGAAAACGGTCTTTACCGATATCGAGCCGGAGATGCTGGTACGGTATGACGAGTCCAAAGTGGTTTCCGATGTCAGTGACGGCTGGCAATGGCACGACGGCTACGACGGCACCACCCCCTTCAGCCAGCTGACGGCAAAAGAAGGGTACGACGTGAGCGTGGTCTCTGATGTGACCATGACCTACCGCAACCTGAAGTCGCTCACCACCTCCATGGGCAGGATAGACCTCCCATTCAGCGGCTCGGGAGGCGACACAACCATCTACGGTTACTCCCTCATTGGCAACTCTCTTACATGCGGCATCAACTGGGACCTGGTAAGCTACTCGCATGACCATGAGATGGTAAGGCATGCCTACTATGTCAGAACGGCAGCGGGCGAGGAGGCTTCATATGTAGACGGCGTGGGCACCAACGGCGCCACGGCCCATATAGCTCCCCTGCAGGGATTCTTTGTACGCACAAGGGCAACAGGCACATTCATCAATATCGCCAATAGTGCCCGTGAGCACGGTGAGGCCCCCAGGTTCAAGTCGTCTGAACAGATCCCGCTGCTGCGCCTTGCCCTCTCTTCTGACAAAACCAGTGATGAGATGATCATCAGGTTCAGGCCTGAAGCAACCTTCGCCTTTGACGGCCTGTATGATGCAGGCAAACCGTTCA